>Ga0315282_10001115_pt1 | contig 51642 bp, 32 predicted proteins | sample YL17G07_20_MG_FD_203693 | JGI IMG/M metagenome (GOLD analysis project Ga0315282, IMG submission 203693) | Sediment microbial communities from Yellowstone Lake, YNP, Wyoming, USA - YL17G07_20 | ecosystem: Environmental > Aquatic > Freshwater > Lake > Sediment | place: USA: Wyoming | collected...
CCAAGCTTACAACCCCCAGGCCCATCCCTTTGAGTGGCGGAAAGAAGTCGTGCATCCCAAAAACCTGAAACCATATTACGCTAACTTACATAAGTAGGTACTAGGCATGTCCCAGGACGACATTCGCGCCATCCACATGGATGGGCCCGGGTGCTACGGCCACAACGGTGCCGATGACGCGGCGCTGGACGCGGCGCTTCTGGCCCGCGCTCTGCCCGGACGCCCGGTATCACTGAAATGGATGCGGTCCGACGAGCATTCCTGGGAACCTTACGGCCCGGCCGCGGTGATCCGGATGCAGGCGAGCTTGAACCAGGACGGCCGGGTCATAGACTGGAACCACGACGTCTTCGGGTACACGTACATGGGACGGCATCGCCCTGGCGGACAAGGCTCGGGCCTCTTGGCCGCCTGGCACCTGGGCGAACCGGTGCCGCGGTTCCAGCCCGTGCCCGCCAAAGGACCCCATGTGGGCATCCATCGCAACGCGGACCCGTTTTATAAATTTTCCCGAAAGCGCGTGGTCAAACACTTTGTACCGGACAGCCCCTTGCGCACCTCGTCATTGCGCGGCTTGGGCTCGTACGCGAACGTCTTTGCCATCGAATCGTTCATGGATGAACTGGCGCACGCGGCCGGCGTCGATCCGATCGAGTTTCGGCTGCGCCATCTGGAGGATGAACGAGCGCGGGCCGTGATCGAGGCGGTGGCGGAAAAAGCTTGCTGGAGGAAGGACAAACAAGCGCGAAACGATGACCAGGGGCAGGGATTTGCCTTTGTCCGGTATAAGAACCGACAGAGTTATGTCGCCGTCATCGTGGACCTGAACGTTCATCGAGCCAGCGGACAAATCAGCCTTGAAAGGGCTTTCCTGGCCGCCGACTCGGGACAGATCGTCAATCCGGAAGCGGTGAGCAGCCAGCTCGAAGGGGTTTTTATTCAGGCATCCAGTTGGACGCTGCGGGAGCAGGTCTCCTTTGACCGGCACGGCATCATCAGCGTCGATTGGCACAGTTACCCCATCCTGCGTTTTCGCGACGCGCCAAAAATCGACGTGGTGCTGCTCAACCAGCCCGGCCAGCCTTATCTCGGCGTCGGAGAAGGCGCGCAGGGCCCGGTCCCCGCAGCCATCGCCAATGCAATCTTCGACGCGGTCGGCATTCGCCTGCGTAAGATTCCCTTCACCCCGGACCGGGTTCAAAAGGCTTTAAAAAGTCCCGCGGGAACGATGGATTGATTTTTTCACACGGCCCCGAGCGGGCGGGCCAAAGGCTTCAATCCGGGAACACATCAGTTACAGGAGGTACATCGATGATCGCCAGGATACCTTTTGGAAAGACCGGACATCTGAGCACCCGCACCATATTTGGAGCGGCGGCGCTGAGCGCCATGAGACAGGACCGCGCCGACCGGATTCTTGAAATTCTCTTCCAGTATGGCGTGAACCACATTGACGTGGCCGCGAGCTATGGAGACGCCGAGCTTCGGGTCGGCTCGTGGATGAAGGAACACCGCGACCGGTTTTTTCTCGCAACGAAAACCGGGGAGCGGACCGCCATCGGCGCGCGGGACGGCATTCACCGGTCACTCGAGCGCCTGCGGGTGGACAGACTCGACCTGATACAATTCCATAACCTGACGGACGAGCCCGGCTGGGAGACGGCCATGGGTCCTGGCGGCGCTTTGGAAGCCGCCGTTGAAGCGAGAAATGAAGGGCTGGTCCATTTCATCGGGGTTACCGGTCATGGCACGCGTGCCCCTGAAATGCACCTCCGCAGTCTCGAGCGCTTCGAGTTCGATTCCGTGCTTTTTCCATACAACTACATGCTCATGCAAAGCCCGGAATACGCCTCCGATGTCGGACGCCTGCTAAGCCTTTGTGCCAGCCGCGGCGTGGCCGTGCAAACCATAAAATCCGTGGCGCGGCGCCGCTGGCGGGAAGGCGATTCCCAGAAGCGCTTCAGCTGGTATGAGCCGGTCAAGGAACCTGATGCGCTTGGAAAGGTTGTTCATTGGGTCCTGTGTCAGCCGAATATATTTCTCAATACCTCGAGCGATGCCACGATTCTGCCCTCCATTCTGCGGGCGGCAAGCGAGTTTGACGAGGACACGAAAGCGTCGGATGTCGAGAACGCACTGCGGGCTGAACGTTCGCGGCTCGAGATGGAGCCGATTTTTGTGCGAGGTGTAATGGATACCATTTAGCCGGCCGGCATTCGCAAAGTATCATGGTTTACCTTGTCGTCGAGCGAAAGCCGGGGATTTTCGTCAGGGCCTGGTCTATTATATTTTTAACCGATAAGCTTAAATCCCGACAGGAAAATACACGGCTTAAAATATCGTAGCCGGTTTCGACAAGATTGGCGCGAAATCGTTTTGCGGTCATCGCCGCATCATTCAGAAAGAGATGAAGATCAATGCCGATAAAGAACGAAGACAGCATTCGCGATGAGCACACCAGGGATGTCCGGGCCGCCATCGAGCACAGGGCCACGTGGTTTTACTGCCTGCTCGATGAGGCCGGGAAAAAGGGCCTTGACTGGGAGGACTTTGCCCGCAAGGCGATTTTTCGCGTCGGCTGCTTATGGTGAACAGAAATACTCCAAAACCGACGATCTACATGAGTTTTCGCGACAGTTTCCAAGCGAGCTTAGTAAAAAAGTGTTCGAGATGAAGGTTGTTAAGAGCGCATCCTGGATATCTCACCCCTGCCGGTATTGGTCGGTGCCGTGGCTTCGATTTTCCCACTGAGCCACCACTAGTGGGCGGAGCTTGGTCATGGCTGAAGCATGGATATCCACTTGACAGCGAGGGGCTCGATGGAATACTGTCCCCCACCATGGGAATTTTGTCCGGCTTCAATTGGATTGGCGAGAAATTGCTTTTTCATAAGGAGTAACATGCCTCTCCATGCAGCTCACTGCCCATTTTTCAAACAGCGGGTGGCACGGGAAGGCTTGAAACAAGGAAATCGCGGGTGGTGCTGCGTAATTCCGGCTTGATAAGATGGCGGCATCTCCTTATGCTCGCCCTGGTGGTGCTCGCGGTCCTATTTTCGTGCGCCAAGCCGGCATTGTCGCAAGAGGGAGACCGCGTCCCCGGGCCCGCCGGAGTGGAACGTCCCGCTTCGAGCGACAAGCACGGCCAACCGGAACAGCGGTGGGTCCCTTCCACCTGGGGCATCTCCGGTTTCGCGGCGTTCCTGCTCGGCCTCGCCATTATCCCGCTGGCCGCGCCGCGGTGGTGGGAGCACAACCGCCACAAGGCGCTCTTCACCGCGGTCCTGGCCGCGCCCTTTGCCGCTTATGTGCTCCTCAACGACGGCTCCGCCCTGATCAAGAGCCTGCACGAGTATTTCCAGTTCCTGACCTTGCTGTTTTCGCTGTTCGTAATCGCGGGTGGGATCTGGCTTTCCGGGGACCTCCGGTCCACCCCGCGAAACAACATGCTTTTCCTGGCCCTCGGGTCGGTTCTGGCGAGCTTTATCGGCACCACCGGTGCCTGTATGCTTCTGATCCGGCCGCTCCTTTCCACCAACAAGGAACGTAAGCACGTAAAGCACACCGTCATTTTCTTCATCTTCCTGGTCGCCAACATCGGCGGCGCGCTCACCCCGCTGGGCGACCCGCCCCTGTTCCTGGGCTATCTGCGCGGCGTGCCCTTTCTATGGACCTTCCGCCTCTGGAAGATGTGGCTGCCGGCCGGCGCGGTTCTGCTCGTCCTCTACTATATTTTCGACAGCCTGATGTGGAAGCGCGAGACGGAAGCCGCTAAATCGTGGGACGCGGCGGCCATCGAGCCGCTGCAGCTCCGGGGCGGGCTGAACTTCCTGTTCCTGCTCGGGGTCATGGCCGCGACCTTTTTCGATCCCGCCATCAAGAGGCTGCTCGAGAGCATGGGGCTTGCGGAAAACGTCGTGGAATGGGTCCCGACCAAGGAAGCCGTGATGTTGTTCATGACCTACCTCTCGTGGAAGACCACGAAGATGGAATTCCGGAAGGTTCAGAACTTTTCCTTCAATCCCATCATCGAGGTGGCGGTCCTGTTCCTCGGCGTCTTCATCACCATGATCCCAGCGCTGATGATCCTCCATCACTGGGGCCCCACCTCTCCCATCAAACACCCGTGGCAGTTTTTTTGGGCCGCGGGCGGGCTCTCGAGCGTGTTGGACAACGCGCCGACGTATTTGACCTTCTTCTCCCTCGGTCTGGGCCAGGGCAACCCCGAGGGCATGGCTCAGATTGTGGTTAAAAGCGGTGTCATCAAGGAGGTCACCCTCCTGGCCATTTCCTCGGGAGCGGTGTTCATGGGTGCCAACACCTACATCGGCAACGCGCCCAACTTCATGGTCAAGGCCATTGCCGAAAACAGCGGTGTCAAGATGCCGTCCTTCTTCGGCTACACAGGCTGGTCCTTGGCAATCCTCATACCACTGTTCATCCTCCTGACGCTGATCTTTTATCGGTAAGCGATATCACTGACGGAACTGCTATTATTCTATATGAATAAATCGATTCAGATCGGTTCCTGAACGAAAATTCCCCACATCTTCCTCTGCCGGTTCCGGAAAGGAGTCAAACAGACGCTTTTCCAAGGCTCTGGTAGAGCCTATTCTCTGGGTATGGGCAAAAAGCCGAACAAGGGCCTACTCCTCTTCCGCGTAGGTCCAGCAATGGCCAAGCCCGCTGCCCGTATCACTACCAGGCCGGATTTCATCCGGTCCATCGAGCGGCTTATCCGTGGCTTGCCGAGGTCGCATCTTGGATATCTGGCCAGGGCCGGTGTTGGTGGATGCATGTAGCCTCGACTTTTCCATTGGCCCCCACTGGTTGGCAGCATTGGGTCAGGTCCCAGGGAGGGCATCTCCTTGACAGCAAAGGGGTCGCTGAATTATGATTTCCCGAAATAGAAAATCTTTTGGTTTTCAATGAAATTGGCGAAAAATCGCCTTTTAGCAGGGGGCACCAAATCTTTCAACCCGACTCAAATCCATTTTTCAGGCAGATGGCAGTGCGTGCAGGCTTGAAGCAAGGTAATCGCGGCTGGAGCTGCATAATTCCGGTGAAGATCAATGAACGGGGGGAGAATTGGCTGAACAATATTATGATATTCTGATCAAGAACGGAGCAATTTACGATGGGACCCTGGCCGAACCGATCACTACCGACGTCGGCATCATTGGGGACAAAATCGCCCGGGTCGGGACCATCGCGGGGGAAGCTGACAGGATCATCGACGCCGGCGGCTTCGCCGTCACCCCCGGCTTTATCGACGTCCATACCCATTGCGACTCGCCTTTTATGTTGAGTGCCCAATTTTTAAAAACCGCGCCGATGGTTCCCTCGGTCAAGGGAAACTGGAATTACCTTTATCAGGGCGTAACAACCGTTGTTTCGGGGAATTGCGGCAGCGGTTTTGCCGATCCGAGCCAGTGGCTGGATACTGTCAATGCGATCGGATTTGGGACGAATGTCTTTCACCTGGTCCCTCACGGTCAGATCAGGACCGAGGTGCTTGGTGCGGATCAGCCCGCCGAACCGACGGAAAGCCAGCTTGACGCGCTCAGGAACAAAGTGGCCGAGGAAATGGAAAAGGGAGCGGTGGGCTTGTCCACCGGCCTCATCTATTTCCCCGGCTTCATCACGAAGACAAAGGAGATTATCGAGCTGGCCAAAGTGGCCGCGCGATACGGTGGCCTGTATGCGAGCCACATTCGGGACGAATCGGGCAGGCCGAACGCTCGAGGCGAAATCGGCGTGGTCGATTCCGTAAAGGAAGCCATCGAGGTAGGACGGCGCGCAGAACTACCGGTGAACATCTCGCACCTTAAAATCATCGGGCCGCCGCGGAACGTTGACGCGCGACTGATCCTGGACATCATTGAACAGGCTCGGTCCGAGGGACTGGCCGTCACCGCGGACCAATATCCTTATGACGCCAGTTCAACTCATTTGCATAGCATCCTTCCGGATGAATTCGTTGGAGTGGGCGGGGTGAAGGAACAGTTTAAGACCGGTGAGGGCCGGAAAAACCTTCAAAAAGCCCTGGCCGAGGTGTTGGCCGTTACAACCCCGGATCGGATTCTGATCAGCGAGCACCGAAAAAACAGGCGGCTTGAAGGGAAATCCCTGGCCGAGATCGCCCGCGTTCAGAAACAGACGCCCGAGGAAACCGCTCTGGAAATGCTCTGCCAACCCGCAGCGCCCCTGGCCGTCTTCTTTTCGCAAAGCATGGATGTCGTCCGCCAAATCATGGCCCAGGATTATATCCTCACCGGCTCGGACGGCTGGACCACGCACAAGGACCGGCTTAAGCCCCATCCCCGTTGTTACGGGACCTTTCCCAGAAAAATCAGGCAGTTCGCGCTTGAAGAAAAAATTATCGGCCTACCTTTTGCCATTCGCTCCATGACCTCGCTGCCTGCCGAGACTTTTCATCTCAAGGGCCGGGGCCGGATCGAAGAAGGTTGCTTCGCGGACGTCGCCGTGCTCGACATGGATCGGTTTCGGGACCGAGCCGACTTCGCCGACCCCCACCAATATGCGGACGGGGTCGAATTTCTTCTGGTGAATGGCGTCCTGGCCATCGAGCGAGGCAGGGCGACCGGGCATAGCGGCGGGCGGGGCCTGCGAAGAAATTAGGCTGGATAAAGGAGGGACAATAGGCAATTTTTCGTCGTAGACGGTGATAAATTTTTAGGGACAACCAATCCTTATAAGGAGGCGAAAATGGAAGTGCAAGAATATATCGGTCGGGAGTTATCTGGTTTAAAAATGGCCATGGGAAGGGCCCTTGACAGCCTGACCCAGCAAGAAGTGAGTTGGAGACCGGGTTCCGGATGCAACTCGATCGGCCTGATTCTTCTTCACGCGGCCCGGTCGGAAGACCAATTTATTCAGACAAGATTGCTGGGCAAGCCCGAGGTTTGGAAGTCTGAGAAATGGTATGAGAAGCTCAACTTATCGCCTGAAGAGGAAGGGGCTCATTATACCGTTGAACAAGTGAATTGTTTTCAGGTTCCTGAACTGGGCGGCCTCCTGGCCTATGCCGATGCCGTGCGGACTCGAACCAAAGAATGCTTAAGAGGCATGAAGCCTGAGGAATTCGACAAGAAAATCGCATTTCCGCCTTTCGGCGAGCTGCCTACGGCGACTATTTTTTCCGTCATAGCCGCCCATACCTCCCAGCACGTCGGCGAAATATCCTATCTGCGGGGGCTGCAACGAGGTATGGACAAGTAGCTCGTGGTCCGACGGGACGTTGCTTATTAAATTGTCATAGTCAAGGGTCTTCCGGACAGGTGATCCTTTTCGGATAACACAGGCTATGATTGCCGGATAGGGCCCCAATTTGCACTGGCAAACTTGTTGAACTAGCCCTCGCGCTGTAAAAATTTTAGCTGATGAAAATTTACTTGGAGGGCGATATGCGGTGCCCGGTTTGTCGATTCCAGAATCGTGATCAGGCCAAATTTTGCAGTGAATGCGGCCGGGAGCTAAAGGAGCTTCGCAAGACCTTTTCGCTAAGCGAGCCTGAGGACCGATCCTATCCGAGCCCGGCTCAGGAGAGGGTCATGGAAGAGATCCAGGAAAAAAGGCGAGAGTGGGAAGAGACGACCCTTGGGGAGAGCCTGAAGAGAATGGGTCGGTCGGAAAGCCGCACGCGCTTTTACACCCCGCTGGACACTCAGGATCACAATTTCCTGGAAAAAGTCGGTTTCCCCGGCGAGTTTCCGTTCACCGCAGGGATTTATCCGACTTCCACCATTGACGAAAACACCGAGCTGATCTGGGCCGGCGGCTATTCCGGATATGGAACCCCGGAAGATACCAGGGATTATTACCAATACATGGCTTCCCTGGGCAGACAGCTAGGCATGAGTCTGCCCTTCGATCTCCCGACCCAGTGCGGTTACGATTCGGACGACCCTCTGGCCCAGGGCGAGGTCGGGAGAACCGGCATCGCCATCGATACATTGCGGGACATGGAAGTCGTGTTTGAAAACTTTGTCGGCGACCGGGATTTGGATAAAGTGAGCTCCGCTTTTACCATCAACGCGCCTTGCAACATCATCATCGCCATGTATGTGGCGCTGGCCGAGAAAAGAGGCATCCCCAAGGAAAAACTGAAGTTCCGGGTGCAGAACGATATTTTAAAGGAATTCGTCGCGCGCGGAACCTACATTTTTCCGCCAAAGCCATCCATGAGAATGTTCAGGGACTCCCTGGTCTATTGCCGGAAGCATCTTCCCCTGGCGGACCCTCTGCAAATCTGCGGCTATCATATTCGTCACGCAGGAGCGAGCTTGGCCCAGGAACTGGCCTTCACCTTTGCCAATGGGATCGCCTATATCCAAACCGGGATGGATGCTGGACTGGACATTGACGATTTCGCGCCGCGCCTTCACTTCAACATTTTTGGCGGCGGCCCCGAATTCTTTCCACAGATTGCCCAGGTTCGAGCCGGTCGCAGGATGTGGGCGAAAATCATGCGAGAACGGCTTGGAGCCGTAAACCCGAGAAGCTGGATTCTGCGAACCAACGTTGGCGCGAGCAGTGGTGAGTTCGCCAAAACCGTTCAACGTCCGTTGAACAATCTGATCCGATCCGTTATCGGAGGCGTTGCCGGTGCCATTACCGGCGGTCTCCCGGGCACGGGATTCCCGTATGATGAGCCCCTGGGCCTGGGACATAGTCTCGAGGCGCACCAGCTGAATCGGGATGCCATGCGGATCGTCCTTTTCGAGGCCAAACTGGGGGAGGTGTTGGATCCTTTGGCAGGCTCCTACTATGTGGAGGCCTTGACGGATGAAATCGAACGCGAGGCTTGGGCGATTTTGGAGAAAATAGACGCCATGGGAGGCGCCTTGGAGGCCATCGAAAAAGGCTATATGCAGACCGAAATCACGAGGAGCGCTTTCCAGTATCAAAAAGAGATCGAAAAGGGAACAAGAACCATGGTGGGGGTGAATAAATTCAAGGGAGAAAATGAAATGGAGGTGACCACGAACCGCCAGGTGACGCACCCCTATGACCCAGAGCGCAGAAGAAAAGCGGAGAGGAAACAGATCGCAAATTTAAGGCGCGTCAAAAGAGGGCGAGATAAATTACAGGTGAAGGAAACATTGAAGCGCATCAATGAAGCTGCGCCTCATGAGGATGTCAATCTGATTCCCCTGATCCTGGATGCGGTTAAGGCCTATGCCAGTGTCGGGGAGATCTGCGGCGTCCTCCGGGAGGTGTTCGGGGATTATGAGCCTTACCGGGTAACTTTATGATTTGAAATCCGCATATCTCAGGTTCAAGTTTGGACATGAAAAAAATTAAATCAACGTTTTATGAGACCGTTGCAAAACACAGGATTTCGAGACGAAATCGAGGAGGGCGAGGATCGAAGCCGCAGGAATATTACTTATATTTCGAGGACTTCGAGCCGAAGCCCGACAATGAGTTCGGCCGAAAGCCGAAGTTTTGCAATGGTCTCTATATATTATTGACGGTAGCCCTCTTTATTTCCTTCTATACACAACGTCATAAATCGATGCGCATACAGAGCGTCAGAACAAAGCAGACCAAGGCGCGACGATGGCGAGGAATGAGGCGTACATTGCCGGTACGCCGCAATGACGAGCCGAGGAGCAACACAGGTATGCGAAGTTATGGCGCTCTGTATAACCTATTTCCAACAAGAATTGAAATTGCGTATGCGGAGGCAGAGAGACCGAGAAGAGAAGCCCCTTCACCCAAAGCTTCCTTGCTGCGCTTCGTGATCGCCGACCGGAACTAGGGCAACATGGGCTGAGGTCCCTTTGAAGTCTGAACCAAGCATACAATCGCAGGAGGAAACAAAAGCCCAGGCGGCTTAAGTTACCTTCTCCCGATGGGACCACCTCTCCAGAACGCTTTAGACTTTCGCCATTCATCCGTCTGGCGTTCGGAGGTTGAACTATTGACTAATTCCCTACCGAGGAATAAGATGCGTGCATACGGGTATCCCTCTCAAAGCCGGCGGGATGTCAGAGTCTGACATTTGGCCAGGGCGTTCATCAGGCTTCATTTCTCCATGGGGAGGGGTGGGGCTTTTTTGCTTTTGCTGGAACCCGTAGATAGTGACCAGCCATTTAGGGCGCTTCTTCAAGCATCGTCTCCTGTCGTGGGGTGCTGGATGTCCGACCATCAAGAAGGAATTTTTCCTCTTTTCGAGAAGGCCAGAAAGTCTGGCATTCTGGAGAGCGGGAATGGCCTGATCGTTGCGCCCACCGCGACCGGGAAAAGCTACATCGGCCGCACCATTCTGATCCATGCCGTAAAGAACAAGGAGCCTGGAGTCCACGTCTACCTGGTGCCTTACCGTGCCCTCGCTTCCGAGATGTATGATTCTTTCGGGCGCGAGCTCCGCGCGATTGGAGTGGATGCGGTGGTCAGGGTCGCCACCGGAGACAACGCCGATCCCATCTACCCCCAGCAAACGAACATCCTGGTCGCCACCTACGAACGGTTCGCCGGTATCTTGCGCCTGCCCGATTTCCGTGTGGGCAGAGTCATCGTAGACGAGGTGCATCTTATCGCCGACCAGACGCGTGGCCCCGTGGTCGAAGGTCTCGTGGCCAGAATGAAATCCCACAAGAGGCCCAGCGGCCTGTGCGCGTTGTCCGCCGTGGTTTCCAACCCCGATGAACTGGGGAACTGGCTTGGGGTCCCGGTGATCCTTGGTGAGAAATCCGACCGCATGGTCAAGGTGGAGTTCTGCTGCGAGATCGCCGAGGACGTGGATGAGCAACTAAAACTGGAGCTTATTTCCGTTCTCGAAAGAGACGAGCAGGCCGTCATTTTTTGTCGATCCAAGGCGGTGTCCCAACGGGTGGTCCGGGACCTCAAGCCGATCGCCGCAAAATTTCTCACGATTGAAAACAAAGAGGCCTTGCGGCAGGTGGCACTGGAGATGGCCGAGGACGATGAAGACGCGCAGGACCTCCTGGAGTTGCTTTCAGGCGGCATCGCCTTTCATCATGCCGGCCTTTCACGTGACTCCCGTAAGGCGGTCGAAACGGCTTTTCGGGAAAAACACCTCAAGGCCATTGCCTGTACACCGACCTTGGCCGCCGGCGTGAACCTGCCGGCGCGGCTTGTGGTCGTGAGAGATGTGTTCCGAACCGAATTTCTGCGCGGATTCCCCCGACAGGTCATGCTGACCACCGGAGAACTCCTGAACATGCTCGGGCGAGCCGGCCGGCCGGGTCAGGTGGAGCGCGGGCGGGGTGTGGCCTTCGTGAAAAAGGGCGCTCTGGACAAGGAGGACCTGGGGGCGCTCGAGGTTGCCATCCGCGACGGTCAAGGGAATCCGGTCAAAAGCCGCCTCCCGGACTCATTCGACGCGCTCATGCGGTTTCTTCTGGCCGCGACAGTGGATCGGGGCGAGGCGACCATGGCAGACCTCGCCGAGGCGGTTCGCCAAACGCTCTGGCACTATGAAAAACAGGACGAGGTGGATTTCGAGCGGCCCTTCGAGGCCGATATCATGGAAGACATCCCCAGTTTCTCCAAAGTGACCTCGAACATGCGCGTGGAAAGGGTCTGGGGGGTCTCTGATGGTGTCGCGGGGTCCGTTGTCTCAGTGGATAAAATCTACAATTTCAGCCTGAGATTCAGCGGCCTGGACTGTACCTGCCCGGCAAAAAGCAAGTGGCGGCCTAAAGATGTCTGCAAGCACCTCGCCTGCGCCATACACTATCTCTTGTTCGACCCCCAGGTAGATCGGGAGATCCGAGGCCGCGGGATCTATGCGGCCGCTCACTATTTTCGCAAAACCCTTGACCTGGGCACCAAGATGAAAGAAGCGGTGGAGCTTCTCCGCTTCTGGAAGCTTCTTGAACCCGTGCCGGGCGGTTTTCAAGCCACCCCCCTCGGCGTTCTGGCTGGCAGTTCCAGTCTGGACCTTCTCCTCCTTCGCACGGCACACGATCGGATCATCGGGTTCGCCGGCGTTCCGACCCACAAAGACGTGGCTTTCTGGGTGATTGAAGATTACTTTGCGGACGAGGCAAAACGCGAGCGTTGGTTTCGGGCCGTCGAGCTCTGGCTGGGTGAAGAGGACATCAAGAAGATCAAGCTGCCCGAAAAATTCCGGGGGGATTTCGAACGAGGGCTCGAAAACCTGGGACAGATGGCCACGCTTTACGGCGAGATCGCCAAGAGCCTCGGGAAACAACAGATTGCAGACGTTTGTTACCAGTCGCGCGGCTGCCTGCAGTACGGGGTATCGCTTGAATTGATTCCTCTGGCTTCTCTTCGGATTTTCCAGCTCGGCCGGGCCCGCTGCCGGTTTCTCTATGAGGAGCGGGGCGTTCGCGGTCTTGAAGACCTGGCGAACGCCGACCCGGAACATCTTTTCGGACCCCATGCGCCTCTCGGGTTGACGCGGCAGTGGGTTGAATCCGCTAAAGCGATGTGGAAAGCTCGCGCACCAATTGTCGCGGTTCCGGTGGAGAGGCGCAATCAAGCGGTGGACGATTTTCTCAGCCGCTTTCAAGTGGATCAACTCTCTCTGTTCGGAGAGCATGGGATCGTGGACAGGACCGGCTGATGGAACTTACCCCCTGGCAGCGAGAGGCCATCGAGTCCTCGGCGCCGGCGCTCCAGATTATCGCCTGCGCCGGCTCGGGCAAGACCGAGGTCCTGGCGCAGCGGACGGTCAAGTTTCTGAAGGATCGCATCGCTCCCGACGCCATCGTTGCCTTCACCTTTACGGAAAAGGCCGCGGGCGAGCTCAAAGATCGCATTGAACAACGGGCAAAGGCAGCCGACGAACGCTTTCAAACCCTCCCACCCACGGCGGCCGGCCTGTTCGTGGGGACCATCCACGGCTATTGCTTGAGATTGCTCCAGACGCACGGGGGCGCGTATGAGGTTTTCGACCCGCTTCCCGAGGAGAGGGAATGGGCGCTGCTCCATCGTTTCGCCAGGCGGCTCGGCGTGGTTGAATTGATGGAGAAGACCTGGCCGGGCAGACCCGTGTCAATCAAGCGCGCCGTCGAGATTTTTCGACGCAGTCTGGCGGTTGTTGGTAACGAGCGCATTCCGGGCGAGGTTCTTTCGGATCGAGCCCCGGCCTTTGCCGCCGTGGTTCAGAATTACGAAAACTTGCTCGCCGGTATGCAGCTTCTCTCTTTCGACCGGATGATAGACCTGACGTGCGAGGAATTGAAGCCGGGCGGCAAGTTGCGCCGCGCCTTAGACGGCCGCATCCGGAAAGTCCTCGTTGATGAGTACCAGGATCTGAATCGAGCCCAAGAGGAGCTGCTCGAGCGATTTGTGGAAATGGGCGCCGACCTGACCGTGGTCGGCGACGACGATCAGGCGATTTATCAGTGGCGGGGCGGAGACGTTTCTCTCTTGGTGAAATTTCCCGAGCGACACCCCGGCTCTAACAGAATCGAACTCCGCGACAACTTTCGGAGCCGGCCCCGTATCGTTGCCGTGGCCAATGACTTCGCCGCCACTATAAAAACCCGGTTGCCCAAGGACATGATCGCCCAGCGTCCAGACGCCGGACCCGCCATCGAGCTGCTTCAAGCCTCGACCCAGGAAGAGGAGGCGGAGTGCCTGGTGCAGCGCATAAAGTCGTTGTTGGCTTCTGGGCATAGGCCGGCCGATATCGCCATTCTTTACCGTTCCGTGCGCACCTCCGGAAGGCCCCTGATGAGCGCGTTGCGGCAAGGAGGGATTCCTGTCGCTCTGGTGGGGCGCCTGTCGCTTCTGGACCGTCCGGAAATGGCGCTGCTGGCAAGGGTCTTCGTGTTCTGGGCCGGTGGCACCTGGAGACCGGACGAAGCGCAGGAGGTGGTCACACGGGAAAGACTCATGGATGAGATTGCCGCACTGACCGGCACAAGCGCGGGCCAAGCCGCCACCATGGTCGCCGAGCTGATTCGCATGGGGGAAAACCTCGCCCAGCGGGGCGTGTACAACCTCATTGGCACCTACCTGGAGATGTTGAGAATCCTAGGGTTGCCCATGAACGGCCCGGAGCGCCACCGTCAGGAGCAAGGGCTCGGCAGGCTTTCGGAACTGCTCGCCGACTTCGAGCATGCGCAAAGAAGGGCGGCTCCGGCTGAGTGGCTCCGCGCCCCTGTACCCTCGGCCTCCGAGGAAGAGATCGAAGACCAGACTCTGCTTGAAGGCGTTCCGGGTGCGGAGGAGAAGCCCGTGGTTCGCCCGGCTATAACCGCGGGGCAGGTTTTCTTGACCCGGCTTCGCGTTTTTCTTGAGCAGTATGCTTCCCAGGCCGCAGAGGAAGCTCCGCCGGGTCCGACGCTCGATCAGGATGCGGTAAACGTAATGACCATTCATCAGGCCAAGGGGCTGGAGTTCCCCATCGTCTTTGTTCCGGCCCTGTTGGATCGCCGCTTCCCTTCGGCTCGCATGGGACAAGAACAAGACTGGTATCTTCCCGGCGATCTTTTCGCCAAGGAGCGATATCAGGGGCGGGAAGACGATGAGAGGCGGCTTTTCTACGTGGCCATGACCCGGGCGCGTGAGCTGGCTGTCTTCAGTTGGTTCGCTCAATATGCCAACGGCCCGGCACCGGTTTCCCGTTTTATCCAGAGCCTCGCCAGCGCGCCGGCGAAATGCCATTTATGCCAGGCAGGTCAGTGCCGGCCGGCCATATGTTTGGGAAAAAACGGCGGGCAACCCATCCTGGACACCGATTTTGGCGAGCTTTTGACCTTCAGCGAATGTCCTTACAAATACTATCTCCGTCACGTCTGCGGGTTCAAGCCGCCGATCGCGTCGGAGCTGGGTTTCGGCAAGCTCCTGCACCACGTCGTCGCAGAGCTGGCCCGCCGTTCCCGCGACGGAGACCCACCCGCTGTTGACGCGGTGGACAATATTCTTTCCAGAGCCTTCTATCTACCGTTCGCAGGCCCCATTGACCAGCACAAACTCTTCAAGGCAGCGAAGCGGCGCTTAAGGCACTACGTTCGAAATTACGGCGTGGAGCTGATGCGAACGGTCGAGCCGGAACGCCGATTCGAGGTGCCCATGAACCGGGCGCGCGTGCGAGGACGTATTGACCTGCTGCTGAAAGCCGAGATGGGTGAGCCTGAGGACGTAGAGCTTGTGGACTTCAAGACAGCCGCCAACAGGCCTCCCAGTCAGCAGCACCAGAACCAGCTTCGCCTCTATGCCGAGGCGGCCCGCGCTCTGGGCATGAACCCGGTGCGTCTCGCCATCCACGATCTCGACGCTGACAGGGGAGGCCGCATGCCGGTTGAAGATAGCGAGCGAGCGCGAGAAGAGTTCCGTGCCGAGTTACAAGGCTGGCTGGAGCAAATCGCCGTGGGCGACTTCTTGCCTAAATGGGATGCCAAGACGTGTCCAGCGTGCGATTTCATGCGGTTGTGTAACCGAAGGGCGGGAATGCGGAGCATTTGAAGCCTGAATTTGGGGGGAGAGAGGCGGCGTTGGAACTTTAAAATAGTCTTACGAGGCATTTGCTTGACCAAGCTTCTCTTTTAATTTAGACTAGGGTAAACATGAGACACGATTTGGATCTCTCTGAAACTGAAGAATGTCTATGGTATCGCAGGGTATGGCGGAATTAGGGATTATGCAAGAAAGCCTGAGATTCAAACAACGTCAAGCAGCGAAAATTATTTATTTACAGGCTGTAAATTTGAAATGTGAAGATGGTGGCAGCTTTGTTCAACTTTTATAAACTGTACTTTTGTTTAGCCAACTCGGTTTTCCTGAAACAATATTCTATTAGCCATAATACCGATACCTTCGGAACGCTTTGTCGTTGCCAGGTAACCTCGAAAAAAAACATCATACATCGGAGCATATATGATGAACGAAAATAGCCAGCGAGGTCTTTTACCTGTCGAAGGAACCTTAAAAGACCTGAAAAAAGACATTCTTCGTCATATAGAATTTACGATCGGTAACGATCCCTACCATGCTGACAGGTTCTCATGTTTTCTGGGGCTTGCGCATAGCATTCGCGACAGACTTGTCCAGCGGTGGATCAATACGCAGAGGTCCTTGCACGAAACATTGTCAAAGCGGGTCTACTTTCTTTCTCTTGAATTTTTACCAGGACGATTCCTCAAAAATTATCTGATCAGTCTCGATATGGTCGAGGAGGCCCGTCAAACGATCGAGGATCTGGGATACGATCTCGATGAGCTGGAAGAGGAAGAATGGGATGCCGGACTGGGAAACGGCGGACTGGGGCGCCTGGCCTCTTGCTATATGGACTCCATAGCCTGCCGGAATCTGCCCGGACACGGATATGGTATCCGTTATGACTATGGCATTTTTCATCAGGTCATTGAGAATGGCTATCAACGTGAGCATTCCGATAATTGGATGCGGCGCGGAAATCCATGGGAATTTCAGCGGCGTCCCCTCGAACAACCCATTCGCTTCTATGGCAGATCCGAATCTTACCTGGACGGGGATGGAGAGCTGCGCTACCGATGGGTGGACGGGGAAAAGGTCATTGCCGTGCCTTTTGATATTCTTGTCCCCGGCTATGGCGACGATTATGTTACCAACATGCGACTATGGGCAGCCAAATCAAGCCGGGAATTCAACCTGATGAACTTCAATCAAGGGGATTACATTGGAGCCATCGAAGAAAAGGCGAGCTGCGAAACGATTTCAAAGGTTCTCTACCCAAATGACGAAAGCACGGCCGGCAGAGAGTTACGACTCAAACAGCAGTATTTTTTCGTGACCGCCTCTTTGTTCGACATTCTGCGCCGCCACCGTCATCAGGAAGAATCATTGCGTGATTTTCATAAGTTTGTGGCCATCCAGTTAAACGATACCCATCCCGCCATCGCCATACCCGAGCTTATGCGTGTTTTGCTGGACGAAGAAAAGTTTGGCTGGGAAGAAGCGTGGGGAATCTGCGAAAATACATTTGCCTACACGAACCACACGGTCCTGCCCGAGGCGCTGGAAAGCTGGTCGGTTGAATTGGTGAGACGCCTGCTGCCCCGTCATCTCGAAATCATTTACGAGATCAATCGCAGATTCCTGGAATCGATTAGGATTGATTTCCCTGAAGAACCCGAGCTGCAAGCACGGCTATCCATCATTCAGGAGGGCGGAGAGCAACGTGTCCGCATGGCCCATCTCGCCATTATCGGCAGCCATTCCGTCAACGGCGTTGCCGAGCTTCACACCAACATTTTAAAATCGGATCTGTTCCGTGATTTTCATCGTGTTTTCCCGGGCCGCTTTAAAAACGTCACCAACGGCATCACGCCGCGAAGATGGCTCAAACAGGCCAACCCTTCACTGGATCAGCTGATCAGTTCTGTTATCGGTCCGGAATGGATTCATGATCTTGGTAGATTATCTGAATTGGTACCTTATGCCGAAGATTCGGAATTCCGCGAAGCATGGCGGCAGACAAAACGAGAGAACAAAAAACGGCTTTCCCATTACATCTTGCGAAAAATCAAGCTCGAGGTAAATCCGGATACGCTTTTCGATGTGCAGGTGAAGCGAATCCATGAATACAAACGTCAACTGCTGAATGTGCTTCACGTGATTACCTTGTACAATCGAATCCGGGCGAATACGGCCGGGGACATGGTGCCGCGCACCGTCCTCTTTGCCGGCAAGGCGGCTCCCGCCTATCAACAGGCAAAACGGATCATCAAACTGATTAACGCCGTGGCGGATACCGTCGACAAGGATCCTGTTGTGCAAGGCCGCCTGCGCGTTGTTTTTCTCCCAAATTACTGCGTATCCCAGGCGGAGAAGATCATTCCGGCGGCCGACCTTTCGGAACAAATTTCCACAGCGGGCATGGAAGCGTCGGGCACCGGCAACATGAAGATGTCGCTCAACGGCGCTTTGACCATCGGCACGCTGGACGGCGCCAACGTGGAAATTATGCAAGAAGTCGGCGCCGAAAATATTTTTATTTTCGGTCTGACAACAGAACAGGTCAGAGCCATGAGGTACGAAGGATATAATCCCGTCTCGTACTATGAAAAAGATGCGGAGTTGAAGCAGGTTCTCGATATGATCGCCGGAAACCATTTTTGCCCGGATGAACCCGGGTTGTTTTTGCCCGTCTTTCAAAGCCTTCTCGGTCAGGGACCAGGCTCCGATTATTATATGATCTTGGCAGATTATCGCTCCTATATCAAAGCTCAAGAAGAGGTAAGCCGCCTGTATCTGGATCCTGAGGAATGGACAAGACGGTCGATTCTGAACACCGCCCATATGGGCAAGTTTTCAAGCGACCGGGCTGTTTTGGAATATGCCGCGAATATCTGGAATATCCAACCCCTTATATAAGCGTCACCAGGAGGACGCCGCAAATACAGATAGGGCCCGGCCGGCCGCATAAGGAAATAATATGCGATAAACATCGATAAATACTGCGACACCGAGAGGAATACCATTAACCTAACGCGTCTAACGGTGTTCGATGACGAGCGTCGCCCGACTGATGTGTGAAAGTCAAAAGTTTTCCGGACAGTTTATCCTCTCGGGATAAGGTGGTTTAGGCCGCCTGAGGGTTGGTAGGGAATATTTCCGCGCTTATCTTCACGGTCATTTGAAAAACCTTTCCAGGTCTATTGCAGGTGAAACTCTAGCGACTCTCCCTAAATGCTTGAGCTTTCTCCAGCGATGGCTGCATCTTCATCGCTTCAAATTCCTTAATGGCAAAGTCCAGGTGCTCCAAGGCCTGGTCCCGCTCTTCGGGATAGTGGTCGAGCAAAAGCTCGGCCAACTGGATGGCATGCCGCGAGAGCTCTCTCCGCCTTCTCCTGCGCGACGCCGCTCCTTGAAGCGCTGCTTGGCTAAGAGACCGTCAGCGAACAAGTGGAACTCGTGCAATGCATCTCGGCTTGTATTCGTCAAAAAATGCTGGTCGCCGGCGGCATCGCGGACCGTAAAGACAACCCCTACTTACTGCCGCTGTTCAACGCGTATTTTGAATTCAAGGCAAAGATGAATGGAGCCTAGCCGAGCTCTGCGGCGAAGGATAAAAGCTCCTCGCGGCTCGAACAACCGGTTTTTCGCAGGTTGTATAGAGCGGCGCGAAACCACCTTTTTTTCTTGACAAATTTTAATCAGGGCCCTAACATCGAATCAAATAAAATTTAGCTTTAGAAACGATAAGCGGATCTACCTGAGAGCAGAAGCAAGACCCTGAGAACTTGATTGTTCACCTGAGAATGAACGCGTCAAGGGTCTAACAACATCCCTCCTTTTTCCCTGGAATTCTTGGTCTGGCCTTCGGATTTGAAAACAAACATATTCCATGATCGAAAGGGGGATGAAAAATGGCGCCATTTGACAAATTTCCAGACATACTGCCAGAAGGACGGAAGAAAGGAGCACAGAAAGGACTGCAGAAAGGACTGCAGAAGACGACCACCTTACCGCCTATGGAGGATTTAAATAAATTCGTATACGTGGTGCTTACGGAGTGGGAACCTCAAAACGCGGGCAAAGTGGGAGCCCGATTGAAAAAAATGAGAGAAAAACCGGGGGCAATTTTGCCCAAGGGTTGGGAAGTCGTCCTCGACTATTGTGCTCTTGACGGAGGCAAGAGTATTAAATTGGTCAAGGTAGATAGAAATACCTCAGCGGGCTGGGATCCAAAAAATCCTTGGATAAGTGCCTTTTCCTGGAACGATATTGCCAAGGTTACGATAATTCCAGTCATTCACGTCGATCTTTTATGCGCCTTGTTACCATAGTTCCAGTTGTTCGCGTCGATTTTTTATGCGCCCTGAATCCGTTCAACCTGTAAGGTAGGCAAGACCAAGTCGAAGAATCATGGCGTGAAGCTGGATGATCATCACCTTCGCTGCCTGTTGAAGACCGTCTTAAAACCCTAAGCGGCGTGGTTCCTGTCAGGACCCTGCTTGGGGGAATAAGACGAAGTCTTCAACAGGTCGTCATATTGCAAAGCGCGCTCGAGGGCAGGCCGCATTTTCATGTCGCGAAATTCCGTGACAGCGAAATTGAGGTGCGCCTCAGCTTCGGGCCTGTCCTCGGGATAGTGCTTCAGAAGGAGTTCCGCCATTTCCAGGTGAGCCAGGGCGATCTCGGGACGAAACTTCATTTTGCCGGCCGTCTCGAGGGCAGCTTGATAGTAAGCGAGTGACTCCGCCGGACGTCCCAGGAGCAAGGCAGCCGAACCCAGGTGGCGCGCGATACAGGTGGTGTAATACGGGCTTGTAGTGCAAGATTGGCACGCAGCTAACCGATTCGATAACCGCTCAACCGCTTCAGCGTGATTCACCAGGATGGCCGCCTCCAAGAGCACCCCATCATCCCAGGTCGAAGTTTCATCTTCGACCGTGCCAAAACCAACGCGCTGCATGACTAGCTTATCCAACCCTTCCCTGGCTTCATCATGGCGAGCGAGATGAGCCAGGCAAAAAACTTTGTTGGGCGGGCCTGCGGGACTCTCTAAAAAACCTTTCAGGGCGATTTCGGCCATTTCCATACCGAGATGAAGTCTGGGTCTCAGACCGGCTACACCAGCGTGAACCAAACCGAACGCGGACAAGCCGCGATCATCCGCCTGCCTGGCGATCAGCTGGCTCATTTCCAGGGCATCTTCAAGACGCCCATCCATGTGCAGAAATATCGCATCCAAAAACATCGATAAAATGGATGCATGGGCCTGTTTGGTGCGTTCGGCCAGAATTCTGACCTCGTTCGCGACCCTTTCCGCTTCGGGACGCAGGCCGAGAGCGAGATACGTATAGCAAAGACGACTTAAATCCGCTTGCAGCATTCCGGCGTTGATACTGGTTCGCGGGGTACGATCCAGCTCCCTTACGAGCGCCAGGCGCTCCTGATGGTGATGGGGCGCATTGACGTACCTTATCCAATAGCTGGCCACCCCCCAAAATGTGCTGATACTATCCAACCGGCGCGCCAGGTCAAGGGCGCGGTCCAGAAAGGTGATGCCGATTCCGGGACGACCGGCGCCATAATGGGCCACTCCCATGGCCATATCCGCTCTGGCGCGTTCCACGGTATCCGGGTCGGCATAGGTGTCGGCTCGCTTCGCCCACTCCTCGGCCTCCTGGGTGTAGTATCCGGTGCCGCCCCCGTAATAACCAAGCGCCTCGATCGCGTGATAACAAATGCGGGAGGCCCTTGCTTTATCGCCGATAGCTTCTGCCAGGGCCAGTCCTGCCGGCGCTTCTACATCCAGAAAACGACGCGGTTCCCCGGCCAGAAGCAGGGATTCGCCTAAAGTCAGAAGCAAATCGCATCGTTCCGCCTTGCCCGCCGGGTCCAGTCTCTCCTGAATTTCAAGGGCCTTCTCAAAAAAGCGGACCGCCTCTCTATAAGCATAGATCGACAAGGCCCTTTCGGCCGATGATAAAAGGTATGGGTAGGCCTTGTTCAAGTTCTCGCTGGCGGAATAATGATAGGCCAGTCTCTCATAAAACTCTTCCAGCCTTGTGGGATAGAGCTTTTCCAGGGCTGAGCCGATCCGGGCATGAAGTTTTTGTTTTTTCCAGGTGACGATCGAGTCGTAAACGACTTCCCGGGTTAAAGCATGTTTAAAGACAAATTTCAGCTCCGGGTAAACGCCTCTTTCATAGACCAGCTCCGAATCCCTCAAGGCGGATAAATGGGAGCGCAGTTGTTGTTCGGACATTCCGGAAGCCTGTTTTATCAAATCATAGCCAAATTCCCTTTCGATCACCGCACCGATCTGTAGCACATCTTTAGCGCCTTGCGGCAGCGGGTCAATCCTGGCCATAATGACATCTTGAATCGTGGAGGGGACGACCGGGCTTTTCAGTTTCTTAGACAATTGGAACTTGTTATTTTTTTTCTGAATGAACTCCAGGTCTCTGAACGATTTAATGAGTTCCTCGATAAAAAAGGGAACGCCTTCTGTCTTTTCCAGGATCAGACTTTCGAGGTCTTCATCGAGTTCGCTGGAATCTAATAGGTGAGAGGCCATCATGAGGGTCTCTCTGTTGGAAAGTCTGTTTAGGGTAATATGGTTATGATAGGATTTTGTGCCCCAAGTGTGCACAAATTCGGGCCGGTAGGTGAAGATTAAGAGGATTCTCGAGCCGGCGATGCTCTCGAACAGGCCTTTGAGAACCTCTTCCGAACCCTTGTCGATCCAGTGCAGGTCCTCGATGGCCATGACCAACGGCCGGACCTCGGACCCTTTCAGGGCCACCCGTCTCAAGGCTTCCAAAAACTGATACTTGCGCTCGTCCGCGCTGAGCGCCTTGTTGATCCCGCTTTCACCCACGGAAAAAAGTTCCAGCAGATAAGGTAGGGTGCTGGTCTCATCCGCCTGGATGGCCTTTAAGCCGCTCCTGACCTTTTCTTTGACGATAGAATCTTCGTCCTGTTCGTAGATATCGAAGTTAGATTTCAGAATCTCGGCAATGGGGCGATAAGCCTCGCTCTGGCCATAGGAAATGCATCGTCCCTCGCGAATGGTCACATCTTCATGGGCGATGGCTTTTCTAAGTTCATAAAGCAGCCTGGTCTTGCCCACACCTGCCTCGGCGACCACCGAAAACGCCTGGCCCCGGCCGGCCTTGATCCGCTCGAAGCCATCGAGCAAAAGCTCAAGTTCCCGCTCCCGGCCGACAAATGGAGTCAATCCGCGTTCGGCGCTGACCTCGAAGCGGGTGCTGCGCGTGCTGGGCGCGATAACGCGATAAACCTTGACCGGCTCGCCCTTGCCCTTGATGGCCCTGCCGCCCAGGGCCTCGAAACGAAACAGGCCCTCAGCCAGCTTGAAGGTCTCCTCGCTCACGAAGGTGGTCCCAGGCTCGGCCAGGTCTTCCAGCCGCGAGGCCAAAATGACCGTATCGCCCACGGCCTTGAATTCCACCCTGAGGTCGTTTCCCAGCGTGCCCACGACCACGGGGCCGCTGTGGATACCAATCCGCATCCTGACCGGCAGAGTCAGGCCTTCGCGCTTTTTCTGATCGTTGAACCTGGCCAGCTCGCGGTGGATGGCCAACGCGGATTGGATGGCCCGCTGGGGCGCGTTCTCGATGGCGATGGGCGCGCCGAACAGGGCCAGGACCCCGTCGCCGGTCATCTCGTTGACCGTGCCTTCGAACTCATGGACCTTGTGGATCAAAATCTCGTAAACCTGGTCCATGATGGAATAAGCATTTTCCGGACCCAGCCGCTCCACCAAAGGTGTAAAGCCTTCCATGTCGCAGAACAGGACCGTGACCTGCTTGCGCTCCCCCTCGATCTTGCCGCGCTGGGCCAGGATTTTTTCAGTCAGCCCGCCGGGCAGGTATTTCTGAATTTTTTCCAGCTTTTCGTCAAAGGAGAGCTCTTTTAAGCTAGCGTCTAATGGAAGGGAGAGGTCGTAACCACACGCCTTACAAAATTTCCCGCTTGCGGGTGTAATCGCTCCGCAACCAGGGCATCGAAATTCAATTGAGTGGCCGCACTGGATACAAAACTGGGCATCTCCAGGGTTTTCAAACTGGCAGGCGGGGCACTTCATTTTATGCCCTCCAAGGAAAAAGGGAGGAAATGCCAGACAGTCTAATTTTTATCCGGTATTATGTGGTACCAGCCGCGTATCGCTAGTTTCCATCTCGTTGTCACCATCTTTCATACCCGATTGAGTCAATGGATGGCTTCAAAAGACCTCTAGCTTTTTGCCAAAGAGAGATTTTTCGTCAATCTTCCTGAAAATAAATTTTCTTATTTTAGAATATAGTAATCCGTCTAATACCTAGTTGTCAACCAGAAATCCAATCGTCACCCCGGCCAAACACTGCATGAAGGTGGTGGGCCAAAGGAAAAGACGAGGCCACATGCACCCACCAGTACCGGCTGCGCTAGGATATCCAGGACGGCTTTAACAAGCCTCGGAATAAGCCGCTCGACAGACCGCTGCACCTCCTCGCCCTTTAAGCAAAATTCACGAAGGATTTGCAGAAGGTTGTAAGCAAAGATCCCCATTTTCAATCGGGCCTGGTTGGCTTCGGGCCTAGGTCCCGATCTTCCCTTCCACCCACAGGCCTGGCGCCGGCTTTCGCCAAGCGGCGAGCCCGATTCATATCTTCCTGATTTGGTTCACATTTAAATGGCGTTGTGTCATACTCCCCGGAAAAGGAGGGGAGAACCATGCCCGAGGACGAAACCCCGAAAAAGCTGCGCCAGATTTCAGACGAGGAGCTGAAGCAGATCCTGGAAGAGCATTTTCGATGGGTGGATTCAGGTGAAAAAGAAGGTCGAAAGGCAGATCTTTCCCGCATTGATCTTCGAGAGAAGGATTTGAGAGTGGCAGGTCGGCAAAAAGTTGAGCTTCGGAGGGCCAACCTAGAGGGGGCTGATTTCTCTGGTGTGCACCTCGAAGGGGCTATTCTTTGGGCAGCGAATTTCAAAGGGGCTACTTTTATCGCGTCAAGAATGGAAAGCGCTTTTCTTATGGATGCGAACCTTGAAGGGGTCACTTTCATTGTAGCGCACCTCGAAGGGGCTAAGCTCATGGGCGCCAACCTCAAAGGAAGTAATTTTATGGGAGCGCACCTTGAAAAAGCCGATCTTCGTAGAGCGAACCTTGAAGGCGCTGATCTTGGCGGAGCCTTCCTCGAAGGGACCAATTTTAGCTCTGCCAATCTTGATAGGACAAATGTCGCGGGCGTCGCTTATAACCGTCTTGGAAAATTCCGCGGCATCCGGGTGACCACGTGCTACGGCAGCCCTATGTTCAAGCGGTTCGCGCAAGACCAGGACTTTATCGAGGAACTTGAAGAGAGAGGTAAGTACAAAGAAAAAAGTTGGCCCAAACGTCTCTATTGGAAGGCTCTTTATTATTCATGGAAAATCTTCGCGGACTTCGGGCGGACGCCTTGGCAATGGATTCTATGGTCCATCTTCTTTGCGCTTTATTTCGGTCTGAATTATTTCTTCATGGGTCGAGAATCTTTCAAGGTGGCTGTTGAAAATTCGCTGCCCTGGCTTCTGAACTCGATCTATTACAGCGTGGTCACGTTCACCACCCTGGGCTTCGGGGACATCACGCCCATCACCAAGACCGCGGCCGGCTTTGTCATGGCCGAGGTCATCCTGGGGTACGTCATGCTCGGCGGCCTGATTTCCATCTTCGCCACGCTGCTGGCGCGAAGAAGCGGACAATGAAGGCGAATGATGAATGATGAGTGAGGAATGAGGAAGGCGTTCCCAACGCGCAGGTCTGTTTTCCACGCCTTGTAGGGGCACGTTGCCACGTGCACTTACCTCCCTGCGGCTTGCGTCCGTGAGAGACGGCCAGCCTTTGTAGGGGCACGGCATGCCGTGCCCTTACCACGCTGTCGGGCCTGCGGTCCGAGGCGACCCCGCAGGGGTCGAATTTGAATAGGTACAGACCGGACACATAGGTAACAGATTAGACCGGACACATGGGTAACACTTTCCGATAGGGCACGCCGTTCGGCAGGCTCACGACCGGCTGGACCTCCATCCCTTGGATAAGCCTTGGAGGAGCAGCGCGGTTCCAAAACCCCAGGCTCCGTTGACCATCAGGCCTGTGGCCAAGCCGGCAGCATGCCAACCCCCTCCCACCGGCAGTCCTTTCAGGGGAAAAACTACAAGCCAGGCAACCAAACTCGGGAAAATCGCCCCGAAGATCAATGCGGCGAACCAGTAGCCGGCTCCCCTGGGAAACCAACCGTCTACCCCCGCCAATACCAGCCCCCAAACCCCGCCCCAGAAAGACAAGGACCAGATTTGCGGCTGACCAAAGGGATACGTCGGCTTGACCGGAAACGGTTCAGCCGGTGTGAAGCCCACGGCATGAAGGATAGACAGGACACCCTGATGGAAGAGGAGAACGGCCATAAAGCCGGAAAAGAAAGCGATGAGGTATCGAGAGAGATCTAGATGCTTCGTGGAATTAGAACAAGGGTTGTTGGTCATGATGCCACCCCCTTTGCCTCCCGCCTCGGAGACGGTGCCGCAAATTTGATGCAAATGGTTAGCCCCCCGACATTGGGTCCATACGGCAGGCGAAAGCCCGGCTTTAAAAAATTTGCCGTGCGGCCCTGTCTCTTCTATGAGAGGGGAAAGAAAGGGAAAATACCCCTCTAGTATTTAAAGGTAGCTTCCAGGAGGGGGAAATGCAACTTCGCCCGAAACTCGCTCTATTTTTCTCCGTAGCTTAATTCAGGAAGTTTCTGCAGTTGTTCTTTGGTCACCTGTCCTTCGTGCCCCGTACCCACCTGGTATCCGGCCGCCTGTCCGGCTGTATCCTGGCAGGCAAGCCTCGCCCTGAATCGTCGCGGCGCAATGCGGGCGACGCATGCGTCGCCGCTACGCTGCCGTGGCCCATGGGCAGGATGCCCATGCTACGAAATGTAGGGGCACGGCATGCCGTGCCCCTACTTCGTTGCCAAGACGAGCGCGTGGCATGGCCGTTCGCGGGCATGAACAGCCGGGCCGTTCCATATCTCTTTTGTTTGTGTATTTCGTGTATTTCGTGGTTTAGGAATTCGAATCAGCGTCCGTTGAGCACGCGCTTCAAAAACTGGCCGGTATAGGATTCGGGCATACGGGCCAGGTCCTCGGGCGTGCCCGTGGCCACGACGAAGCCGCCCTCGTCCCCGCCCTCGGGGCCCAGGTCGATGACGTAATCCGCGCACTTGATCACGTCCAGGTTGTGCTCGATGACCACCACGGTGTTGTTCTGCTCGATCAGGCGGCCAAGCACGCTAAGAAGCTTGCGCACGTCGTCGAAGTGCAGGCCGGTGGTGGGTTCGTCCAGGATGTACAGGGTCTGGCCGGTGGCCCTCTTGGACAGCTCGCGGCTGAGCTTGATCCGCTGCGCCTCGCCGCCGGACAGGGTCGTGGCCGGCTGTCCCAGCCGGATGTAACCCAGGCCCACGTCCAGCAGCGTGGTCATTTTGTTCTTCACCACCGGGATGTTTTTGAAGAATTCCGAGGCCTGGGCCACGGTCATGTCCAGCACGTCGGCGATCGAAGCCCCGCGGTAGAGCACCTCGAGCGTGTCGCGGTTGTAGCGCCGGCCGTGGCAGACGTCGCAGGTCACGTACACGTCCGGCAGAAAGTGCATCTCGATCTTCAGAATGCCGTCACCCTCGCAGGCCTCGCACCGCCCGCCCTTGACGTTGAAGGAGAACCGACCCGGCGCATACCCCCTGGCCCGGGCCTCGGGGAGCTGCGCGAACAGGTCCCGAATGTGCGTGAACACGCCGGTATAGGTGGCCGGGTTGGAACGCGGCGTGCGGCCGATGGGGCTCTGGTCGATGTCGATGACCTTGTCGATTTTTTCGAGCCCGCGCACGCGCTCGACCCGGCCGGCCCGGTTCCGGGAGCGGTAGAGCTGCTGGGACAGGACCTTGTAGAGCGTCTCGATGACCAGGGTGGACTTGCCCGAGCCGGAGACGCCGGTGACGCAGGTCAGGGTGCCCAGGGGGATTTCGACCGTGATATTTTTGAGGTTGTTCTCCGAGGCGCCCTCGAGGACGATGTGCCCGTTGTTCCTGGTCCGCCGGGCCTGGGGCACGGCGATGCGCGTCCGGCCCGAAAGGTATGCGCCGGTCAGGGAGTCTTCGCTGGCCAAGAGCTCGGCCGGCGTGCCGGCAAAGACGATCCGGCCGCCGGACTCGCCGGCGCCAGGGCCCATGTCCAGGACGTAGTCGGCGGCGAGGATGCTTTCCGCGTCGTGCTCGACCACCAGCACCGTGTTGCCCAGGTCCCTCAGCTTTTTGAGCGTGGCCAGCAGCCGGACGTTGTCCCGCTGGTGCAGGCCGATGGTCGGCTCGTCCAGGATGTAGATCACGCCCACGAGCTGGGACCCGATCTGGGTGGCCAGGCGGATGCGCTGGCCCTCGCCGCCCGACAGCGTGGCCGAGGCGCGGTCGACGGTCAGGTAGGAGAGTCCGACGTTGCCCAGGAATTCGAGCCGCTCCCGGATTTCCTTGACGATCCGCCGCGCCACCTCGGTTTCCCGCTCGCTCAGGGCCAGGCCTTCAAAGAAGCCGAGAGCCGCGGTCACGGTCAGGCGCGTGGCCTCGTAAATATTCAGGCCGCCGACCCTGACGGCCAGGCTTTCCGGCCTGAGCCGGGCTCCATCGCACTTGGGGCAGGCCCGGTGGCTCATGTACTGTTCCATCTCGAGCCGGACGGCGCCGGAACTGGTTTCGCGGTGCCGCCGCTCGAGGCGCGGGATGACCCCCTCGAAGGGCCGCCGGTAGAAATGCCGCCGGTCCTCGCGCTCGAAATAGAAGCGGATTTCCTCGTCGCCCGACCCGTACAGAAGCGCGTCCCGAACCCGCTTGGACAGTTTTTTAAAAGGGGTGTAGATGTCGAAGTTGTAATGCTCGGCCAGGGCCTCCATGAGCTGGAGAAAATAGACCGAGGAGGTGTGGGCGTAAGGCGCCAGGGCCCCCTCGCGGATGGACAGGTCCGGGTTGGGCACGATCAGGTCCGGGTCGAAGTACATCATCGAGCCGAGGCCGTCGCAGGTCGGGCAGGCCCCCTGGGGGTTGTTGAAGGAGAACATCTGTGGGGAGAGTTCCGGGTAACTGATGCCGCACACGTCGCAGGCCAAATGCTGGCTGAAAAACATCTCCCCCTGCCCCTGGACGTCGGCCGCGAGCGTGCCGCCCGAGGTCCGGAGCGCCAGCTCGACCGAGTCGGTGAGGCGGCGGGTCAGCCCCTCCTTAATCACCAGCCGGTCCACCACCACCTCGAGGGTGTGTTTCTTCTTCTTGTCCAACACGATTTCTTCGGACAGGTCCCGAACCTCGCCGTTCACCCTCACCCGGACAAAGCCGTTCTTGCGAAGCTGGTCCAACAGCTTGGCGTGTTCGCCCTTGCGGCCGGCCACCAGGGGGGCCAGGATGATCACCCGCGTATTTTCCTTGAGGCTGAGGATGCGGTCCACGATCTCCTGCACGCTCTGAGAGGCGATCTCGCGGCCGCACTGATAACAATGGGGATGGCCGACCCGGGCGTAGAGCAGGCGGAGATAGTCGTAGATTTCGGTCACGGTGCCCACGGTCGAGCGCGGGTTGCGGCTGGTGGTCTTCTGCTCGATGGAGATGGCCGGGGACAGGCCCTCGATGGCGTCCACGTCCGGTTTGTCCATCTGTTCGAGGAACTGGCGGGCGTAGGCCGAAAGGGACTCGACGTAGCGGCGCTGGCCCTCAGCGTAGATGGTGTCGAAGGCCAGGGTGGACTTGCCCGATCCGGACAGGCCGGTGATGACCACCAGGGCGTCCCTCGGGATGTCCACGTCGATGTTTTTGAGGTTGTGCTCCCGGGCGCCGCGGATCACGATCTGGTGATGCGGGCCGGTGCGCGTGGCTGGAGCCGAAGTCACGTCTTGTTCCCTGTTCTTCGGAGGAGCGCCGGGCCGCTGAGACCGGCTCGCCCCTCGGTGTAACAAGGTACTATGACACCCCGGCGGGTGCATTTCAAGGGATATCGAAAGGCCAAGTGCGTATGATCCTGGGGGAACCTTTTTTAGAAAAAAAAGGTTCCCCCAAGCCCCCTCCCAAAAACTTCACCCGGGCCACTTTTTTAGAAAGCGTCACCTGAAACCATGCCGCCTGGGTGCCGATGCCTGCGCACCAGCGCGTAGGTGCCATGGCCGCTTGTCGGCCATACCTGCGCCTGTGCGCGGCGCGATCCGTAGGGGCGAGGCATGCCTCGCCCGGATCAGAGCCATTTCCAAGATAAAACGTAGGGGCGGGTTTCAAACCCGCCCTCCTAAAAGCCCGCGAGGCAGAAATAACCGACCTGTAGCAACTGTCCTGCCTGTCAAGCCGGGAGTGGGTGTTGCCAGGGTTGATGGTTGCGGGCCATAGCGTTGAGGATGGTCAGGAGTTTTCTCATGCAAGCCACGAGGCCCGTTTTCTCCATCAATTCGTGAAGTCGAATTCCAGCCTGGGCTGATGCGCCAGGGCAGCCGGGTAAGATAAATCCAGCCCCTCGAGGATGTGTCGCTTGATCAGGGCGTAGGTTTCACCGGCGAGCGCCGCGAGCTCGAGCAAAAACCCATGCGCCGCCTCCGTGAGATCGCTTCCGGCCGGGTAAACCCGGTGAATCAACCCGATTCTCAAGGCCTCGAGCCCGGTCAATGGCTCGCCCAAAAGCGCGACGCGCGCGGCATGGCCGCCGGGCACCAGGCGGAGGAGCTTGTACGACCACCCCTCGGCCGCCCAGAGGGACCGATGAACTCGGGGGTCGCCGAAGCGGCAGTCTTCGGTGGCGATCCTGAAATCGCAGCTCGTGGCATAATCGTATCCTCCCCCCAGGGCGTACCCGTGCATCAAGACGACCGTGGGGGTCAAGGCGTTGCGGATTACGGTCGTCGCCTCCTGGAGAATGAGGGGGCCGACGCCGATCTCGAGATCGACCAGCCGCTTGAGGTGCCTTTCCGGCCAGATGTGCTCCGCGGCCTTGAGATCATCACCGGCGCAAAAAGCCCGGCCTTCCCCGGAAAAAACAATCACCTTCACCGCCGGGTCCTGCTCCGCCCGGCGAACCGCCTGGATCACCCGCTCGTGCTGCTCCGTGTCGATCGCGTTCAGCTTCTCGGGACGGTTGAACCTCAAATGCCGGATCGGCCCCTCGTCGTAAACGATCAATGCGCTTTCCCGGCTCATGGTCAGCGTCCTTTGAATTTCGGTTTTCGCTTTTCGCGAAAAGCGGCCATGCCTTCGGCCAGGTCCTCGATGATGTTGGTCTGCCTCACGGCCAGCGAATACATCAAGGCCGTGGGGTAGGGCATATCGAGCTCGTCGACGATCTGCTGCTTGAGCATGGCATAAGACCGCGTGGGCATTTCAGCGATTTTATCCAAGAGCGTCTCGACCTCGGCGCTAAAGGCCTCCTCGGGAAACGACCGATAGACCAGGCCGATGCGCTCGGCCTCTTCCCCGCCGATCGTTTCGCCTAAGAGGAGCAGGCGCATGGCCTGGGACTGGCCGATCAGGCGCGGCAGCACGTAGGTGAGCCCGGTGGTCGCGTAATCTGCCTCGAGGACCCTGGGATCGCCGAACGTGGTCTGGTGGGTACAGACCCGGATGTCGCAGACGCAGGCCAGGTCGAGACCCACGCTAAGGACCCGGCCGCGCAGCACGGCGATGGTCGGCTTGGGCAGACTCCGGATTGTCCGGAAAAGGTCCTGCTCGGGAATCGGGCCCGGGCCGTGTGAGCCTCCCGGACGCCGGTGGCTGTATTCAGCCGGCCAGGGCCCCAGGTCATCCCTGTTTTCTCCGACGCAAAAATCCGGGCCGACCCCCTGGATAACAACGCCCCGCACGCTCCAATCCTGACCGGCCTGCTCGGCTATCCGCCGCATGGCCATAATCAGCTCATAATTCAGAGCGTTTCCGACGTCGGGCCGATTCAAGCCAAGGTAAAGCAGGCCGTTTTTCTCTTCGACCAGGAGCGTTGATGAAGAGGATTGAACCATATAAAACCTCCGATTTGATCCTCCGAATAAGCGAGCAAGATCGAGGCTCCTGCCCTCGAGCGCGCCCTGGGTGGGTCAGGCCTCGGACTCGGGCCCGGCCGTCTTTTTCGCGGGCCAGGGGCCGTGCCTGACCACGTGCTCGATCTGGCGGCAAAGGCCCCGCCACAGGTTGCACTCGCTGTGGGTCAGGCCGGTACGGTTAAAGAGGCGCTTGAAGCTCATCAGCCAGTGCTCGGTGTTCTCCTCGGGCAGAAAGCCTACAGCGGTGAAGGCCCGCTGCATATGCTCATACACGGCCTCCACCTCGGCGATCGAGGCCCTCTGAATCCTCGGAGCCGAGGGCGGGCCGGCCTCGGTCAGCAGCAGCTCGTAGCCCAGGATGAGCACGGCCTGGGCCAGGTTGAGCGAGCGCGCGGCCGGCGCGGCCGTGGGGATGGTGACCACCGCCTGGCAGCGGCGCAGCTCGGCCGTGGTCAGCCCGGTTCGTTCCGGGCCGAAGACCAGGGCGATTCGCTCGTCCGGTCCGAGTCCGGCCAGGTTTTGGGCCAGGGTGCGCGGGGTGAGAAAAGGGCCGCGGTGGGAGCCGGGACGGGCCGTGGTGCCGACCACGTAGTGAAAATCGGCCAGGGCCTCGGCCAGCGCGGCCACGACCCGCGCCTCTTCCACGAGCCGCTGTCCGGCCCGGGTGGCGGCGGAGAGCGCGGTCTCTATCTCGTAGCGGTAGGGGTCAACCAGAATCAGCCGCCCCAGGCCCATGTTGCCCGCGGCCCGGGCCGCCGTGCCGATGTTCTCGGAAAGCTTGGGCCGGACGAGGACCACGCCCACCCGGTCCAGGCCGATGCCGCCCTCCCTCATCAGTGCTCCCGCAGGTACCGGTACAGGGTGAACATGGCCATGGTCCCGCCCCGGGTCATGGCCATCTCCCGGCCCCGGCCAAAACCTTGCGAATGCGCCACCTCGCCGAACGGCCCAACCAGGTGCACGTCCACCTTGAGACGCCCCTCCTCCTCCGGGAACCCGGCCACGGCCAGGGTCACGTCCGCGCCGAAGGCCTCCCGGCCCGTACGGCCTCGGCGGACCAGGTCTGCCGGCGGGGCCGGTTCGGTGACGATCAGCCCGCCCCGAAAGACGCCGGGGCCGGCGGCCAGTCCCAGGTCCGAACAGATGACGCCGTTGGTCAAGGCGTCCACCACGGCCACGCTTAGCCCTTTTTCTTGTAGCATCTGGGCGATGTTCCCGGCCAGGGTCTCGTCGTCCAGGGCAAAGACGTACGGCCCGACCTCGGCCCGGATGCGCGCCTCGCAGTCGTCGAGCAGGGCGAGGGCCTGGGCCGGGCTGTCGGCCCGGGCGGTCATGCGGACCTTGGTCTCGAAGCGGGAAGCCTGCAGGCCCACATAGGGATTTAAGGAGGAGACGATGATCTCCTTCAAGGCCGCGTCCACATTGCTTTCACCCATGCCGTAAACCTTGAGGACCCGGTTCAGGATGACGCTGCCGCCCAGGTCGTACTTGGCCAACAGCCGCGGCAGCACGACCTCCTTCATCATCGGCTCGGTCTCGCGCGGGACGCCGGGCACGCAAAAGACGATCTTATCCCCGGACTCGTAGAAAAAGGCCGGGGCCGTGCCCCTCGGGTTCTCGATGGTCTCCGCTCCCTCGGGCGTAAAGGCCTGGCGGCGGTTGTTCGGCGCCATCTTGAAGCCGGCCCGCCGAAACATGTCCTGAATCTGCTCCCACAGCTCCGGCCGGAACAAGAGGGGTCGGCCCAGGACCTCGGCCCACACCTCCCGGGTCAGGTCGTCCTCGGTCGGCCCGATGCCGCCGGTGGAGATGACCACCGAACAACGATCCAAAGCCAGGCGAAAGACCTCGGCCATACGCTTTCGGTCGTCGCCGACCGTGGTGTGGTAGGCCAGGCCGATCCCGATCTCGCTCAAGGCCCGGGCGATATAGGACGCGTTGGTGTCCACGAGCTGGCCGAGGACCAACTCCGAACCGACCGTCACCACCTCGGCCCAGACGTGCGCTGCCATGTACTTCTCCCTTGGGGCTATCGTTTGCAGGGCGTGTGCCTGCGTCCCGACATATGCCTTATTCCGGGCTTTACTCTACAAGTAAGCGGGAGCGGATGCAAGACGCCGCGAAACAGCCGATAAACCGCCGTCAACCGGCCATCAACCGGCCGATAAAAAGCTACAAGAGGTGCTCCCTGACGAAGGCCACCGCGTTCCTGAAAATTTTCAGACCCTGGCCGTCGAGCGTCTCGGGCGAGCGGCCCTGGCGCTTCAGTCGGTCCAGATCGCGGGTCCAATGGGGGTGGTTGGTCAGGTGATGGAAGGCCTCGGGGTGAGGCATGAGGCCGATGATGCGGCCGGTTTCGTCGCAGATGCCGGCGATGTCGTCGAGCGAGCCGTTCGGGTTGGCCGGGAACGCACCCTGGGCCGGGCGGCCGTCCGGCCCGGCGTAGCGCAGCGCCACCTGGCCCGCGGCCTGAAGACGCGCAATGATTTCAGGCGCGGCAAAGAACTTGCCCTCGCCGTGGCGGACGGGCAGCTCGAGGGCCTCGAACCCGCGGGTGTAAATGCACCGCGTGGCCGGGTCCACGGCCAGCCGCACCCAGTCGTTCCGAAAGTTCCCGCAGTCGTTGGCCGTGAGGGCCACGGTGCGGGCCGTGTAATCCCGGTCCAGACCGGGCAGGAGCCCCATGTTGACCAGGGCCTGGAAGCCGTTGCAGATGCCCATGACCAGCCGCCCCGCCTCGATGAACCGGGCCAGGTGGTCGCCCATATGGGAACCAAGCTTGAGCCCCAGCAGCACCCCGGCGCCGTGGTCGTCCGCCCAGGAGAACCCGCCGTCCACGGCCAGGATGTGGTAGGGCTCGAGACCCCGGCCCGAGCGGCAAAGCTCGATCAAGGCGTTTATATGCATGCGCTCGGCCCGGGCCCCGGCCCGGCTTAGCGCATACTCGGTCTCATAGTCGCAGTTGATGCCAAAGCCGCTCACCACGAGCGCCCGCACCTCCGGGGCCGCGACCTGGCTCGACCGGCTCATATCAAACCCCCGAACGGCCGCTTGAAGGCGAACCGCAGGTCCTCGATATCGGCCCGGATCAACTCCTGTTTACCCAGACGAACCGAAAGCACGCCGTCTCCGGTGACGCGACCGATCCGGGCCGCCGTCCCGACGAGACCGCCCTGAAAACAGGCCCCGAACCGCTCCTCGTCCCCGGGCCGGACCGTGACCAGGAACCGGCCGGTGGACTCGGAAAAAAGCCGCTTATCCGCCGCAAGCCCTGCCGCGCCCGGCAACCCTTCGAGGTCCACCTCCGCGCCCAGGCCCCCGCCCATGGCCGCCAGGGCCAGGTGCACGCCCAGGCCGCCGCGATACAAGCCCCGGGCCGAGGCCACCCAGCCGGCCCCATAAGCCTGGGAAAAAGCTTTATAAAGGGCCAGGTTCGACTCGAAATCGGTCTTGGGCGCGCCGAGGCCCAGGTAGCCCATCAGATCGTAATACTCGGAGCCGCCCAGCTCGTCCTTGGTCAGGCCCAGCACGTAGATCGCATCGCCGGCTGCCTTGAACTCCGGGCTCTGGCAGGAGAGCACGTCCTCGATAACGCTCGTCGCGGTGAACTGGAGGGCGGGCAGACCCGAAACCTTGTGGCGCTCGCCGTACGGTCCGGCCAGGTTGCCGTCCACGTACATGCTGTCCTTGCCCGAAAGCAGCGGGATGCGGTAGGCCAGACAGGCGTCCCGCAAGGCCCAGTTGGCCCGGACGAGCTGCGCGGCCTTGAATTTGCCGTCCGGGTTGGACTGCGGGTCGTACTGGATGTTGGGCCAGCAGAAGTTGTCCACGCCGCCGAGGTGGGCCAGGTCGCCGCCCACGGCCAGCAGCCGGCGCACGGCCTCGTCCACGGTGGCGGCGACCATGTCGTAGGCGTCGATGGCGGCGTAGGCCGGGTTCAGGGCCTGGGTCACGGCCAGGCCGCGCCTCGAACCCAAGACCGGGGCCAGCACCACGGCGTCAGCCGGGAGGTCGCGCCCCGCGCCGACCAGGGGCTTTATGACGCTGGCGCCTTGGACCTCATGGTCGTACTGCCTTATGATCCATTCCTTGGAGCAGATGTTGGGCCGGGCCAGCATGTCGGCGAGGAGGCCGGTCAGGTCGGCCGGGGCTTTCAGCACCGGTTCGGTCAGGCCGCGCAGGTTCGGGGGAAGCCACTCGGCTTCGAACTCCCATTGGGGAAAATCGGAGGTGAGCAGGGTTAGGTCCACGTAGGCACAGGTCCGGCCGCCATATCTCAAGTGCAGCCTGCCCGAGTCCGTGTACCGGCCGATGACCGTGCTTTCCACGCCGTGCAGCCGGGAGAGGTCCAGGAAGCGATCGAGATTCTCGGGACGGACCGCGGCGGTCATGCGTTCCTGGGACTCGGAAACCCAGATTTCCCACTGATCCAGGCCGGCGTACTTGAGGGGCACGCGGTCCAGGTCCACCTCGGCGCCGCCCGAGAAGCGGGCCGATTCGCCGATGGAGGAGGAGAGCCCGCCGCCGCCGTTGTCGGTGATGAACTCGATGAGCCCTTCGTCCCGGGCCTCGAGCAGAAAATCGTGCATCTTCTTTTGGGTGTAGGGGTCGCCGATCTGGACGTGGCCGGCCGGGGTGTGCTCGCTGTATTCCTCGGAGGAGGCGGTGACGCCGTGGATGCCGTCCTTGCCCACGCGGCCGCCGAGCATGAGAATCAAATCGCCCGGGCTGGTCGTCTTTTGTTCGGTGGGCCGGCCCTTTGCCAGGACGGGCATGAGTCCCACGGCCGAGACAAAGACGAGGCATTTGCCCATGTAGCCGGGATGGAAGAAGACCTGGCCGAAGGGCGTGGGGATGCCGCTTTTGTTTCCGCCGTCTTTTACGCCCTCGATCACGCCGTCCAGGAGGCGGCGGGGGTGGAGATGCGGCCGGAGCGGTCCGCGGTAGTCGCGCGGCCCGACACAGTAGCCATAGGTGCCCATAATGATGCGCGAGCCCAGGCCGGTGCCCATGGGATCGCGGTAGACGCCCACGATGCCGGTCAGGGAGCCGCCATAGGCCTCCATGTTCGAAGGACTGTTGTGGGTCTCGCCGGTGATGGTGTAGTAGTGGTGCTCGTCGAACCGGCCCACGCCGGCGTTGTCCCAGAGCACCGAGGCCACCCAGGATTTTTCCTCGGCCAGCTTCCTTGTCGGCGCCACGATACAGGTCTTGAAGAGGTTGTCCACTCGGATTTCCTGGCCCGTGGCCGCGTCCCGGTAGTGAAACAGCCCGTTAAAAGAGTTGTGGTTGCAATGATCGCTGCGGGCCTGGGCGATGTACTCGAGCTCCACGTCCGTGGGCGCGGACAAGCCGACCAGGGCCCGAGCGGCGCGTACCTCGGGCCGGAGAAAATAGGCGCGGATGGTCGGGACGTCGTTCGGGTTCAAGGCCAGGTCGCGCGCCCGGCTGATGACCAGAAGCTCCTCGTCGCTGCCGATGGGCATCTCGGTCACGGTCGGCTCGTGTTCAAGGACGACCTTGGGGATGATGAAACCGATGCCGGTCTTGGGGTCCCACTCCTCGGGCGCATAAATCCGCCAGCGCTGGATGATGTCGTTGGCCAGCAGTTCCCGGGCCATGGTTTCCGCGTCGCGTCGGCTCAGGCGCGGGCCGTTCATCAGATAAAGCTGCGAGGTGTACACCTCACCGCCAGGCGGAAAATTTAAGCCCGGAAAGTCCAGCAGGGCCTCCTTGGCCGTGGAGCCGGCCGTGTCCCGGACTCCGGGCCGAAGGCCGACCCAGAGGGCGAAGTCGAATCGGTCGGCCAGGGGATCGTAGGAGGATACTTGGGTGACCGGGTTGGTGAAGATGCGCTCCCGGGCCAGGCGGAGCTGTTCCGGGCCGAGAACGGCGTCGATGGTCAGGACCTGGATAACGCGAACCTTTTCCACCGGCAGCTCGAAATAGTCCCTGGCCCGCTTCCGGACCGACTCCCCCTGCGGGTCCCGAAGGCCGGGCTTAATGGCGATTTCGAGTCGGTGAGCCATGGAAAGCCGAGCCCGACTTACCGGCCGTATTGTCCCATGAGTTCGGTCTCGGCCAGAATATGACCCTTCATCCTGCCTAACAGCTGGCCCTTGGAGGCGCCGGGCGGAAGATCGAGCATCGTGTCCAGGGCATAGAGCTTAAAGAAGTACCGGTGCGTGCCGCCGGGCGGACACGGCCCGCCGTACCCGATCTGGCCGAAGTCGTTGGTACCCTGGGTCCCTCCGGGGGAGGGACTTTTTTCCAGGGGAACGTCTTCCGGCAGGCCGGCCGTATCGCCTGGGAGGTCATAGTACACCCAATGGACCCAGGTGCCGAACGGCGCGTCCGGATCGTCGCAGATCAAGGCCAGGCTTGCTGTCCCGGCCGGGACCTCCTCGAAGCTCAAGGCCGGCGAGACATTGGACCCGTCACAGGTATACCGAGAAGGAATCAAGCCTTCCTGGGCGAAGGCAGCGCTCGTCAGCTTCATGATGTCCCCTCCATATTAGGACCAGCGAACTCCGGCCAAAAAACTTTCCATGGCCGCGTTGAAAATCTCCGGCGCTTCCTCGTGCGGGTTATGGCCCGCGCCGGGCACGACCACCAGCTCGGACCCCTGAATGCACTCTTTCATGAGATCGCACGCCTTGACAAAGCCCGCGTCCTCCTCGCCGCGCACAATGAGGGTCGGCACCTTGATTTCTGGCAGTCGGTCCGTGACCGGACCCCAGCGGCGGAAGGTGCGGGCCACATAGACGTAGCCGTCCACCGAAGTGTTCAACACTTTTTGGCGGGTAATCTCCCTTAGCTCCGGGTGGGCCTTGTACCGCTGGATTCTCACCGGGTTGTGCGCCGCGTCGTACTCGAAAGCGGCTTCGAGCCCGTCGCTCCGGCCCAGCTCGTCCAGCTTGGCCCGCAGCTCATCAGCCCCCGGCGCCACCTCCCAATCCCCGCTGGAGGTGTCCACCAACACCAGCCCCCGCAGCATCTCCCCGTGGTTCAGGAAGAACTCGAGCGCCTGGAACCCGCCCATGGAATGCCCCACCAGGCAGCAACGCCGGATGCCCAGCGTCTGAAGAAGGGCGAAGACGTCTTCGCTGAAAATCCGGATGCTATAGGCTTCCTCGACCGCAGGCGCCTCGGAAAGACCGTGCCCGCGGCAGTCCACGGCCAAGGTCCGGTATCGGCCCGAGAAGGCCTTGAACTGGTTGACCCAGTCCTTCGTGCTGCCCGTGTAGCCATGCAGGAAGACCACGGCCTCGCCCCGGCCCGCTTCCTCGTAATTCACCCCGCTGCCGTTGACCTTGACCTTCGGCATATCTCCCTCCCAGGCGGAAATGATAGACGCCTGCCCTCTGCCCGACCCGCTGGCGCGATCATGACTTGCTTAAATCCGGCTGTAGCCGCTCCCCGCCCGTTCGATGCCTATACCCTTGCCTTCTTTGATCCAGCCGAACTCTTTCAAAATCTCCTGGCTGTAGGTGACGCGGCCGGTGACCTTGTCCAGCGGCTCGGTGGCCAAGAGCAGAATGGCCTTGGCCATGACCTCGGGCGACTCGCCCCTCGGGTCGTCCATGCCGCTCACCAGCTTGTGATGCACCGTGCCGGGCGTGGGCACCACCTGGGAGGGCGAGACGCAGTTCACCTGGATGCCGTACTGGTAAACCTCCTCGGCCAACCCCTGGCTGAACCGCTCGATGGCCGCCTTCTGCGCCCCGTACTTGGAGCCGCCTCGTTCCATGCTCGTACTGGTCTTGTAAGGACCGCGGCCGGGACCGATGGCTGCGCCGGAGGAGACGTTGACGATGGACCCGCTGCGGCGCGGGATCATGTCCTTCAGGATCTCTCGGCTCAGAATGAAGATGGCGCGCGGCCCCACGGCCCAGGAACGGTCCCAGCGCCGGGTGGGCATGTCCTTGATGGGCATGAAATACGTGACTGCGGCGTCGTTAACCAGCACGTCCACCGGGCCGAACTGCTCCCGAGTGGTGGCGATGAGCCGGAGACAGGCTTCCTCGTCGGATAGGTCGGTAGGCACGGCCAGGGCAGTGCCGCCCGCCCGGTCGATTTCCGAAACCGTGGTCTTGAGCGAGCCCTCCAGGATATGCCCGCCTTCCTCCATGGTGCGGGCGGCGCAGACCACCTTGGCCCCCTCGGCCGCGAAAAGCACGGCGGTGGCTTTGCCAATGCCGCGACTGGCCCCGGTCACAATCACTACCTTGTTATCCAGTTTGCCCATGATATCCTCCTTTCTGAATCCTAGAACCTGAAGTAGGCGCCGTCGATGACCACGGAATCGCCTGAATGGTATTCGCTGGCGTCGCTGGCGAAATACACAGCGATGGGGCCGAAATCCGCCGGAACGCCCCACCGTCTCTGCGGGATGCGGCGAAGCACCGAATTTTGGAACTTCTCGTTGGAGAAAGTCAGCTCGGTCATGCCCGTTTCGATCCAGCCCGGGATGATGCAGTTGGCCCGGATGCCGTAGCGGGCATAGCCCACGGCCAGCGAGCGTATCATGGACTGCACCCCGCCCTTGGTCGAGGCATAAGGGATGCTCCGCGGCGCTCCGGACAAGGCGGACAGGCTGCTGGTGGCCACCAGCGATCCCCGGATCTTCTTATCGATCATGTGCCGGAGCGCAGCCCTGAAGGTGAAAAATACCCCCTCCATGTTGACGCTGAAAACCTGCCGCCATTCCTCAATGCTCGTCTCATGAAACCGTGTTCCCCGGCCGCCGATGCCCGCGTTGGCGAAACAGGCGTCCACCTTGCCCAGGGTGGCCACGACCTTGGCGAAACACTCGTCCACCTGCCGCTCGTTCGCCACGTCGCATTTTAGGGCCAGGACGCGGCCTCCATAGCTTTTCAGCTTCGCTTCCGCCGCCTTGTTCTTTTCCTCGTTTCGGCCCCAGATGCACACCCCCGCGCCGGCCTCGGCCATCGCCTCCGCCATCCCCAGCCCAATGCCGCTGTTTCCACCGGTGACCAGGGCCACCTTGCCTGTAAGATCAAAACGAGATGATGCCATGCCCTTTCTCCTCTAATACTCCGAAATTATGAGGAATCAATCCCTCTCACCCCAGCTTCCAGCCTTGGCCGCCGTGGTGAGTGCTTGTTGGAGTCGTAGAAGCTCGCGAAACGCACCCGGCCTGATTTCCAAAAGGGGGTTCTCGCCGAACTAGCTGAAATACCAACAATTATCTAACATAACCATACTAATCCACCTCACCCTTTGCTGTCAACCCATAAATCAGATTTGCGCCATGCCACGGCGGGAAAATCGGCTCTCGGGCCGACTGTCACGGGCAAAGAGGAATCGGTCTTTTGATACCAAGTTGCAATCAAAAAACACCACACGATAAAAAATCCCGTCACCCCTGCGAAAGCAGGGGTCCAGTCTTTTTCTTTCTATCGATCCCGTTATTCCTGGATTCCTGCTTCCTTAGAAAATAGAGCGAAATTTCGACCGCCGTCCGAATCCGCGGCCTTGGTGGTAAGGGCGACCGGCCGGTCGCCCCTACTCGGTTTGCAATGTCTAGCGAGATCCATTTTCATCCTTTCGCGGGTGCCACGCCTCGAAGAACGAGGCATATGATGAATGTAGGGGCACGGCATGCCGTGCCCCTACGCCACGCCCCCGAGGGCGGGGCATGAGAATTTCGCAGGAATGACGGGGAGGACGTCACGCTTGCCTGTATCGATAGTGTGTATTTGATTGCAACTTAGTATCACCGATAGGGCTTGACGGTCAGCACCGGGACCCGCGCCTGCTGGACCACGTGGGTGGCCACGCTCCCGAAGACGATGCGTTCCACCATCTTGCGCCCGTGCGTGCCCATGATGATCAAGTCCATGCCTTCGCCCACGGCATAGTCCACGATCTCCTCGGCCGGCTCACCGGAGATGACCCTGGCCGTGACCGGGAGGTCTTGAAAATGGGCCTTGAGGAATTCGTCCAGCTTGCGCTCGGCCCCCTTGACGATCTCCTCCTCGAACCGGCTGATATAGGCCGGCGGGACCTCGAGCGTGGCGTACTTGGCCATCACCCGGGCCACGAACAGCACGTGCACCTCGGCCTTGAGGTGTTCCGCGATCTCTCGGACATACGGCACGACTTGGGGGGAGGCTTCGGACAGGTCCACGGGGAACAGGATTTTCTTGATGATGGGCATCTCGTCTTTCTCCGTCTTGGATTCAAGCAGCCGCACCGGTCCCGCAGCGAAAGGGGCGGGAACCAGGCCGCTTCGGATTTGCTGATTCCAACCAGCTAGGCAAGCTGCTTATACGAAAAGCGGGCACCCGCCTGCCGTGATCCGCTCCCTGAAATTTTGCCAGACCCGCGCCCGGCCCGCGATGTGGCATCCCCCGGCCTTCTCCAAGCTAAAGCGAGACCATTGCAAAACACAGGAAGCCGAGGCGAAATCGAGGAGGGCGAGGATCGAAGTCGTTCGACAAGCTCACGACCCCGAGCGAAGCCGAGGGGCCGCAGGAATATTATTATATTTCGAGGACTTCGAGCCGAAGCCCGACAATGAGTTCGGCCGGCAGCCGAAGTTTTGCAACGGTCTCAAAGCAAGCCCCGGACCTGGGCGCATCGCGCCGCATAGGTTTTGTCCAGCACCCGGGCAAAGGCCCTTTGCCGGGACCAGTCCGTATTGATTTTGATGTGCACCAGGTCGGGCAGCTCGGTCACCGGCTCGAAGTCGCGGACCATCCGGTCCAGATGCTGCGGCCGCGCGTCGGAAAGGCCCGGAGACGTTTCCCGCCTGGCGAGCCGGCCGCGAAGGGCCTCGGGCCGGCCGACGCATTCCACGAAGACGAAGTTGGTGTCCATGTCCGCGGCCAGGCGCCGGGCCTCTTCCCTCCATTTTCGCTGCGAAAAGGTGGCGTCCAGGATGACGGACCGGCCCTGGCGGAGCGTTTCCAGGGCTTCGGCCAGAAGCCGGGCGTAAACCCGCCTCTTCATGGCCGGCCGGTAGAGGCCCTCCCCGTATGGTTGGACCGCCGGGCCGGCGCCGGGGCCCTTACGGACGCGGTCGGACTCGACCCGGCGGGTCCAGAGGGCTTCGGCCAGGAGCCGGGCGTGGGTGGACTTGCCCGAGGCCGGGAGTCCGCCGAAGAGGAACAGGGTCGGCCGGCTGAACTGCAGGGCGTAGCAATAGGCCTGGTCGAGAAAGCGCCGCGCCTCGGCCAGCTCGGCCTCTCTCTCGGCGCCGGTCGTTTTCTCGGAGCGCAGGCAGGCCACCTTGAGCCGCACCACGGAGCGGTAGGCGGCGTAGAAGTCCAGCAGGGCGTACACGCCGGGGTCCTGGGCTCGGCCGGCGTATTCCTTAAGGAGCACCCGGCTCAACCGGGACGCCCCGAGGTGCTCGAGGTCCATGTGCAGGAAGGCCAGGTCCAGGGCCGGATCGCCATACCGGAACCGGTCGTTGAACTCGATGCAGTCGATCACCTGGACCGCGGGGTCGAAATAGACGTGGTCCGTCCTCAGGTCTCCGTGCCCGTCGCGGATGCGGCCTTGCTCGACACGGTGGGCGAAGACCTCGGCCCGGCTGGAAAGAAAGGTGCCGCTGACCTGACGGATGAAGTCCCATCGTTCGCCGTCCAGAATGCGGCCGACAAAGGGCTGAAGCTGGCGGAAGTTCTCCTCCATGTTGGCGGCCATCACCTCCTGCCGCCCGAAGGCGTCGATGGCCGGCCCGCGCTCGCTCCGCCGATAAAAGTCCGCCAGGGTCTTGCCCAGGGACCTCAGGTGGCGTGCCCGGGCCAGTCCCTGGCTGAGCAACCCTTGCAGGGATTGGTCGGGCGGCAGCTGCTTCATCTTGACCGCGTATTCGACCACCGGCCCGACCGGCTCCAGGCTGTAGCCCCCCTCCCCGGCCTCGTGAATGGCCACCACCTCGTGGTAGATGCCGTGGCTGAGCCGCTGGTTCAGGCCCACCTCCTGCCCGCAGAAAAAACGGCGGCGGTCAAGGTCGCGGAAATCCAGGAAACCGAGATCGACCGGCTTTTTCAGCTTGTAGGCGAAGACGCCGGTCAGGATCACCACCGAGATGAGCGTGTCGATCCGCCGGAGCTCGGACACGGGATGCGGATAGAAGTCCGGTCTCTGCATGGCCTCGGCCACGGCTTCAAGGCGACTGGTCCCGGTCATGGCGTACACCGAATACAAGCGGGGTCCTTCGGTAACTTTTCGGAGCCCGCCCTTGGGTCGCGGTAGGTTTTTAGGCTTGTTCAGCCAGCAGTCGGTCCGGCGGTTTGCCCTGGGCCGAGTGGCGAAGGGCGCGCAAAAGGTCCTCCCGGGCGATCATGCCCACCAGCCGACCGTCGCTGACCACCGGAAAGCTCTTGTGGCGGGTCTCGAGCATCAACGTGATCACGCCGGTCAGCGGGAGCTTGGGCTCCACCAGGTGCGGCGAGACGGTCATGACCGACTCGATCGACCGGCTCATAATGTCCTGATAGCGGGGCAGCAGGGTCTCCGAGGTGAAAACGAAGGCCTTGAGCACGTCCAGTTTGGTCACCATGCCCACCAGCCGGCCGTCGGCTTCGACCACGGGCAACCCGTTGAAATCGTGGGCCTCGAAAATCTCCTCGACGGAGCCGATGCGCTCATGCCGGTCCACCGTGACGGGATTCTCGGTCATCACGTCGCGCACCTGGTAGTGGATGAACTCGTACATGAAACACCCCCCTTATTCCATTTCTAAATCAAGCGTTAACTTTGTCGGCTGCGCTGCGCGGCTCCTCGCCGTACTAGGTGTACTGTCTCGTCGCTGCTCGCTGGCCTTCGCGTTTCCATCTTGATTTAGAAATGGAATTAGCCTGTTCATGGACTTCTTTTCCTCTCCTCGGCCTCGCCATGTCCGTCCCTCTTCTCGGTACGAATAGTACGGCATGTTCGAAATAGAAATGGAATTAGGTTTCCACGTCCTGTGTAGAAACGAGCTTCTTCGAGATGGAGATGTAAAACGTGGTCTCGGCCCCAGGCTCGGTGGTGACCCAGGCCCGGCCTCCGTGCCGCTTGGCGATTTCCTTGACGATGGCCAGGCCCAGCCCGGACCCGGCCGTGCCTTGCGCCGACCGGTCTCCGACGAACAGGTCGAACAGCTTCTCCTTATCCTTGACGCTGATGTTCGCGCCGTCGTTGGTGCAGGTCAAGACGTGAAAATCCCCGTCCTCCCGGCAGCCGATGCGGACGCTGCTGAGCTTCTCTCCGCCGTGCTTGAGGGCGTTCTCCACGAAATTCTGGAAGACGCTGATCAGGGCCAGCCGATCCGCCACGATCACCGGCGGCGCCTCCGGCTCCACCCAGGCGATCGAACGGCTCTCCAGGGCTTCTTGAAAGCTGTTCTTGACCGAGGCGGTGACCTCGGCCAGGGGAACGCTTTCCAGATGGAAGGGCGCGTCCTTGGCCACCACGTAGGCATTGATCTTGTTGGCCAGCTCGACCATGTGGTCGGCCGCCTTCAGCATATGGTCGCAGTATTCGCTCCCTTTCTCGTCCAAACGCTCCACGCACTGGTCCCTGAGACGCTTGGCCAGGCCATAGATGCCGATGGCCGGGCTTTTCATGTCGTGAGAGACGGATCGGGCGAAGAATTCAATGACCTCGTTTTTTTCCTTGAGGGTCCGGTACCGGCGCTCCAGTTCTTCGTAGTATTGAATCTTGCGAATGGCCACCGCGATCTGGTTGCCGATGGTGTTGAGAAGGTCCACGTCGGATGGGTCCAGTTTCATGATGTGCCGGGCCGCCAGGTTCATCACCCCCTCGACCTCGCCCATGGTGATCATGGGCACGCAGATGATGACCTCGAGCCCCTTCTCCTGAAGCAGGGCCGCGCGGTTGCGGTCCTCCAGGTCCGAGACCCGCTGCGCCAGGAACGATTTGGTGCGGGCCGCCTTGCCGGTGAAGCCTTCATCCAGGTGCACCTGCTCCAGACCCCGCGGCTCCATGCCGTAATGGACCCGAAGGTCGAGGCGCTGGCCGTCGGGCGCGAGCAGGTAGATGCGGCCGGCATCCATGGAGAAAAAAACCAGCACCATGTCCAGGGCCTCTTTTAGGAGCTTTTCGAGGTCCATGGTCGAGGCCAAAAGGTCGCTGAGGTCGCGCAGCAAGGACAGGGGCCGGTTTCTTTCCCGAAGATCCGAGGCGTCGAAAGGGATGGAGATGTACCGTTGTTTGGACAACATGACCGCACTTACCCTCCCGTGTTTTTCAGGTTCGGCTCCCGATCGCCAAGCCGAGACGAATCGGGGCTGACCGCGGTCTCGCCCTGGATCGAGACGGGAGGCGTGCCGGTCCCGCTCCGCAACGGATACAGCGATCCGGGGCGGGCGCCTGGCCGGTCCGGCCCGGGTCCGGGTTTTCCGGGGCCGGAGAACTCGAGAAACCTATACACAGCGCCATCACTTCGCCACCCCCCGTTGCTCCTGGGCTCGCCATCGCGACCTACGGACAAGGTACGCCTTATGCCTCGCCTGGGTCGCACCCTGGTCTGCTTTGCTCCGACGCTCGGCCTGCGCATCTATGAGTGACACCGTGTATGGAAACCGATCTTGAAATGATTATACCCCAAAATCGAGCAGGCACTGGTCCAGGCCGAACTTCCGTCGGCGAGGGTGGAAGGTCTGGGGATTCACACCCAGAATCCCGCCCGTCCGGCCGAGGGCGGCCTCAATGTAAAAACCCTCCAGGTCGGCCTGAAGGACCGCAAGGTTGATCCTCTCCGGCCACGGCGCGGCCGGCGGCCGCCGCCGCCCCGCGACCGGAACCGACACCTGCAGGGACTGTGGTGGATATAGCAGCATTTCCTATATTTATCAAGAAACGCGGCCGGCGTTCCCCGGGGCCGGTCCGTCGGGTCCGGGCCGGGACGCTTGAAACCGGCGGCAGAGACCAATACAATAAAAAAGGCATCCGACGTCGCTTCGTGGGAGGAGGTCGCGGCCGGATGCGGAGGAAATCATGAAAACGCCTTACACCCGCCGCCCGGCGACCCTTGCCCTGCTGGTTCTTCTGCTTCTCGGTCTCGGCCTGTTTTTCCCAGGCTGCGGCACGTCCCTCGGCCCGGCCGGAGCCACCGCCCTCCAGGCCCCGACGACCGAGGCGGGACGCGTTCCGCGCTCGCCGGCCCTCTGGCCTCAGGAAGAGAGCGACCTCTCCCCGGACCCGGCTTTCCTCTTCAAGCGGCTGCCCAACGGCTTTCGCTACGCGCTTTCTAAAAACACCCACCCCACCGGCCGCGTGGCCATGCACCTCGTCGTCAAGGCCGGCTCCTTGAACGAAAACGACGACCAGCTCGGCCTGGCCCACTTCCTGGAGCACCTCGTCTTCGACGGCTCCACCCACTTCAAGCCGGACGAAATGGTAACCTACTTCCAAAAACAGGGCATGGGCTTCGGCCCGGACGCCAACGCCCAGACCGGGTTCGACGAAACCGTTTACCAGCTCGTGCTGCCGTCCGGCGATCAGGCCGACCTGGACGGCGGGCTGCTGGTCCTGGGCGACATCGCCATGGGCGCCCTGCTGCTGCCCTCGGAGATCGACCGGGAGCGGGGCGTGGTGCTGGCCGAAATGCGGCGGCGTGATTCGGCCGACTACCGCACGTACGTGAAGACCTTGGCCTTCCTTTACCCGGGCACGCGGGCCGTCCAGCGGCTGCCCATCGGAACGGAAGAGTCCCTCAAGCAGGCCGACCAGGCCCGGATAAAGGCCTTTTACGACACCTGGTACCGGCCGGACAACATGATCCTGGTGGTGGTCGGGGACATGGACCCGGCCGCGGCCGAGGCGAGCATCGTCAAGGCCTTCGGCGCGTTCAAACCCCGCACGCCGGCCGCCCCCAGGCCCGATCCGGGCCGCTTCGAACACCAGGGCCTCAGCGTCTTCTTCCATCACGAACCCGAGGCGGGCAAGACCCGGGTCAGCATCGATCTGGCCCGCACCATCGACCCCGAACCCGACACCCGATCCTTTAGGCGGCGGGAGGCGCTGGAAGACATGGCCGTGGACGCCCTGTCGCATCGTCTCGACGCCTTGCTCCAAAAACCGGATACTCCCCTGAGCTCGGCCGCCGCCCGCCACTATCGTTTCCTGCACCGCTTCGACACCCTCCAGGTGACCGGGGCCTGCGATGGCGAGAAGTGGTCGGCCGTGCTGCCCCTGCTCGAGAACACCCTCAGGCAGGCCCTCCTCTACGGCTTCGACGCAGCCGAGCTTACCCGGGTCAAGCAGGAGTATCTGGCCTCGCTGGACAGCGCGGTCAAGCAGGCGGCCACGCGCGACAGCGAGGCCCTGGCCGATCAATTGATCATCTTCCTGAATCTTCGGAGGGTCTTCCAGTCCCCGTCCCAGGAGCAGGAGGTGCTGGGGCCGATGGTCCGGGACGCGACCCTGGCCGAGGTGAACGAGGCCCTGCGCCGGCTCTGGGCCCCGGCCCAGCGGCAACTGCTGGTGACGGGCAACGCCGATATCGGCGGCTCCGGCCAGAGCGCCGAGAAGACGATCCGGGCGGCGTACGAACAGAGCGTCAAGATCGCCGTGGCCGAGCCGGTACAGCTCAAGGCGGCGACCTTCCCCTACCTGCCCGAGCCCAAGGCGGAGGGGCGCATCCTCAGCCGGCGGACGGTCGAGGACCTGGGAATCGTGATCGTGGATTTCGAAAACGGCGTCCGGCTCAACCTCAAGGCCACGAAATTCAAGGCCGACGAGGTCCTGGCCCAGCTTTCCTTCGGCCGGGGACGCAGGGACGAGCCCGAGAACGCGCCCGGGCTGGCCCTGCTGGCCGAGCGGGTGCTCACCCAAAGCGGGCTCGGCGGACTGAACCGGGAAGAGCTCGACCGGGCCCTGTCCGGCAAGAACACCACCGTCCAGTACGCGGTCCGGGAGGACCGGTGCCTGTTGGACGGGGACAGCGTCTCCGGGGAGGTCCCCTTGCTCTTCCAGCTTCTTTATGCCTATGTCCTCGATCCGGGCTTTCGGGAGGAGGCCCTGAGCCTGAGCCTCAGCCGCTACGAACAGAGTTACGCGCAGCTTTCCCAGAGCATTGACGGTCTGATGCAGGTGGCCGGGATGCGGTTTTTGGCCGGCGGCGACAGCCGGTTCGGCCTTCCGTCTCCCGAGAGCCTGAAACGTCTGAGCCTGAAGGACCTTCGGGCTTGGGTGGAAGGTCCGCTGAAAAAGGGTCCGCTCGAGCTCTCGGTGGTCGGGGACATCGACGTGGATGAGGTCATCGGCCTGGCGGCCCGCTATTTCGGGAGTCTGCCGGCCCGGGGCCCGGCCGAGGCGGCCGGGACCCGTCCGCAGCCGCAGGCGCCCCGCGGCCGCTCCCTGCGCCTCGAGGCGCCGACCCGCATCCCCAAGGCCCTGGTCGTTCTGGCCTACCCGACCGAAGGGTTCTGGGACATCCGCCGCACCCGCCGTCTCTCCATGCTGGCCGAGGTGATTTCCGACCGGATGCGGGTCGTTCTGCGGGAAAAGCTTGGGTTGGCATACTCGCCTCTCGCCTACAACCGGCCGAGCCGGGCCTTTCCGGACTACGGCCTGCTGGTGGCCATGGTTCACACCGCGCCGGCCGATACCGACCGCGTGGCCGAGGCCGTGAGGCAGATCATCGCCGACCTGGCCAAAGGGGGCGTTTCCGAGGACGAGAACACGCGGGCCTTGAAGCCCATGCTAACCGCCATCCGGGAGCAGGTGGAAAAAAACGAGTATTGGCTCGAAAGCGTGCTGACCGGGGTTCAGGAGCACCCCGAGCAGCTCGACTGGAGCCGCACCATGCTGAAAGACTACGCCTCCATCTCGCCCGGAGAGCTTTCGGCCTTGGCCAAAAAATATCTGGATAACGCGCAGAGCGCCACTATAATCCTTCAGCCGGCAGGCCAGGAAAAGACCCCTTGAAACCATGGCCGGCAAGAGGGAGAAGACCGTGAACAAAATCGCGCGCGCGGCCGCGGTGCTCTGGCTGATGCTGGCGTGCCTTCCCGCCGCAGGGCCGGCCCGGGCCGCCCAGCCGGACATCCAGGCGAGCCATGCCCTGGCCATGAGCGGACAGCCCAAGTATCCGGCCGGGTTCAAGCACTTCGACTACGTCAACCCCGACGCTCCCAAGGGCGGGGCCGTCCGGGAGGCGGATATCGGCACCTTCGACAGCTTCAACCCCTTCATCTCCAAAGGCGTGGCCGCGTCCGGCCTGGGTCTGATCTACGATTCCCTGACCGAGCGCTCGGCCGACGAGCCCTTCACCCAGTATGGCCTGGTGGCCGAGAAGATCGAGGTGCCCAAGGACCGCTCCTGGGTCATTTTTTATCTCAATCCCAAGGCCGCCTTTAACGACGGCCACCCCATCACCGCCGAGGACGTGGTCTTCACCTTCAACCTGCTCATGACCAAGGGCAGCCCGCTTTATCATAAATATTACGCCGACGTGGCCAAGGTCGAGGCCCTGGGCGAGCGCAAGGTGAAATTCACCTTCAAAAACGCCAGAAACCCGGAGCTGGCCTTGATCATCGGGGAACTCCAGGTCCTGCCCAAGCATTATTGGCAAAACAGGGATTTCACCAAAACAGAGCTGGACCCCCCGCTGGGCAGCGGGCCCTACCGCATCGACAGTTTCAAGCCCGGCCACTTCATCGTTTACCGCCGCGCGGACAACTATTGGGCCAAGGACCTGCCGGTCAACCGCGGCCGGTACAACTTCGACCAAATCCGGTACGACTACTACCGGGACAACGTGGTGGCCCTGGAAGCCTTCAAGGCCGGAGAATACGATTTCCGCCTCGAGAACACGGCCAAGTCCTGGGCCAACGACTATACCAGTCCGGCCTTTGAGCGCGGCTGGATCGTCAAGGAAGAAATCCGCAACCAGAATCCACAGGGCATGCAGGGCTTTTTCTATAATACCCGGCGGCCGGTCTTTGCGGACCGGCGCGTGCGGGAGGCCCTGGGCTACGCCTTCGACTTCGAATGGAGCAACCGCAACCTCTTTTACGGCCAGTACACGCGCACGGCCAGCTTTTTCGCCAACTCCGAGTTGGCCTCGGGCGGACCGCCCTCGGCCGAGGAGCTGAAGGTGCTCGAACCTTTCCGGGCCCAGCTCCCGGCCGAGGTCTTTACCAAGGCCTATAAGCCCCCGACCACGGACGGCTCGGGCAACATCCGCACCAATCTCCTTAAGGCCGACGAGCTGCTCAGGGAATCCGGCTGGGTGGTCAAGAACCGCCAGCGGGTGAACGAAAAGACCGGCCAGCCTTTCGCGTTCGAGATTCTGCTGGTCAACCCGGAGTTCGAGCGGATCGTGTTGCCCTTCAAGCAGAACCTGGCCCGGCTTGGAATCGAGGCCCAAGTGCGCACCGTGGATGTCACCCAATACACCAACCGGATGCGGACCTTCGACTTCGACATGACCGTGGGCGTGGCGCCCGAGTCTCTGTCGCCGGGCAACGAACAGCGGAACTTCTGGGACTCCAAATCGGCGGATATCCCGGGCAGCCGGAACCTGGCCGGCATCAAGAGCCCGGCCATCGACGCGTTGGTGGAGCTGGTCATCAGCGCGCCGGACCGCCAGAGCCTCATCACCCGCACGCGGGCCCTGGACCGGGCCCTACTCTGGGGATTTTACGTGATCCCGCAATGGCACCTCAGTTACTGGCGGATCGCCTACTGGAACAAGTTCTCGCGGCCGGCCACGCCGCCCAAGTACGCTCTCGGCTTCGACGATACCTGGTGGGTGGACGCGGCCAAGGAGAAGAAGCTCATCACCGAGAAGGGCGGGATGAAGCGCGATTAGCGACTGGTGAGAAAGGACAACGACGTATCGCGTCGTTCTAAGGAACAAAACAACGAAGCAACCTCACGTAGGGGCGGGTTTCAAACCCGCCCGAACAGATGCGCATAGGGCGCTACAAATTGTTGGGTTTCGCTGCGCTCAACCCAACCTACAGGGCTTTAGGTTGGGAACGGGCGGGTTTGAAACCCGCCCCTACGGAAGAATATCTTCGTGTCCAGACCGAGGGTTCGTAGGGGCAGGCCCCCGTGCCTGCCCGCGCTTGAGCAGGCCATAGGCCACGGGCAACCACAGGGGGTTGCCCCTACGGAAGAATATCTCCGCGCCCGGACCGAGGGTAGACGTGTGGCCCGGACAACGTC
>Ga0315282_10001117_pt1 | contig 51584 bp, 52 predicted proteins | sample YL17G07_20_MG_FD_203693 | JGI IMG/M metagenome (GOLD analysis project Ga0315282, IMG submission 203693) | Sediment microbial communities from Yellowstone Lake, YNP, Wyoming, USA - YL17G07_20 | ecosystem: Environmental > Aquatic > Freshwater > Lake > Sediment | place: USA: Wyoming | collected...
GCCTGTCGCGGAGACGGTGGAGGGACAGTAAACCGACCCCCTGACCTGCTCGTCTGGAATAGCAGTGCGTACTTGTCCTACAGCATCATCAACATTTACAACCCCACAGGCGAGGACGTGGCCAAGCGGGCGTCCGCGTTAAAATAAGACATGCACTTAGAAGAGTGCATTGGCAAGTTGATGCTGGTCGACCGTTGGGTGGACTTGAACTTTTCAGAGTCGATGATTGACCAAGTGCGATTGTACGCGGCTGACCGGTTTGGAAACCGTTACTTGTGCCCGCTGGTCAATGCCGTGCACAACAGCATAGGTAACGTTCTGCCTACTCTGCTCTTGAGTGACGACTAGAAAACCCATGGTTATTGCATGAAAGAATAGACCTCACGTTTCTGATGACGTATCCTGCTTGGCTGGTGCAGAGCTACACCTTCGAGGTTGAAGACTGCAACATGCTCAAAATTGTAGTTGGCGATTCGATTCTGTTTTGACACTTTTCCAATTCGTTCTCCTGAGAAAGAGGCGAGCATTTCGTTCGGCTTGGCAAGAAACTAGTAGCAGCTCTGATGAACCTTCCAATTCCTCTGAATCACAGAGTCAAGTTGCCCTCTTCATGGCGACCGAAGATGTTGGAGTGCAAGAATCGATCATGAAGACAATCTGCCAAAATGGAAGAATAAGTGCGCTATGCCATAGGAGCCGCCTAGCCAGTAGAAAACTGATCTCATCTTTGTAGCGAAAGTAGAGGAAATGCATCCGCCCAAGGACAGCCTAACCATCCTTGGTCTTCAAAACGACAGCACGAAGCAAAGTCTGAATGAGTGCCTGAAGCTATCGGAAACTACAAGGGGCCAAACGCTTTCACCGGCAGACACGTGTTCAATTCTTAGCCCTCACTCACCCCCCTGAACTGAAGTTCTTCAGAAGAAACAACCTCAAGATAAAAGTGAAAATTGGAGTGCGGGGGTGGGATTTACGCACGATTTTACCGGTAAAAATATGTTTACTTTGTGCTCGCTAAATGCTCTATCCTATTACAATTCGATAGCAATTCTTGTTGGTTCAATAGCGAAAAGGCACTTGATTTGCGATTATTTTGAAGGGTTTTTGGTAGCCCGGGAGAGACCGTTCCCAGACTGTAATTTATGCCAAAACCCTCTTTTTTGTCAAGTCCTAAGAACCCAGCACTAAGTGGAGATACCTCCCGCAGTCTCCAAATCTTCTCGGACTTCCATATTCTCGCCATTACTGCGGACAGTTTTCCAGAGATGTAAGGATTGATAGAAGAAGCTCTATGCTTTACGCCACAAGAAAATCAATTTGTTTTCGGATATACCTTTTTTCTATTTGTGCAGAAGACGGAAGTGGCTCGATTTTGTTCACATCAAGTTTGTCTATTCTCTTCCGTTTGAGATAGCATTCCTGTGGCAGTTTCTGGGGTTTGCGTTGATTCTTCAGGAGTTTGTGTGTGCCTCTATTTCATCTTCAACTTTGCAAGAACCAGATCGTTGATTCCCATTTCTACGTTGCTAACTCGTAGGCCAAATCCAGCAGGCCCAGATCCAGTTTTTTCTCGTTTTCACATGATTTTTTCAGGTCAATGCTGGATATCTTTCCGTTCTGGAGACCGACCACTCTGTTGCCATGGTCCTGCAGCAGAATCTCTATTGCATGGTTCGCAAACAGGCTTGCCAGCAGCCGGCTTCTTGCTGTTGGACTTCCTCCTCGCTGTGCATAACCAAGAATGCTCAGTCTTACTTCTTTGCCGGTTTCCTTTTCAATCTCCATCGCAAGTTTCCGAGTGTCGCCAATCCCTTCGGCAGCAACGATGATGCCGGATTTTTTTCCTTTTGCGCTATTTTCCTTTATTACTCTGAACAGTTTCTCCTTGTCAATCTTGACTTCCGGAACCAGAATGACTTCTGCCCCGACTGTGATTCCGACTGTTGACGCTAGGAAGCCTCGGGTCCGTCCCATCACCTCCACAATGAAGACTCTTTCCAGAGAAATGGCTGTGTCCCTGATCTTGTCAATCTCCACAACAGCCGTGTTCACCGCAGTGTCAAAACCGATCGTTTCATCAGTGCCGAAAACGTCGTTGTCAATTGAGGCTGGAACAGCAACAATCTGCGTGTTGGTCTCTTTGCTCAGCTCGTATGCTCCGTTTACGGAGCCGTTGCCACCGATGACCACGAGCCCATCAACATTGTTTGAACCCAGAGTCTCCGCCGCCTTCCTAATTCCCTTGAGCGTCTTGAACTCGGGACATCTTGAAGTGTGCAGAATCGTCCCGCCTAACTGTATGATACCGCCGACGGAACGCGGAGTCAAAGGCTTAAACGTGCCAGTTATTAAGCCTTCCCAGCCTTTCTCAAACCCAAGAAACTGAAGACCCTTCGCATGCCCAATTCGCACGACACCACGAATCGCCGCGTTCATGCCCGGCGCATCGCCGCCACTTGTAACGACGCCAACCGTCTTCACAATGACCACTTACCTACACGGTAACTTGTTTCCGCCAACGACTAATAGAACTTGCTGTACGCTTTAAGCAAAGTTTTATAGTTATGTCTACTCAACTTTGATGTGGTGGGTCTTAGGCGGGGGGCTAGGGGTCCCCTGTACCGTAAACCCTCTACAGGACGGGCTGACAGCGGAGGGTGAGGCGTTCAAGGCTGCCGAGACCTTTACTTCCGAGGCGAAGACTATCCGTCCCTTGGGGCTGGCGGTCATTAGGCTGCTTCCGTAGGGAAGCTGTCTTTAATGTTGACCAGGCGAACTCGGCCAGGCCCGGGAGGGAGCAACCTAAGTCTGGACGTTCAGCGCTCAGGGGGGTGCGGGTACGAGTGTAGGGCTTGAAGGTGCGGCGGATTCTGGACGTCGAACCTCTGTGACCCACCATTTTCACATTAACCTTCCAAACACAGCCGTTCATTTTGTCACTGTTTCCATGAGGAAAAACCGTTTTAGAAGTCCTGTTTTGAGATATTGATTCCATATTCATAAGCATTTAATCTCCAGCTTGTTTTACGTACTAGACGTTTGCCAAGCGTCAAGTGTGAAAGTGATACGTGTGACCAGAGCCACCGTTAAATCCACAAGCGGGATAATCGTCGGTCTGAATCAGGCCGTGCCAATCAGGATACTGCACGTAGACGATGACCCGTCCTTCTTGAAGGTGGCGAAACCATGTTTGGAAATGCACGGAGACTTTGACATCGACACCGCGACATCTGTCGACGAGGCCATCGAAAAACTGGGAAACAGAAACTATGACGCCATTATATCTGATTACGCGATGCCTAAGAAAGATGGCCTAGACCTGCTGAAGACTGTGAGAGAAAGAGGAAGCAACGTTCCATTCATAATATTCACGGGAAAAGGCAGAGAGGAAATCGCCATCAAAGCTCTAAACATGGGAGCCGACCAATACCTCAACAAGAACGGTTCCACAGAAACGGTTTACGACGAACTTGCACGCAGCCTAACCCAGACCGTGAAACGAAGAAAAGCTGAAGCCCGCCTAGTTTACCAAGCTCAACTCATCCAAGTCTTGCATGAGGCAGTCTTGGGATCAGACGCAAACCTCATCATAAACTACTGGAACAGCGCCGCAGAGAAAATGTATGGATGGAAAAGCGAAGAAGTAATCGGTCGCACCTCGCCCGAAATCCTTCGCACACAATTCAACGGCACAGACCGTCCTACCGCATTACGGATGGCAAGAGAAAAGGGTAGATTCTGCATTGAAGTAGTCCAATACAGAAAGGACGGCACCCCAATCAACGTGGAAACAACGTTGATCGCCCTGAAAGACCAGAACGACCAAACCACTGCATACTTGGCCGTGAACCGTGACATCACAGAACGCCTAAACGCTGAAAGGACGCTGAAAGAATCAGAAGAAAAATACAGGAACCTGTTTGAAAACGCTGAAGACGTCATCATCGTATTCGACTTGAAAGGAAACTTGGCTTCCATAAACAGGGCAATCGAAAACTATGGATTCAAAAGAAGCGACGTCATCGGAAAAAACGTTCGAGAATTCACTTCTCAAGAACAATGGCCCCAAGTCTTCAAAGACCTTGCTGAAGTAGCTGCAGGAAAATCAGCCAGAGGAACGTTGGAGTTGAACAGTCCAGTGGGAAGACGGCATGTGGAATACATAAGCAATCCAACAAGGAAAGGAAACGAAATAACGGGAATCCAAACAACACTGAGAGACGTCACAGAGCGCAAACACTTCGAAGAGGCCCTCAGAGAATCGGAAGAGAAATTCAGAGGATTGTTCATGGGCAACCCAGAAGCAACAGTGTACCTGTCTCCTGACTTCCGGATTCTGAACACTAATCCCAGCTTCTCCACATTATTCGGATACTCCCCAGAGGAGACAAAAGGCAAGAACATCAATGACTTGGTTGTGCCTGAAGGAAAAATGCTGGAAGCTGAAAGCCTAGACAAGAAGGCTGCAGAGGGATACGCTCGACAAAACACTGTAAGAAAAAGAAAAGACGGAACACTAGTTCCTGTGTCAATTTCTGCAGCACCCGTCTCGATGGGCAAGCAGCTCTTAGGCTACGTTGGAACGTACAAGGACATCACCGACCTGAAAACAGTCGAAACAGAACTGAAAGAAACCACGCAGAGGCTGGCTGCAATGAACGAAAAACTCCAAGTCCTAGGCGGCTTGACTAGACACGACATTCGCAACAAGCTTACAGAAATCATCGGAAACGTTTACCTCGCCAAAAAGAAAACAGCAGACCGCCCTGAAGTTCAGGAGAACCTCAAAGACATCACATCAGCCACTCAGCAAATCGTGGAGATCCTCGAATTCGCTAGGAACTATGAAAGACTGGGCGTAGAGAAAATGACTTACGTGGATGTGGAGCAAGCCGTCGCAAGAGCAGCCTCCCACTTTTCACATAGAAAAAGCGTGCAACTAGTAAACGAGCGCAAAGGCCTGAAAGTCCTCGCAGACACACTGCTAGACGAGCTGTTCTACAATCTGATCGACAATTCGTACAAGTACGCACAAAAACTAAGCCGAATCAAAGTTTACTGCAGAAAATCAACTGACAATGCCATAGAATTGGTCTACGAAGACGACGGCGTAGGAATACCCGCTGATGAGAAGCCGAAACTGTTCAGAGAAGGCTACGGAAAAGGCACAGGATACGGCCTCTACCTCATCAAAAAAATGGTGGAAGTCTACGGATGGACCGTCCAAGAAAGGGGTACACCTGGAAAGGGAGTTCAATTTATCATGAAGGTACCGCAAACAAACAAAGATGGAAAAGAAAACTATCAACTACCATAACACACGAATCGAACACCATGTTGGACAGAACGCACAATTCCCGAAGAGTACAATAAGAAAAGAATCTGCAATTCAGAAAGAAGTCTGTTGGAAAACGCTAAATGCCGTTGAAGTTCTTCTACTTGTCTGAGGAAAAGTCATGTCCTTCAATGAACTGCGAAAAGACTACTTGTTGGATAGATGGGTAGTAATCGCGACCGAACGCGGACGCAGACCCACCGACTTCGCCAGACAACCGCGACGAGAAACCAAAACCAGCGTCTGCCCCATGTGCCCAGGCAACGAACACATGACCCCACCTGCAGTCCTGGTCTACTTAAAATCTGGCAGTGGAATAAAAAGAGACAAAGACACAAACGACCACAGGCGCAAAAACTGGCTCATCCGCGTAATACCCAACCTGTACCCTGCCTTCTCACCGCCAAAAACCAAAATCAGTAGAAAACAAATCGTCAAGAATAAGAACCTGTCCTTGGCAGTTGGCCATCACGAAGTTCTCGTCGAATCTCCAGACCATGGCGGACACCCAGCAAACACGAGCATCCCACAACTCATACATGTCATCAACGCGTACGTTGACAGGCTCCGTGAACTCTCGGCAAAACCATATGTTCAATACGTCTCCATCTTCCGCAACCACGGCCTCGAAGCAGGAGCCTCACTTTCCCACGCTCACAGCCAAATAATAGCAACTCCAACAGTTCCGAAAACCGTCGCGGAAGAGATGGTCGCCAGCAAAGCGTACTGGAAAAAGAATAGAACATGCGCCTTCTGTGACATAGTGGAGCAAGAACACGACGGCCCACGGTTCATCCTTGAAAACTCGAAATTCACCGCTTTCGCGCCATACGCAAGCATCAACCCCATGGAATTCTGGATATTCCCCAAAAAACACGAAACGTCATTACTTCAAATGGAGACGAGCGAAGTCAAATCCCTTGCTGAAACAATGAAAACATGCCTGAACAGACTGAAAACTCTCGTGAACGACCCGCCCTACAATTATGGCTTCCACCTGAGCCTAAACCGCGAAGCAGCCGATTACTATCATTGGCACCTAGAAGTCTATCCGAAACTCGCAGTCTGGGCCGGCTTCGAAAAAAGCACAGGAGTATACATAAACACGATGACCCCAGAAACGGCAGCAGAAAACCTGAGGAGGAAAAACACCGCCCCCTAAAAGAAGTCTAACTTGCTTCTGTTCTTCGGCATTATCTGCATGACATCCTCCACGTATGCCCTCAACGGTTCAGCTACGCTCCAAGCCTGAGCTATACATCCTCGAGGCTTATGCGGCGAATCTCCATCGAAAATCTCACTCAAAGTGCCAAGTCCAGCTTCAAACACCTGCTTGACAAACAACGGCATCAGAAAATTCTTCAACGCCTTGCCACGAGCAGAATCTGTAACGCCTTCAGCCTTTATATACGCGGTTGTGAAGGGACCAAGAAGCCAAGGCCAGACCGTGCCATTATGGTAAGCCCCATCTCTGCTTCGCCTAACGCCCGCATAGACTCCGACATATCTGGAATCACTTCGCTCGAGGGTCCTCAGGCCATAGGGGGTCAGAAGCTCACGCTCGACAGTGTCAACAACTCTTCCAGCTTTCTCGCGGTCAAGCATCGTGAAATCCAAAGCACAGGCAACAATCTGATTCGGCCTCAAAGAACTATCATGACCATCCCGCGCAACGACATCATACAGACAATTTCTTTCAGCATTCCAGAACTTCTCAGAAAAGCTTCTTCTTGCCCTCTCAGCCATGGCCGCAACATCTTCTGCACGACGATTCTCCCCGAACTTTTCAGCCAACAACTCCAAAATCTTCAGGCTATTGTACCATAAGGCTTGAATTTCAACGGCTTTTCCAGCCCTCGGATTCACGGGTTTTCCTTCAAAAATAGAGTCCATCCAAGTCAACTGAGGGCCATGCTCAAGCAGTCCATCAGAGTCGACGTGAATGCCAAAACTCGTGCCATGCACATGATTGTCGAGTATCTCCTTCAAGACGTCCCAGAGATGGTCACGAACAAACTCGAAGTCCCCCGTGTATTTCAGGTACTGGAACACAGCGTTTACGTACCACAGAGTCCCATCAACAGTGTTGTAGCTTGCATGTTCATCTTGGTCTGGAATGAAGTTCGGAATCAGACCATCCTTGCAGTAACGAGCATAGCTCAGAAAGACTTTTCTCGCGTCTTCAAACCTTCCAGTCACAAGCAACAGTCCTGGCATAGAGATGAACGTGTCCCTTCCCCAACTTTCAAACCAAGGATACCCAGCGACGACAAACCTGTCTTCTTCACCTTTTCCTCTGACTACAAACGAATCCGCCGCCAAGATGAGCCAGCTCAACCAGTCACTCACGCGAATGTTCTTATGGGAAACATAGAAACCTGTCACCAAATCCTCGTAACGTTTGACCACAGCATCAAACAAGGACCGCAAACCATGCAAGGAGGAAGGCAGCCCGCCCAGCGTATCAGTCGCGTTGACTATTTTCTCGTCTGCAACGGCAACTATGGCAAAGTTCTCTTCTTCCCCAGCCTTCACGCTGAACTCAAAAAACCCAGGCTGAAAACAATCGTCAAAGCAGCTTTCTCCACGGGCAGCCTCCTCACGAAGATAGAGGTGCTCCACCCACTTCTCCTGAACAACGTAGTGACCACCCGTCGACCTCAAGAGTAACGCAGATTCAGGAGAACTAAAGATAATCTTGACTTCTCTTTCGTTGCTTTCCTGCCGGAAACGCCCTGAAACTGTTGACCTTTCAGTTATCTGATGAAACGGTCTCCAGTTAACGATCGGAAAAACCCGGGCGTCAACGTTAGACTCACCATTGTTCACTATGGAATAGTCGGTCACCGTGACGTTTTTTCCAAAAGGCATGAAAATCGTCTTCGTGACCCGCACATTTCTCGTTGAGTAGACGTAATTTGGAAAGGGCGAAACAGAGAACTCTTCAAGAAAAGAGTACCCCTGCGGAAAGAAGCCGTTCTGAAACTCGTTGGCACCAAGACGACATATGCTGTTGCCTATGAGGATGTCCTCATCCAGCTTCGTCAAGAATACTCTGCGGTCCTTCGGCGGGTGAATGGCCGCGACGAGAAGACCATGATATTTCCTCGTGTTGACACCGAGAACAGTGGACGAGGAGTAGCCGCCCAGCCCATTTGGCACCAGCCACTCTTTCCCGATCATATCGTCAAGACGCGAGAGCGCTTCGCGATTGTGGTTTATTTCTGGGAGTTTCATTTATGGCATCAGCTTCGCCACGTTCTTCTCGCGGACCACGCCGAAATAGTTTGCCACAGGATTGCATTTGCTCCTGAAAAGCAGAGCATGAGGTTTACGTATGTTACATTCTGTCAACGTTTCAGCGTAACCCATTCCCTTAGCAATAACCACGTCAGCTGAATTGTAGGCATCAAGAAACTCTTTGGAAAATTCCTTCGCCGCAAACCCCACCGCGTCCGTGCCAGTGGTAATCACTTTGTTGGCCACCGTGATCATCCTGGAAGCTTCAGCATCCTCCAGAGTAGCATCGTTTATCACAGGCCCACCCTTGACGGCTACGATCACGTTTGCGCCTGTCTCTTTCAACTTCTCGACAAGCAGAGTGTCAAACACGATTTCGCCAGCATTGTCAGTCAAATAAAGGATAGTATGCGCTTTCTTTGCAAGCTCGTAGATCCTGCTAATATCGTCCACACCCAAGTCTTTGGCAGCTTCTCTGAAACTTTTCCTCAGACTGCTGAAGCTGGCCTTGTGGCCTGGAATATCGAACTCGATAAGATTGCCGACGATGGCACATAACACGGCTCTTTTAAAACGGTCCTGCTGCGTGTAACCCTCCTCAACAAGCTTCCTCGCGTACGGCAGAAGCTTCAACGCTTTCTCGTTACTTATCCTCTTGCTCCTCTTGTAAGGGTCAGCACTGCCTGTGATTCTTCTCAGCAACCGGTCCCTCTTCGTGCCCAAATCTGCAGGAACCGCCGTGGGCCTGAACTCTTTCGTAAGCATACGCAACAGTTCGCACATAGCCCTAAAACGCAGAGCAGGGTTAGTTGTGGCTTCTTTTGCTTCAGCTGCCGCTCTGCTGAGTATGCACGCTGCGCATTCATCCTCAACTTTCAAAGTTTCTCAGACTCACTGTTCACTGTTTTGAAGCATCTGCAAACTCACGGATGACCATGTAAGGGTCTTTAGCCTTCACAATGCCGCTGGCCACGAGCACGCCTTGTGTTCCAAGCTTCAACGCCGCTGCAACATCCTCACCGTGGCTTATTCCTGCACCGCACAGAATGATGACCTTCTTGTTGACTTCTCTGACAAGCTTGATTGTTCCAGTAATAACTTCAGGCTGAGCCTTCGAAACGGGAATCCCTGAACCAATCAGTTCCGGCGGTTCAATCGCGATCATGTCCGGCTCCAAGGCTGCAACTGCCGCGCTTACACGCGGGTTGTTGGCACAGACAACCGAAACCATGCCGTGTTCCCGTGTTATCTTGACTATCTGCTCAATGTCCGAAAGTTTAAGCATTCTTTCAGAATGGTTAATCAACGTGCCTACGGCGCCAGCCCCTTTTACCGAGTCCGCGAGCACATGTCCAGTGTTACCTCCCGGCTTTATCGGGTCGACGTGCTGGGCAAAGACGGGAATCTTGACTGATTTGGCCACTTCAGCTAGTTCCGCAAGTTGAGGAGCTACTCCCACGTACACCTTCGTCTCATCGCGAACCCTTTCCGCCTTTTTCGCCAGCTCCACAGCGTTCTTGCCTGTTGATTCAGTGTAAGTTTTGTAGTTGACGATTATTATTGGTCCTTTAATCTTCTCCGGCATCCTTCCGCGCACCTCCTGTAGGTTTACGTCTAAGCGTTAATTATTGTTTTGGAAAAGAAAAGACAAAAGTGCTACGTGAACCAGTATCCTAGTGTTTTACCATGTTCTTCCCAGGCACGAAAACTGCTGCTGCAATGGCTGTTGTCCACAAACCTGTTTTGTCTCCGGTTGCAGACTGAGTGACATTCGCGGTCTTGATTATCATACCGCTGGTCTTGAACAGCTGCTCTTTCTCTTGCCATGCACTCTCCGTGTCAAACTGAATGCCCATTGTCGTAGCCAGCATAGTCGCGGCCAAGTCCTCCGCGTAGTCTCCAGCCTTCTCATCTGGCTGTCCGAAAGAATGATGCTCAGAAAGATAACCATAGTTCTCCTTGCCTGAAGGAATCGCAACGCCTATTGATGATGCTATTAGCCTGTGCGGTTCATTGGTGGAGTTTCTTGCCAGCACCACGAACGTTATTTCTCCAGGCCTTATCAGCTTCAGTCCGCGCTCTCTCGTAATCATCTTGCATCCTGGTGGCACAATGCTGGAAACGCTTACTATGTTACAGTGCTGTATGCCCGCGTCTCTTAGGGCCAACTCGAAAGATTGCAGTTGTTCCTTGTGCTTGCCCACGCCTTTTGTCAGGAAGAAATATCTCGGAATCATTTTGCATTTACATTAACATAATGCATTTATTAGTCTTTTGCTTTTACGAGGAAACTGAAGGCTTAACAGGAGAAAAGGATAACAAACCTGTAAGCACAGTTGAATTGAGGCTCGACTGAGTGTCGTATTACAGAAGTGTGTTCAAGGACGAGACAAAACTCGACATCAACTACATTCCATACACTCTTCCACACAGAGAAGCAGAGCTGCGTCTGCTGACGGAATTCTTCAGCTTCGCATTACAGTCTCCTGAAAAAATGACCCAGCGAGTCATGATAACAGGCGACGTTGGAACAGGCAAGACTGCACTGTCTCAACGTTTCGGAGCAAGCATAACACGCGAGGCGACTAAAAAGGGAATCAACCTCTACTACGTTCACGTCAACTGCCGCGAATACCGCGGAAGCCTCTTCCTAATCCTGCAACGTGCAGTATCAGTTTTTCACCCAAATTTTCCCAAACGCGGCTATGCCGCTGAGGAACTCTTAAGCATGCTCATGCAGATGCTGGACGAAGAAAAGGCCCACATCATCTTTACACTGGACGAGTTTGAAAGCCTAGTCGAGAACGAAGGAAGCGAAGCCGTTTACAAGCTTACGAGGCTGCATGAGACAAGACCGAATAAGCCGCAGAGACTCTCACTCATATGCATACTGAGAGACCTGAAGACGATCGAACGATTAGACCCAAGCACAAGAAGCTCACTCCAATCCAACATAATAAACCTGCAAAAATACTCAAAGCAGCAACTCATCGACATCCTATCGGCTCGCGTAGCCCTCGCCTTCAAACCATCAGCCGTGCCAGAAGACGCGCTAGACATGATCGCTGAAGAAGCCTTGTCAGAAAACGGCAACGCCCGTTTCGGAATCGAACTGCTCTGGCGCGCCGGAAAATACGCGAACGCTGAGGAACTGGACACTGTCACGGCAGAATGCGTTCGAAAAGCCGTGTCAAGCATAATCCCTGCAATGCGCAAAAGCGACCTAGAAACCTTGAACCTGCATGAAAGACTATTCCTGCTCGGAGTAGCCAGAATCTTCAAACAGAACAAGAACGCTTCCGTGACTCTTGCCGAGGCTGAGCAGACATACGCGGTCGTCTGCGAAGAATTCAACACGTCTCCTGTCAGTCACACACAACTGTGGAAGAACCTGCGTAACCTTTCAGCGGTCGGCATTCTAAAAGCCGATGTAACAGCAACAGGAACAAGGGGCAGGTCAACGAATGTGAGCCTTCCCAGAATCCCCGCGTCTGAGCTTGAAAAGGAACTGAAGAGCCTCCTTGAAAAGGAAAAAACGTGAAAACAATGGACTTGGAAGATGTCTTCTCCTCCAGACTGCGGATGAAAATACTGAAGTTGCTAGACAAGATGCGCGAACTGAACGTCTCCGAAATCGCCCACAGACTAGGCGTAAACTACGTAGTAACCACCAAACACCTGAACGTCTTAGAACAAGAAGACATGATACGGCACAAGATGTTCGGCAGAATCCGTCTGTACAGGCTCAACGAGAACTCTCCCAAAACGAAAGCCGTACAAAACCTCATTGAGACATGGGAACAAGCAAATAAGCAGTAAACTGCAATACCCTACAGGCAGGTTCACAGCATGATAAAAGAAGAACCCAACAGCGGACTACAAGACGGGAACGCCTGGTTGAGACCTCCTAAACAAGCAAAGACGCTTGATAACCAAACAGAAAACCTCGATCTGAACCTCAAGACCGACCAGAATTGAGGAGAATCATCATGGTTATGGTTGACGTGTCAGCTAAGCCTGAAGTCTTCCGTCAAGCTACGGCGGCAGGCAGTATCCGACTCAGACCTGAGACGATTAAACTTATCAGAGAAGGAAAAGTAGCGAAGGGAGACCCACTCCAAACAGCGAAAACCGCGGGAATCTTGGCAGCCAAGAGAACAAGCGACACCATTCCCCTCTGCCACCTTCTGCCGCTAACAAACGTGAAAATAACAACAAAAATAGTCGACCAAACAACAGTCCAAGTCACAGCAACCGTCAAGACAAAAGCGCAAACAGGAGTAGAAATGGAAGCCCTCACAGCAACAGCCGTCAGTCTGCTTACAATATGGGACATGATAAAACAGTACGAAAAAGACGTTGAAGGCCAATACCCAACAACGAGGATAGAAAACATCCGCGTCCTCAAAAAAGTGAAGAAAACTCCAAGGAAGGTTTCAAAGAAATGAGCGAAACAGCAAGAGGACACAAAGCAGGCGCACCTAAGAAGCTTCAGTTCGGTATCTACGTCTGCAGCACATCCCGATATGAACAAATGAAAAAAGGCCAGAAAGTAGACGACACTTCAGGAAACCTGATCGAATCACTTCTCGAAGGCGCTGGTCACACTGTACTGTTTCGCAAAATGATCTCTGACGACCCGGACGTGATCACGCAAAGCGTTCAATACGTCTTGAACTGCGCTGACTTGGATGCAGCTATTTTCTGTGGAGGAACAGGGATAACCCATTCCGATGTTACGATCGAGACAGTAACGCCTTTCTTGGAAAAAGTGCTGCCAGGCTTCGGCGAAATCTTCAGGCGCCTCAGCTATGACGAGATAGGCTCAGCAGCCGTAATGTCACGGGCCATCGCCGGCGTCTCAGAAGGAAAAGCAGTCTTCTGCATTCCAGGGTCACCGAACGCCGTCAAACTTTGCTTGGAAAAGCTGATACTGCCCGAAGCAGGCCACATTTCAAAGCACGCACGCGAGTAGAGAACAACCATTCCTTTTTCGCGAGCAATAAGCAAGGCATATCCGGAAACACTGAAAACGCTCGGTATCCTTATATTTCTGGAACCGCGGAGACAACGTTAGGCACCCACGGGAATAACGATGGTTCTAAAAGACAGGTACGGACGACCTCTTCTTAACTTGCGCATAGCTGTGACCAAAAAATGCAACCTGAACTGCTCCTATTGTCATGGAGAAGGAGAAGTGAACCGTGCAAGAAATCCCGAAACTGAGATGACACCAGAAGAAATGTCTCGGATCGTCAAAATCGCCGTTAGTCTGGACATATGCAGGGTCAAGCTGACTGGTGGAGAACCATTGATGCGTAGGGACATACTAGAAACTGTCAGAGAGATCAGCAGTGTATCAGGCTTGAAGGACCTATCGATGACGACCAACGGGACGCTTCTCGCACCGTTAGCCCGAGAACTGCATTCAAACGGACTTAGACGGGTTAACATAAGCATTCCAACGCTCAAAGAACAGGAATTTCGCAAGTTGACAGGCGGAAACGTAGAAGACACGTTGCAAGGTGTTAGAGCTGCGGTTGAAGCAGGTTTCTTTCCAGTCAAACTCAACATGCTTATCCTGAAGGACATAAACGACAGTATCGTGCCTGCAATGGTCGAGTTTGCCTCAAAAACGGGCACAATACTGCAACTGATAGAGCTTGAACCAGTAAACATAAGCAATCGATACTTTGTGCGGCGGCACAAGCAGCTCGACGAATACGAGAAAATGCTGGAACAGAAAGCCCTGAAAGTGGAAACCAGAGAATTCATGCAGAACCGCCGAATCTACCGTCTTCCATACGCGACCGTAGAAGTCGTGAAGCCGATAGAAAACACGGAATTCTGCCTGCACTGCACCCGCCTTCGCGTGACCAGCAATGGCAAGCTGAAACCGTGCCTTATGAGAAACGACAACACAATCGACATTCTGACTCCGATGAGAAAAGGTGCGAGCGACAGAGAACTTGCAGAACTCTTCATGCAAGCAAACATGGAAAGACAACCCTACAGCAGAAACTGACCCTGCACATAAGACTTAACGTTTTTATTCTGCACTCAACCAGAAGCTCGAAGAGGAGAAGCTCCACTTGAAAGTCCTGACATACCGAGAACTGCAATCGAAAGACGGGCTCCTTCCTCTGCTAGACCATGCCTTCAACTGGGTCTTCGACGAGCGTCAATTCGACGGCTTTGCAGAGATCGACCCACGACTCAAGAACAGCCCAATAGGCTTCTGCGCACTCGAAAACGGCAGGATAGTAGGCTTTGTAGGCGTGATGGACGTGGCCACCCGAACCTTGGAAGACACGACAGAGCAAGTCGGCGGCCTTTACGGAGTAACAACGTTGCCAGGGTTCACACGAAGAGGAATCTTCACCACGCTAATGGGAAAAGCCCATGAATACTTCAAAGAAAAGGACTATCGGTTCAGCCTTCTCGGAACGAGCCCAGCCCTCATAGCACACGGCCTATACGAGAAGCTAGGCTACGAGGACGTAATCGAGTATCCGAGCGCCTACAAAGTCGTTAGGAACAAGTCAAGAAATATTCATGTTGGAGGCCTGATCTCTGTTTTTGACCTGCAAAAGATGCTGAGCATTTACCGCAATGCCACAAAGAAAATGACAGGCTTGGTTGTTCGTGATATCCCTTACTTGAAGATGCTCAGAAAAGTTGAGGGAATAAGGCCAAAACAATGCCTAATCGGCGATGAGGGTTACGTCATCTTCAAGGAAGACAAGTCAACGATCTGGGTTCGAGAACTCATAGCCACCAGCAAGAAAGAAGCTGAAAAACTTGTGGCAGCGATAGAACAACGGGCCAAAGCAACAGTCTGTAACAGGATAATCATGAACAGGCCTCTGCTTGAGGTCTACAGGTCCAGGGGCTACCTCATACAGGAGAAAGGCTACTCGGTTATGATGTGCAAGCCTATGACAGCCGAAGCTTCATTCATACACACCTACGGAAACAGGTTCTTCCTAACGCGCCTCGACTCGTTCTAGCAGACTCTACAGTTCCGCCTGTCTTGTTTCGCGCTTCACTGTGTCAAACAAGGCAATCGTAGGCTTACCCGTCAGGTATCCGCAGACCTCGCCCGGGTTTATCACTAGAGTCTTGCCTTTCCTGTAAGCCTCGGCAAGGTGGCTGTGACCATGGACCACAACATCGAAACTTTGGCTCTCGATCAACGCCTTCAGCAGTTCCCTGTCGCTTCCGTGTAGCAGCGCAATTCTCAACCCCTCGACCACTACCTCTGCGAAGTTTCCGCGCATATCCAGATTAGGGTTCTCGCTGAACCGTTTCTTCAGCAGCTCACGGTCACCGTCGTTGTTACCGAAAACGCCGATGAGCTTCGCACGCAATTCTTTGAACTTGGGAATCACAAAACCTGCAACATAGTCTCCCGCGTGCAGTACAAGGTCAACGTTCTCCTCGTTCAACCTTTGAACCGCCTTCTCCACAAGAGGAAGGTTGTCATGCGTGTCCGCCATAATCCCGATAAGCATGTTTCTCGCCTCAGCTGTGATCTTCTTTGGAAAGGATAATAAAACGTTTGCCAGAGTCTCCTTGACTTCTAGAAGTATGTTCTAGAATATTCCCGTTCTGGACATACTTGCATCATGGAAACACGCCTTAAAAAAAGGGCCGCTTCCTCTGTCCTATAGAAAACAGTTCTGAAAGAGGAATATAGAAAATGAATCCATGGGGTTCCAACCCGTCAACCAAGAGGCGAGACAAACTGTATATAATAGCGGAGATACTCGAAATCTCCAGAGAAGGAAGCCTCAAAACCCAGATCATGTACCGTGCCAACTTAAGCTTCACCCAGCTGAACGATTACCTCAAATTCATGCTCAAAGTAGGCTTCTTGGAAAAGGTACTGGTGAACGGAAAAGAAACATACAAGGCAACAGGTAAAGGTCTTGACTTCCTACAACGCTACAGCGAAATAACCGAGCTGATCAGGGGCGACGATGAAACCAACGGCAAGAACGGCATCAAGGTTCCACCCCAGCACCTTCTCAAGAGAAGCCAAAACACACCCTGAAACAACGACTCTTTTTCACATTTCCCCTCAGAAAACGCAGGCTGAATGCAAACATTCTTCGAAAGAAAACAGGCTGGAAAACCAGTTACTAGGCAACCGCTACGAGGTATTTCCTGGCTTTTTCCCTGAGTTCCGGAAACTCGTCAAGCATGGCCTTTATGACCTGCCATCGGATTTCTTCATTTTCAGGCTTGCGCTTCATTACGGTCTCCTAACTATTGTATAATAATATATCATACAGCTCCTAAAGCATATAAACCTTTTTACCCCACCAAAACAACCCACGAGGACAAAGACTACATCGAGCGGAAAGCCTCCAGAACTGACTGGTCAAAAGAGAATTTTTTGGCGCGTGAACTGAAAGCAGTCAGTCACAAAAAACGAGCGTGTGCAACAACGGTTTTAACCCTCACACACCAACTATATGCGTCAACAGGTGCAACGACATGCCCATCGAAGCCGTACTCTTCGACCTCTTCAACACCCTTATCATGGTCAGAGACGGCGACGCATTCTACATGCCCGCACTCAAACAACTCCACAAAACCCTAACAAGAAACAACATAAAAATCCCGTTCGAAGACTTCAAACACGAATACTTCCAAGTCCGAGACAAACTCTACGCAAAAGCAGAAGCAAAACTGGAGGAACCCCACTTCAACATAAGAATCAGCCAAACACTCCAAAAATTCAACATCAACCTCCCCCCAGAACACCCAGTAGTCGTCGAAGCCACAAACACCTTCTGCAAAGAATTTGCAAAACACACAAGCCTAGACCTAGACGCAAAAACCGTACTGCCCAAACTGAGCAAAAAGTACAAGCTGGGCATAGTCTCCAACTTCGCCATCCCAGAATGCGCACACACACTGCTCAAACAGCTCAAAATACACCAGCACTTCCAAGCAGTAATCATCTCAGGAGCCATAAACAAACGCAAACCAAGCCCCAAAATCTTCCAGAAAGCCCTCCAAACCCTAAACGTACAACCGTCAAACGCCATATTCGTCGGCGACACGCCAAACGCCGACATTCAAGGAGCCAAAAACATAGGAATGAAAGCCATCCTCATAAAAAGACCACCCATGCCCGAAGACACCCCACAGCCAACCTGCCAAACACCAGGACAAACCCCAAAAGTCCAGCCTGACCAGACGATACAGCGCCTAACAGAACTCCCCCGCATACTCCAAAAATACTGACCGCACATGGACAAGCCACAACAACCATGAAAGAAACGTTTATATTGCCTGAAGCGGCTCAGATGATCTTAGCGATAAACTAGCCTCCGCAGTTTACCGGCGGCGGCTCAACCCCGACTGCAAAGGCGCATGACGCCACAAGAATGACGCGGTTGGCCTCCAATTGCGGAGACAACAATGAGGACCTGATCACGGGTTTAGATTAGGTCTGAAATGGGCTTTGGCGTAAAGTGGTAATTTCTCCCTCCAAATCCAGTCGAAATTGCGGCAAGTACAGCCAAAACAACACTCTGGCTGAGGTCAACAAGGAAACAACTCCGGTTGATCCTGCCGGACCCTACTGCTATCGGGATGGGACTAAGACATGCTAGTCGAGCGCCTCCTAGCCACGCTGGAGGCGCGGCACACAGCTCAGTAACACGTGGCTAACCTGCCCTTGGGACGGAAACATCCCCGGGAAACTGGGGTCAATTTCCGATAGGCGAAGACCTCTGGAACGAGCCTTCACCCAAAAGACGCTTAGGGCATGCTCCTAGACGTTGCCCAAGGATGGGGCCGCGGCCGATCAGGTTGTTGGTGAGGTAACGGCTCACCAAGCCTATTACCGGTACGGGCCGTGGGAGCGGTAGCCCGGAGATGGGCACTGAGACAAGGGCCCAGGTCCTACGGGGCGCAGCAGTCGCGAAAACTTCGCAATAAGCGAAAGCTTGACGGGGCTATCCCGAGTGCCATCTGCTGAGGATGGCTTTTACCTAGTATAGATAGCTAGGGGAATAAGGAGAGGGCAAGTCTGGTGTCAGCCGCCGCGGTAATACCAGCTCTCCGAGTTGTAGGGACACTTATTGGGCCTAAAGCATCCGTAGCCGGCTGAACAAGTCCCCTGTTAAATCCAGCGACGAATCGTTGGCCTGCGGGGGATACTGTTCGGCTAGGGGGCGGGAGAGGCCGTCGGTATTCTTGGGGTAGGGGTGAAATCCTATAATCCCAGGAGGACCACCAGTGGCGAAGGCTGTCGGCTAGAACGCGCCCGACGGTGAGGGATGAAAGCTGGGGGAGCGAACCGGATTAGATACCCGGGTAGTCCCAGCTGTAAACGATGCAGGCTAGGTGTTAGGGCGGCTACGCGCCGCTCTAGTGCCGCAGGGAAGCTGTTAAGCCTGCCGCCTGGGGAGTACGGCCGCAAGGCTGAAACTTAAAGGAATTGGCGGGGGAGCACCACAAGGGGTGAAGCTTGCGGTTTAATTGGAGTCAACGCCGGAAATCTCACCGGGGGCGACAGCAGAATGAAAGCCAGATTAAAGGTCTTGCCAGACGAGCTGAGAGGAGGTGCATGGCCGTCGCCAGTTCGTGCCGTGAGGTGTCCTGTTAAGTCAGGCAACGATCGAGACCCGCATCCCCCGTTGCTACCAGCCATGAGCTGGGCACACTGGGGAGACCGCCGCCGATAAGGCGGAGGAAGGAGCGGGCCACGGCAGGTCAGTATGCCCCGAATCTCCCGGGCCACACGCGAGCTGCAATGGTAGGCACAATGGGTTCCGACCTCGAAAGGGGAAGGAAATCTCTAAAACCTGCCGTAGTTGGGATCGAGGGTTGAAACCCACCCTCGTGAACATGGAATCCCTAGTAATCGTGCGTCACTAGCGCGCGGTGAATACGTCCCTGCTCCTTGCACACACCGCCCGTCGTTCCACCCGAGCGACTTCTGGGTGAGACGTGGTCTTCGTTGGCTGCGTCGAATCTAGGTCTCGTAAGGAGGGAAAAGTCGTAACAAGGTGGCCGTAGGGGAACCTGCGGCCGGATCACCTCCTAAGTAAAAAATGCCTTGCAAAATCGACTGGAGGAGAAAAGAGGACAAGAAACCACGAATACGCCAAAGCCCAATACTAAAACTAGGTTATCGCTTCTCCAATTCTAACATCCTGCCTCTAGCGTAGGGCACGAAGTCTCTTATCTGTTCAACCGACGTCTTCAACACTGTTTCATGAGCCTCTTTGCTTACCTTGCCGGCTAACACGCTGAGGATGCGTTTGAACAGTTCTTTCCCGGCCAAGTCTCCGGGAACAACGATGACGTAGGCTTGAGTCTTGGCCTGCACAGAGGCTACGGGACCGCCGACGAATTTAACTGAATCGTCAGGGTCGACGATAACGCCTATCGCCAGTTTGAGTTCTACGCCGCGTTGCCAGTTGCGTTGTCCTCGAACTGCGAACGCGCCGTGCCCGACTGATTCGCCTGACGGGCCAGTCTTGCTGAGCTGGTCAGGTTTTACCCAGTAAACGTCCACAGCACCGAAACCTTCCCGCCATCCTCTTGAATAAGCAGCTGCAAACTCGCCTGCCTCACGCAGACACTCTTCTGACGGAGCCTTACCATCAGTCTTCACGACTACAAACGGTGCGCCGACGATGTCAGCGTGGAAGACAACGTCGTTCTCCTGCACGTGTTTCTTGACGAGGATTTCGTTGGTCACAGCGTCCCGTCCGGCTACGACTAACACTCCGTCAGAAGATACGAACCGCCTGAATTTTTCAAACCATTCTTTATGCTTGACCCTGCGTTTCTCGAGTTTCTCGACCAGTTCGGCTGGTTTGCCACGTTCCAGAGTTTGCGCTTCATGGAGCTTGCGCCGAGTGTCTTCAAGCTTTTTCCGTGATTTAGATAGGGCCGTTTCAGCGCCCTCAAGCCTCTGTCTGGCTCGTTTGCCTTGTTCATAATAGGAAGCGGCGGTCTCGTACAACGTTTTCCGTATGTCCAGCCCGAATCTTAGGCCATCAACGAGAACGTTGATCATGAGGTGTCTGTCGTCAAACGAGTCGAAAGCCAACATTGAACCCGCAGCTTTTTCAGCCAGGATCTGAGCGACAATGGTTTTCCATTCTTTCCCCTCGCGTCTGCCGATGGAGAACTTGTCCATCAAAGCCTCCAAGTCAGCGAAGTGCCCATAGATCGTGTCGCCAACGCACTTGTCCTCTTCAGCTTTCGCTTCTGCCTCACGCAGAACCCTTTCTTGGTCAGCAACCATGCGCCCAAGCCTTTCCGCTTCTCGCTTGAGCCCTTCGACTACTTCGTCAGAAGCAACTTGCTCAACAGCTGAAGCCCTCACGTAAAACTCGTCTAGTGCCTCGTTGAAACTGTTGAAAGACTGAAGCCTGAAACCTGAGCTCTCGTACCGTTTGAGACCGAAAGGCAAGACATCGACAAGCCCGCCGTCTCCGTTCAAAACAACGCACGGCTCCAAAGCTCCAGTCGTAACACGTGCGAGCAGCTGCCGCAATGCACCGAAAATTCTTCCCACTTCATCTTCACTCAGCGAGCCACAATGCTTCAACTTGTCGACGCCTGCCAACAGCAACACTTCTTCCGTATAGACACCGCCGACGCCTAACAAGTGTGGAAAAGCTCTAACAACCTCAACCTCACCAGAAGCCCGTAGCCCAGCGGACAATTCTTCCTTACCAACTCTGAACGGGTTCTTGCCAAACGGCGGCGCAAATCTGAAGACTTCGCCGCGCACAACATTCCTGTCGCGCATCCGCTTGTAATGTAAAGCTTGGAGAATCTTCTCATCTTCGCCTACGAGAACAATGTTGCCGTCGCCGAAGAATTCGCAAATGAGCCTCAGCATCCCTGTTTGAGAATTGAAAGAAAGAATTACTACTCTCTCGAATTCGAACTGTTCGATTCCCCTCAGCCAAGAGTTACGCAAATACTTTCTCAAGGCCATGCAGAACGCGGGCGGAGCAGACGGCTTCTCTGACGCGTAAGCGGTAATGTTGAACCGTCTGCCAGATTCCAAGACCAGCTGGAACGCAGGCATGTCAGGCTTATGAAGCTTCAGAAGCAGAATGTTATTTTCCTGCTGGTAGACATTGTTCACGCGTGAATCAACGATCGTTGCCCTCAACTCCCGCACAGCCGCAGCTACATCGAAGCTTGTAAACTCTCTAACGCGCAATAGGATTCACGCTGCCGACGAATATACTCATCCAAAACACTATAAATATGCACTCTATCCTGAACAAGTGGATTCTTTCGAGACAAGCTTGATTAGGAAAACCTTATAAAAACGCTCTGGACAGAACAATAACAAAGGTGAAGGTGTTTGGCAAAGGATGACGAAATGCTAGAGGAGTTGCGACGCATTCGAACCGCTTTGGAGCCAAAGTCTGCGCCAACTGCCCCAGCTCCTAAGGGTTTGTGGAGTGAGTTCATGGATTTCGTTTCGAAATACAAGGTCATGGGTCTTGCCGTCGGCTTTATCATAGGTCTCTACCTTGGCAACTTGGTTCAAGCGCTTGTCAAGGACTTGATAATGCCCGCGATCGGACTTGCCATACCTAGCCTCGGCAATCTGGCAACGTACGCTGTTGAAGCGCTCAGTCAAGTATTTGGCGTTGGAGACTTTCTAGTAGCCCTGATTACTTTCGTGATCGTAGCCTCCGTGGTCTTCCTGATCGTGAAGATCACTAAGAAATGGGGCATGGAATAGCACAGTCTAGCCAACTCTCTCTTTCTCAATCGCGTATAGGCAGCAGTTGAATCCTTCCGAATCAATGGCTGAGTTCGAAACGCATAGTTTGACGTTAGAATCGCCAAAAACATCTAGGAAGCATGCGAGCTGGCAAGACAAGGATTTGACCGTTTCGACGAATTCGCTGAAGGAAAGATCTACAGAAAGTGAAAATAATGTATGAGCAGCGAAAAGACTGTACTTATAGGCAACTTTAAATCTGATTTCCGAATATAAGTTGCAAAGGCGTCAAGACAATGAAGCCCTTGGAAACCGTCTACTGGCTCCGGTTCGTGTTCGGCATCCTAGCAGCGCTCGTTTGCTTGGGTTACGCTGTAGGAACTAACGCCATTTCCAACAGCCAGTTCATGTCAAACGTGTTTTTTAACAGCACGTCACTAGCGATAATACTCTACCTGCTCACGTATTACTTGATAAAGTATAGGTATAAGCCGTTGGTTGAGAAGCCGCAGAAACTGCTCACGGCTGGAATAGGTATCTACTTCCTGTCATGGATAGTCTTCTGGACCCTGTTGTACACTATATTAGCAGGAAAAGTTTAGTCCTCGTCCTTGATGAAGTTCGCCATCGTCGCCTGGTCTTTGTCAGTCTTTACCGTTTCAAGCGTTTGCCCTTCAGCAGTTCCGTTTGTTCCGTTCGTCACGGTTACGTTGCGTGGAACTTGAATCCTGCTGAACACGCGCATACAGTCAGCCCATGCTGAGAAGAACCCGCGGTCAAAGTCTCCGTGAAGCCTGTTTCTCACGTGGTTCAGAAACTCCCGCCGGTAACCGTGCAGAGCGGGTTTGTCGTCGAAATCCATCTTTGACAGAAGAGCGTACGAGTCGCCGTTTGCTTTCCGTGCAAGGAAAATCCCGTATAAGGCTCGGAAGTAGCCTCTATTCCATTCTGTTTTCTGCATTTTCTGTTTGAGTCTTTCCAGCTCACGTTCTGCTTCCGTGAACTGCCTGTTGGCTATGAGCTGAAAGAACCTTGTGACCAGTACAGATGGAACAGGCATCTTTAACGACCGCGAGGTTTAGTTTTCTCTTCTTCGGAAACGTCCTCTATTCCATTCTCCGTTATTTTAAATATTTCCTCTCCCTCTGGCAGATATGGACTTGAAACGAGCCTTGCGATGCGTACGGGACCATGCGATGCTCTTCTCAAGTAGATGCGGGTGTGGCTCGTGTGCCCGACGATGTTACCGCCGATGGGCTGAACAGCGTCGCCGAAGAACACGTCAGGTTTGGCCATAACCTGATTCGTCACCACTGCTACAGCGTTGAAGGCTCTCGCCAACCCAATGAGTTTGTGCATATGCTTGTTCAGCCTCTGCTGTCTGGGCGCTAGCATTTCGCGGCCTAAGTACTCGCTCCTGAAATGGGCTGTCAGTGAGTCGACGATGATGAGTTTGATGTTGTTGGCCTTGATCACTTCGTCAGCGTTCTCAAGTAGGAACACCTGATGGTCAGACGTGTAAGCCTCAGCGTAGATTATGTTCTTCGCAACCTCTTCAGGGTTAAGCCCCAGATGCTTGGACATTGAGACGATCCTTTCAGTCCTGAAAGTGTTCTCAGTGTCAACGTACAAAACAGAACCGCCCAGTCCGCCTTTCTCAGGGGGCAACTGAACATTCACGCACAGTTGGTGACAAATCTGACTTTTACCGCTACCGTACTCACCGTAGAACTCTGTTATCGTCTGCGTTTCCAAACCACCGCCAAGAAGCTTGTCCACAACCTTGCTGCCGCTTGTGAGACGGAGCACGTCTTTGCGCAGTTTAAGCAGTTCATCTGCACGGATGAATGAGACGCCTATGGAAGAACGAGCAATCTCGATTACGGCGTAAGCCTTCTTGTCACTGATACCAGCAGGCTCCAGCTCGCGGGCAGTCGCCATCGCCAAGGATTCAATCGTGTGGTAACCCATATCCCTGAGTTTCTGCGCTGTCGCTGGCCCGACGCCTGGCAGGTCTTCTAGAAACTCGTACTTCTTCTTCGTCGCAGGCTCTGTGGTCTCCTTTCCTTCTTCGTCAGCCACAAACAACCTCTCCCGCTTACACCTTATACAACAGATGAACAGGCCATATTTAAAACAGTCGAAGTATCGTGGCCTTTCTTCTGTGGAGAGACAGGTTAAAGTGAACAGGCGTAGAGCAGTGCTCTTTGTCTGCTTCGCAGGTTTCCTTGGTTTTCAGTCGAAGGTTAAGACAAGATATAAGTACGCGATTTTTCCTAGAAGAAGCCAAGGGAGGGAAAAAACTTTGAACACAGCGAAGGTTGTGGAGAACGTTGGCTTTAACATTCTGAAGCAAGCAGTGATTTACTTGCCTGATGATGTTAAGCAGGCGTTGAAGAAAGCTTATGCTGAGGAAACAAGTGAAACTGGAAGGACACAGCTGAAAGCGATACTGGACAACATCGAGCTTGCAGAGAAATACAGGGCGCCAGTATGTCAAGACACGGGAACGATAATATTCTACGTGAAGGCAGGAGCTAAAGCCAAAGACTTGGACAAGGTTGAGGGCGCGCTAGTCAACGCGACGCGTAGGGCTACGAAGGAAGTTCCGTTGCGTCCGAACGCAGTGAACCCGTTCACCGGGAAGAACAGCGGAGATAACACTGGACGATACTTGCCTCACGTAAAGTGGGAGGTTGTGCCTGGAGACAGCATAGAGATGACTGTGATGACTAAGGGCGGAGGCTCTGAGAACGTTTGCACGGGCGGAATGATCGTTCCAGGCGAGGGGATCAAGGGGCTGAAGAAGTTCGTGGTCGACGCTGTCATCAAGGCCGGAGCTCAGCCGTGCCCACCGAACATCTTGGGCATCGCTATGGGAGGGGGAGCTGACATTTCAATGGAGATTGCAAAGAAAGCATTGCTGAAGCCTCTGACTGAGCATAACCCTGACCCGGAGATCGCGAAGCTTGAAAAGGACATATTTGATGCAGTAAACATGACTGGGATCGGGCCTATGGGACTTGGCGGGAGGACCACAGTGTTGGGAGTGCACATCGACTACGCGTATAGACACCCGGCATCATTTCCAGCTGCTGTCGCATTCAACTGTTGGGCAGCAAGACGCTCCACCGCACGGGTCAGCGCAGACGGAACTGTAGAGTATTTGACTCATAGGCTTGAGGAGTGAGGTGAAAGAAGATGACTGTATACAGGCTTAAGACGCCTATCACAGAAGAACAAGTTCGGAAGCTGAAGGTCAACGATGTTCTGTACGTTACGGGAACAGTGGCGACTGCCAGAGACCAAGCTCATAGAAGAGCTTTGGAGTATTTCAAGGAGGGAAAGTCCATTCCAGTAAACCTTGAGGGACTGGCGGTTTTTCATTGCGGTCCTGTTGTTGCTAAACAGGGAGACAAGTGGGTTGCGGTTGCAGCTGGGCCGACGACGAGCACAAGAATGGACATTTTTGAGGACGAGTTCATCAAAGACTTCAAGGTTAGAGTCGTTATCGGGAAGGGGGGCATGGGAAAACGCACTACGGATGCTATGGCCAAGTTTGGCGCTGTTTACGGTGCGTTCACAGGTGGAGCAGCGGTTCTTGCGGCTAAAGCGATTAAGAACGTTAAGAGCGTGGAATGGTTCGACCTTGGAATGCCTGAGGCCATGTGGGTGTTCGAGGTTGAGGAGTTCGGCCCATTGGTTATTGCCATTGACTCGCATGGAAACAACTTGTTCACTGATATTCAGAAGACTGTTGAAGAGGGCAAGCAGAGGATCTATCAGAAACTGGGCATTTCGTCTTAGTTTCAACGTGCCCTTTTCTTTTCTGTGTTTCATTTCTTCAATACTGAGTTTTGATATTGTTTCTTCTGTAGGAAGATTTAATATTTAACTTCTTATTCGATAAAACCTCGGGACAGACAAACCATGTTCAAACGTTTCCGAGACAAAATAGCCTTCTCAGGCATCACGGTGCTGATGATAGGAGTTGCCCTTCTAATATTCACGTTCATAAGCGCGTACGGTTTCCTCACACAGAACCTGTCAATAGTTGCCACTCAAGACCTGGTCACAACGTTCGGCGGAGCTCTCGCCCCTCTGATCGCAACGTGCATACGCATCATGTACCTCGGCGTCATGGGATGGATAGGCTCACTCATTACGATAAGAGGCGTCACAATCATAGCGCACGCTCCACAAAAACCAACGACCATTTCTCAGAAGCCTCCAGAACAGCCACAGCCGGGCAAGAAACTGAACGACAAGAAGCGGCAGAATGAACCTGAAAAGCCAGAGAACAAGCCGGCGGAACCGGAGGTCATCGTAATGCCTCCAAAAGAGGTCAATGCACAAGTTCAGCAAGGTCAAGAGAAAAAGACGGAGCAGTAATGAGACCGTGTCTCGCGTGAAGTAGGGAAAAGGAGCATTAATGAAGGTAGCAATTAGAACGGTCAGTATAGCTTCAGCGTTCTTGTGGGTTTTTCTGATCGCCTTTGCAGCGTCTGCAGTCTTCTCTATGAAGGATTTTCAGTTGACGTTTGGAGCGCTGCAGAGCAACGTTAGCGCAGAAAACGAAGTTGTGTTTGTGCTTCCCGTGGCGATTGTCAACAAAGGTTTCTATGGTATATCTGACTTTAACATTTCAACTGAGATAATGGATGAGCAAGGTCTCACGCTTGCAAGAGGGTTTACGCTTGTGCCTTTGGTTGGAACTGGGCAGGCTGTGAACGCGACGCATCAGGTCAAGTTCAAAATCGATGAGACTCTGAACAGGAGCACGCGTCTCTTGTTTGATGATGCTGAACTGCGTTTGGCTGAGACTTTCAGCTTGAAGGTAGCAGAGACTATTCCTGTTCAAGCCTCATTGAATGTCTCGTTGCCGTGGGGCGCGCCGTTGTACAATCTTACGGTGGGCGCATTTCAAATGTCATGGGAAGGTGCAGGTCATGGCGGAGGCTACGTAGAAGGTGTTGTTCCGGTCAGTTTTGAGAACCATGCTTTTTTCAGTTTGAACGGAACTCTATACTTGCGCCTCTATAATGACGCTAACGTGCTCGTCGGGACGAGGCAGGCCTCTTTTGACGTGTCGCAGAATTCGGCGTATCATGAGGATTTGATGGTTGATGTGTCGATGCTGCATGTCACGGCAAGCGGGCATTGTGAAGTGTTTGTTGAGACTTCCATGTTCAATGTTGGACCGTTGGTGGTTCCCTATGCTTTATGAGACGAAGAAGGATTCTCAGGGCGGTTTCAGGAAATTCGTGTTCAGAGCTGCAAAGGCGACGATTAAGGGAAGCGTTTTCTATGGAGCATATTTTGTTCTTTCACAGTATATGGCACCTGTTTTTACTCTGATTCCGAGTTTTCAGCAGAGCATAGAAGCGTTCGTGATCGCTTATACTGTGCTGCTTGTGGCCGGCGAGTTGACTTGGGGTACGGTATATCAGCATTTTTTGAACGTGGCTAAGGCGTTGTTTGTGGTTGGTTATTTGATATTGTCGACGAATTCAGGGATTATTGAGCTGAATTTGAGCAGCATAAGGGTCGCTGTTGACTTCAAACTAGTTCTCACGTTTGCAGTGCTGTTGAGCTTGCTGGGAGTCGCAAAGGCAGTGCTTCAAGCAGTCAACTATATGAGCGAAAGGGCAGAGCCACCGGTTCTTTAGGAATCATGCATGCATGCATGTTCTCGGACCTATAATCAAAAGGTTGAAGCGCTGATACTGGCACACAGCGTATGGTGCGATGCTTGCTCACGGTTGTTTAGAGTTTTATGCTCATCACGTGCGCGTCTTCGCCGTCTGCGTAGTATCCGTGTGTTGTGCGTGTGATTTCAAACCCTAGTTTCTTGTAGAGTCCGATTGCTGCGCCGTTTGTTACTCTGACTTCTAGGTAGCATTGTTTTGCGTTGTACTGGCGCATCCCTTCGATTGCCGTGGTTACGAGCGCTTTTCCGACACCTTTGCGTCTGTGTTCAGGCATTACGGCTATTGATACTACGTGTCCTTTCTTCACTATGCCTGTCAGTCCCAGGTTTGAGAGGCCTACTTCGATGCGGCACATGATGTAGCCGATTATATGCTCGTTTTCTTCTGCGACTATGAAGGTTTCTGGGTATCTGCGGTACAGGTCTATGAAGAAGAGGTTCGTGTAGTTTTCTGGAAGGCAAGCTTCGTTGATCCGGGTTACGCTGTCCAGGTCTCCTGCTTTGAATTTGCGGAGTTTGTACGTGTTTTGCAAGCTTCTTTTGCTCCGTAGGTGTCTTAGATTGAAAATCTGGTGTGGTTTAAACGTCTTTCTTATCTAGCTACTCGTTGTGATGAATTGTCTCTTCGGTTGCTTTGACTTCTGGCAGAGTAAGGTTTCCATGGGGCAACGCCCAGACTTTTCCGTTCTTGCCGGCAATGTCGAAAGCCATGTTCAAAGCGTCGTTTACGGCTCTTGCTGTTTTAAATTTGAAAACATTTGCAGCATAGTAATCGGGCATTGAGGACACAACTATTATCTGGGCTTTTTGCAGTGCTTTGAGGTAATAGTAGGCCTTCGACCCGCCTACGACGAAGTTGCGTTTCAGCTCCCTCTCAACGATCTTTAGGTTGCCGTACCTGACCATCCAATCATAAAAATCCTGGTTTCCATGACCTTCCCTCAGTTCAGCGACAAGCACTATCACTCCGCCTCTCTTCACAACTTCTAAAGCATTGTCCACGGCTTTGTAGGCTTGAAACAGGTTCACGTCAAACGGATCTCCACCTGCACTGACTACGACGATGTCTGCACGGCGTTCAACTTGAATACGGTACATCTGGTCGACAAGCTTAACCCCTTCCAAGAACACTTGTTCCAGTTCGCCCGCGAAAGCCCTGACGATTTCATGCTTGCTGTTGATGACGACGTTCAGGACGAAGTCCACTCTAGCCATCCTTGCAGCTTCAACCATGTCCTCATGCACAGGGTTTCCGTTCAGGACTCCGCTCTTCGCGTTCGCATCCAGCAGCAGCGCATGATTATGACGGACCGCTTCTTCGCTCGCAATACCTGGCAGGATGCTTTTCATTCCACCGCCGTAACCAGCAAAATAGTGAAGACAAACATCGCCCGTCAGGATACGCACATCAGCCTCTACGAAGGCCCTGTTGAGATAGACTCTTGTTCCACGCTTCGTTGTGCCCACATGGACCAAGTCGGGAGCATGGGGGTCATGGTTCACTGTTTTGACGCGGCCCACGATGTTCTCGCCCAGAAGCTTGACAGCTTCGTCACGTGTAACGGGTCTGTGGATTCCACAGGCAAAAATGACGTTGATGTTATCGTCTTTCACTCCAGCCGTTGTTAGTTCTTCAAGCATTGCTGAAACCATCAGGGAGGTGGGCGCTGTTCTCGTGGCGTCGTCGACAACTATTGCCACTTTGCTTTCAGGCTTGACGATTTCGCCTAAACGTTTAGAGTTGAAAGGCTCTCTCAGGCTCTTTAGTATTTCAGCGTGAGCGTCTGCAACGCCTGGTTTCTCTTTGGGGTCGATTGACCCAAGAAAGTTTCGCGTCGGTATTCTTACACACACTTCTGACTTGCCATAGGGAAGCCAAGCATCAACCATGAACAACCACTCAAATATTGAACACGCTTGCAGAACCATTTAAGCCTTATCAACCGAAGAACGCGTGCGATGAAGGAATAAAGATCAAGTTGAGCGCAGACAGGATGGAAACTGAAAGGCCAAATGCCAAGACGACATAGCAACATTCGTTATGACACCGAGTTCCAGTATGTGCAAACCTTGTAACATGACGAAGCATGATCCGATTATGGATAGCAAAAAGTGCCTCTTTCCTGATGCCAATATCCGATTTGCCAGACTAAATGCGGAAACTAGAATCCCAAATATCTCTTCGAACAGAAGCAAACTTCCCATTGAACCATTCTAGGCCACCAGAGCAGTAGCTACCTGTCTCCAGTCCGCTGAGGGTAATAAAGCTGCTAATGAAAAGACACAGCGAAGCCGCCGCAACGATTAACATTTTGCAGGAAACAGGAAAACTTTTTTCATCTGACAACCATCCCTAACGTGCACTTTCATAAAGCTCGCCCGCAACACCCGCATTTAACTTCGATACGCGCCTCGTCAAAGTTTTTGTCAAGCATGCTAGCCCGATTGCGGCGCAGTGGAATAGCACAAGCTCTTTAAAACCTGACTGCGTAAGTATTAGCCATGAGGGATTAGTTGTGTCGATTGGAAAGAATCCTGGAAAGAATGAGGTTCTGTTCGTTTGGTTTAACCGTTACGCGGGAGTGACTCTTAAGACCCCTTCGAAGACGCTGGTGATTGACCCTGTTGATGTTAAGCCTCGTGACTTCAAGCATGTTGATGCGGTTTTGATTACTCATGAGCACTATGACCATCTGGACCAGTCTTTGGTCGCCGAGATATGCAAGCTGACCGAGTGTACCGTGGTGGCAGACCCTACATCTGCAAAAAGACTCCGCAACCTCATACCTCCTGACAGGCTGAAAGAGGCAGCCCCTGGTTCGGAAGTCAAGCTGGACAAGGTCACGGTTAGAGCAGAGAAGAGCAATCATCCTCCAGCAGCAACTCCTGTCTCCTACCTCATTACGAGCGAAGACGACTTGAGGGTTTTCCACACGGCGGACAGCCTGCCGTATCCTGAGATGGCTCTAGTAGGAGAGGATAAGCTGGATATTGTTTTCTGCACTGTTGGAATTGCTCCTGGCGCTTCGCCCGAGTCAGGCGTTGACATTGCCAGATTCACGAAGGCCAAGGTAGCTGTTCCGTATCATACAGGCTCGGTTGCTGACCAGAAACGGTTTGCCGAGATAATGAAGAAGGAACTGCCTAAGACAACGTGCTTGGTCCCTGAGATGGGCAAGATCTACCAGGTTTCAAGGAGGCCGTGAGTTTATTGCGTGGGGTCAAGAGTGAAAACGTGAAGGTTGAAGTCTGCAAGACTTTGAATAAGATAGGCGCTTTGAAGTTTGGAGCCTTTAAGCTTTCAAGCGGCAAGATCAGCCCTTACTACATTGACCTCCGGATTGTTCCCAGCTTTCCAGATTCTTTCCAGAAAACATGTGGTTTCTGTGTGGATTTCATAGAGGACCAGATAGGTGTAGACAAGTTTGAGAGAGTAGCAGGAATCCCTGTTGCAGGCATACCGTTTGCCTCCGTGATCACTTACGGGTTGAAGAAGCCTTTCCTGTACATTCGGAAGGGAGTCAGCCTTCAAGGAAGAGAAAGGAGGATAGAGGGAATTATCGCGCCTGGAGACCGGGTGTTGCTGGTTGACGACTTGATTACGACAGGGCTGTCTTTGCAGAAGGCGACAAAAGCCATCATGGCTGAGGGCGGCGTGATAAACGATGCAGTCGTGCTTCTGGACAGGCAGGAAGGCGGAAAAGAGAAGCTTGCGCAAAATGGCATAAAGCTTCATGCACTACTGAGTGTTACCGAAGCGGCTAAGACGTTGCAGGAACTCGGAGCGATAGATGAGGAACAGTTCAGAACCATTCTGAAACAGGTCAAGAAAAGCCAGAAATAGGAACTGTTCAATCAGGTATGGGCTAGTCGTAGAATAGTAGGTCTTGTTCTTCGAGTATGCCGTGGAGTTTATGTACGGCGTCGTAGACGTCTTGTTCTTTCTTGGCTCCGGTGCAAACGAGTTTTCCGCTTGCGAACAGGAGTATGACAACTTTAGGCTCGTCCATGCGGTAGATTAGGCCGGGGAACTGTTCTGGCTCGTACATTGTTTTTCCAAGAGTATAAGCTGCTTTTTCAAGGTCGATCATTCCGCCAAGGCTTGCTGATGCAACTATGTTCTGAATTTTGAGCTCAGGCTTGCTGATGATTATTATCCCGCCTTTCTTGAGCTCCTTAACGACTTTCATAACTGCTCGGCGTGCTTCTTTCTCTGATTTCGCGCCTGTGCACACCATTTTTCCCGAGTTAAAAATAAGCGTGGCCGTCTTGGGTCTCTTAAGCCTGAAGACGAGGCCTGGGAACTGTTCGGGACGGTATTCGACGCTTGGGTAGCTTTTGACGACAGCGTTCAAGTCAACTTTTTGGTTAAGCGTGGCGGAGGCAACGACGTTTTCAATGTTTATTATGGCTTTACTCTTGGGCATGTGGCATCACTTCTCATCGTCATAAGGCTTAAATACCGAATGATATTTCAGAGATGCCGTCATAAACTATATATATCTTTATGCTTATGACGTTGTGTTCGTCGTTGTGGTACTGTTCGTGGAATCTGAGGTTTCTCGGCTGCCTTGTCGTTGTGTGGCTTCTGGTTTTTTGCCTCTGAACACTGGGATTAGAAGCTCTATCACGACGAGTATGATGATGAGCACGACTACAAGGTAAACACCTGAGGAGTTCCGCATGATCAGGGCGAGATGCCCGATCCAAGGGATTCTGAGGATAACTTTGCCGATTACGTGGTCTGCTGGGATCGGCTGGTCTGAGCTAGGGTTGCCGTCGCCTTTGGTTACGAAGTAGATTGTTCCATCCTGCGTTCTCTTTTCTATAGCTCTGTGAACGATGAGTTCATCGCCGTAGAGCTGATGGAAAACGATTATGTCTCCGTTAGGGTAAGGCGCAGCTTTGATGTCTGAGACGTTTACACCTTCAACCACGATGAGGTCGCCCACGTGCAGTGTCCGAGCGAACGGGTGGCTCCAACCGTCACAGTAGGGCCCAGGCAGCATGCACATGCTTCCTGAAGCAACTGCAAGCATGGGGTAGTCAGTGTTCAATATTGCCCGCGAGCCGTACCAGAATCCGATGACTATAACGATTATGAGAACAATCATTATGGCTGTTTGGATATACTCGTTTTTCCAGAGTCGTTTGAACGTTGATGTCAACTGCTTTCCTTCTTTGGCTTGATGATAGGGCATGGACCGCTTTAAAACTTAACGTTTAGGCTGGTTAAAAAGAGGGGGAGGGGCGATGCGTAGCTTTGGTGTTTAGATTTTCTTCTTGCTTAAGACTTCGCGGAAGGATTTGTGGCATTTTGGACACTCGAAAAGTCCGATTTCGAGCTGTGTCCTCTTTCCTGCCTTGTCCGGTCGGCCTGCCATCGTCCACGTTTTCTTCGGTCGTGAAACTTCAGTTCCACATTTTTTACATTTAGCCATTTAATTTCCTCCAATCATCTCGGTATTCATGGTTTCTTATGATGATGGATAAAAGACTTTCCATTGGCCGTCCCTCGTTAGAGGGTATCATAAGAGTTAAAATCGTGGAGGGTTGCTTGTCTCTTGGCGTGTGCAAAATGCTTTTACCTTCCGTTTTGTGCTTATCTGTGGCTGTGTCGAGGTTTCGTTTACGGTGGATTCTTCGGGGAATGCTTTTGACCTGCTTGTCAAACCTGTTCGGAGGCTGGTTGAGCAGAGAGGGTTCTCGAAGCCGACTGAGCCACAGCAGAAGACGATTCCGCTTGTGCTCGCAGGCAAGAATGTGCTCCTAATTTCGCCAACGGCCACAGGCAAGACAGAGGCTGCCATTCTGCCTATCTTGAGCAGTTTGTTGCAGCAGCAGGGCGAGCCTGGAATCAAGGTTTTGTACATTACACCTTTGCGGGCCTTGAACAGGGATATGCTTGAGCGGTTTGAGTGGTGGTGTAACAACCTTGACATCAAGTTGGCTGTCAGGCATGGAGACACCGAAACGAAGGAGAGAGTGAGGCAGTCTCGGAGTCCACCGGACATTTTGATTACGACCCCTGAGACCTTGCAGGCCATTCTGTCTGGGTGGATTATGCGGCAGCATCTGCAGAGGGTTCAATGGGTGATCGTTGATGAGGTGCATGAAATGGCTGACAGCAAGCGGGGAAGCCAGCTAGCGTTGGGGCTTGAACGACTGCGGGCCATGATAGGCAGGGATTTTCAGATGGTCGGCTTGTCAGCGACTATCGGGAGTCCGGAGAAAGTTGCTCAGTTTCTTGTGGGCAACGGTCGCAGCGTGGAAGTTGTGCGGGTGCCTGTGGCACGTATGATGCGTTTGAAGGTTCTGTTTCCCATGCCTAACGATGAGGACCTACGGCTTAGTACAAGGCTCTACACGCATCCTGAGGTTGCGGCCAGGTTGAGGGTCATCAAGGATTACATTAATCAGCATAAGTCGGTGTTGCTGTTTACCAACACTAGAGCTGTTTCAGAGGTTCTGGCGAGCAGGTTCAAGGTTTGGGACATCAATTTTCCCGTTTCTATCCATCATGGTTCCTTAGCAAAGGCTTCCCGCTTGGTTGCTGAAAAGGGACTGAAGAGTGGAGAACTGAAGGGTTTGGTATGCACAAGCTCGCTTGAACTGGGCATCGATGTAGGCAGCATCGACTTGGTTGTCCAGTATATGAGCCCAAGGCAAGTGACGAGGCTTATTCAACGTGTAGGCAGAAGCGGGCACAGCATAGGCCGAATTGCTGACGGAATCATCGTTGCTTTGGACTCTGACGACACACTCGAGGCTTTGGCCATTGCAAAAAGGGCTTTGAAGGAGGATTTGGAGCCTGTTCAGATTCCGCCTAAACCGTACGATGTTCTGTCCCACCAAATTGCGGGCTTGCTGATGAAGAACAAGCGGCTGAGTTTCGGAGAAATACGCGAATTGTTTGGGAAGGCTTACCCATACGAGGATTTGACCGTGGAGGACATAGAGAAAGTTCTGAAGTACATGCATCAGCGGTTTCCACGGTTAGCATGGGTTTCCTTTGAGGATGGCCTTGTGCTCAAGCCGAGGCAGACGAAGGCCTTGTTCGAATATTATTTTGACAATTTGTCGATGATCCCTGAGGAGAAACAGTTTCTGGTTATTGATGAAACGACTGATTCGTCTGTCGGCGTCTTGGATGAGGCGTTTATGGCCGAGTTCGGGAAGCCGGGCACCAAGTTTATCATTCGCGGGTCGCCGTGGGTCATCGAGCATGTGGGTGAGGACAAGGTTCACGTTAAGCCGATTGACGACCCGAGCGGAGCTATTCCAAGCTGGATCGGGGAGGAGATTCCTGTGCCTTTTGAGGTTTCGCAGGAGGTCGGGATGATCAGGGGCTACGTTGAGGAGCAGATGAAAGCTGGAGTCTCGCCGAGAGAGATTGCTTCGAAACTGAGCAAGAAGTATCCTGCGGACGACGGCGTCATCCTGCGCGCTCTAGCGGAAACCGTTGAGCATGTTAACGGCGGTTTTCCTGTTCCTTCGAACCGTCGAATTACCGTTGAAGATTGGGGCGAGTTCGTTCTGATTCACGTTAACTTCGGTTCGCTTACGAACAGGGCGCTGGCTCAGTTGTTGGGCCAGCTGATCAGTGAAAAGTTGGGGTTCACAGCTGTTGTGCAGCATGACCCATACAGAGTTTTCGTGCAGACGATGGGTTCCTTGAACGCTGAAGGCGTCGTGCGCTTGTTCGGTGAGATGGCACAGTCGCCTGTCCAGACCGTGAAAGACAGTTTGATCTTGGCGACCGTGAAGACTGGGCTGTTCAAAAGAAGGATGATTCATGTTGCGAGGCGTTTCGGGGCTTTAAAGAAGTGGGCTGACTTCAGCAGTGTGAGCTTGCAGAAGTTAGTGAAGAGTTTTGAGGGGACGCCGATCTATGAGGAGGCCCTGAAGGAAGTGTTCACGAAGGACCTAGACGCTGAGAATCTTGTGAGGACCTTGGGTTTGATTCGTAACGGCGAAGTTGTTGTTACTCATGTTGATAATGGCGGAGCAGTAACGCCTATTGCGCGCGTGGGTGTTGAAAGGATCAGCATGAAGACAGATTTGATCCCTCCTGAGCGCATGCGGGCTGTGCTTATCGAGTCTGCCAAGGCGAGACTGCTGAGCGAGGCTGCGTGTTTTGTGTGTGCGAACTGTTGGGGCTATGTGGAGACACTGAGGGCAAAAGACTTGCCTGACAGACCGCGGTGTCCGAAGTGTGGCTCGCATTCCATCGGCTTGTTGAAAGTTGAGGAGGAGCGAGCTTTACCGCTTGTTGACAAGGAAGGCACCGGCCTGACGAGGAGTGAGGAGACGCTGCGTGAGCATGCGGTGCAGACGTCAAGGTTGATTGAGAAGTACGGAAAGCCAGCGGCTGTTGCTCTGTTGGCCAGGAGGGTCACTCCTGCCGAAATCATGAGGGTTCTGGAGAAAGAACAGAAGCTTACAGACAGGTTCTACGAGCTGGTTCTTGAGGAAGAACGGAAAGCAATCAGCAAGAGGTTCTACTAGCCGCTCTTCTGCACTTTCTGTGCGCGGTTCTTGTTTGTTTATTACACACGACAAGTTTTAATGGAAGGTCAGCCTATGTGTGCGTTGGCTTGCGTGGTGTAACTGTTTGGAGCTCAGCAAGAAGCGCATGCGGGAAGAGGTTCTCGAACGTATCAGGTACATGAAGACGTGCGTCTTGGCACGTGAGGTCTGCTTGTTGATACGTACTAACCGCGCTGTCCTTGAGCCGAAGGACGTGCAGGAAATTTGCACGTACGTTTCCAAGCTTTGCAAGGAAGAAGGATGCGACGAGCCGAGTGAGCTGTGCAGGAAAGCAGCTGAGCATCTGGGTTCAGGTGAAGAAGCGAAGTATCTGGAGCTGTGCGCCCAGAGTTGCATGAAGTGCGGTGAGGCTCGGCAGCCTACGTCGAAGAACAAGGCTACGTACGTGTCATAGTTTGGGACAGAAAATGTTTAATGCTCACAGGTTGTTGGTTTAACTGGAAAATGCGGAAAAGGTATGTTGATGGGGGAAAACAGGCTGTTCCTCGCACCGTTTGTTCCGAGTCCGCCTCAGGTTGTACGGCAGATGCTGCTGTTGGCGGACGTTCGGGCAGGCGAGGTTGTTTTTGATTTAGGCTCGGGTGACGGGCGAACAGTAGTCATGGCGGCTAAGGACTTCGGCGCCCGGGCAGTGGGCGTTGAGCTGCGGGACGACCTTGTGAAAAAGGCGCTGAGCACTGTTTATGAGCAGAACCTGCAGGACAGGATTACGATCGTTAACGGCGACATGCTCAGTGTGGATCTGTCTTCGGCGGATGTCGTATTCTTGTATTTGACTACGAGTGCTAATGAGAAGATTAGACCAAAGTTGGACGCAGAACTTAAGCGGGGCGTCAGGATCGTTTCGCATGACTATGAAGTCGTAGGGTGGAAGCCCGTGAAAGTGGTCAATTACTGTGAGAATTTGTCGTTGGGTTTTCCGTCGCACACACTGTATCTTTACAAGAAAGGCTAGACGCCTGAGGGCTTAGTGTGGCCGAGGTTTTCAGGACGGAGTACAGGGTTACGTGGGCTGACACCGACGCTGCGGGCGTAGTCCATTTTTCAAGGTACTTCCTGTTTTTTGAACGGTGCGAGGAAGAATTCTACAGCTTCCTAGGCTTCAGTTTCAAAGACATTGCGACACAGGGGCTGTGGTTTCCGCGGGTTGAGGCTTTTTGTCAGTACAAGAAGCCTGCAAGGTTCAATGATCTGCTTGTGGTAGAGCTGCGGATTCGGGAGTTGAAGGAAAAGTCGGTGCGTTATGGTTTCACAGTCCTGAACAAGGAGTCTGGGGAGCTGCTGACTTCTGGTCATTTAGTGGTCGTAGCGGCTGACAAGAAGACGGGCAGAGCCACGGCCATCCCGAAGGTGTTTGTTGACAAACTTGCGATGTATGTCAAGTAGGTTTTATAAGTTGCGGATTTTTCTGGTCTTAGTCAGTGTGTTGTAATGGAGTATGTCCCTTGGCGACGCATTGCGGACTGGCGTTGCCTCTCCTGCGGCGATTGCTGTAAGCTGTACAGTGTAGTCATCAATTTTCACGAGTGGCTGAAGATCGTCAAGAACTATGGCGTTGAACATACGGCTTCAGGTTTGAATAAGCTGTTCTTGAGTAGGCGAAGCGACGGCTCATGCGCTTTCTTAGGATGGAGTGACGGTGTGTACCTGTGCCAACTTCAGCACATGAAGCCACGTGCATGTCAGCTCTGGCCGTTCAAAGTGTTGTCTAAGCCTGATTTTGGCTACTCGAATGAGGCGTTGTACTTGTATGGTGGGAACAGGGTGTATGTTTATGCTGACCCGATGTGCAACGGATTGAGGTTGGGGCACCCGTCTTTGGAGTTCAGCAATTTTACGCTGCGAGAGTTTGTGGAGCTTGCTGCGGGGGTCAGGAGTCAGCAGGTCAAAACTACTTCCAGCCTTAGGTTTAACGCGCCCTACCTCAGAATCTAGCAGCGCACCAGCCTACGTTTGTTTTCAAATGCTATAAAAGCTCGCGTTAGGGCTCCGCATGCTAGGACGTTGCGTAATTCAGGTTTTAACAGGGTTTTATTCGGTCAGAACATCAACTGTCTTCCCGTCAAAAACATCTAAATACACGCCGACAAAAAGCTAACACCTATCAAACCCGTTCTTGTCCGAATTTGGCAACAGCCTACCGCGCTACTTTCAATATATCGAAACTATCATCGCACGTACAAACAAACACTAGCGTGTGCTAAGAAAACGACAGCGTAAGCTCGCTGAACTGGCCAACCCAAGTAAGTGCAGAGACGACTACCCCAACGCCCAAGCTGGGTATTAGGACCCAAGGCGTTTGCCACTGACTCCTCAATCCCGCTGTAGCCTAGAGTGTAATTAACGACTTTCGAAGCCCAAACACCTTCAGGCCTATCTGCAACACCATCCAGCCTCACAGCAACGATGTTGTTTCCAACAGCGTCCCCTGACAGACGGTTGGCCCTGAAACAGACTATCCTCAAATATTCACCATCACTCATCAGGATAAACCATTCATCAGCGTCCGTCGCAAAGACGTATCCCTTCTCAATTAGAGCGATAACTAAGAAAGTGTGCGCGTACACGTCTCCTGTTTGTTCATAAACGGTCACGGAGCTGGCGTTAGAAAATGGAATGAAATCATCTTGCACTGGTGCATCTATATGTGTGATCACTTTAGGACTGCTACTGCTGTTTCGAAATGTAAAAACGGAAACCATTGAACAAAGAACGAGGACTAAAACTGGAGCATATGTTTTCTTCGTTTTCCTTTTCTCACATCACCAATTGCAGCATCCAATGTCTATAGCGCTATATTCGCATGATGTGAATGAAACAGAACTCGCTTATTGGTTTTTTGTGCAGTCAATTTCGTGGCCTCTCCATGCATAAAATGCGCAAGAAAGGGGCATACGCTAATATAGCCATTTTTTGGACGCTGCATCGCCTTTTCCCTGGGCTTCCAGTAATTTCAAGAAAAACGAGAAAATGGCAGCAGTGCAATGCTTTTCTGCTATAATTTCTTCACGTTTTTCCGTGGCATTGAAGCAGGGCTTCAACATTCCTCGTTTGGCAGAGTATGAGATTATTAGGGGGAACGTTGACAAGTTTTTGAAGCAGCACGGTGGTTGCAGTATGGTTAAGGCTGAAGTCGGCATGTCGATGCTTTATTGCTTAAGCGACCCTTTTGAGAGGATGGTTGAAAAGATTCCTGAACCAGAGACAGAGTACATCGAGATCGTTGACGACGGTTTGCATGCTCTGGAGAAACAGAGGGTTGCTATTTTGAAGGATGTTGGCAAGAGTTATGGTTTGAAGTATACGGTGCACGCGCCTTTTGCCGGTGTGAACATTGCTTTGTCGTCAAAGCCTTTGCTGAACGCGACTCTGAAGAGGCTGAAGGAATCGATTCTGTACGCTGCGGCGTTGGATTGTCAAATATGGGTCTTTCATCCGGGAATGCGCACGGGCATAAGCTCTTTTTATCCTGGGGAGGACTGGCGGAGGAACATGGAAAGCGTCCGGCTGTTGTTCCACTTTGCAGGAGACAATGGTGTGAACGCCGTGTTGGAGAATGCTATGGACCCTTTCGTAATGAGGGGCGTTGAAGATTTCAAGCGGTTTTATGCGGAGGTCGATGAACCTGTCGGCCTCGTCTTGGACACTGGACACGCAAACATCACTGGCGAACTGCAAGGCTTTCTCACAGAGTTGCCGGACAAGATCGCGCATGTTCATGTGCATGACAATTTTGGAAAGGGCGACCAGCATCTGGGCATAGGCTACGGCAACATCGACTGGAAGAAAACGACAGACCTGCTGAAGAAAGCGTCCTACGGCGGCATCGTGATGGTCGAATCAGTCGAGCATGTTCAGGAAAGCGTGGAAAGGATGAAACATCTCCTCGGCTAGTGGGGTTCATTCCTTGGGAAGCGGAAGCTCTATCCTCAGGAAGTCTTCTGCGACAATTGTGTTTTTGAAGATTTTTTTTGCCTGTTTCAACAGCGGGGTAGCATCTTCGTATCTTGCGCTGATATGTGTGAGTACGAGTTTCTTGGCCTTGGCTTTCTTTGCGTTTTCCGCTGCTTGGCTCGGCGTTGAGTGGCCATCCTCATCTGCCCTTTCCCTTAATTCATCGCTTAATGTGCATTCGTTTATCAGAAGGTCTGCATCTGCAGCGAACTCTGCAAAGCCTTCGAAGGGTCGGGTGTCGCCCGTGTACACGACCTTCCTTCCCTTTCTCGGCGGCCCCATCACGTCTTCAGGCCGTATGACTTGGCCGTTTGGAAGCTTGACTTTCAGGCCGCGCTGAAGGTCGGACCACAATGAACCTTCTTTGAGGCCTACGGCCTTGGCTTTCTTCGGATAGAACCTTCCCGGCCTTGGCTTTTCCGCAAGAGCATATGCGAGACTTTCGATGACATGGTTTGACCTGACTGCTTCCACGGTGTACTGTTCCTCATCGCAGACGAGCCCTGGCCCGGTTATTTCGTGGATGTTGACTGGAAACGTGAGCACGAACTGCACGGTTTCTTTTATGTCTGCTAGGAAGCGTCTTATTCCTGGCGGGCCATAGATGTCGAGTTCTCTCGTTCTGTCGAGCAGAGCCATTGTCTGTAGCAGGCCTGGCAAGCCTAGGATGTGGTCGCCGTGCATGTGGGTTATGAAGACCTTCATTTTCTTGTGGAAGCCTGTCTTGGCTATGATCATTTGTCTCTGGGCGTTCTCGCCGCAGTCGAACATGAACTGCTCGTTTTCCCGCTTCACGACTATGGCGGGGAGGCTTCTTTTAGGCGTTGGGACGCTGGCGCTTGTGCCTAGGAAGATGACTTGCATGCTCATGGTCTATACCTTTTCGAACACGACTATTTCTCTTGTCAGGCTCCTGTGAACATAAACGAAATAGGATTCTAGGGGCGTGAAGCCTAAAGCTTTGCCCACGCGGCCAATATTCAGCTTCTTGGGGGCGGCCAAACAGACCTTTTTCCCGTTTGGAAGTGTTCCATGCACGGCTTTCAAAACCTGCTCCACCAACTGCTCAGTGGTTCTCTTCAGCGTGGTTGAGGAAATGCCGTAGGGAGGGTCGGTGACCACGCAGTCTAAGCGCGTTAAGGGCAAGTGTTTTGCGTCGGCAACGATTATGCCGTCGGGCTTGATGTTGAAGTGAGCCATGTTCCGCTTGGTTCCTCGAGCCATGCGACGTTGAATGTCCATCCCCAAGACTCTGCAGCCGATGAGCTTGGCTTCGATCAGCATCGTACCCGTTCCACAGAAAGGGTCAAGGACCACTTCACCATTCTTCGGCCTCGCTAGGTTCACCATGCAGCGTGCAAGCTTCGCCGTCATGGCTGAAGGATGAAAGAAAGGTTTCTTTCGGGGACGCCTCTCCACAAAAGGCTTCGCAGGTATTTCTACAAGCTTTGTCCCGAAGACAAACCTGTCACCTGTCAGCACACCTACGAAGGTCTTGTCAGGGCCTCTCAGCCGCACTTTCGCTTCAGGGCACATGTCAATAATGAGAGAGCCGATTTTTCCTTCGAGAGTCATGCCGTTGATTCTCTGAGAATACTCTTTCACATGCTTCACTCTGACAGCAAAGCTCTCGTTCTCCAACAGAACAGCTTGCAGGTTTGCTGATTGTACTGCTTTAACGATGCTAGCGAGTTTCGCTTCACACGAAAAAAGTTCAAGCGCACACATTCTAGTGAAGGCTGCCCTTCGCTTCAAAACGCTCACGCAGTCTGGGTCCGCTTTGAGCCTGAGAACCTGCTCGAGGTTCTCGAGTATTTCGTACGTGTATCCTTCAGCTTCGAGTATAGCTTCCACTTCGGAAACTGGGAGGACCTCGTGCTCGCCCGACAGCAGCAGAAAAAGGTTCCGCACGTTCGCAACGCTCTTTAACTCGCGAGTTCTCTGCTTATGACTGGCGCCAGAGAAACTTTGCTGACGCTGCTCGGAACGCTGTCGGTGCCTACAACCTCTTCTACCCCAGCATTCAAGATGTTCTTTTCTGCGTCACCCATCAACAGCGGGTGGACACATGCAACGCAGACCCTTTGCGGTTTTAGTTCCTTGAGAATGTTTGCCGCGGACACGATGGTTCCGCCACTGCTGATGATGTCGTCGAAGATTATGACGGGCTTTCCTTTTATGTTGAAGGCCTTCTTTTCGATGCTGACTTGGCCAGTGTACCTGTCCCTCTTCTTTTCGAGGTAACCGCATTCTCCGCCCAGCACTTTTCCTGCTTCTTCCGCGATGCGTATGGCACCCTTATCCGGAGACAAGGCGAAGGCCTTCCTGAAGCCTTTTTTGATGAAGTATTCAGCCAAGAGCGGTACGGCTGATACGCTTTTTGCTGGAAAAGGGAAGTGGTTCAACACTTTTCCTTGGTGCACGTTCACCGTCAATAGCTGTTCCACACCGGCCGCGTTAAGCATGCGGGCAACGGCTTGAACGCTTATGGCTTCGCCCTGCAGAAACATCTTGTCCTGACGCGCGTAAGCCAAATAGGGCACGACGGCAGCGACTCTTCTGGCGCCGTTCCTTTTTGCAGCGTCCGCCATAAGCGCCAACTGAATGAGCCGAGTGTCCTGCGGCGGGCTTGTAGTCTGCACGATGGCCACGTCTTCATCCTGCACTCGGCCTTCTAGGCGCACGTAGTTTTCTCCGTCTGGAAAAGTCCTGAAAGCCACACGTACAGCTTCGGTCTTCAGCGTCTCTGCAACCTTCTGTCCCAGTTGCGTAGAGGCTGGCCCGAGGATTACCTTCATTTCTTTTTCGCCGTGTCTAACGTGCAAGCAGCTTGTTCTTAGGCTTTTCCAGCCTTCTTGTGCTGCTCAATCAGCTCTTTGGCCCTGTCCACGCGGACCTTGCGTTCCTCAACCATCCTCGCAGCCACGACGTCGATCAGGTCTCCCGAGGCGCCTGCCATCACGGCAATGTTCCGGGCGTGAAGGGACATATGACCACGCTGAATCCCTTCATGCGCCAAGGCCCGCAACGCCCCAAGGTTCTGGGCTAAACCAACAGCCGCAAGGACCTCGCCGAATTCGTTGGCCGTCTTGACGCCAAGGATTTTCACTGCAATCTTCGCTACTGGATGCGTGCGCACGGCTCCGCCGATCAAGCCTACGGCCATGGGCAATTCTATCGAGCCTGCCAAGTCGCCGTTTCCATTCTTTTCCCACGTTGAAAGCGCGGTGTAGTGGCCGTCCTTGACCGCGTACGCATGTGCCCCAGCTTCGATCGCGCGGTGGTCATTGCACGTGGCAAGGATGACAGCTATTATTCCGTTAAGAATTCCTTTGTTATGGGTAGCCGCACGGTAGGGGTCAGCCGCTGCGAAAGCGTATGCGTTGACTATGCCGTCAACAACTTCCTCGCCGCCTACAGACTTCTTCGGAATAGTGCACCACGCTCTGACCAGCCTTTTTGTAGCCAAGTTAGAAATGATCCTCAGGTAGACATGACCGCCAGTTATGCGTTCAAGCATCGGCGCGACTGCTTCAGCCATCGTGTTAACCGCGTTAGCGCCCATCGCGTCTCGGCAGTCTACGAGCAGTTCAGCGATGACCATGGGTCCCTGTGTGGTCATGATTATCTTTGCTTCAATGTCTTTCGCTCCGCCGCCAGCAGAAACGAGCACAGGATCCTGCTCATTCGCCTTCTTCAGAAGCTCTTCCCTGTGCTGAATTATGCGCATCTTGGCAGCGTACGGGTCTTTGACTCCCACGATTTGAACCTGACCGATCATCACCGGCGGCGTGCTGGTGGTGTGAAAACCTCCCCCGTCCCTGACCATTTTCGCAGCGTAGCTTGCAGCTGCAACAACTGAAGGCTCCTCAATAGCCATCGGAATCAAATAGTCACGGTCGTTAACTAGAAAGTTTACGCCTATGCCCAACGGAGTAGGCATGACGCCCACAACGTTCTCTATCATCCTGTCAGCCATGTCCATCGGCAGAGAACCCGTATTGCCGAGCAAAGCCACCTCCTCATCTGTAAGCCCAGCAAAATCCTTGACAAACTGCAAACGTTCCTTAGGACTCAGCTTATAGAAACCCGAAATCTCGGATGATTTACCCATTACCTGTTCCTCCTCTTCTGCTGTTCATCTAGAGATGGTTTTTTCCAGACTTTTAAGTTTTGGTAGAAGCCACCTATCATCTGAAGCAGTCAAACGCAGTCCTATTCATTGGCGAACAGGCGCTACGGTCTGAACTCAATATAACGCGCAGCGCATTGCAAAGCATACCACGCAGGTTCCGTTGTAACGTGAGAACAATTTACAAAGGGTGGCTTTTCGGGAGGGATATTGCGTCGATTCCTATGCGTTTGCGTATCTCTTTAGCTAGGGTTTCGCCGTGGCTGACTCGTGAGTTGTCTGTTATCACGAGGGCGGGTTCTGAGCATTTGACGTATTCGAGCAGGCCGTTGAAGTCTGAATGGTCGCTTAGCGCAACTGTGTATTCTTTTAGGCCAGTTCTGCGGATGGCTGAGGTGAATTCCCAGCCGCTTACGCATACTCGGAAATTGTCTAGGCCTACTTTGTTCTTCTGGTTCATATGGTAGAAAGCAACGCATGGCAAGTCTTTGGTGAGCATTTCTTTGGCTTCATTTTCGCTTGACAGTACAAGCTCCCCGAGTCTCATGCCATGCTTCTCGCAGACTCTTGAGAAACGGTAAACATTCTCAGGAGCGACGAAAGGCACTTCGACGCATGCATCATGCAGGATCTGCATTGTTTCTTGAAGTTTGCCATGATAACCGAAAACGTACACAGCACCTGTTCTCAACCCTTTCTCGACAAGCTGAACAAGCGAGGCTTTAATGTCTATTCCGAAAGACCGTTTACAGGAAGGGCTTCCATACGTTGCCTCTATAACCAAACAGTCCGAGTACAGGATAGGCGTCTCTTCGATCCTGAAGTCTCCGGTAAAGACCATCTTTTTGCCTTCAGCATCCTCGACGAGCACTTGAGCCGCGCCCAAGATATGGTCAGCCTTGAAGAGCGTAATCTGTTCACCATCATAATGGATCGTCTTGCCGTACTCGAGCGTTTCCACGTTGCCACGCCTAAAGAACAGTGGACCGTGCATCACTTCGATTAAGTCTCGAGTGGCCGGCGTCATCAGAACCTTCTCACACGTCCTGAGGCTCTGCGACAGTCCTGCCGTGTGGTCAGCGTGAGCGTGCGTAACGACCCTCAAAGGTTTGTTCTCGTCAAAAGCGTCACAGGCAACGTATTTCCCCAGAAGAACTGCGCCTCTTTCCGTTACTCCAGCCTTGAACGACAAACCATTCACCCACTAAATGTTTCTGGGCGCAAGCCAATCGATGAGCTGTCGGGGGTTATCGCATTCTATCTTGATCCTTATAGGACCCAATGGGGATTCTGCCACTTCTTTTGAGAAGGAAACGTGCCCGGCAAAGGCAACCTGCTTGTTCAGACAAAAGTTCACAGCGTTCTTCTCCACACCCTCGTAGAACACTGCGCGAGCTGCACTTCGGATACGTTCCCTCCGCAGCAGGTTCTGGAACTTGCTCAGCGCGTCTAACCCCGTGGCCTCGGCCACCAAGAGGCCCCCCTTATGCAACGCTTTCGTGTGCATAGGCACTTCTCCAAAAATGTTCTCGAATGCCCTTCGCACTTTTTCTTCAGATTCTGTCGGGTTGATTTCTGCCTCCGCGTGAACACTTACCTTGTCCATTTCCTCTCAACTTTCCCAAGTGTTTCTCTTACTTTTCTCTTCACAGCCTCCACATGTTCTTCATTCACAATAACGTACTCGGCCATCGCAATCGCGTTTCCTAAGCCTACGCCGAGTTCTCGCATGTCACGTTCATGGAAAACTTGCCAATCATCCGCATCATCACTTCGGCGTCTGCTGTAAAGCCGCGTGAACCTTGTTTCAGGAGAAGCATGAACAGCCATCAGCACAAGCTTCGGAAAACGCTTCCTAAACTCGTCGACCTCATCAAGGCTTCTCACGCCATCGACGATGACCCTCTGCCCAAGTGCACTGACTATTTTCGGGACGCATCTTCTGGCTATGACGGCTTTCCCTTCCGTCTGCCTCAGTTCAAGCATGATGTTGCCGATGTTCTTGGCGTCAGGTTCGACGCCTCTCTTTCTTGCTTCTTCCCTCACTACATCGCCCATCAAGACAACGTCGTAGCCGATTTTCCTAGCCGTGTCTGCAACAAGCGACTTGCCTGAACCAGGCATTCCCGCGAGTGCGACCACAAGTTTCTCAGCTGTAATCTGCACAGCTCTTTCTCCGATCATTCAATCGCCAACAGATAGTTTTTTACACGTTAAAAGCATTTATTAAACAAAGCAGTCAAATTTGCAGGAAGGAACAGAAAATGTCCGAGCGTATCAGAAGTTTCTTGGCTTTCGACATGGATAGCCAAGCTGTCCTCAGAAAAATCACTGAGGTGCAATCCGCACTGGTTAAGACGGGTGCAGACCTGAAGCCTGTCGAACCGCAGAATATTCACATCACCGTACGCTTTCTCGGAGACATCCTCCCAGCTACTGTGGACAAGGTCTTCGAGGAAATGAAGAAGACCCAGTTTGCCCCATTCAACGTCAAAATCCACGGGGTCGGCGTCTTCCCCACAATCAACTATCCCAGAGTAGTGTGGGCTGGAATAACTGAAGGAGCAAAACAGCTGCAAAACATTTTCAACCAGCTGGAACCTCGCCTGCAAGGACTGGGCTTCTCACCCGACCCGAAAGGATTCAATCCCCACTTGACGATTGCGCGAGTCAGGTCAGCCCGGAACAAGCCCCCGCTCGTCAAGTTCATATCCGAAAACCCGGAATTCGAGTTCGGAACTGTCAGAGCCGCCTGTTTGAAGTTGAAGAAGAGTGAACTCACATCAAGAGGACCCATCTACTCGACGTTGAAGGAATTCTGTCCGTAACCAGCAGGACTATCTCATGCAAGAAAAAATCGACAAGGTCTGCAAGAACGTTCTCAGGAAAGTCACGCCTAAAAAAGAGGAAAGAAGCAGGATTGAGGCTCTGGCTGGAAGACTGAAAAGAAAAGTGGCTTCAGCAGCAAAAGAAGCAAAAATCAAAGCCAAAATCCGAGTGGAAGGGTCTGTAGCAAAAGACACTTGGCTAAGTGGAGCGCCTGACATCGACATTTTCATGCGTGTACCCAGTTCCACACCGCGGAAATCGCTCGGAGACATCTGCCTCCGCGTTGCAAAGAAAGCCACTGAAGGGTCAAAACAGGTTGAAAGATTCGCTGAACATCCATACCTTGAAGCTTTCGTGGAAGACATTAGGATCAACATCGTTCCCTGCTACGACACAAAACAGGGTGAATGGCAGAGCGCCACGGACAGAACCCCGTTCCACACGGACTACATGAAAAAAAGTCTGAACCCCAAGATGCGGGGCGAAGTGCGATTGTTGAAGAATTTCATGAAGGGCATAGGAGTCTACGGCGCCGAAATAAAAACCGGCGGGTTCAGCGGTTACCTGTGCGAGCTCCTCGTCCTGCATTACGGGTCTTTCATGGAGACGCTTGAAGCCTTTGCGCGGCACAGGCAACGCATAGTCGTCGACATCGAAGGGCATTACAGGAACCGAGTGAACGAAATAGCTCTGCTGTTCAACGATCCCCTCGTCGTCATCGACCCTGTGGACAAGGGCAGAAACGTAGCCTCCGCCGTACGAAGACAGAAACTTCACACTTTCGTCGCCGCAGCACAAGCGTTCCTTGAAACGCCTAGCCCAACATTCTTTTTCCCTCCGGCAACCATTCCGCTGAGCCAGAAAGAAGCAAAACAGAAACTCAGGGAACGCGGTTCAGCTATCGTCTTCGTGGTCTTCAACGATTTGAAGACTGTGCCCGACGTTCTGTGGGGTCAACTGTACAAATCTCAGCGGTCTCTGCGCAGGCTCGTCCAGCTTAACTGTTTCAGACTCCTCCGCGATACAGCGTGGAGCGACGAAAAAACCGTGAACATGTTCATTTTTGAAGTCGAACAACAAACCATCCCCGCCGTCAAGAAGCATCTAGGACCCCCCCTAGACAAAGAAAGTGAATGCCGGAAATTCCTCAGAAAACACGGCAGAAACGCTCAAACCGTCTGCGGACCGTACGTCGAAGATGGCAGGTGGGCCGTAATCCTCAAGAGAAAATGTTCAGACGTAGCGGAATTGCTCGACAGCAGATTGAAGGACGGAGGCAGGAACGCTGGCGTTGCCGAACAAATCTCCCACAGCCTCAGCAAAGGATACAGAATTCTCATAAATGAAGAAATACTCGGGGTCTACGAGAAAAACAGGGAATTTGCATTGTTCCTGACCGAGTTTCTGGACGGCAGGCCGAAGTGGCTAATAACCTGCGACGACTAGCGCAATTAGGGTTAAGCCCAGAAGCCATGTGTAGAAGGCGAAATAATGGAATCTCTTGCTTGCCACAAGCTTTGATACAAGACTGATGGCCACGTAACCTACAACCGCTGCTACGGCGACTCCGACTACAAGTTCTATGGAGCCAAATCCTTGGAGGGCCAGCCTGCCACGCTGTTTGTACGCCTCCACTGCCAAGTCGCCCAGTATGGCCGGGATCGAGAGTAGGAAAGAGAATTTGAACGCCTTTTCCCTTTTCAACCCGAGCAGCAACGCGGTTGAGATTGTTATGCCGCTTCTTGAAAGCCCCGGAAAGATTGCGAAGCCTTGGGCTGCACCCATGACGAGGGCCATCCCGTAGGTCACTATGTCCGTGCTTTCTTTTCCAGTTTTTGAAGCATAGACTATGGTGGCGCCCACGAGAAAAGTCATCCCGATCGCCAAGATTGTCTGCAGGGTGCCTTCGAAGAACTGCACGTACAGCAAACCGACTATTGCTGTCGGAACCATTGCGACGATTATGGGCAGTATTAATATGCCGTACTCTGATTTGAAGTCCAGATGAACTAAGGCTGAGAGCATGCTCTTTACCTCCCTTCTGAAGTAGAACACGACCACGATTAGTGTTCCAACGTGTAACGTGACGTTAAAGAGCGGCGTAACTGTCAGACCCCAGAAATGCTCAACTATCTTGAGGTGGGCAGTGCTTGAGATAGGCAGCCATTCTGCCAAGCCTTGGATGAACCCTAGGATTATCGTTTGTAATATCTGGTCCAGCAATAATGATCGCCACGCGTTAGACTCTATTTGATAGTTGCAGAAGCTAACCGACGCATCTTATTAATCTTGCACTTCAATGCATGTATAAACGAGTACCCGTCACGAAATGTGGAGAGCCGCAAAATGCTGGAAACGACACCAAACAAGAAGTCGCTGGACCTTCGCCCCTTACATGCCAAGAACCTGTGGCGGGCCGACGGACTCTATCTTCTAAGCATAGGGAAAAGACTCCGACACGTTCACACCAGCCACGTCACCGTTGACAATGCCCAATGAGCCTCGAATAGCCCCATGCATGCACATCTGCACTTGAGTTAACAGCGAACTGCGACAGAACTCCGAAAAACATGGTCTTCAAAGTCAAGGAAGTGTAATACACCATCTAAGCCGCGTCATGACGTTAGAACCTTGCGACGTCATCGCCACAGGCACGATAGCAGACGCCGGCTTCGCCATGACACTCAATCGGACGCAACTGCGGCTGGGCGACATGGTGAAAATAGAGATCGGAAAGATTACGATCCCCCTCAAAACAGGGTCATTTGAGAAAAGCGTATTCCATATTTCAAGCTTCTCTACGCCAGAGATTCATTGAGCATTTGATCACATTGGGTCTGGATGCGGGGGCCTGCTGTGTGCGCGATTGTTCACTTTTTTCGCTTTGGGGGAACTCCAGAGAATGGATGATATTTCTTGAACCAGTTGAACCCAAACTCTTCCATGATCTTGAGGTACTTGTCATTTCCGTCGGGCATAAGGTCAGCCCTATAATGGAGGCCGAAATAATGCTGTGCCCTGTTTATGTATCCCTTGGCTTTGATTCGAGATGCACATTTGTCGGCGAATTCCTCTCCATAAACTGTTCGGCATACTTTCAGTATCGTTTCCAGCCTTTCCTTGGAAACTGGAAGTTTCTCGCCCTCGTACTTCTTGTTGAACGCGTCGAGAAGCTCTTTGTCTTCCATTTCATGGTACCGTTCGGAATGAACGATTGTGTTGACCCCCAACTTCTTTCGGGATGCATGTCGGATCCTCGGGTATCCTAAACAGAGCAGAACAACTGGAAACACGCCCTTGGGTAAACTGAACATGGTTTGGATGTCGACAGGCATGTCAATCACCGTGCCTACGTATACTGACCCTAGTCCCATCGAGTCCGCGGCCGTGCATATGCTCTGAGCGCATGTCATTGTGTCTTGAAAAGATACCCAGAAATGCCTGAAGGAACTTGTCGCTGTGTAGGGAGCAGCTTCAAGATTTGCCCATCTCTCATTGCGGTGCAAGTCGATGCAGAAGAGTAGCAGAACTGCTGCTTTGCCGATGAAATTCTGTTTACACATCGCCGCTAATTTTTGCTTCGTATCCGTGTTTTCTATTCTTATTATGGAATATGGCTGCAGGTTCCCCGCGGTAGGAGCATGAACACCAGCATCGAGAACAAGCTGCAATATATCAGATGGAATTTTCTTATCCAGAAAATCTCGACAACTCGACCTCCCTAAGAGCAAACTCATCGTCTCATTAGGGCATTTGCGGTCGCTCTGGCCTGAATGCTTGGAAGACATCATCCGTCCACCGTAAATCAAGGGAAGCGTTTACCCTGTTATCTGATAGGCTACCCTTCAACAGGATATAAGCTTGCCGAACTTCCTGCCTAGGAAAAACATAAAGGAGAAAACCTGAGAATAAGCTTGTATGCTGACACGAGATAAATTTCTGGTTAGAACAGCCCGACTGGCCTCAACTTTTTCCATGGTGGCTTTTGACCCGAAAACCAAGAACCTCGGCGTTGCCGTTCAATCAAGATACTTCTCGGTGGGCACGGCAGTGCCGTGGGCAAGAGCAGGAGTCGGCGCAGTCGCCACGCAGTCCTTCGTAAACG
>Ga0315282_10001118_pt1 | contig 51580 bp, 58 predicted proteins | sample YL17G07_20_MG_FD_203693 | JGI IMG/M metagenome (GOLD analysis project Ga0315282, IMG submission 203693) | Sediment microbial communities from Yellowstone Lake, YNP, Wyoming, USA - YL17G07_20 | ecosystem: Environmental > Aquatic > Freshwater > Lake > Sediment | place: USA: Wyoming | collected...
GCCGTGGAACGAAGCGCTCCTAAAAGGCAATCGGCTGGCATTCCCTTGAACGAGGTAGAAATGTTTCAGGTCTTGACCCACGGCCTTCTGTTTGGCCTTCTCAAGCATTCCTCGAGAGAAATCGAGGCCTACCACCAAACCATTTTCTCCAACATATTTTGCCAATTTGACAGCCACTGAACCCGTTCCGGCACAAAGATCTAAAGCTCGGTCTCCTTTTAATAGATTTGTCTTCTCAGTGATAAAACCCCTGAGTGAACCTTCTACATCTCGGGAATGTAATCGGATGACGAGGTCATAGACCTTTGAAAAAAGATCATAATAGAGGCGCCGCAAGGAGCTCATATCGAGTGACCCACGGAATAATGGAATTTTGGAAGAATGGAATATTGGGTTATGTTAACGGAGATAACTTTAATTTGTTTAAACCCACCATTCCATCTTTCCATTATTCCAACATTCCCTATTTTGATTCTGTTTCATTCTCTCAAAGTAGCCATCAGTCTTTTGGGTTTCAGAAAAAGGTCCAATGCATCAGAAATATTTTTTACAACGATATCTGCATTCTTCATTGCGGAAACGGACAATCCTTCATCCCCTAACACTGCAATGCCCAAAGCAACCTCTTTCAAGATGAGTTGGTCATTATTTCCGTTTCCAATAGCGACGGTTTTCTCGAGATCGAAAGTTTTTAAGAATTCAACCTTTCGGCTTCTCTCCGATCCTCTGGACCGGAGAGCTTGCTCAAGGTTGACCCTGAGCGCGCCTTGTCCCTGCTCTGAAGAGCAGGGCTTGGATGCAGTCGAAGGGTCAAATTTTCTATTTTTGCTGTCTTCTTCGGCTATCTTTATCATATCAGCATTCATACCCCGAACTTCTTCCCCGGCAGTCCCCTGGGTGTCGGCGGTTAAAATGTAAATTGTAACTTTCTCGGAAAGAAGATTTATTTTCTCCCTCACATCAAGAGGAATTTTTCCATCTGTGGCAATGGTTCCATTGAGATCTAACAGAATGTTCTCAATTTCCATATTCCCCCGACCTGGGATATTTATCGTGATCATATTATTCGTGATGGTGATTCGTGTTAGTGACTCGTGAATTTATTTTTAAACCTCCAGTACGCTTCCCACACACCCATAAAAGAACCGGTCGCCGAATTCCTGGTGAAATCTGAAAGCTGCCCTCATGCCAGTACAATGGGAAACGCCAATCTTTTCAATCTCCATCTGTTTTAGGGCTCTGATGGATTCTTCCAACTGCTCAGGAGTTAAAAAATCTAAATGGGTTCCGCCCAGAATTGCATAGAATTTTCCTTTTCCAGTCTTATTGATGACATGGTTGATGATATTGATCATCCCCGAGTGGGCACACCCAAGAATAAGGATAAGTCCTTTCTCCGTATCGAGGATGAGGGATTGGTCGTCCAAAAAGATATCCTGAACAGTTTTTCCACCGATTTCACTGAACAGTCTTGAGTCCGGTTTCTCAAAAGAAGCCTTTCTTGGTACCTCGCCGGTTAAGAATATTCCCCTTTCCACTTCCATAAAAGTGGAATTGAATACGAAATTGGCTCCTAAAGATTCCAGGTACACCTTTTTATATGGAATACCCACATACCGTTTTGTCTCTTTATCATCCTCTTTGAGCAAGGCAATACGGTCCAAAAAGACATGAGGATGACCGTGGACATCCACTTTTCCGCTCATTTTGAGGACTTCGGGTAGTCCTCCAGTGTGATCATAATGGCCATGGCTTAAAAAGATCTTCCTGATGCTCTTCAAATCTTTATTCAGAGTAAGGCTGTTTGGCACAATAGAGCGGCCACTCCCCGTATCGAAAAGATAATTTCCATTATCTGTTTCAATAAAAGCAGAAAAGCCATGTTCGCCTGAACCCACCAATCGCCCCACCAGATTCTCACATAATATCGTTATTCGAATTTCCATCGGATTTATCTCCTTTTTAATGAAGTTCTCATCCCTATCCCATTATTCTAATTAGTGTCTGTCCATAAACTACGGTTTTTATGTAAAGGCGTCATTCCGGCGAAAGCCGGAATCCAGTCTTTTCAAGGGTCTCTGGATGCCGGATCAAGTCCGGCATGACGGAAAAGACGCATTTATAAACAGACTCTAATTAGATCTCCAATTCTTACCTCCCCACTTTCCATCACCTTACAAAAAATGCCTTCTGTTGGTAGAAGGGAATACCCCTGATAGTTGTAAGTGTGAGCTTGGGATGGATCTTTGCCAATCTGGATCACCATGAGTTTTGCCTCGCCAATTTGTAATGTTGACCCAATAGGGATGGACACTATATTGACTCCTTCGGTAGTGATGTTTTCAGCGAAGGATCCAGGTCCAGCCGAGAGGCCCGTCTCCTGGCAAAGTTTTTGGATACTCTCAATCGCCAGAAGGCTTACCTCTTTTTTGGTTCCAGCATGGGAATCGCCCACCAGCCCAAACCCCCATTGGAGAAAGCCTTTGCCCACATTCTTCTTTGGGTCAGTCCTTCTTTGGCTCATGCATACACCCACAACTTTACCCACCATTCTATGCTCCTTCGCTGATGGCTTTTTCAGGACATTCTTCAATACAGGTCCCGCAATCAACACAGGTCTCTGCATCGACCACCGCCTTGTCATTCTCCACTTTGATGGCCTCTACCGGACAACCCTCTTCACACGTTCCACATCCTGTACATTTCTCAAGATCAACAATCACTGCCATTTTCCATTACCTCCTTATCAAGAATCTTTGGTTCAATTCAATCTTAGAGTCCACTTGGAAAATCCGTTTTTGAAGGGTGATCAAGATGTCCAGAATTCCTTTTAACTTTTTTATACTCTCCAATGATCCCATTAGCACAAAAAATCCCTCCAAAGAATAGAATGAATCCGGCAATCAAAAAAAGCCACATGAAAACTCCAAACTCAATCAGACTAATGGCAAGCAGGGAGACAATGTAACCGATGATGGGATAGAGGATCCCATATCTTCTTGGCTGTTTTCGAACAGGTTCCCAGTCAAATTCAATCACCTCATGTTTAAAATGCTTTCTTATCTCTTCTAAAATCTTTGGTTCCATGTCATCTCTCCGCCAACCTGAAGCCTATTGGTTTCTACTGTAGGGACAGACTCTATTATGTCCCAATAACTTGCATATCCCTGCTCCCGTGACCCCGTAGATCAAATAATCTTTTCTATAATGTTGGACGCAAAGCATGATGTGATCGAAGGTTCCATTGATAAAGGTCGTCCCTGTGATCAGGATGACATCGGATTGTTTGATTAATTCTTCTGTCATTTCATTGCCATCCCAGACCTTTACTCCAAACTTGAAAGAATGAATGTTTTGTTTATTGAGGTCGGTAACCCTAACATTTTCAATGCCAAAAGTTTCAATCAGGTTCTCGGCAATGGCTGGGTTCAAACCGATGAAACCTACCTTGACTTTCCCCCACTTTTTCAGAAGTTGAGAAGCTATTTCTTTCCCGCACCTCTCGGGGTCTTCGTCCTTACAGTGGATCGTGTTCTCAATGAGATTGAGATATTTCAGTGTCGCATTCAGTGTCGCCACATAGATGCTTCGCTCTCTATTTGATGTAAGGGGAAGATTGAGCACCTCCTTTAAATCACCCACAAATTCTCCAGGAGAATCAGTAAAGGCATGAGCCCTGGCCCCAAGCACTTCTGCCTCCATCACCCTTTCCTTTCCCAAAATAATGGGAAAATCCCTCCTCCCCGGTTCACCAATAGCCTCTTGAGAGGTCAGGGTTTTAACCAAGACGGATACATGGGCGTCAAGTAATCTGTTTTTGGTGGCGATTTCGATCAGTTGAATCTTTGAATTTTCCAAAACAGAGGTTCCCATGTCTTTCATGATTTCCCCTGAAAGAAAACGAGAATGTATTGGTATGATACACAGGAAAAGGCGATGCCGAACAGTATCTTGAGAACCGATGATGGAAAATGTTTATTCAAGACAGCACCAATATTGGAACCAAAGAGCGTGCCAAAACAGATTGGCAAAGCCACAGGGAGATAAACAAATCCCTGGAAAAATTTTAGTAGGGCGCTAAAAAAAGCATTCACCGAGAAGGAGGTTAGAGACGAACCGATCGCAATCTTTATCGGAACCTTTAGAAACAAGGCAAAGGCAGGAACCAGGATCGCTCCCGTCCCGATGCCAAGAAGTCCAGGGAGAATTCCGGCGATCCCTCCAATCGTTAGTTTACCCCAGGTTGAACCTCGTATTTCACTCCCTATGCCTTCTTTTACCTTCTTCCCAAGTAAGTCAACACATCCTTCTATGACCATTCGGAAAGAAATGAGAGAAAACACCAAGCCGGTCCCCAGGTCTAACCACCTTTCTCTTCGGGTGAAGTATAAAAAAACCATGGAAAACACAATTGTTGAGATTCCTCCTGCTATAATGACGGGGAGAAGGGATCGAATGTTCACATGTCCCAATTTGTAATGCCTGAAACTTCCTCCTAAAGTTGTAAAAAATACGGCTACGATGCACGTTCCAGCCGCAACGGCAGGAGATAAACCCACATAGAACCTGAGAATTGGCATGAGGACGATACCTCCGCCGATTCCAAGTAAACCACCCAGTGTCCCTGCCAAAATTCCACCAATAAAAACTATGAATAATTGCATCAAGAACTTTCTCCGCTCATAAGCCAGGGTTTTTGAGTACCATAAGAGAATTTATGAATCATTTTTTCTCCAAAATACCGAGCGCCTCTTTTACCAGATTTTTTTCATGCTCATAATCAACCACTCTCTGGATCATAATCTTCTGGGCCATGACAGGGCCTGCTCCGTGCCAGGTGGCAACTCCATGCTGACCGGCTGTCCAGTTCTGAAGGAGTTTCGTTACCTTCATAATATCTTCTGTTGGAGCATCGGAACCAAATCCTAAGAACTCTTCCACATATTTCCTTGTTTCGGGATTTTTAAGTTCTTTTAAGGAGGGCAGGGTGGCGATGAGTCCTCCGCCGATGTCTCCAGCCAGGGCCATCACTCGCCAGAACGCATTACAGATGTTGAGTTTCGAGACATTTCCCATCAGTTCATCAGGAAGAAATACTCCCGACCCTTCTGGCTCCTCCTGCCCGAGATTGGCCGATGCCAGACCACAGGCTCTCCCTGTTTCACGGAGGACCACCATCTCCATCAATTCGTCATTGATATGCTGAGCCTTTTCCAGCCCTTTATACTCTTGGAGAAGTTTACAGGCTCCAATGATGAGGTTCATAAACCCGACCTTACAGGTTCCCCCACAAGTCATTCGGTGGGTCTTGGCAAAGCGTTCCACAAGTTTGATGGAATAGTCGGTTTCACCGCAGTGAAATACTCTTTCCCAAGGGACAAAGACATTGTCAAACACCACCATGGAGGTTTCCCGTTGGCCGAAGATTGGGTTTCCCAACTCATAAATATCATCAGCCATCTCCCTTTCTGCTGAATAGGGAGAATACTGGCAGATATAGGTAATTCCCCCTGTATCCGTCGGCACCGCAAAGGATAATGCATAATCCCCTTCGTCTTTTCTCTTTGCAGATTGAGGAAGGACAACGATTTCATGAGCAGCATAGGCGCCGCTGATATTGATCTTCGCCCCCCTGACTACGATTCCATCCGATTTCTTTTCAACAACCTTCAGGGAAAGAAATGGATCTGGCCAATCGAGGGCTCGTTTCTTCCGATCCCCTCTCGGTTCGGTTAAAGCCCCTGCAACAGCAAGGTCGTCCTCCTGAACCCATTTAAGATATTTAATGAGTCGTTTGTTATATTCTGTCCCCAGATTTCGATCCATCTCCCATGTCGTGCTGGCAAGGGAATGAAATGCATCCAACCCCGGACACCGATAGATACAGGTGCCCAACTTTTCAGCAGTAAAGGTCCCGGCAAGAGCCTTGGCCACCAAATCTTCTCTACTTCTACAGACATAGACGTAACGATTGACTCGGTCATTGGTGAGAGGGGAGATGGCTGTCATCATCTCTTGATACCCAGGGTCCAAAGCCCATCTATAGCTTGCCTTGTTCGCCTCGATCACCGTTCGGATATTGGGGTTATCAAAAACATCTTCGACTTTCTTTCCATTCATAAATATCCTCAGGCTTTTTCTTTTCCTCAAACTTTCTTCATATTGTTGTGATGTAATCAGGGCCATGTGGGTTTCTCCTTTCTGAAATCTCCCCAACCCCCCTTTACTAAAGGGGGGAGAGGGGGGATTATTTTCTTATTTTCTTTGCTGCCTGCTCGGCCGCAATCAAAATTGGATCAAAAGGAGCTGAGAACGGAGGAGCATAGGCAAAATCGAGCCTTGCAACCTCATCGATTGTCATTCTTTGGTGGAGGGCCACTGCCAATGCATTGATCCTTCGAGCCACTCCTTCCTTCCCGACCATCTGAGCTCCCAAAAGTCTTCCATTTTTTCTGTCGAAAATCAACTTGACGAGCATCCGTTTTGACCCAGGCATATAGCCCACCTTTGATTCAGCCTCAATGATCTGTGAATCCACATCAAAACCATATCCTCGGGCAGTCTGTGTTCCTAAACCCGTGAAGGCCACCTCCAATTCAAATACTTTGAAAGCAGCTGACCCCACCACACCGGAAAAGGTGGCCTTACCCCCCGCGGCATTTTCCCCTGCCACTCGGCCCTGTTTGTTGGCAATATCTCCGAGGGGTGTATAAACCCAATCCTGACTCACCAGATTGAAGACTTCACAGCAGTCTCCAGCGGCATAAATATCCGCAAGATTTGTCATTTGGGTAAAATCTGTCTTGATAGCTCCAGTCCTTCCGAGTTCGAAGCCTGCCTCTTTTGCCATTTCCACATTCGGAATGACTCCAATGGCCATCAAGACCATGTCCACAGGGTATTCTGCTTTATTGGTTTCGAAGGATATGGCTTCCCCATTACTATTCATCTTAAATGCTATGGGTTCATGGTGGGTGAGGAAATAAATGCCATTTTTTTGTAACTCTTTAAGTATCCTTTCGGATATCTCCCTTTCCAGATTCCCTGCCGGTAAATCTCTGCGGCAGAATACTAAGGTTTCTATATCCCTCAACCGAAAGGCCTCGCACATCTCCAGTGCAATAAACCCTCCACCGAGGATGGCAACTTGTTTCGGCTTATTTTCATCAACATATTCTCTGATACGAATACCATCCTGAAGGTCTTTCAGGGTGAATATGTTCTTGGCATTGCTTCCGGGAAGGTTGAGACATCTGGATCGGGCGCCTGTAGCAACGATAAGTTTGTCGTAAGAAAACCATTGAGTTTCGGATTTTGATAAATTATGGACTTCAATCCTTTTCTCTTTGGGATCAATTTTAGTGACGCGATGCTCGGTCTTCACATCAATATCTTGCATTTCTTTAAACTGTTGGGGGGTCCGAACGACCAATTTGCTCTGATCTTTTACTACATCACCGATGTAGTAGGGGGTTTCTCAGGATCCATAGGATACAAATCTTCCCTGCTCAAACATGGTAACTTCGAGCTCAGGATTAACTCGTTTTGCCCTGGCCGCTGCGCTGGGACCGCCCGCTGAACCACCGATAATGAGGAGTTTCTCTCTCTTTGTCATACCTTCATCTCCAATAATGTTCAGTTCTTATTTTTAGATGCCCTCTGACAATCTCTGCATACCCCAAATACCTGAACGGAAATGTTATCCAGTTTGAAATCTTTATCTCTGCCTACTTCCGATTTCAGAAGTTCGACACCATTGCTTGAAAAATCTATAATCTTCCCGCATTGTTCACAAATCAGGTGGCCATGGTTCTTTTTCTGACTTATCGGTTCATAGTAGAAGCAATTCTTTTTGATATCGAATCTTTCGATGAGACGAAATCTTTCGAGGAGCTTTAACGTTCGATAGATCGTGGGTCTTGAGACCCTTGTCCCTTTCCGGGTGAGAGATGAGTATAAGTCTTCCGCGTTAAAATGATTCTTTCGAGCTTCAAGCTCCCCAAGAATAATCTTCCTCCCTCTGGTATTTTTTAAACCTTTGGACTCTAAAAAATCTTTGAATTGTTGTACTTCTTTATGCATAGTTTAAGAATTTGAATCTCAATTTCAATAAACCTACTTTTTAAAGGCATTGGGGTGAGTAATACACCCCAACGCCTTGCCTTTGTATCTAAGCTGTAAAGGTATACCTGGTCCCGGCAGTATTAATGATAAATTGGCCAGGCATCTCCTTTGCCAATGTTGAAATTGCCTCCCATCCTGAGCAGTGCATGGGGACAATATAGTCTGGATTAATAGCCTTAATGTCTGCAACCGTTCTCTGAATTTTTGGCATTGGGGCACCGATCAAATGGAATCCGCCGATTACGGCATGAACTTTATTTATTCCGGTCATGTTCTGAGCGTGTTTTACCGTATTGACGATCCCTGCATGGGCACAGGAAGACAGGACTATCAGCCCTTTTCCTTTTAGGTTAAAAACTAAGGATTGTTCTCCCATGAAAAGATCGAGCTCCATTTTATCCCCTCTTTTAATAAACAAAATCGGGGATCCCTTTTCATATTCCGTGACTCTTTCGATATTTCCTGTTAAGTAGGCACCTGGAACCATAGGAGTTGGTTCTTTAATCTCTACAATCTTAACCAAACTAAGGGTTTCTATCTCTTCCCGCTTCAATTGTCCAAGAGAGTTGAGACCGCTTGGATCATAAAGTCCGGCTGGAAGATTAACAAACCTGTGGGCAAAAGTTTCTTCTCCAACATAGAGTGGGATTCCTTTTCTGATTTTTGTCTTGTTGTATCTAAGAATTGAATTCAGACTTTCATAATGGTCAAAATGGCCGTGGCTAAGGCCAAGGGCTTCCAGTCTTTTCACATCAAGGTCCAGAAGTTCCATATTTTTACTTACTCCATGGGAATCCAATCCATAATCGAACATAAAGGCGTTGGATTTACCATTGACAACTGTCTCGATGTAATAAGCCACGCCGTGCTCAGAGTGAATCCATGGAGATGTAAATCCAATGGGGATGCTGGGAAGGTTCATATATCTTTTGACCATCTTAAAATCGGGTGGATTTAGGTTCCACCTCAGACAATCATAGTAATTGTCGGTTATGACAGTAATCACCAATTTTTCAACCTCTGGGATTTTTACAGAACCATAAGCCACCGTAGCGCCTCCTTTCAAAACATCACCCGCCATCAGTACCGCACCTGTTGCAGCTGATGTTCTTAAAAACTCCCTGCGATTCATTTCTTTTAACATAACCCCACCTCCTTAATAGGTTAGTTTGAGGTTTGAGGCAAAAGATTTAGCTTTTAACCTCTCATCTTAACCTCATAGCTAAACTGGCATCTTTACCCCGTTAGAAAGCCCCGCTGCTCGCAGCGGGGATGATGCTTGTTCCTTTTTCAGGGAACACGGGGTTTAATGCCCCGTGTGAGCCTTCTCGTTAGAAAGTAGAGGACTTTCTAACGGGGTTTACCTTAACATCCCCCCATGCAACATTTAATTCTTCCTCTTTCACCTCCTTTCAGAATTCCTGACGGATTCTTTTCTTAAAGATGAATAGCGAGAGACCATAAAGCAAAATAACGAATCCAAGAAGAATTAATAGATCCAGGGATAGAGGAATTATTCCTTTATCCTCCAACAAGCAATGTTTCAGGCCATCCACCGTATAGGTGAGGGGAAGAAGATAAGAGAGAATAGGGAGGGGGAAGGGCATGGAGGAAACCGGAAAGAAGACCCCGCATAAAAATATCATTGGGAATCGAAAGAAATTGGACATGGTCATGGCTTCGAAGACTTCCTTTACTCCTACAGAAATAAGGATTCCAAGGAGTGAGAAGGCGATACCAGAAAGGATGATAATGAGAGAAAAAGAAAAGGGATAATTAATAGAAAGGCCTATGATTGGAATGAGAAATATTGTGATGACAATAGTGATAACCAGCCCAAATACAGAACTTCCAAGGGTCTTGCCGAAAAGGATCGTTCTGATCTCCAATGGTGCCAGGAGGAGCCGCTCTAAGGCACCGATTCTTTTCTCAAAGGTGATCACGATGGCTGCCATGGATGTGGATGAAAAGAGGAGGGTCATGCCAATTAGGCCAGGGACGACATCCTTGATCCCTATTGGGTTTCTGAAATAAAAGGCCAATACGAAGACGATGGGGAGCATTAACCCCCAACTGATCAAAGGGGGCTTAAGGTAGTAGGTCCCCATATCTTTTTTAGAAATGAAATAAACTTTTTTGAGTTCCTCCATATTCCCCCTCACCCTCGCCCTCTCCCGCCAGAGACTGTGTCATAATAAATAGTAGGCAGGAAATAAAGGCCTAGTCCTCGGCGGTCTGCAAATTGGACAGGGGACAGAGGGGCGGCTGAGGGAGCTTTAGAGCGTAACCTTTTGGTGAATAAAATCATGCGCTTGTTTACCATGCAAACATCACTTTCAACGTTCAGGATGGTTGCCCATAACCTTAAAATAACCGCAATTCTAAAGCTCCCGAAGCTGGCTCTCTGTCCCCTATCCCCATTACGACACAGTCTCCCAGGGGAGAGGGAGGAAATTATTCCGGACCTGCTTTCATGGGTTTATCGATCTTCATCAACTCTGAATCGAGACCGGTTAGCGTAACAAAGGCATCTTCCAGACTTGGGCTTAAAGTGTTGATACTTTGGATTTTTGCCCCTTGCTCTTCAATGAGCTTGATAATATGAGGAGTAACTTGATCGATGCTTTTTGTTTGGAAACGGATTCGGTTTTCGGCGATCAAAATCTTTTCAATTCCTTCCATAAAAAGAAGCTTCTTCTTTAAGTCTTCTGTAATTCGATCTAATCCGACCTCTAAAATTTCAACCTCCTTGACTTGAGATTTAATGTTTTCAGGAGTATCGATGATTCGTATTTTCCCTTTAACAATAATGGCAATCCGGTCACATAAGCTCTCTGCCTCGGGGATGTAATGGGTAGTAAGGAAGATGGTCAGTCCCTTCTTTTTCGAATCGAGGATGAGTTTCCTTAGCCCCCTTGCACTCATCACATCGAGACCGGTTGTGGGCTCATCGAGAAAGAGGATTTTGGGATGGTGGATCAATGCAGCGGCAATCGTTAGCCTTCGCTTTAATCCTCTCGATAATTTCTGAAAAGGTTTGTCTTGATGTTCCTTCAAACCGAATTCCTCGATAAGCTGAATGGCTTGATTTTTTCGCTCTTTTCTTGGAACCCCATAAAGTTCACTCTGGTAAATAAGGTTGTCCAGGGCAGTGAGTTCGCTATATAGGTTCGATGTTTCAGGTACAAGGCCAATTGTCTTTTTAACCTCCACGGGTTCCTTCAAAATATCGTGGCCATCGACCAATGCGGTGCCGGAACTGGGTTGGGTCAGGCCTACCATCATCCGAATGGTGGTCGTCTTCCCTGCACCATTGGGTCCCAGGAAGCCAAAAACCTCTCCCTCTTTGACGTCAAAGGAGATATGGTCAACGGCAAGGGTAAGACCGTAAGACTTGGTCAGGTCATTTACCCCAATAACATTATCATTCTTCATAAAACCGTCCTTTCTTGAGAACGCTTTAAGTCTTTAATCATCCTCTTTATTAATAGCTCCCTTCTTAGTCGGGAGATGTGATGAATGATCAAGATTCCACGGAGATGATCGATTTCATGTTGATAAACTCTCCCTGAGAAATTGGATAATTCCAAACTCACTTCCTCCCCATCCAGATTCCATGCACGAATAAAAACTTTCTCCATCCGTTTCACCGGCACCTCAATGTTCGGGAGGCTTAAACATCCCTCCTCCATGACTGATTCGCCTTCTCCTTCAACAATTTCAGGATTGATTAAAGCCCTCCAATCTTTTCCAAGACCCACAACGATAATTTGGTTAAGAATTCCGATCTGTGGGGCAGCGAGTCCGATTCCTTTATTCGCATACATCGTATCTACCATGCGATCCACCATTTCTTTGATCTTTCCATCAATATTCTTAATGGGCGCTGCCCTCTTTCTTAAAATAGGATCTGGGTAAATCCGAATCTCACCCATCTTGTTCCCAAAACCTACAAAATATCTACTTCTCTTGTTAAAATTTCTCTCCAGAAGAATGTCAACCTCCCGTAGGATTCATTACTAAATCGCACTATAAACATCCCTTCCGATCCTACTGGGAATTTTAGCTGGAATCTCCTCTCTCTTCTTAATTCTCGATTTCGTCTGCTCATCGATATACTCATTCTGCCAGACCCGGTCAGCCAGCTCTGCAAAATGCTCGGCATAAGCATCCATTTCATGACTCTTTGTTGTGTAGATCTCCTCAGCACCCAGATGGGTGAAGTAGGGGTTTGTTTCCTCGATCAATTCCCTCATCACATGGGGGTTGTCGATAATCATGCAGGGCCTGAGATGATTCGAATTGTGTGGTTGTCTTGCACGAATGGATTGGAAAAGGCGACTATCAAGGGCTTGGACCAAGGTGGTATTTCGGATATTATTGACAGCGACGTGGGTATACACACAAGGTTCCACATCTCCTTTCGCATTAAGATGGAAATAGCGCCGCCCACCGGCAATACAGCCATTTACATGGGGACCATCGTTCCAGAAATCGAGGAAGAACATCGGCTTTGTCTCACGGAAATACATGACCTGTCGGCGGAGGTGATTGCGCTGCTCTGGGGCGACCATTAACGAGAAATCGGCCTGGCCATTCACCGGGATATAAAGAAAATACATCTGGGCAAAAGATCCTTTCTCCAGCATGAAATCTACAAAAGTTTCTGATGCCACTACCTCCGTATTTTCGCGGGTGACGGTTGCCGAGGTGCCGATGAGAACTCTTTCCTCTCTGAGGTAATTAAAAGCATTCATAATTTTCTTATAGACCCCTTTCCCTCTCCAGCGATCAGTTTCTTCCTCGTAGCCCTCGATGCTGATCACGATAAGGACATTCCCTAATTCAGACAGTCGCTTTGCCTTTTCAAGGGTCATCAAGGTTCCGTTCGTGTAGACCTGGAAGAAAATCTGGGGATGCTCTTCAATCATTCTAAAGAGATCTGGATAGAGAAAAGGCTCTCCACCAAGAACTGTAATAAAATGAATCCCCAATTCCTGACACTCTCCCAAAACTCTCTTGACCAATTCATAAGGAAGCTCAGGTTTAGTTCCGTATCCTAAGGTGTAACATCCTTTACATCTGAGGTTGCAATGAAGAGTCGGTGAAAGGATCATGATAAAAGGGGGCCTGAATCCGTGCTCAGCCTCAAATTCCTCCCGTTTCTTTCCTCCAAGGAACCAGGCATGGTAAAAAAGAGTTTCAAAAAGGATTTGACTGTTTCGTGAGGGCAGATAGTCAAGAACCCGTCTGAAGAGATGCTTGGCGGGATGGTTTGGGTCCTGGAGAAGTCGACGGACACCCGCGATCCCAGAAAGAACCTCCTCGTCCGAGGTGAGCTTCTCGCCGAGGTATGTCAAATGAATAAGATTTTCATCAGAGATATTCCCCAGAAATCCCAGGATCAGATGAGTGATCTGATTGGTGGTGTAACCCTCGATCTTAGATCTGAAATCCATAGGGGACCTCCTTTCCACCCAATCTATTCACCTAATTCAGGCTCAAAATTCCTCCTCAGCATCTTCAACAACCCTATTCCACAATCTTCACGCAATTCAGTGTGCCGAAAGGGTTCTCAACCAATGAAGAGCAATCGGGATCGTTCTGCCATTCTCCGTCCACGAGGAAACGGTATTCATACTTGCCCGGATTGAGAGGGAGTGAAATTTTCCAGACTCCTTGCTTATCCTTTTTTAGCGAATGCGAGTAAGGATCCCATTCGTTAAAATCTCCGGCTATGAATGCGCTTTTCGCATCAGGGGCTAACAACCTGAACTCAACTTTCTTCGCCTTAGGATCTCTCCTAACTTTTCTCCCCATAAGCCACCCTCCTTTTGCTTAACCGTTCCTCAACATCAATGATCCTCCCAACTCCCGCCTGTATGAAATCTCTTCCGTAACCACTTTTGAACAGAGCAGTCGCTAAATCGCCGGTGCAATGACAGGGTGCAACCCTCTGAACCTTCATATCAAGAAATGAATGAATAATCTCTTGGATTTCTTTTCTACCTCTTGAAAAGAGATGAAATCCACCGAGAACCAGATAAACGTCTCGTCCCATTGCTGCCTTTGCTTTCTTAATAACCTCAACAATTCCTGGATGGGCGCAACCCGTTATCAGGGTCATCCCTTTAGAAGTTTTGATGATAAGGGACTGCTCTTTTATTCCGTGATCCATCTCGCCGGTCGAATAAATCCCCCGATCAATTTCTAAAGGGGCATCGACTCTTACCACCTCAGCTCCATATTTTTTTACCCTTTGTTCAAATTCCTGGGGAAATGATTCCGGAATATATACTTTCAAGGTCGGCTTCTCTCGCAATAGAATCCAGAGCCCTCCTGTATGATCTCCATGAATATGTGACAATACGATCATGTCAATGGTTTTTGGGTCTTTGTTTAATACCCTCATATTGTAAAGGAGAATCTCTCCGTCTCCTCCCGTATCGAAAAGAACCGTCTTTCCGTCAAGCTCTATCAGGCACGAGAAGCCCCATGATGATTTCAACCGATAATCATAGGGATTGTTATCATAAAGGATAGTCAACCTACCTTGAGACCTTTCGGATTCAGGATAAACAGGGTTCCCCACATCTTGGTCGTACAGAACCAAACCGACCAGCAGTGAGAGAAAAGAGAGCTTTATCAAACTTAACAATAAAGGGTTCTTCTCTTTTTCATGCTCGATACCCGATGATCGATTCCCCTCCCTTGACATGCTGTCCTACCCTGACAATAAGTTTCACTTCAGGGGGGAGGTAGAGATCGACCCTCGATCCGAATCGGATCAAGCCAAAGATTTCTCCCTTCCTCAAGCGATCGCCTGCCTTGGTATAACAGATGATTCTTCTTGCCACGAAACCTGCAATCTGGATCAAGAGGATTTTAAACCGATCCTCAGTTTCCAGGATCACTGCATTTTGCTCATTGAAGAGGGATGACTTCTCCACACTGGCCACTAAGAAGCGGCCCGGGAGATAACTTCTTTCGAGAACCTTTCCAGAAACAGGTGCACGATTGAGATGGACATTAAACATGGACATAAAAATGCTCACCTTTAAAGTTTTTTCTTTTAAAAAACGGTCTTCCTCACATTCCCCAACATGAATGACCCTGCCATCGGCTGGGGAAAGGATGATGTTCGGGAGGTCCGGGATTTCTCTCCTGGGATTTCTAAAAAAATAAGCGATGAACAGAGAAAAAAGAATTCCCAGAGACATCCAAACCTTCCATCCCATGATCCCAAGAAAAACAGTTAAAAGAGCCGCTGGGATTAAGAAAGGAAGTCCTTCTTTGGCAATGGGCCATTTATTCTGTTCCATTACTTTTTCTTCTCTTGGAGCCAGCCTAAAATCTTGACCACCTTAAATGATCCTCACTCGCAATAGGATTTCGCCATCATTTGATGCATTTAAGACGACTCTTAGTAATGTTCCCGGTCTTACGCCAGGAGGTATTTGGATAAAAAATTTCTTCTGTTCGCCTATCAAGTCAACAATGATCTGTTTTTCGGTTCCCCAATATGCTTCGTCTGATGTAAGTGGAAGTTCACAAAAATCATCTATTTCTTCTCTTTTTGAAAAGTCTTTCAAAACTTCTTGGAAAATTTCCCTTCGAAGAAAACGTTCTCTCCTGCAGCCGCACCCTCTCCCTCTTTTCCCACAAAAGGATTCACGGAACACCTGCTTGGTGAACCCAAACGCGAACCCTCTAAAAAGTTCCTCGAAGTTGAGATCACTGAAGATATCCTCTGTTGTATATCTACGCTTGAACCCGGTATGACCAAACTGATCATACTCTTTCCTCTTTTTCAGGTCGCTCAAAACAGCATAGGCTTCGCCTATTTCCTTGAATATTTCTTCACTTTCTGGATCATCAGGGTGATGATCGGGATGGTACTTCAGGGCCAATTTTCTGTAGGCCCTTTTAATCTCATCCTCGGATGCGTTTCGATTGAGGCCCAACATCTGGTAATAATCTTTCTGAAGCACTCTTAAACTCCCTCAAGAGGTACACGACCTCCTAATTAATCGATCAGGTGGATCCGGTTGAACAAGAAGCAGAAGATCTGACAGACCCTGAAGAAAAAGAGGATAAAACCCGTTGAGGGGCATCAGCATTACATCTTGGACAACGGATCCTACTATTATCCTCATTTATCCTCTGCAATACTTCGAATCTTTCCCCGCATTTCCGGCATTCATATTCGTAGATAGGCATTACGGCGCTTCCTCCTTTCTCTCCTCAAGAGGGAGTTTCTCAAATAATGGTTCTTCCATATCCAGAACCTTCAAGGGGCTTTTTCCGGTGAAGAGTTTTATGATTTTTCCCACCGTGTAGGCATTTCCTTTGAGCATCAGTTTGCAGTTTTTGAAGGTGCATCCGGATAGCTCTGTCTCTCCCCTCTCCAGAATGATCATGCAATTATCGAATTCGCAACGGATAAAAGATTTTCCATCCAGTTCGACCTTCTCGTTTGAAAGTCTGGCGTTCTTGTATCGAACCTTAAAACCCTCCATCAGTCCTCTTTCCCCTGGGAATCGGGATGATCCCTTTTGGTGTGGTTGTAATCTTTAATAGCCTCTTTTAGGGTATTCGATGCCAAGAGAGCACAGTGAACACTCTCCTCAGGTAAACCATCCAGGGCATCCAGTATCATTTGTGGGCTGATTTTTACAGCCTCTTCAATCCTTTTCCCCATGGCCAATTCTGTTGCCATACTGCCTGCAGCGATGCTGGAAGCACATCCATCCGTCATGAATTTAATTTTTGAAAGTCTTCCGTCCTTGACCTTGAAGGAAATCTGCGTCGTATCCCCGCAAGGACCTTTAATCTTTGCAAAACCATCCGCATCTCTGACCCTACCCCGGTTCCTCGGATTCAACCACCGCCCGATCACCTTTTCAGAATAAATCTTTCTGGCATCTTCCATTATGGATGCTTGAAGTTCGTTTACAGTCTTTTCAAAATTATTGGACATGTTTCGACTCCTTAAAAGATTTCCCGTAAACTTTTGAAAAATCTGTTTCCTTAACCCATCCCACTCTGACATTTGCCTTTGCATCAATTTCGGGCAGATAGGGTTTGATATCAACGAGGGGTGTCCCTTCCAATGCATCTAACCCTTTTACTTGCAGTTTATTTCCGTCCCTTTCAATCAGTTCAACGACAGAAAAGCCCAAAGCATTCGGCCTATTGGAGGAGCGGGTAGCAAACACACCATGCGTCACAGAATCCCAGGGTGTTTTTACCAAAAGGGAATAATCTTTGGAACAATGAAGCCAATAGAATAAGATCAGATGGGAAAACCCATCGATATCCTTCAGACCTTTTGTATATTGTTCCGATACCTCGATCCAGCAAATTTCCTCTCGCCCTTGAGGCGGGCATTCCTTCCTATTTTTGTATGGGGAATGGATGATTCCAATAGGTTTAAGATTCATAATCTCCTTCCGTAAGGTATTATCACCTTAATCCCGTCTGCATCCACTTCCTGTGGAGCAGGGGGGAGTCGAACATCGTTCCTCTCTTCCGCAACAGGTGTGCCCAGGTGTTTTTTTCTCGCCTTTTAAGGGATGAGAGACGGAGATCATCTTCTCTAATTTGGGACTACCGCACTGTTTGCAGATCAAGGATTCGCCTTTCGAACCCATCCCCACCAAAAACTCCGAAATAGCCCCGCAATTATTGCAGCGATATTCGTAAATAGGCATTCTTACCTCCTCGCAGGACAATAGGGCTACTTACGCCCAGTCTTTCTCCTCATCCGGCGACCCTCTAGGCCTGATGTATACAATTTGACATTGACCTTGAGATTGCCTTGCGGAGGGAGAACTACACTTTTTAGAATGAATCCGTTTTGGAGGCTGTAAATAAACTTCGTAGCCCAGGAGATCGTATATCTCCACAGCATCTTTTGCCAATGTTTCATCAGCAACAAACTGAAACATCCACCCCTCCGCTTCCAAAGATTTATGGCTTTTTTTCATAACTCTTTCATAGTGGGCCGTGCGGGACTCGAACCCACGGCTCTCTGCTTAAAAGGCAGGTACTCTACCTCCTGAGTTAACGGCCCCAACGATTTTGAAAAGACCAAACAAACTATTCCCCCCTCCCCTTTATCCCCTCCCACCAGGGGAAGGTTTAGATGGTAATTCTCACTTCAAAATATTGATCCATAGGGAGATGGGCAAACAGTACAGCGCCGATGCAGGGAACCACATATTTTACTGGCCACTGGCTTCCAAGAATATTAAAAAACTCAAGACAGGCAGAACAGACATGAAGGCTATCAGCAATCGAATAAGGGACGATGAGGCCATCAAGATTGATAAAAAATTTAGGATCGAGGAAGTTAGAATGATTTGCCGAATGGTTCATAAATATTTTTTCAAAATCAAAGGGTTCATTTGGTCGGTGACGTTCAAACCACGTCTGATAAAAATCTTTTTCAATCGGCTCGATATTTTCCCAGGCATTAGGTTTCCTTTGTTGATATTCTTCTGATTTAATCAATTGAGTGATTTCTTTAGGAGATGGAAGTCGATCTGGTTTAAAATTGGACTCCGTAATAATGATCGGGTTTCCAACATCTAAATGATCCAGAGATGTATTACTGACGACCAGGAACTTCCCTGCCTTTTCGGATTCCCAGTACCATGAGGTTCTCCTCTTGCAGAGGCCGTACCATGCTGGTGAAGCCAAGTATCCAGCCTCTCTTGTTGATCTTAACACCCGACAAGGAATCCGGGCTTCATCAGTCAGTTGAATCCCTCTTTCCTCAAAATTCTTCCTCACCTTACTCAAACCATGAGAGTCTACCCAGTAGCAAAATTTTTGGTAAGCCATCACTCCTCCATCGTGTCCGTGCCCGTTCTTCGTGTCTGTTAAACTTATAATCTATCGAATTAAGATAGCTTCTACTTGCTCCCACATCCGTTGAACTATCCCTTGCACTTCGTTGCATGGGTATTCCATGACCGTCTTCATATTGACTAATGCCTCAATCACCTTTGGTTCATAGGGAATTTTTCCGATGATTCTGGAACCATTGTTTTCGCAGTAAGAGGCGATTTTCTGAGTATTTTCCAAGTTTATGTCGAACTTATTAATACAAACCATCGAGGGAATCTTAAAGTGTCCTGCAAGTTTCAGAATTCTTTCCAGGTCGTGAATTCCTGAAAGGGTGGGTTCAGTGACTGCTAAAATCAGATTTACACCAGTCAATGACGCCGTGACTGGGCATCCGATGCCTGGAGGACCGTCGATCAGCACGAGCTCCAGCCTCTTCTCTTTAGCAATCTCCACCGCTTTCTTTCTCACCACTGTCACCAATTTGCCCGAGTTTTCTTCTCCGATTCCCAACCGTGCATGGACAAAGGGACCATAGGGTGTTTCGGAGACAAACCAATCCCCTGAAAATGCCTCCTCCATCATAATGGCTTCCTCGGGACAGATGTGACTGCAAAAGCCACATCCTTCACACGAGATACGATTGACAACTCCATTATCGATTGCATTAAAGCGACAAACCTCGGTACAGAGACCACATTGAGTGCATTTATCTAAATCAACATGAGGAGATCTTCCACCAAAATATTTCTCTTGAGTCAAAATTTTGGGTTGAAGCAAAAGGTGGAGATCTGCGGCGTCAACATCGCAGTCCACCATCACTTTATTTTTAGCTAATGAGGCGAATGCAGCGGCAATAGTCGTTTTTCCTGTTCCACCTTTGCCACTCACGATGGCCAATTGTTTTAACTGGTTCTTCTCTTGTTCCATTACATCTTCACTTTACTTGTTGAGCTAATTTATCAAGCTGCTCTTTTGAAAGAGGTTGGCCAAATGCCGCATAATGGTAAAGTGGCGGGGAGGGATTCTTAATCGGAACCCACTTTCCCTCTTTCCGGTTCTGGTAAATACATTGGTAATCTACCCCTTTTACCACAGGGATAACGCCCTTCAGATTTTTCACTTTCCCTCCTTCAAGCCAGGTTAAAGTAACTTTCCCTTTTTGAACTTGTTTCATAATTTCTGTTCCATGACAACCATCGCATTTTCTACCCTCTTTCATTACAGAATGGCTCATTTGAGGGGCAAACATAAAGAAAGTTTTATCGCCTTTTACCACAAAGTTCTGCATGCTCGCCGAAGAGACTTTGCCACCATAATTCATCAAGAATACCCAGCCGGAGACGGGAATGGCAACACGTTTCCCCTCCTTGACAAGGGTGTCGAAGTGGCAATTGGTGCAGCTCACCACATGGCGTATATGACAGGCTTTGCAATCCACCTTATCACCATGGACTTTATGGGAATCGGTTGGTTTAACAGATGGATGGCATTTCTCGCACTTTGTGTCCATGGCGCCAGGCTGTTTCAGGGATATATATTCAACTCCATCCCCGTGCATCTCCCTTGAAGAATGACAATCCATGCATTTCATACCCTTAGCGAAATGGACATCTTCCTGCTTGGCTGCATGATCAATCCCTATTATGGCCTGCTCCCTTGCGTGGCATTCCAAACACATCGTCTGGTTTTTAGCCGCCTCGGTTGAATATTTGAAAGTCTTATCTTTCTCCACTTTATGGCACCGATCGCATCCTGGCACATGGCAATTCTTGCACCCGAGGTTGGAATAGGGAACGCCGGATATGATTTCCAAGCCGCCATTTGCCTTGTCATACCAATGCCCCATGCCCTTGGCGGTATAGTGCAAACTGGAGAGAAAGAAACAGTTTTCTTTCTTGATCTCCTGGCAATAGGGATTTCCAAGCAGGCCAACAACAAGCAGATTCAGTACCATTAGTAGAATGATCAATAACCTTCTCATTTTCCTCCGTCCTCCTCAACTTGGATTTTTGTAAAACATTTTCATATTGCACGTGAGAGATGCTGAAACGAGTTCAGCATGACAATAAAGGGTCTGTTTTTTGTCATCCCGAACTTGTTTCGGGATCTCGGTTTTGGTTTTGCATTTTATGGTTTAAAGCCTCGTTTTGTGAATGAAGTGTTTTGCTTCGGTAATTTATAATCGCTTCGTGCAATCCCTTTATAGCAAGAAGGGAACAGTGGGCTTTTCTTGCCGGGATACCTCCGGCTGCCTGGATCACATCATTGTCTGTAAGTTTGAGCGCCTCATCGAGAGTCTTCCCAATGGCCAATTCCGTGGCAATGCTGGAAGTAGCAATTGCTCCCGGGCAGCCCATCGTCAGAAATTTAGAATCAGAAATTTTCCCATCCCTTACATTGATGTAAACCCTGACATAATCCCCGCAGGTAGGATCGCCCACAACTGCCATGGCGTCAGGGTTCTCTATTTCCCCTGCATTTCTTGGATGGGTAAAATGATCGATCATCGTCTCGTTATAGACGAGGTAACCAACCTCATCACCCAATTCTTCTGTCTCTTCGATTTGACTCATAGAGTTTCTCCTTAAATCCCCCCCTTTGTAGGGAACGGTTTCAAACCGTTCCCTACGGAGGTCGAGGGGGGATTATACATTTGAAACAGCAATCTGGTTTTTAATCTTTTCAAATAGAGCTTTGAATTTCTGGATATAAGAAATATTTTCAATAACGAAGGGGATCCCCTTTGAATAAGATTCGGCGATTCTACGGTCCATTGGGATTTCCATGAGAATCGGAATATTTTTAGATTTGCAGTAATCCCATATTCCTCGATCCCCTATATCCGCTTTATTGATCACCACTCCCTTTGAAATACCCAACTTTTCAAGCATGCCAACGGCCAATTCGAGATCATTCAGTCCAAAGGGCGTTGGTTCGGTCACAAGCATACAGAAATCACTTCCCTTGACAGTCTCAATGACTGGACAGGCTGTCCCCGGAGGGGCATCAAGAATCACAATCTTATCTTTTTGAATCTTTTCTTTAGCCTTTCGGATGAGGGGAGAGGCCATGGGTTCCCCGACGTTCAACACCCCATTGACAAAAGAAATTCCATTTGAATTCCCTTCCTGGACAATCCCGATTTCCCTCTCCACTTCAAAAATGGCCTTTTCAGGGCATAGATAAGAACAAGCTCCGCAGCCGTGACAGAGCTCATCAAAGACAAGCACGTTTTTCAAAATGACGGCAATGGCATGATATTCACATACCTTTGCGCATTTGCCACAGTAGGTACATTTCGATTCATCGATTCGGGGAACCGGAATTCCCATAGAGGTAACCTGATGGATAGAGGGGGATAGAAACAGGTGAGAATTTGGTTCCTCCACATCGCAGTCAATTAATTGGACAGTCCCTTTTGGAAGAGAAAGCGCCAGATTGACTGCAATGGTGGTCTTTCCGGTCCCCCCTTTCCCACTCGCTATTGAAATGATCATGCTGTCTTTCCTTGTCCACACATCTTAAAAAACTGCTTGGTTAATTTTTTGAGACACAATTTGTATACTGTCCATTTAGAGTCTCAAGTCCTCTCTTATCCTCTTTCTTGGTCCTCCGTCTCTTGCAGTCGTCCAGTCCTTGATCGGGATGATCTCCTCATATCTATCGAGCTGGCCAAGCTCCTTTAACCGATCGATGATGAGCTGCCAGGCGCAATCAGTCTCCCTGTCCACCTCACACTTCCCATTCGTCGATCCACCGCAGGGACCGTTGAGCAAACTCTTGGCACACCTCGCAATCGGACAGATCCCTCCGGTCTTATCCAGGATGCAGGTCCCGCAACCCTGACACCGTTCAGCCCAAACTCCTTGCTCCAGTGTCACTCCTAAAAAAGTTGTATTCACAGCCGGTAACACCGGCTTCGTCCTATACTTCTCCGCCACATACTGGACTCCTGCCCCACAGGCCATTGACAAGATTGCCTCATAGTCTCCGACAAAGGGTCGGACCTGATCGATGTACTCAGGATCGCATTGACGCTCAAGGGTATGCTCCCGAACCTCAATCTCCTCTCCATCCTTTGCGCGAAAGAGCCTCAACTCCGAAGCCAGTACTCCAACCTCCCTCTCTCCACCAACGGCACAGACCGTTACACATTCGTTACAGCCAAGAAGGAGAATCTTCTTATAAGGCTTAATCATCTGCAGGATCTCATCAAGTGATTTGCGATTTGCTACAATCATCAAAGCCTCTATTTATATTTAATCAGTCGCAACATTCTCGTAATAGCAACGATGCTCATACATTCGATATCGGATTGCCCCTGTTTTTGTAAGATGATCTAAGTGCTTCACAACCTCATCTATACGGAGTCCGAGAGCTTTAGAGATGTCTTCCGTTGTACAAGGTCTTCTCTTAATCAAGTTAAGAATCTCTGTATCCTTCACGGAGTTAAATTCTTCTCCCAAAGGTGCAGCGAATTCAGAGATGATCTCTGCTTTATCTCCAAGTGTTTTTCTTATCTCCTCCAGTTGACCCAGGGTTAAAGGGAAAGCAAAATCTTCAGCGGGGGGCCTGACGGGTGTGTTCAATTGAACCCTATCGGGCTGGATTCTTTCGATGACCCCTTTGAGTCTTTCAATCTCCTCTTTGTCGTCGTTTATCCCTCTGCAAAAGACCACTTCGAGCCAGATCTGACCTCGATACTCTTTCCGAAATTGAATGAGACCCGAAATGATTTCCTCAATTTTTAAGGATTGATGGGGTCTGTTAATATATTCAAAGGAAGCTGGAGTTATTGCATCAAGGGAGGGGAGAACGACATCGGCTTCCGAGAGATCCATTCTGACTTCATTTAACGAGAGGAGAGAGCTATTTGTTAAGACGGCAATAGGAGTAGAAGTGATCTCTTTTATCCTTCGAATTGTTTCTCCAATGTCGGTATTTAACGTCGGCTCACCAGAGCCAGACAGGGTTATGTAATCCGGCTTTTTATCCAAAACTGATAGATAGAGTTCCAATTCCCCCTGGATCTCTTCTGGAGGAACATAAGATTGCCGAGATACGGTCTTATGGATCGTCCTTCCCAAATCGCAATAGACGCAATCAAAGGTGCAGGTCTTATATGGCACGAGATCAACTCCCAAAGACCTTCCCAACCTTCTCGAAGGCACCGGGCCAAAGATGTATTTGAGGTCATTCAGTCTTTTATCCATGCCTATCAATGCTGAATTTTCTCAAATTCTTGAAGCAACCGTTTCTGATTGACGCCGAATAAAATGCAGGCCATCCCGAGCGTCTGGATTTTAAAGCCCGGTCTTTTTAGGCAATGCCCACCGAAATGTCTTTCCATCACTTCAGACATTTCAGGGTATTTTCTGACAATGTCTCCGATCAGTTTATATTCGAATAATGAGTTCTTAGCTGGATATGGCATCATTCCTTAGTTTGCCCCCTCCCTCATGTTTCGTCATTCCTGCCCCGTATCCAGTACGGGATAAACTCCAGCAGGAATCCAAATCTTTAGTTCCCTGTTTTCACAGGGACAAGTCTGGATTCCCGTTCCCGTTTCCTCCACCTTTTTCGTTCGACTGAGCTCTCGACGAAGTCCTCCCCCACCTGAGACTGTGTCATAATAAATAGTAGGCAGGAAATAAAGGCCTCGTCCTCGGCGGTCTGCAAATTGGACAGGGGACAGAGGGGCGGCTGAGGGAGCTTTAGAGCGTAACCTTTTGGTGAATAAAATCATACGCTTGTTTACCATGCAAACATCACTTTCAACGTTCAGGAGGGTTGCCCATAACCTTAAAATAACCGCAATTCTAAAGCTCCCGAAGCTGGCTCTCTGTCCCCTGTCCCCATTACGACACAGTCTCCCTGCGGGGGGAGGAGAGGAGGGGGGCGGACACGGTCACGAATCACGAGACACGTTTTTTGTTTGATTAGGCGGCCTCCAGTTCACGGCGTTTGGCCATGTCAAAGAGGATTCGTTCCCTGGCTTTATCAATGCCGAGAGCTTTGCGTTTCTTATCGATATGTTCGATCATCATCCCGGCAGCTTTAATTGGATCAGGCTGAAAGGCCCATTTTCCTTTAAAGATCTCATCAAATCCCTCAAAGAGCATCTTGGTAACTTCTTCACTTCCGAGTGTCGGCCATGTGACGCCAAACACGGTAAAAACACCTGAGGCAACAAAATATTGGCCGATGGAGATGGCCTTTTCGCTCATCCACTCAGGCGCCGCACCAGCAGCCGGCAGATCGCTGATGTCATCCCCCAGCCCTCCGTCCTTGACCACAGCGGTGGCTGCCATCAAGATCCGACTGTTATCCACACAAGAGCCCATATGTAGAACAGGCGGAAGGCCAACGGCCTCACACACAGAGGCTAATCCTTTGCCTGCATATTTGCTGGCTGCTTCCGGGGTGAGGAGTCCATACTTTCCTGCGGCCATAGCGCTGCATCCCGTCGTCAGGACGATGACGTCATTGCCAATTAACTCTAAGATCATCTTCAGATGGGCGTCATCGTGGGAAACCCGTGCATTATTACAACCGACCACACCGGCAATGCCACGAATCCGGCCGTTAATAATATTATCGTTCAATGGTCGGTAAGAGGCCCTGTAGAGACCACCCAAAAGGTAGTTGATCGTCTCGTGGCTGAAACCCACAACCGTGTCCATACTTTCCGCTGGAATGAGAAGGGGGGATCTCCGATTGGGAAAATTTTCGATGGCCTCTCTGAGGACAATTTTGGCCACATTGAGAGCTTCATGTTCATCGAACTGAATATGCATCGCCCCTTCAATCTTTGCCCTTCGATCCGTGGTGATGAGTTTGGTATGATAACATTTGGCTACATCCGCCAAGGATTGCATCTCGCACTGAACATCGACAACCATCGCTTCAACAGCGCCTGTGATAATGGCGAGTTCCTGCTGGAGGAAATTCCCTGCGCAGGGAATCCCATGGCGCATTAAAATTTCATTGGCAGAACAGCACATGCCGGCAAGGTTAATCCCCTTGGCGCCTTTTGATTTAGCGAGGTTGAGAATTTCAGGATCCTGAGAAGCTACGACCAGCATTTCTGGAAGAAGCGGCTCATGGCCGTGGGTGATGACATTGACATGATCCTCTTTTAGAACTCCGAGGTTAATCTGACCGGCTATGGGAACGGGATTCCCGAACATGGCATCCTGGAGTTCTGTTGAGATCATCGAACCGCCCCAGCCATCTGCTAAAGCGCAACGCGCAGAGGCTTTAAGAATATTCTGGTAGTCCTGATCCACACCGATATGAGTCCGGTGCATGATCTCAACGATCTCTCGGTCAATGCCCCGTGGAGCAGTCCCTGTTTCTCGCCAAAGTTGTTGCCGTTTCAGAGGGGCCCGTTTAAGAAATAAAATCTCTCCTTCCTGACGCCCAAATTCGGCCAAGGCCTTCTCACCCACATCGATCGCAATGTCCCGAACGGGCCGATCTCCGATTTCAACCCCAAAATCCATGGCCAGTTGATAAAGTTTCTGCTCGTCTTTGATCTGATAATCTGGAACTTCGCCTTTGGCTGTGGCCAGAAAGAGTTCCGCCACCCCTCTCGCATGGTCAGAATGAGCAGCAGCACCTGCGGCAACCATACGGGCAAAATTACGGGCGGCGATGGTTTCTGCCGTAGCTCCGCAGAGCCCCCTGCGTTTTGTTTTTTCTACAACTCCTTCTTTTTTCTTTGGAGCAGGAACCCGACAGGGCCCCATCCCACAATTCTTACAGCAACTCCCCTCTGCTCCAATGGGGCAAGGTTTCATAGCTTCTGCCCGGTCAAAGATCGTCTCACATCCGTCTACCGCTGCCTTTTCGATCATTATCTGCGTGGCTCTATCAACACTCTTCTTCTCCACTTCACCCATTGGAGCCTCCCTTCATTTTATGCGAAAGCTGACTTATTTTCTTACCATCGGTGAACCGCATTTGGGGCATTTCAGAGAGTAGCAGGGTGCTCCTGGTTCATGCGCTGCCGTCGTTCCGCATTTTGGACAGGTGCATTCTCCTCCGGGGCCTGCACCGGCCCTGGAGCCGTCCATTCTTCCCCTGCGAGATCCACCCATTCCGGCACCTCTGCCTGTTCCCGGACCACTACCCCCGGGTGGACCAGTTCCATCACCTCTCGGCATATTCATCACCCCCTATACCACAAAATCGCATAGCGCACAGAGCATAGCGCATAGCGCAAGAAATACTACCCATGCCTGCCGGTAGGCAGGTCTCCCTTTCCCCCTAAAGGGGTTAGGGGGTTGGGTTCCATCGAAGGCCCCCATGCAACCACTATTTTTTTATATTACCAACGACGGAACCCCATGTACCACGTAGGATCCATGGCAGTCCTGAACCTCACATGGTTCAGGGCTCGCCCACCACCAAAAACTCTGCCACGGCCTCCGCCCCATGGGAGACCACCACGGCCTGCCCCAAAGATAGGACCATAAAATGGCCGACCAGAGGGTGGATACCCACCAGAGGGTGGATAATAAGGAGCGCCCATACCGTACCCATAGGGCCCATACCCTCTGTATGGCGTAGCGCAGAAACCTCTTCCTCCACCGGTCATTGGACCCATTCCCATTGGTCCAGTTCCATCAAATCCTGGCATAAAGATCACCTCCTTTCTGTAGAAATTTCCTCCCCCCTTGTGGGGGAGGATTAAGGTGAGGGGTAATTTTGACCATTTTATCACCCCCACCCACACCCCCATCAAGGGGGAGGGGATATAGTTTAGAGACGCCTCCCCCATCAAGGGGGAGGGAATATGGTTGAGAGAGATTCTTCGCTTTGCTCAGAATGACATAATCGGGTAGCTATTTCTTAAGCTCATCGAGCCTCTTCTCAATGTGGCCCAACTCATCTCGAAAATAATTCGCCCCTTCTTCAAGAAACCTAATCTCCTCTTCTTTGGTTGGCGGTCCCCATGGTGGAACCGGTCCGCCAAACCACCCGGGATGCCAACACCGACCACGGCCAAATCCATAGGGATGGTACCCCCATCCCGCAGGTCCCATTCCGTAAGGCATAATCATCCCTCCTTTCTGAATTCGCGATCATTCGAATGACATCGAATTTCACGAAAAGATCTTATTCGAATAATTCGGAGCTATTCGTGGTATTCGTTTATTGATTTCTGGGGCCGCCCATGCCGCGTCCCCCGCCCATTCCAAAATGAGGAGGAACCGTAGGCCCACTTGCTTCCTGAAGTTTTCCAGCCTTGAATGCTTCGGTAACTTCCCTTAACGTCCCTCCAGAAACCAAGTGGACCTTAATCCCTGATGCTGAAAGGGCTGATGCCGCATTTGGTCCGAGATTACCCGTAATCACAGCGCTCGCACCTTTTTGAACAACAGATTGCGCTGCCTGAACCCCTGCTCCGCCTGATGCCATTAGCCCCTCATTCTCTGACACCTCAAACTCCATGGTCTCCGGATCGACAAAAATGAAGTATTGGCATCTTCCAAACCTTGGGTCGATCTGGGAATCGAGATCCTTTCCTGATGAACTGATAGCAATTTTCATCTCCCTTCCTCCCCACATTCATGGTCGTGATGCTCACAGGCGACGATTCCTTGAATTTCGCCTCTGAGGTAAGCCTCTACCACATCCCTTACTTTCCCTTGGGCCCCTGTAGCGACGTCAATCCCAAATTGGGTGAAAAAGTCGATGGCCCTCGGTCCCATTCCGCCTGCAATCATCACATTTGCCTTTTGGGAATGGATGAACTGAGGAATGACACCAGGTTGATGATTCGGGAAGTAAGGATTCTTTACTATTTCAAAACCCAGTATCCGGTCTCCTTCTACATTAACGAAGGTATAGAATGGACATCTCCCAAAATGGGCGCTCAGCAATCCTTCGAGACCAGAACCATCTTCAGAAGCCAATGCAATTCTTTTCATCTCTTCACCTCCTGTTCTTTGAAATGATAGGGGAATTTTTCCCTTTCAGATTGTTTCTCTATCTCTTTAAAACCAACATACACCTTACAGCGATGGGCTATCTCCTCAAATGCCTTGGTTGCCTCGGAATCTGGATGGGCCATCACGAAAGGCATTCCTCTGTCACAATCGGTAACCATCTCTGGATCGATAGGAATCCTCCCAAGAAAGGGAACCTTCATGTCACGGGCAGCTTTTTCTCCCCCGCCGGTTTTGAAAAGAGGAATCTCTTTATGGCAGTGAGGACATTCCAATCCACTCATGTTCTCAACAATCCCAATCACCGGAATGCTGAGCATTCTACTGAAGGTAACCGCCTTTCGAGAATCAAGAAGGGCAACATCCTGAGGGGTTGTTACGATAACAGCTCCGTCTACGTTTTTAATCAAGTGGGCTACACTCAGCGGCTCATCCCCCGTCCCAGGAGGGAGATCTACAACGAGGAAATCAAGGCTTCCCCACTCCACCTCACCAATAAATTGGCTGATGGCATTGTGTTTCAAAGGGCCTCGCCATACCACCGGGTTGTCCCGATCTCCAATGAAAAAAGCCATGGAAATGACCTTTAAATTCGGGAAAACCTCCACTGGAATCATACCCCGACCTGATCCCTCCACCTGGCTAAATTCAATTCCAAGCATCTTTGGAATGTTCGGGCCATGAATGTCCGCATCGAGGAGCCCGACGTTAAAGCCATCCCGAGATAGGACAACAGCCAAATTTGTCGATACGGTGCTTTTCCCCACACCGCCCTTGCCACTCATCACCATAATTCGATGTTTGATGTAAGAGAGTTTGGACTTCAACCTCTCTTCTTGTGCATGAGCCTCTTTCTCTTGCTGGCTGCAAGAACTGGTTTCGTTGCAGGTATCGCAGGTTGCATCTTTCTCACATTTTTCTTTCGCCATAGGATTCTCCTTCCTATTGAACCTTTATTTTAACAATTTGAACTTTGAGCTTTTTCATTTGAAATTCAGTTTGTATCTTCCTTCCAGGGCGGACCTTTCCTCCAACCACAGAATCGTCTGCTTCCCCTTCTTCTTTCGCAGCAAAAACCAGGTCGAAGCCTTCCTTTCATGAAGAGATCGGAGGCGATTTCAGCCTCCCCTACCACATTGTGGACAACATCAATTCCTCTGCTTCCCAATTGATTTAAGCAAAACCCATCAATTCCACCACAGATAACCTTGTTCACCCCGTTGGAAGTTAATTGGTCAAGACGCTGAGGTAGGTTGAGATGAGCCACAGGAAAGTTTTCCTGATAGACCACTTTTCCATCCTCTACCGTAATGATCCGAATTTCCGGAGAGAAATCAAAACGCGGGGAAATCCGAGTTCCAAAAAGGGGGATTGCAATCTTCATATCTACAGAGTATGTAGAGCAAGAAAGGTGCCAGAAGGGGTCTAAGAGAAAAATAGCTGTAACTTGTTGAAATTATATCTTTTTGGAATGAGGGGCGTTAAATGTGGTGGATTATTATGTTGCAAAAATAAAACTAATGCAACGATTAAGTTGCAATAATGAAACTTCCTCAATTGAGACCGTATTTCTTTATTTTTCTCCAAAGGGTGGTTCGATCTATGCCTAATTCCTGGGCTGTTTTGATTCGATTTCCATCATATTTTTTCAGTATCTTTTCGATGACTTCTGTCTCTGCCTTCTCAAAAGGAGTCTCCTCTTGCAGAGGCATAGATGGATTTTCTCCTTTTTGATCTTCAGTAATTTCCTTGGGCAGGCAATCCAAATCAATCCGGTCACCTTTGCAAAGGACAAAGGCATGTTCGATGATGTTTTCAAGTTCCCTGATATTTCCAGGATAATCATGTTTCAACAGTAACCGCAGGGCCTGATCCGATACACCCACAATCTGTTTTCCCATTCTGGCGTTAAACTTCTGAATAAAGGCGTCGATCAATAAAGGAATATCCTCCCTTCTTTGGGAAAGAGGAGGCAGTTCAATCTTCACCACATTTAAACGGTAGAAGAGATCGTCTCTAAATTTTCCTTCACTTATAAGTTTTGAAAGATCTTTATTGGTTGCCGCAATGATTCGGACATCGGTCTTTCGGGGGCTGGTCCCCCCGAGAGGTTCAAACTCCTTTTCCTGCAACACCCGAAGCAACTTCACCTGCAGCGATGGGGACATATCCCCCACCTCATCAAGGAAAATTGTTCCTCCATTGGCCAGAGCGAATCTTCCTGGCTTATCCTTCTTGGCATCGGTAAATGCTCCTTTGACATATCCAAAGAGTTCCGATTCAAGTAAAGTATCCGGAAGGGCGCCACAGTTCACCTTGATGAAGGGTTTCTCCTTTCTCCGGCTCAGATTGTGAATGGCTTTTGCAAAGAGTTCCTTCCCTGTGCCACTTGCGCCTTGAATCAGGACCGTGCTATCGCTTTCTGCAATATTTGGAAGAATGCTGAAGATGTCATGAATCAAGTAATTTTTGCTGATGATATCCCCGAGTGTATATTTTTGAAAGAGTTCCTTTTTAAGTTCTTCAATGACAGAGAGATCCCTAAAGGTTTCAACTCCTCCAATGATTTGTCCTTTTTCATTCCTTAATACGGCTGTGCTGATGCTGATGGGAACCTTTTGCCCTCCCTTCTTTAAGATGGTGGCAGGGAGATCGATGATCTCCTTCTTTGTTTTGAGGGTTTCCTTCAGGGCACATCGGGACTGACAGATATCCGCCCTGAAGACATCAAAGCAGTATCGGCCGACAGCCTCCTTGCTGGAAAATCCAGTGATTTCTTGTCCAGCTTTATTCATAAAAGTAATCTTGCCGTCATTGTCTGTAGTGAAAACCCCATCGGCAATGCTATTAAGAATCACATTAAAAAATTTATCAGGTTCTCTTCTTTTCATAACTGAATCATATCATAAGGTTTTTTAAACTCAAAGAATTTCTAATTGAATGCCTTCAGGAGGGGAACTATCAAGAGCTACTCAGTTTGAATAAAGGAATGAAGAATTTCTTCTGGTATTGTCCCCTCAAGATAAGGGAAAATAATTTTTAAGGAGTTCCCGAAGGGGTTTTTCTTCTTTAAAAACTTCTCCAATCAAAATCTCACGAATGATTCCTTGTCGATCGATTAGAAAATTCGTAGGGATGGCATAGACGCCATATCTCTTGGCCATCTTACCGTCCGGATCCAAGGGGACGGGAAAGGTGACGTCGAGCTGTGCTATAAAGGCCAGAGCAACTTCGGCGCTCTGTTTGACATTTACTGCCAAAACTAAAAAACCTTCTTTCTTCAATTTTCGATAATACTTATCAATGATAGGCATCTCATAACGGCAGTAAGGACACCAGTCCGCCCAGAATCTTAAAAGCACTACTTTTCCCCTGACCTTATCTAAGCTCCAGGCTTGGCCTTCCAGGTCCTGGAAATTAAAATCAATAGCGGCGGCTCCTAATTTTGGGAGGGAGGATTTTTCGGCTTTTTCCTTGCAGGCGGAGACCATGAGGAAGAAAAGAAGCCCTATAATAAGAAACTTTAAAAACTTTGACTTCACCACTTTGGCTTCATTTCCTCTAACTTAGGAGGAACCCAGTCTTCAGGAATGCAACATCCTAAGGGCTTAAGGAGCTCTTCATATAAGACTTTCTTGCCCGTTTGCGTATCGATAAAAACGGCCCAACCGCCAACGACTGAGGCTGGATGAAGAGCTTCTTGGGGGAAAAAATTAAAGGCATATACCCGATAATAGTCAATGGAGCTTTTCTTTTTAACCGGATAGATCAGCACACTTTCAGCCAGTAGTATGCATTTCAGTTTTTTAAAGTCTTTAATTTGTCCCTGGCCAATTTTCAGCGCTTCCTCATGGCTTACCTTAGAGGTCACCGGCGCTTGAACATGGGGGTAGAGTAAAGCGCCCAAAGATTTTATTCGTCCACGGGAATCTATGGCATATCCAAGAGAGGACTCATAAATGATCACACCATGAAAGGTTTGCCAATAGCTCACATACCAGGTATCTGATATTTTTTCGGCGCTTTTCAGCTTCAATTGGTCAGGCTCGATTCGGAGCAAGGATTTATATTTGCTGACGAGTGGAATGCCTGTGTTCGTTATCTCTTTTCTCGATAATTTTGAAAAATTTTTAATTTCTAAGAGATTCGACTCGATTCCCCGGATGATCACGGGAGCTTGAGTTAGAGAATCCCTAAGGATGGATAATTTTTGTCCTTTGTAGTTGACCGTTTCGTAATCTGCTCTTCCGTTAATCCCTGATGCCGGAATCGAGCGGAGGATGAGAGGGATGATGAGAAGCAGGGTGTTTAAAAAAAAGAATGACCTTTTAAAAAGATTTGGACCTAACAAATTTAAACCTGATGATTTCGTAAAAAATCCAAAAATAGAGGAAATGTCATGCGGGTGAACCATGCCCTGTTGAAAGACAGGGTTGGTTCAGCATCTAATAAAAGTAAACCAGACCCTGAAACAAGTTCAGGGTGACAGATCCGAACTTTTTACGAAACTATTAGACCTTGACACCTAAATAGCGCTCCTGAATATCCATAGCGCCTTCCAGTTCTGATGGCGTTCCCTCATAAACAATGGATCCCTTTTCCATGATATAAACCCCTTGGCAGATATTCTTAATGGTTTTAAGATTCTGTTCCACCAACAAGATCGTGGTCCCTTTCTGATTGATGGTCTTTACCGTATCGGCAATTAATTTTACCAATAACGGCATTAACCCTTCCATGGGTTCATCCATCAACATCATTTTGGGCTTGGTGATTAAGGCTCTGCCCATAGCGAGCATTTGTTGTTCTCCTCCAGAAAGGGTGCCTGCTTTCTGGTTAAGCCGTTCCTTCAATCTTGGAAAATATTCAAATATCTCTTCAAGTACCTTTTTATCCAATTCTCCCTTAACAACAGGAACCCTCAGGTTTTCCATGACGGTCAGTTTGGGAAAGAGATGTCTGCCTTGAGGCATATAGGCAATACCCATGCGAGGGATTTGATAGGCTGGCAAACTTAACAAATTGATGTCACCGAAATGAACTGACCCACCTTTGGGTGGCACCAAACCCATGATTGACTTTAGGGTCGTCGTCTTCCCTACCCCATTTCTGCCGATCAGACCAATCAGTCTCCCTTCATTGACCTCCAGGGAAGTATCATGAAGGACTTTGCATTCTCCATAACTACAATTTAAATTTTTCATCCTAAGCATGTTCGCTACCCAAATAAACTTTCTTCACTTCTTCATTTTCTTTGATCTCATCCGGAGGGCCTTCTGCCAGAATGGAACCGTAATGAAGAACAGAGATGTTGTCTGCCAACTCCATGACCACTCCCATATCATGTTCCACCAAGATAATGGTTTGCCCTGAAAGCATACTTCTCGTCTTCCTGACCAGAAGCATGGATTCCTGGCTGTTGAGTCCGGCAGTGGGCTCGTCTAATAAGAGGAGATCTGGCTCCGTACTTAAGGCAATCCCCATCTCCAAGATCCTTTGATCCCCATAGGATAATTCAGAACAGACCAACTGAGCTTTATCTTGAAATCCAGTAAGCTCTAACATGGATTCCGTTTTTTCCCTCACATCTTGCCATTTCAATGCCCGTATAAAAGGATTAAAAAATTTCTTTCGAGATTGCACCGCCGTCCAGATATTTTCAAATACGGTCAAACCAGAAAAGAGGCTGGTGATCTGAAGGGTCCTGGCAATGCCGATATGAGAGATCCGGTGGGGGCTTAAATTGGTAATCTCCTTCCCTTTAAAGAAGATATGTCCACCCGAGACAGAAAGTGTTCCATTGATCAGATTGAGCAGGGTTGTCTTTCCAGCCCCATTGGGTCCTATCAGCGCCCTCAGTTCCCCTTTCTGAACATACAGGTTTACCTTATTCACGGCTAATAAACCACCAAAGGCTTTGTTCACATCGACAAGTTTCAGGATGGTCTCAGATGTTTCAGACACTCGCTTTCCTTCTTTTGAACTTGGATTGAATGAGACCCACAAGTCCTTTAGGGGCCACTAAGACCATGAAGACCAAAACGATCCCTACAACGAGATCTGTGGCCTGAAGATAATTAATCAGATAATGTTCTAAAGACATGACAATGCCCGCCCCCAATGCTGGCCCCATTAATGTCCCCATACCTCCAACAATGGTGTAAACGACCGCATGCCCTGAAACGGACCAGTGAAGATAACCGGCTGATGCATACTTTAGGGTCAGGCTGTAAAGCCCCCCGGCTAATCCGCTCAAGCCTCCAGCGATCATAAAGGCGATGAGTTTATATCGCTGCACATTATAGCCAATCAGCCGGGCGCGGTCTTCGTTTTCTCGTATCGATATAAATACCTTACCCAGAGGAGATTGGACCATCCTTCTCAGAAAGAGATAAGAAATGGCAACGACAGTCAAAACGAAGTAATAGTTGCCCTTAATATCCATCAAGTCTATTTGAAACAATCCTAGACGGAAAGGAGGAGGTGAAAAGGTGAGGCCATCCGATCCACCCGTAAAAGAAGTCCAAGTATCTCCGATGATGTTCCCGATGATGGCGAAGATGATCGTGATAATGACAAAATGGATTCCCGTCAGTTTCACAGAAAAATATCCCACAAACCAGGCAAAGAGGATTGGAATGACGATGGAGAGAAGAAGGCTCAGTTCTGTATTAAAACCAAATTGCCGCATGAGAATCGTGACGGTATAACTCCCCAAACCAAAAAAGAGGGCCTGCCCAAAACTTAAAAGTCCCGTGTAGCCGAAGATCAGGTCAAAAGAGATGGCAAATAAGATCCAAACAAAAAGCTCTGTTAAGAAAGTTTGATAGAAGAGATCAACAAAAAAGGGTAAAACGGTCAATAAAAGGAGGATGAGTACAAATATCAAAATAAAACCGAATGATTTTCCTTTTTGAATGAACACGATCTATTCTCCAAAAAGCCCCTGGGGCCGAATCAATAAAACAATGATCATAAAGGCCAAAGCAAAGACCGTAGCAATGGAGGGGGGAACAAAGAGAGAACCTATTCCTTGGATTAAGGAAATCATAATGGCAGCGAGCACAGAACCTTCAAGGTTACCCATCCCTCCAACGATCACAATGATGAAGGCCATGATGAGGACCTCTCGTCCCATCATGAATTCGACCGAGACAATGGGGGCAGCCAGTACCCCTGAAAAGGCGGCTAAGGCTGACCCCAAAACGAATGTCCACATATAGACTTTGTTGACTGGAATCCCTAAGCCTACAGCCATCTCCCTGTCTTGCACCACGGCCCTCATCCAGAGCCCATACTTCGTTTTCCTTAAGAAAATCCAGAGACCGATCATCAGCCCGATAGAGATCAAAGCGATCATAATGCGCATTGCCGGGTATTGTAATTCGAAGAGAGGGAAGCGATAGGCGACAGGTGGAGATATTCTTCTTGGAGAACCACCGAAGATCATCAGTACCAATTGTTGAACAGCTAACATCAAACCGAAGGTACAAATGATGGTGATGATAGGTTTATCTTCGATTGTCCTGATCAATCCCCTCTCTATGATCAAACCAATTAGGCCAACACAAAGGGGGGCAACGACCAAAGCGATCCAGAAACTCCCCGTGATCTCAATCAGGTACCAGGCCACCACAGCCCCTAACATATAGAGGGCTCCATGAGCCATGTTAATGATATGGAGGAGACCAAAGATCATGTTTAAACCCAGAGCGATGAGGGCCATGATCAAACCCCAAACAATTCCATTCAAAATGGCTATGGCCAAATTGGAGATCACGAATCTTGTCCTTTTATTAAGATCACACCTGAAAACCCCGTCCTGTGCCATGCCTGCCGGTAGGCAGGGAGGGGATGAAACGTGTGTCTGACAAAGGCAGTAAAAACCAAATCAGATGCTGAAACGAGTTCAGCATGACAAGGAGGTTTGGTTTTCGGTTTTTGTCATCCCGAACCAGGTCCTGAACTTAATTCAGGATCTAACGATTTCGGGATCTCGTTTTTGGGTTTAAGAATTTAGGTTTTAAAGCCCCTCCCCCTTTTCTCCCCCGAGGAGAAACAAAGGGAGGGGCTTCGGGTTTAAAATAGTTGTCTCTTAAAGCTTCTTCCTTAAATCTACTTCCGGGTCGTACATCACCTGTTCTTTAGGAATACGCTTAATGATTTTTAGTTTGAGATCAGGTTCTACTCTCGAAATATAATGGTCTGTGAAACCCTGATGGTCCTGAACCCTCATATCCAGGTCACCAACCGGACACCATGGGCCAGCCTTCAGTTTCAAACTGCAAATAGCATTGATGAGATCCGCGTTCTTCTTGTTATCCTTCCAGCCGGTCTGCTCAATGCCCAGTTTGATCATATACGGATAGATCCACATGGACCACATATGAGACCCTGCAATGGTGACCTTTGGATTCCCAACTTCCTTCCCATCATCCGTCACTCCGCAGGCCTTCCGATAGGCTTTATCGTAAGCTTGCAATTCTTTAGGAACCTGATCGAAATGTCGGGGATGGTATTCGATATAGTAGGCTCCTATGGATTCCTTTCCAACAACCTCCTGGCCGATACCTTCTGTAGTGCAAATCACTGTAAATCTTTGAAGACGTTTATGGAGCCCTACTTCAACGGTTTGCCTCAACACCCCTAAACCCGAAGATCCTAAGAAAGCGGTGAACAGAACCTCCGTGTCGGGATCCACTTTCTGCAAATAAGGAACAAAATCCTGGGTGGCTTGTGGAGCACGGATCTCCTGGGCTTTCCCGCCGGCTGCCACGACACGGCTTCCAAATTCTCTTGCTAAAGAATGACCCCAGGCATAATCGGCCACCAAAAAGGCCCATTTTTTGCCTAAATTATCAAAGCCCCATTTCCAACCCGCCAAAGCTTGCGTCCTTGCATGGCTATGGTTACGAATATAATAGGGAATTGCATCCTTTCCGGTAAACTCATAGGTCATGGAACCACCACTAAATAATGGGATTTTGTACTGTTCAGCAAGAGGAAAACAGGCTTTGTGGACTCCTGAATGGATGGACCCCATGATAAAATCCACTTTGTCTTCCAAAATCATTTTTTTGAACATGCTGGCTGCCCAGTCCGGCTTGCACTTCGTGTCATAATCGAACAATTCTAATTTTCGGCCTGCGATGCCACCCTCTGCATTCATTTTGGCTATGGCCGTTTTGCCTACCTTCCCCAGCCAGTATCCATATTCCGTAGCAAAAACAGTATACTCATTGAACATTCCAATTTTAATCGGTGGCTCGGCTCCATAGGTGAAAGGCACAGGGGCCCAGGAACTGAGGCTCAAACCCGCTGCCCCGAGAGCAGTGGTTTTAATGAAATCACGTCGTGAGATCTCTTTTTTTAAGATTCCCTCAACTTTTTTCTTCGATTTTTTTGTTTCCATATTTCCCCTCCCTTGTTATTAAAAATTGTTGAACGGCTAACAACTCCCACCTCTTCAACCCAATTTCACCTCCTTTCTTCTATTTTTTCGATTTAACTCATACCACCTTTTCAGGCAAAACCCTGTCAATCAGCTCTGTCAGATCGTAGAGTTTCATCTTGCTTCCAATTCCTTGCGAACCCTGGTTGAGATTGTAATGGCAGAAGGGACAGATGGAAACCATATGTTGAGCGCCAGTTTCCATTCCCTCTTGTATTCGGAGGCCAGCATTTCGTTGCGCCCAATCGTTATATCCGGTCATGACGCCGCCACCACCACCGCAGCAGTAGGAATTGGCTTTGATCCGCCTCATCTCCCTCAGATCGATTCCGGGTATCGCCCTCAGAAGCTCCCTCGGTGTCTCGTAGAGGCAATCCGTCTCATCCAAATTGATATAGGCGCCTGCCCAAAGTTGGGTTCCATCTTTGTCGATGATGAACTTTGTAAGATGCCGGCCCGCATGGCAGGGGTCATGGTAGGTCACCTTCCAGGGCAACGATTCGGAGAATTTCAATTGCCCGGACATATATAGGTCGTATAAAAACTGAGACGTGTGGGTAACCCGAATTCCTTCCATCATTCTCCCATACTCTTCAGCCATGGGATAATCTTTCATGAAAGCTCTGTAACAACCGGCGCAGGAAGTCACGATCGTCTTCACACCCTTTTCGTCATGTAACTTTCTGAACAACTCTAAATTTGATTCAGCCACTCTTTGAAAGGCTTCCACATCACCAAGTCTCATGGCTGTGGATCCACAACAGAGCTCGCTTTCACCCAGAATACCGAAGTCCAGTCCAAGTTTATTAAAGATGGATGCCGTGGCTTGGGGAACCACCCTTACTGGAACGTTGTAACCGCCTGTGCAACCGACATAATAGAGAATCGGGGCAGGCTCCTTCAAGATATCCTTGATGGGCTTTTGTTTCCCTTTCTTGAAAGGCCGGGTCCAATCCAACCTGACTCGTCGTGGACCTTGATAGGGATTATCATAGCTGCTCAGGGATTGTGCAATCACCTTCTGCTTGGGCATGGGTCCTATGCCGTCTCCAACGGCTTTCCGTCTCATGGCCTCGATGATCTCAGGAATAAACGGTTTGTGATCGAGCTCGCATTGACTCTGGCATCCGCCACAGACATTGCATTTATAAATGGCATCGATCAGCGCCTCGGTCCACTTCAGGTCTCCGCTCAGAATTCCTCTGGCAAAGGCGATCTTTCCCCTGGCGGACAAAAATCCCTCAAAACCAAACTCTTCTCCTGCAGGACAGATGGGACTGCTCACTGAGGGTGGGCCATATTCATAAGCCTCCTTGCAAGTTCCGCAAGCCGTGCATCTCCAGAGGACATCTTCTAATTCTTTAAGACTGGGAATATTCCATTTCATGATAACCTCCTATAACTTAAGTCGCGGAATGATGGAATGATGGAATAGTGGGTTAACCTCCCCCTACCCAGTATCCCATTATTCCGATTTTCCATTTCCGTCTTTTTTATCAATCCATTATTGATGATCTCGTAAAAAGTCCCGATCTGTCACCCTGAACTCGTTTCAGGGTCTCGTAAGTGCTTGATTTTGTTAGATGCTGAAACAAGTTCAGCATGACATTTTCCTTGTTTTTCGAGTTTTTACGATTCCATCATTATTCCAATGTTCCATTATTCCATTCTTCCTCTTAAATACCCAGCTTTCCAGGGTTCATAATATCATTTGGATCCAAAAAGGTTTTCAACCGTTTCATCAGCATGATGTAACCAGGATGTGCCCGTTTATTGATCTCCACCGCAAAGTCAACAGGAGGTTTATAGGGCATGCCCCCATTGTCGAGATCCACTTTTAAACACTCGACGATTGCTCTTCTCGCATTCTCTGTCTCCTTGGGGCTCTGTTTATTAAAAGGAGTCATCGCCCTGAGCATGCCATAATGGACACCCCGGTACATGCTCATTCTGATAGAAGGCGAGAGATTGTGATTGATCATGATCTTTCTCCATTCCTTATAAATAGGAGCCCATCGATTCGCCGGCGTGAAGGTTCCTGGCCAGGAGATGCCTGCTCCAGCCATCTTGCAGTAATTTTTTGTAGACCCTACAATCTGGCTGGGCAATTGTGTTCGAGCCCTCAAGGCTTCTTCCGGGTAATGGGTGACCTGAATGCTCGTTCCCTTATTTTTCTCCTCACCCACAACCTTTTCCCATATTTCAGTTCGGGCTTCTTTCTCCTTTTCCGTGAAGGAAAAAGTGGTGGCATAGCTAAACCACTCCGGAGCATTATCTGGCTTGGGTTTATAGGGATAGGGAATGGGGACCTGCGATAGCCACCAGGAAACGGCAGTGAGATCATCACAGATTTCATAATTACTCAGGTTCAACATATACGAATACATATCATCCACATTATCACAGGAAACGGTGAAGATTTTTAAGATCGGAGGGATGTGATGAACCGCAATGCCGAGTTTGGTTACAATGCCAGTCGTTCCTATCCAACCCTTGAAGAGCCCGTCCATTTGCGGCATGGGCAAACAACTGTGCCAGGCATCTGGATTGATGGCGCAGGATCCCACTCTTACCAGTTCACCGGTTGGCAGAACGACCTCCATGCTTGTAATCTCCTGGCTGTTCAATCCATACCTTGCATTCATGTGGCCAATTCCGTGGTTGATGGCGCAAGAGGAGACTGAAGCGGAAGGCGGACCTACAGGCCAACCGAACCTGAGATTATATTTGTACAAAGCATCGGCCAACTGACCATGAGAGACACCAGGTTCAATCACGGCATATAAGGCCTCGGGGTCGAGCTTTACAATTTTATTCATCTTTTTTAAATCCATAATGATCCCGCCACGCTCAGGAATACACAATCCTCCGATATTGGTACCTGATGTATAGGGCACCACTGGAATTTTTTCCTTATTGGCAAATTTCAGTAGCTTTTGTATCTCTTCTACGGTGTGTGCCAGGACCACATAATCTGGCAATTTGGGTGTGACAAAGGACATATCATAGGAATAAGCATAGAGGATATGTTGGTCTGCTGTGGCGTTCTTCTCTCCAACAATCGATTTTAATTCCTTTAAGATTTTTTCTTTCTTGTCGGTTTTGACAGCCTTGACAGCCTTGACCGCCTTAGCCGCTTTAGCTTTCTTTTCCTTCTTTTTAGCTTTCAATTTAGCACCTCCTTTGAAACTGAGATAGCTTTAAGAAATATTGATTTTTTTCTTTCTTTTTCAAATCACCTCCTTTATTCAACGCCTTATCTTTAATGAAATTCAAACAACCGATTAAAACCATGCCCATCATAGACTTCGATATTAAAAAAGTCAACCCGTTGCTTCATTTGACTCTAATTAGAGTCTTATTATAAACTGCCAATTTAATCAGAATTGTCATTCCGGCCCCGTATCAAGCACGGGGTAAACTCCAGCCGGAATCCAGTACTTTCAAGACCTTCTGGATGCCCCCGTATCAGGTACGGGGCAGGCTCCTCAAGTCCGGCATGACGGCAAACACTGTTTATGGATAGACTCTAATTGAGTTTGCCATATTTTCTGGCAGCCGATACAAGAGCCTCCATATTTTCTTTAGGCACCACTGGCCACATATCGCAGCCAGGCCAGATGGCATTCACACCTCTATCTACCGCTTCCTTAACAGCCTTATCCACATCATCAGGTTTCCCTTGTGATAAGACTCCATAGGCATCCAATTCTCCAAAAATCATTGCACCTGGGCCGAGTTTCTTTCTGGTTTCATCCACTTTATTCTTTTTTTCTACGCTGATGGCATCCGCCCCGCAGAGAACCATCTGCTCAACAATCGCATTGGTATCACCACAAATATGCAGGATCTTGGGTGATTCGATGTTATCAAATATCTTCTTCAGGGGAGGACGAACAAGGGATTCAAACATGCGAGGGCTTAATATGTCTGGTCCAGCGCCCATCTCACGAACCGTAATATAATCCGCACCGGCTGCCCTGTAAATCTTTATGATCTGGATGAGGACTCCTGCTAGTTGATCAAGTACATTTCGTACCATCTCTGTTTTTTTAAATGCCGTCTTTGCTAATTGGGAGAGATCCACCAACTGCCCAGCCAATGTATAAGGCCCCAAAACCCAAGCTCCGATGGGAACCTGATTACCCACCTCTTGTTTCAGTAAACGAAGTGCTTCTGTGACCACGGGGATCCTCCCCGCTTTGGCGAGATCGGAAGGCATCCGGATCTGCAGGTCTTCCACCTTTTCTGCCGGGTGCTGGATGATCGTGGGATAGAGAATATCTGAGGCGTGAGCATAGTAATTCACTTTGCTCCCGAGGACTTCTGCCTCCACTCCCATATCAAAGGGAACAACAGCGCATGGAAAACCAAAGAGTTGGAAACTCGAGGCAGCCATGCTGGCCATTTTGCGTCCATCGGTGTGGATCTCTGGAAATTTCCAGCCATACTTCTCCAACCCATGGACCGTGATGTTACCCATGCCACTAAAGAGGGGAATGTAATCTAATTTTTCCTTTTTAAAAAATTTGAGGACTCCTTCTCTTGGATTCAGATTCGTTGCCATCTTATTTTTCTCCTTTCAAATCCCCCCTAACCCCCCTTTTCGGGGGAGGGGGGATTAATCAATGCTCATTGTTGGGGAGTGATAGCTATCGAACTTTCCACAGCAAATTGCTTCACGACGTCGGGAAAGAGCAGGTTTAAAGGATGGTTTCCAGAGGGCAATAGGTTGCTCTCTTCAAAGGCCAGAGCAGCCATCATACTGGAGGCTGCTGCCACGGCTGGAAAAACTCTACTCGTACCCGTTAAAGGCCCGCAAAAAAGAAAATCACTTGCTAAGGCAGAGATTGCATGCACACCCGCGTCGATAGCTGGAAATTTATCTTTGTCCTGTTCACTGGCCGCTTTTCTCCACATATAGGTGCCATTCGAAGGGGCAAAGCCTACTGGGAAACCAAACTCATTCTTAATGAGAGTGTTTGCCACCAAGGAGAAGGCCGTGGCAGGCAAATTCATCACCGCCGTATCAACCAGGATGCTTTCAAAATTGCCTTTCTCCACAAGAGGTAATAAATTCTTAAGTGATTTCACTCTGCCCGTTGGTCTCTTATCCTCCATGTCAAAGACCTGGATGACAACATGCTTGATCCCCAATTCCCTGAGCTCCGATACTTGAGCATTAATGTCTTCATCCCAAGGTGTGATGCTGTTGTAAAGGGCACGGGCCTGAAGGCCTCGCTTAGCAATATAACGGGCTGCCGCCAACCTTGTTTTCTGCTGCCAGATATCAATGGCGAAGGGCATATCCGTCACACTCGTAAAAAAATCGATGTAACCTTTTACTTCCTCTTCTGAATTGGCCACCATGGCGATCAGACACGGAACTCCTGTCTCTTGGGAAATTTTCTCTAATTCACGGATTCGCTCTTCGGCTGCTTTCCGGTTAAACTTACCCCCTTTTCTGTCCTCTAAAATCAAATCGCCCTTCTGGAACATATTGCCAATCAGGAGTGGAGGATTTTCCCCAAACTGCCCTCCCACTTTGATGCCACCGATGTTACAAACCTTCTGCTCTATTTGATATCTAAACATTTTGTTTTAAACCCCCTTTTTGATAAGATCATTTCAAATTGTTAATTACAAATTTAGTAATTCAAAATTGTTAAAACCGTAAGTAAGTGAAAGCCCCCAACGAATCTCGTTCTTCTAACCTCTGAACGAGACCATTAAAATTGTTAACTGACCATTTTACAATTTGCATTTTGCAATATTCTTTATTCTCTCACTTCTTCTCCGGGAGAAGATGGGCGATATTGGGAAACTTATCCTTCATATTGGGTATCCACATCGCCTGGACAAAGGTCTTTTCAAACTCGGGCTCCAAGGTGAGCTCTATGTAATCCACCCGCCGTGCGTGATAATCGGCCTCTTTTCTCTTGCCCACATCGAGGAGGGCCATGCGCGCGCCATCACCTGCCGCATTTCCGACAGAATAAACTTTGTCCGAGGCACAGTCAGGGAAGAGGCCCAGCAAAGCGGCTGATTGTTTGTCGATGTAGCTACCGAAAGCACCCGCTAAAATCACTTTATCAAGTTTATCCGCTCCCAAGGTCTTCATCAAGATTTTGGTCCCGGCATACATTGCCGCTTTAGCCAGTTGTATGGCTCTTATATCATCCTGGCAAATCACGACATCCTGGCCGATGGATGTCTCCTTTGCCCAGGCGATGACGAACTCCATCATACCATCTGTTTCACGAAGGCGAGGGGTCCTCAAATCTTTTCTAAAACGTCCCGTTTTGTCGATAATTCCCGCCAGAAAGAGTTGAGGCACCACATCGATAATCCCTGAACCACAAATCCCCTTGGCCCGCACCTCCTCGGGCGCCAGTTCTGTATTCCACTGGTCTCTGTCAATAACCTTAAAACGCACCTCCTTGGTTTCTCTATCGATGACGATCTTTTCAATTGCTCCGGGAGCGGCGCGCATTCCGAATTTCATCTCAGCGCCTTCAAAGGCAGGCCCAGTGGCGCAGGATGCCGAGATAAGTCTCTTCCGATTGCCCAGGATTAACTCGCCATTTGTTCCGATATCAATGATCAGCTCGATGCTATCCTGATTATAAGGTTCTTCGGCGATCAGAACCCCCACATTATCTGCACCGACAAAACCAGCCTCGATGGGAAGGACATGGATATAAGCCCCCGAAGAGATCCTGATACCCAGGTCGCGAGATTGAGCTGTTTCCGAGATCTCTTTTTGCGCGTAAATGCTGCAGTTCAGACAGCGCTTGGATTCCTGAGTTGCCATTTCCTGATTAAAACCTATTTCAACTTCATCGAAACCCATCCTTTTCTCGAGAGGAATGACAGGCATGACCTTTCTTGGCTCTTTCTCCACTCCTTCTTTAGGCACCTCTTCTATTCGTTTAGGAGGAGCTGGCCTGGCCGTCTTTAGGTCCATTCCAGCAAGGTAAAATTCAATGGAGGTGGCTGCTTCTTTTCCGGCAGCAATCGCCCGAACGGCGTTTGCCGGACCGGAGACCACATCCCCTCCAGCAAAGACGCCTTTGATATTCGTCTCAAAACTCGTTTCGTCCACCTTGATCGTTTTGGAGGGCATCTTCTCCAATTCGACAAAATCTCTCTCATCTGGTCTCTGGCCGATAGCAACGATTACCATATCGGCTATAATCGTGGGCGCTGGACCTTCAGCGAACTTTGGAGCAAATTTTCCCTCTGCATTGATGACACTCGTGCAATTGACCGTTTCCAGACCAATGGCCTTACCTTTCTCAGTCAAAATCTTTCTGATTCCTAAACAGGGATGAATAATGACTCCTTCTTCCCCGGCTTGTTCAATCTCCAAATCCTGGGCCGGCATCCTATCTTTACAGGTCAGGTCTGTCGATTCTAAACAGATCAGGTGAACCTCTTTGGCTCCAAGGCGTCGAGAAAGCCTCGCCGCATCGATGGCCACGCTCCCACCGCCGATCACCGCTATTCTATTCCCCAACTTCACCTTTTCCCCTGAATTCACCTTCCTCAGGAAATCAAGGGCATAGAGCACGCCCTCGGCCTCTTCGCCAGGAACCCCGACCTTCTGGCTTGTCCATGCACCCGTAGCCATAAAGACTGCCTTATATCCCTGTTTGAAAAGATCTTCTACGTTTTTCACTGGCGCACTCGTTTTTATCTCTACCCCTAACTCCTCGATGTAGCTAATTTCATCATCCAGCACTTCCTTCGGCAACCGGTATTCAGGTATCCCATAACGCATCATACCACCTGCTTTAGGAGCAGACTCAAAAACAGTTACCGGGTGGCCCCGCCTCACCAGTTCATAGGCACAGGCAAGCCCGGACGGCCCTGAGCCAATAATGGCTACTTCTTCCTCTCTCGTCTTCTCCACCGGGGTTGCTTTTTGCCGTCCAGCCTTCCGTTCAACGTCAGCGACGAAGCGATGAAGGGAACGGATGGAAAGAGGCTCTTCCACCTTCCCCCTTTCGCACTCAGACTCGCAGGGATGAGTGCAGATGCGCCCAAGAACTCCGGCAAAGGGAAAGGAAAGCCTGACCACTTCAAGCGCCTCATTAAATTTCCCCTGGGCGATGAGATAGAGAAAGTCCTGGCCATTGATTCCAGCAGGGCAGGTAACCTGGCAGGGTGGATAGCTGCCTTTGTCGCCTGTTTCCACTTCCGGGGGTATCTTGAGCCCCCAGTCACGGGCCTTGATATCGAGGGAGTGATGTAGCGCCGGCGGGAATGGAGCGAGACCGATATGTTTCGGATCAACATTCAGGAAGATATGGTGCATACAGGTATTACCGACTAAGGTCATGTCGACGATATCGGTGCGTTTGATCTTTGCTGTAGCAGCCACCTCTTCCACGATTCCGTTGAGACCATCCAAAATGGCCTTGTTCAAGATCTCCAGGCCATTCGGATTGGCCATGGTGTAGCTGATGCGGGACATGACATCTTCGCCGTAAACCACCTGGGGGTTCATCATCGAAGCAGTGGTGACCACCGAGCCATCAGTGAGATCACAGAGGTAGCCCGCCACCGTCGAGGTGCCCACATCAACTGCCAGACCATACGCCTTTTCCACAAACCCTGGTTCTATCTTGATGATCTCTTTGCCCTGCCAGACTGAAACAGTCATCTTCCAGTCTCCCTCACGGACCGTATTCTGTAAGTCCAGGAGAACTTCATAATCGATGGTTAGATTGCTCAGGTTGAACTTTTTACTCAGTTCGTTCTGGAGGCGCTCCCAGTCACCCACATTATCATTCAAGGTCGCCTTGGGCAGCTCAATGCAGTACTTTCTGACCGCCGGGTTCACTTTCATAGGCCGGTTTGTGGCTGCTTTGCGAACGACCTGCTTCCCCATCCGACTCTCTTCGGGGACGAAGATCACAACATTACCCAGGATGTGTGTTTGACAGGCGGACCGGTACCCCTCCTGCTGCTGTCTTAGATTGAAAAATTTCTTCTCCGTCGGTCCCATCGGAGAAAGATTCTCTTTCGACGATTTAATCCCGTATTTCTCGAAGTTTCCCTCCTCTATCCTGACCTTACATGTGCCACAGATGGCCTTCTCTCCGCAGACGCCCTCCAGGTCCACACCCAAGGCTACAGAAGCCTCCTTCAGGGTCTTCCCTTTGTCAATGTAACCCCTACATCCCGATGGTTGAAAAATGACCATACATTTCTCGGTATCCTTTGGTTTCCCTGGCATTATTCATTCCTTTCAAAGGCAATCTTCCATGACGACTACATCCCTTCGAATAATGGAAATCGGTTAAAGGTTAAGGTTTCGGCTACGAAGCCCGTTTCGTATATCGTCAAAGGGTTATGGTTAAAGATTACGTAGACGAAAATCGTTGCCGTTTGACGATACGGGCATCGTTACCTTTACCCTAAAACCGGTTTCCTCACCTATTTTTTCATCTCCTCCTCCCTTAACATCTTAAGGAGATGAATCGCTTCATCCACCGCCGTGCCGGCACTCCTGGCATAGCCATCAGCGCCGTATTTTTCCGCAACCTCCGGGGTGAGCGGAGCGCCCCCTAACATGATTCGAACCTTGGGATTCTTGGCCCTCAACTTCTTAATGACCTCGGGCATAGAAAGCATGCTGGTCGTCATCAGAGCCGAGATGCCAACGACTTGAGACTCGGTTCGGATCATTTCTTCAACAAACTTATCAAGGGGTACGTCCTTTCCCAGGTCATAAACAGTCCAGCCTCCCACTTCAAACATCAACTTAACGAGATTCTTTCCGATATCGTGAACGTCGCCCTCAACGACTCCCAGGACGATCGAACCCTTCACCTCTGATTTTCTGCCCGAGGCTTCAATGGCTGGTTTTAAGAGATTAAGGCCAGCATAGAGCGCATCAGCACACATCAACAGTTCGGGAACAAAGTACTCCTTGCGATTATACTTTTCGCCAGCGTCGATCATGCCATCGGCCAAGCCATGCATGGTCGCAATGAACGGGTCTACGCCTTCTGCTAAGGCGATGTTGGCCCATTTCACAGCGTCGTCCTCTTCAAAATTGCTGACTGCATTGTGTAGCTCTTTCAAGATTTCTTTTGTCCTTTCTTCTGTCGCCATAAATTGTTCCTCCTATCTTGACCCGTTCGACGGCGCCAATTCCCGCCCTTTAGACGGGGAAGAACGCGCCGCTCCCTTCGGCAGGCTCAGGACACTGAGTTTATCGAAGTGCAGGGTCAACCCTGAGCCCTCGGCCTGAGCTCGGGCCGAAGGCAAGCCCCAGTCTTTAGGCTGGGAAGCCGAAGGGTTGATTTAAAAAAAGTTTAATGAAAGATGCTTATCAAACCATGTCCCTAAGTCCATCGATTCATAAATTCGGTAACGTATTTATTTACTCAGGACTTAGTGCTGAGTGAGCAATTATTTCAATTCACAGCATGAGGATACGTGATCGTATTTACGAATCGAAGCACTAAGCTTTATGGCAAGTAGCCATTCCTATAACTGGATTCATCTCGTTTATCCAAGGCGATAAAATATAGTTCTCCCGTTCCAATTCTTCGAAAAACGACACCCTGCTTGTGAAGTCTGTTAGCCAAATCTTCGCCAAAGATTTGTTGTAAATCTTTTGATAAAAGAACTTCATTGAGTGATCGATCAAGAGAAATAGAAGTTTGGTGAGGACGGAGAGGAAGGTTTTCATCAAGGAGCACGGTTGGATCAAAGGGTTGGGTTCCACTCACCCTTGCCAAATGATTTCCCACTTCCAAGAGATCATTTTCAATCTCTCTTCTCGCCCCAACCCCGTCTTTCTGTTTTAAACATTCCAAGATCGCTTGATGTGCTTTCGCCACTTTATGGTAAAATTCACTCCCGAGGTCTAATTGAAACTTAATGTCATTCAGGATATTATCAATAAAGTCCATTACCAAGATCAGGATAGGGTTTTCAGTCATCCTGGCTAAGTAACGATGAAATCCTATTTCTCTGGAAACAATGGTATGAGGAGTGACAGGATCCTCCTTGATCATGCTCTCCAACTTAACAATATCCTCAGGTTGGATGCGTAAGGCAGCGATTTGTGCGACAGGTGGTTCGAGCAAATAACGAATCATCGTAATGTCCTTGATGGAGACCGTCTTGAAGTGGAGGAAGTTGATGATGCCGTGGATGGTCGTCCTCATGTCCACTTCCGCAATAAAAACACCGCCTGCGATTCCTTTCCTGATCTCCACTAACCCCATGCCTTCGAGCACCCTTAACGCCTCTCGTAAGGTAGCTTTGCTCACACCAAACTCAGACATAAGTTCCTTTTCAGCGGCTACTTTATCCCCTGGTTTAAAGCGACCCGAAAGAATAGCATTTCGAATCTGTTCGATGATCTGATCGGATATCTTGTGGGTTCTACTGGCAGTCTGAAACAAGGATGTCCCTCGTTTGTGCTTTTATGAACTTGAAGAAGTGGGGTTATCTTATCTAAAAGTAACCGGGGATGTCAAGAAAAATATCATAAATATTATAATAATTATTGTATATTCAGATCTTATTTAAAATCAATAAGTTATAATGAAACAATTTTAATTTTAACTGATTTTTGGGACAATTGTTGCAACTGGTTGGGTTATTAATTTGTCTTATCAATCAATCCCTTGTTGGGGTGGTAAACGATGCCTGTGATCTTATCTTTTAGGAAATTAAAAAGAACTTTGGATTCCGGTCCGTTTTTCAATTTAACGATGGACTCATCAGTGACCTTACCAATGACAGCAGTAGTAATTTCTCTTTCCCGAAAGAGGGCAATGACTGCTTCAGACTTTTCGGGAGAAACGGAGAAAACAAATCCAAAGCTCTGAAAACAGACCAACCAATCGGATAATTCAATCTCAGCGGGTTTGGGGATGGAGTCAAGTTCAATGATAGCGCCCTTGCCAGAGTTTTCTAACATAATGGATACAGTCCCCAAGATACCCGCATTGCTCACATCCTTGGCAGCTTGAGCCAATTCCTTTTCAGCGATGAGTGGCAAGGTCTCCAGACGATAGAGCAATTCTTCCGGAGTCTTTCCTGAATTGGCATCCCAGCTCACCACAGAACGACAACCTTTATCGCCCTTGAGGTCCACTGCAAAAATGAGATCATCGCCAGCCTTTGCCAAATGACTCCTTAGCAACTTATTGGAATAACCCAAAATGGCTACAGCTAAAGAAGGAGAATTCCCGGGAGCATCAGGATGTAGGTGGCCACCCACCATGGGAACCTTCAGTTTTTCACAACCCTTCTTAATTCCCTCCACGACTTTTGCTCGGTGGTCTTCATCTCCGCTCGCCAGAACATTGACCATGCCCAGAGGTCTTCCGCCCATGGAATAAATATCGTTGACCGTAACCATCACCGATGCTTTTCCTGCTGCATAGGGCTCGTTGATCAACAATCGGGTCATGATGCCGTCGGCTGCTAATAATAAAAAACCTTCTTTCCAAGGAATGATGGCAGCATCATCACCGAAATTGGGTAACTGGAGACCCGACTGACCATGTAAAACTAATTTATCGAAAACGTTCTCAATGGGCTGCTTTCGCAGCAGCCCCTCGTAGTTTCGGATCCTGTTAACAATTTGATTCAAATCGATCGTCACAAGATCTCCAATATAAGCATAGAGCCTGGGGCATAACGTCCCAGGTTTAGGTTAAGGCTGAGGTTAAGAAATTCGTATCAATTTATCCTTTTGAAAAACTACACCGAATAGAGCGTCTGACGGATTTGTCATTCCTGCAAAAGCAGGAATCCAGGATTTCCTGTGAAAACAGGAATCCAGTTCTTAATAGTTCCCTGCTTTCGCAGGGACGGCGTCTGGATTCCCGCCTGCGCGGGAATGACAGACAAAGAGACTTTTCAAAGGGCTAAAGTGTTATAGAAGTTCTAAACCTAAACCTGAACCTCAACCTTTTTAAGGCTATGCTTTGCGATTAGTCTTCCAGATTGGCTTCCATCAGTTGATGGGGTTTGCCAAAATATTCTTTAACCGGTTCTACGGTCTTCCATCCCAACCGTGAAAAAAAGGGAACATTTTCTAACTGGATGTGGGCCGTAAATTTGGTGCAGCCCTGGCCCTTAACATATTGCATGGCCTCTCGGACCAGTAATTCACCCGCACCCGTATTTCTGAACCCTCTTCTCACTGCCAGTCTTC
>Ga0315282_10001119_pt1 | contig 51562 bp, 37 predicted proteins | sample YL17G07_20_MG_FD_203693 | JGI IMG/M metagenome (GOLD analysis project Ga0315282, IMG submission 203693) | Sediment microbial communities from Yellowstone Lake, YNP, Wyoming, USA - YL17G07_20 | ecosystem: Environmental > Aquatic > Freshwater > Lake > Sediment | place: USA: Wyoming | collected...
CATCAATCCCTAAAAGAATACGACACGCCTTTTGAGGCTTACCGGCAGATGAGGATGGCCGCGGTATGTTAAAGGAACTACACCTAAAAATAAATCCAACTTTGGTCTTGACAACTAGACCACTTCAAAGTGCCACAGAAAACACACCGCCCACGAGGGCAAGAGCTCTCCGTACAAATGCACCCCCCGCCATTTCAGTTAGCCATGTCAATGGGCGTGGAAAATTGATCTCTTGTGGGCATTGAAAAATTATGCTCTCCTTATAGGAAATTGGAGTATTTCCTATCCCCTTATTTAGCAGGTATCCAGAACTTCATACGTGCGATGGTTAGCGTCATGCGTTTCACTTCCAGGGGTCCGTCGAGGGTGATGAGGCTTTTATCAATTGGAGCTACCAAGGGCCAGTTGAAACTCCCGCAGGCTGGCGGCATGCCACAATGTCCTCCCCGAGTGATGAAGCGACCATCGGAGAAAAACAGGAGCTCTTGGACCCCGGACAAGGGACCCCACCGGAGGAATTTGAGAAAATCAACGTGGACACGCCTCTTCCGGAACTCGAAATCCGCGTGAAAATGACGGGGCTTGACGGGGAGCATGTCTCCTGGCTTCTGGGAAAGGTACTTTCCGTCGTCCTTAGCCCGGTGCCAGACGACCGCTGGCCCAGAAATACGGCGATAGCGTTTGCCGGAGAACTCAAGCCTGTCACGGCTAAGTCTTTTTACCTCTCGCAAACTCCGCGACCTAGCCCCAGCAGGGTTGTATCGGCCCTGATACGGTCGCCTAGAGAGCGGAGCGAAATAGAAGGACCGGGAGTCCTCCTCGAACTCGCTGGCAGGTCCAATGGGGCAGGATGTCTCCGGGAATCCATTTTGATTTGGACGTTCTTTCACGCGTTCCTCCTCCTTCCCAGCTATCTCAGCCAGGAATTGTTTGACTTCGGGCCTCAGGACGGCACTGTCGGGGGTAAGCCGAGGAGGATTGCGGAAGGATGAGCAAAAAAAACCCGCTCCACCTGGCATCAGGCGAGCGGGCTATTTCACCGGACAATTCGTTGCCGCTTCTCTCAGCGGCCGCATCCTCGCCTCTAGCGAGTTGGCACCTTAGGTGTCCGTCCCAGGTTGCCGGGCTCTTATAAGAGCCTCTCCTGATGCCATATTAAAGATATACCTAGTCGAGGAAAAAAGCAAGAGCTGAACTCGTCCACTAGCTTAGTGATGGTGGGGCTCGATGAGATTTCAGCCAAATGCTTTCTATTTTGTATTGCGGATTTCCGAGGAGATTATCTAACGCTGATTCACGCCAGGGAGAGACGGATCTTTAGGGTTTTTGGAAGGCACAGACTTCTCCCCATGTCACAACTGTGTCACAAAAATTGTTGAATTACGCTGAAATTAAGGTATTAGGGTTAAAAAGACAAAACAAGATTATTTGAGGCAAATCAGGAAGAAACGGATAAATAAGAAAGCGCGCCAGAGAGGACTCGAACCTCCGACCTTCTGATTCGTAGTCAGGCGCTCTATCCAACTGAGCTACTGGCGCGCCGGGTGATGGGCATTATTATGCCAGTAATCCGTATTGGGGTCAAACCTACTCAGTACGCCCATTTCTCCATTGGAATGAATTCTTTGCCAAATGCTCCTTGGAAGGAAGGCAGTGAGCGAAGCGAGCGTTGGAAGGAAAACCTGGGTGAGGGTTTCCTTCCAAGAGTGTCCCAGGGGAACATGCATAATGAGTAGGTTTGACCCCGATCTGTTATATTTTTAGGACGGCGGCGCCGCTGATCTTGCCTTGTTTGAGCAGGCGCAAAACACGGTTGGCTTCTTCCAAAGGAAAAAGCTGCGTTGTCGTCCGGATAGGGATCTCTGCCGCGATCTCGAGCAGTTCCTCTCCGTCCTGCCGTGTGGCGTTGGCCACGCTGCGCAGCGTGCGCTCATGATAAATGTATTTCTGGTAATCCATCTCCGGGATCGGCGTCATATAGATTCCGGCCAGGGCGACCGTTCCGCCCCTCTCTGTATTTGCCAGCGCATCGAGGGCTAACGGCCCTGCCGGCGCGAATACGATCGAGCTGTTCATTTTTGTGGGCGGTTTCTCTTCCGCCGATCCTGTCCATGCGGCGCCCAGTTTTCGAGCGAGGTCCTGATGTTCTTTGCCCCGCGAAAATACATAAACGCGGCAGCCCCAATGCACGGCGACCTGGATCGCCACATGCGCCGAAGCACCGAAACCGTATAGTCCAAGGCATTCCCTCGGCTTGATCTCGCTCAGCCGCAGGGCACGGTAGCCGATAATTCCCGCGCACAAAAGCGGCGAAGCTTCTTCGTCAGAAAAAATTGCCGGGATGGCATAAACGAATTTCTCGGGGACCGTCAGGTATTCGGCGTAACCGCCGTTGGCATGATAGCCGGTGAAGCGGCCGTTATCGCACAAATTTTCCCGCCCGTTCAAGCAGAAGGCACATTTGCCGCAGACGGAATGGAGCCAGGCGACGCCGACTCGCGCACCTTTCTTAAAGCGACGGGCGCGCTCCCCTCCCCCCTCAACAGTTCCAACCACCTGGTGGCCGGGAATGACCGGCAGCTTAATCTCTGGGAGTTCTCCCTCGACCGTGTGAAGATCCGTGTGGCAGACTCCGCAGACTTTGACCTTGACGAGAATTTCCCCGGGGTTCGGCTGGGGGATGGGCATTTCGGCAAGCTCCAGTGGATTTTTTTCAATGGGCCCGAATTGCCGTAAAATCATCGCTTTCATTGCCCTGGTCTCCCTCGAGATTGCCGCGCGGTCGCGCTCTCGTTGATCGATCGCAAAAATGAAAAATGATAGCTTATGGCGACCGTTTTATCGCTTTTTTATCGCGACCGGGTTGACTTGTTCTTCGCCTCCTGCTTATGAATCTTAGCATTGAGCCTCTCAAGCCTGTGCTCAAAATCTTTCTGGAAGTCCAATGAAACATTCGTGGAAAGGACCAGGCCTTCCTCGGCCGCCCTTTTCGCATCTTCATATTTCTTGGCCTTATGCTCGAAATACATGGCCAGTTCCCTGTAACAAAACAGCTGATCTTCCTGGGACACGTCCTGCCAGAGCGATATGGCCTTTTCCCAGTCCTCGTGTCTCTTGAAATGATAGGACAGCTTGCGCTTGATAGTGAGCGCCAGGTCTCCGGGCAGATCGCCTTCCAGGGCGCGCTGGAAGAATTCGATGGATTTATCGACATCGCCCGCGCTTTCGAAGACTTTGCCGACGCCGACCAAATCCATGGCATCGAACCCTTCATCGGCACGCGGCACGCGCCCCTCCAAAAAAAGCTTGGACGCGGCGATGATCAGGCCGAGAAGCGATAAGATATCCTCCTGGTTATGATAGAGGACGGGCTCCATCAGGGAAAAATTTCCGGTGCGCAAATAGTCAAAATACCTGTAAGGAATTTCGGCAGAAGGGATGTCCTCGGCGCGGTCCGCTTCAACAATCTGCTGGGCCAGGTGAAAGAGCCGGCAGCTCTCATGCTTGTGTTTCCAGAGGCTGCGGGCGGAAAAGAGAAAATCAAGATGAGGAAGCTCAGACAAGGGGAACGGCCGCCTGTATAAAATAAAGCGCGTTTCGAGCAGCGGAATATCGAAGGCCTTCCCGTTGTAGGTCACCACGGACTGAAAATCCATCTCGGAAAAAAATCGCTCGATCTCCTTAATCATGCGTTCTTCCTCGCCGAGCTCGCCGAGGAAATACTGGGCGACGTTGAATTTGTTGTTCCGGTAATATCCCATGCCGACGAGGAAGGGCACCGTGCCTGTGCCGCCGGAAAGCCCCGTCGTTTCGAGGTCCAAAAAAAGCGCCGTGGATAGGTCGAGGTGCTCGAAGTCGCCGTTGCGGCTCAGATAATGGAGGATATCGCCCTTGATCTTCAAGCCTTCGTCCAGGACGTTTTTTCCATATCTTGTCCGCAGCGGGTAGGGATTTTCGTAGAACAAGAGCGGCTCGCGCGGGATGGGCTCGAAGGGCGCCTCTTCGGGTTTTTTCGCCTTTTTGGTCCCGGTCAGGTCGATAAGCTTTTGGAGTTTTTCCTTGACCGAGAGCTCTTCGTCTTTGCTGATCTTTTCCCAGGTGCCTTCGACCGAGCCGGGCCGGGCCCGCGATGCCCGCGAGCGCAGCTCCCGCTCTTTTTTCAGCCGCTTGAGCTTATCGTCGATATTCATGCCCGGTTGCCGTTCACACTCCCATAAACTGGAGCAGAACCGTCCTGGCCCTCGCCCTGTTGTCAAAATCCACGAAGACGATCTGCTGCCAGGTGCCCAAGCTGAGCTTCCCGTTCGAAAACGGCACATTCATGGAGGGGCCGATCAGGGCGGCTCGGACATGGGAAAACCCATTGCCGTCGCCCCACCGTTTATCATGATTGTAAGGGATGTTGCTCGGGGCGAGCTTTTCCATCAACCGGGAAAAATCTTCGACCAGGCCCGGCTCGTATTCGATGGTCGTCACGCCGGCGGTGGAGCCGGGGACGAAAATATTGACGATGCCGTCCTTGAGGCGGTTGGCCACGAGTCGCTTTTCCACCAGACCCGTCAGATCCTTGATGTCGTTGAAGCCCTCGGCCGAGAAACTTATGGAATCGCTAATGATCTTCATGAATCAACTCCTCATCGCGCCTAATCATACAAAAAATCGACGTCGAGGAAAAGAGGAAAATAGATGGGGTCAAAGCAATAGACGGGGTCAAAGCTACTCATTACGCAAATTGCCCGTGTTCTTTAAGCTCCCCCCATTCTATAGATAATATGCATAATGAGTAGCTTTGACCCCAGTCTTTGTTTTAAGCTCTCTTGGGGAACATGCGTAACGAGTAGGTTTGACCCCGAATCACGAATCGTGGTATTAAGGAGACAGGATGAGGCGGCGCTATTTTCTGGCATTCGACTTGGGGGCGGAAAGCGGGCGGGCGGTTCTAGGCACGCTGGAAAACGAAACGATCGCCATCCGCGAACTGCATCGTTTTCCGAACGGCCCGCTCAAGCTTTTCGGACGCCTGCACTGGAACATCTTCAGCCTTTTCGAGGACATAAAAAAAGGCATGAAAATCTGCGCCTCCGAGATTACGGACAAGCCGGAAAGCCTGGCCGTGGATACGTGGGGTGTCGACTTCGGCCTTCTCGCCAAGGATGGAAGCATCCTCGGCCTCCCCTATGCCTACCGCGACTCGAGAAACATCGAAGCCATGGAAAAATTCTTCAAAAAATTCTCGAGGAAAAAAATCTATGAGCTGACCGGGATTCAATTCCTGCCATTCAACTCCCTATTTCAGCTGTATGCCATGGTCCTCGATCAATCGCCAATCCTCGAGGCCGCTGCTGACCTGCTCTTTATGCCCGACATATTCACATATCTTCTGTCCGGCAAAAAGGTGACCGAAACGACGATCGCCTCGACCTCGCAGCTCTATAATCCGCGCCTAAAAAGTTGGAATGAAGAGCTGTTCTCGGGCCTCGGAATATCCAAATCGATCATGCAAAAACCCCTCCCGTCGGGGACTGTCATTGGAAAGACACTGTCAGCTCTCGCCCAGGAAACCTCTCTCCAGGACGTTCCTGTCGTCGCCACGGCCAGCCACGATACGGGCTCGGCCGTCGCCGCCGTTCCCGCATCGGGCAAGAATTGGGCCTATATCAGTTCCGGGACCTGGTCGCTGATGGGGATCGAATCGCCGCAGCCTCTCATTACGCCCCGGACGCTCAAGGCGAATTTCACGAACGAATGTGGAATGGAAGGCACGATTCGGTTTCTGAAGAACGTCACGGGCCTCTGGCTCATCCAACAGTGCCGGAAAAAGTGGAGTGCGAACCGCCACCTGAGCTATGACGAAATGAGGGCCATGGCGGCATCGGCGCCGCCGTTCAAGGCCATGATCGACCCGGACGCTGCGGATTTTCTTAACCCTCCCGATATGCCCGAAGCCATCCAAAATTTTTGCCGAAAAACCCGCCAGGCCGTCCCGGCAACACCGGCGGAGACCCTCCGCTGCGTCATCGAAAGCCTGGCTCTCAAATACCGCTTAGTTCTTGAAGAATTGAAGCAGCTCTCTCCTCACCCGATCGAAAAGATCCACATCATCGGCGGCGGAAGCCAGCACGTCACGCTCTGCCAATTCACGGCCGATGCCACTTCGCTTCCGGTCATGGCCGGGCCGGTCGAAGCGACGGCCATCGGCAACATCATGGGACAGGCCCTGGCGCTCGGGCATGTCCGGTCGCTCGACGAGATTCGGGTCATTGTGGCTAATTCGGCCGAACTCCAAACCTACGAGCCTCGCGAAACAAAGCTGTGGCAAGCGGCCTACGAACGCTTTAGGACAATTGTCAATAAATAACGCGCGGAGGGAAGCATGAACCCCGGCAAGATTGAAAAAGCGTACCGGCAGGCGCAGGAGCTCTATGCCGATTTCGGTGTCGACACCGAGCACGCCTTGAACCGGTTGAAAAAGATCTCGATTTCACTTCACTGCTGGCAGGGAGATGACGTCGGCGGCTTTGAAAAGCCGGATGCGGCCCTCTCCGGAGGCGGGCTTCAGGTCACGGGCAACTACCCGGGAAAAGCGCGGACGGTCAAAGAGCTGCGGATGGATTTGCGGCAGGGCTTCGCCTTGATCCCGGGATCGCATCGACTGAACCTGCATGCCATTTATGGAGAATTCGGCGGTAAGTTCGTAGACCGGAATGAGATCAGCGCCGAGCATTTCAAAGGCTGGGTGGACTGGGCTGGGCAGCAAAAGCTGAAGCTCGATTTCAACGCGACCTGCTTTTCGCATCCCAAAGCGGCCTCAGGATTCACGCTCAGCAGCCGGGAGAAATCCATCCGCAAATTCTGGGTTGAGCACGTGAAATGCTGCCGCAAGATTGGCGTGTTCATGGGACGGGAGCTCGGAAGCCCCTGCCTTCATAACCTCTGGATTCCCGACGGGTCCAAAGAGGTCCCCGCGGACCGCTGGAAATACCGCTCACTGCTCAAGGAATCCCTGGACGAGATCTACGAGGTCGAATACAACCCCCAGCAGATGAAGGATTCGCTGGAAAGCAAGCTCTTCGGCATCGGCTCCGAATCTTTTGTGGTGGGCTCTCATGAATTTTATCTGGCCTATGCGCTCGTCAAGAGAAAAATGGTCTGCCTCGACCTGGGCCACTTCCATCCCACCGAATCCATTGCCGATAAAATCTCCGCCATTCTCCAATTCATGCCGGGGATCGTATTTCATCTCAGCCGCGGCGTGCGCTGGGACAGCGACCATGTCGTCGTCCTCAACGACGAGATCCTGGCCGTGGCCGAAGAGATCGTCCGCTGTCAGGCCCTGGACAAAGCGCACATCGCGCTGGATTACTTCGATGCCAGCCTGAACCGCGTGGGCGCGTGGGTGGCAGGAGCGCGCGCCGCTCTGAAAGCATTTCTGGTGGCCCTGCTCCAGCCGGAAGGCAGCCTCAAGGCCGCCGACCATGCCGGGAACGCTCTCGAGCGCCTCGCCCTCCAGGAAGAGTCTAAAGCCATGCCCTACGGCGCCGTATGGGATTATCACTGCCTTCACATGAACGCTCCCCCGGGGGGCGAATGGATCGGCGATATCCGCAAGTACGAAAAAGACGTCCTGAGCAAACGATGAAGCCGAGGAAAACCCGATATGTGCTCTTCGCCATTCTGGGAGCGGCCCTATTGCTGCGGATCCTGCATTGGTTGGCGGTCAGAAACGAGCCCTTTTTCGCACAGCTGGCCATGGACAGCCAGGAATATGATCGGTGGGCCCGGGAAATCGCAGCCGGGAATTGGGCCGGCTCGGGCGTTTTTTTTCAGGCGCCGCTCTATCCATACCTGCTGGCCGTCCTCTACAAGGTCTTCGGCCATATCCTCGATGGGGTCTATCTTTTTCAGATCGTGGCGGCCGTCGCCGGCATCTATGCTCTTTACAGGGCGGGAAGAACGTTGGCCGGAGAAAAAGCAGGCTTATGGGCGGCAGGCCTCGCCGCAGTCTACGGGGGATTTTTCTTCTACGATGTCCAAATCCAAAAGGAATCGCTGGCCGTCGCCATCGTTTGCTTCTTGATATGGATTCTGGCGGAAGCCCGTCTTACTCGAAAAATCGGGCTGTGGCTGCTTTCCGGAGTCCTGTGCGGGTTCCTCAGCCTGTTAAGAGAAAATACGCTGTTGATCGTGCCCTTCCTGCTCATAATGACCTATCGGTCAAAGTCCCGGGCCAGCACCTTCTTAAAAAGTGCCGGCGCTTTTATCCTCGGAATATTCCTGGTTCTAGCGCCCGTAGCGTTGAGGAACGGGATTATGGGGGGGAGCTACCTGCCCACCACATTTCAAGGAGGGGTCAACTTTTATATCGGCAACAACGCTCATGCCGCGGGCACATATCAATCGATCGTCCCGGGAAAAGAGATCCCCTATTATGAGCGCACGGAACCCATTCGCCTGGCCGAGCAAGAGACCGGCCGCAAGCTCACCCCGGCCCAAGTCTCAAGCTTCTGGCTCAAGAAATCGCTGTCCTGGATTCGGCAGAAACCATGGGATTATATCAAGCTCCAAGCCAAAAAATTCGTCATGTTCTGGAGCTGGTATGAATGGCCGGATACAGTGGATTATTATTACGTTCAACAAAAATCTTGGGTATTGAAATATCTAACTTTTGGATTCGGCTCATTGACCATTCTGGCCGCCCTCGGCCTCGGCCTCGTCCTCCTCGGCAGGCGCATTCGACTCTTCTCGCCCGTCATCGTTTTCCTCGTGGGCTGGCTCGTCTCTACGGTCGCCTTCTTCCTCTTTTCCAGGTACAGACTTCCGGCCGTCCCCTGCCTGCTGCTTTTTGCCGCACAGCCTTTTGTCCTATTTTTTGACGCGATCAAGCGGCGGAAGTCGCCGGCGGCAGCTCTCGTCGCGGCCGGAATCGTAATCGCTTTTGCCGCGCCTCTGGCCGCTCGTTTCGAGCCCCGGATGGACCTTGTCCACTACAACCTGGCCGTCATCTATGACCAGAAGGGAGAAACTCAGGAAGCGGCCCGGCATTACCGCGAAGCGTTGAGCCTTAATCCTAAAGATTTTCTATCCTGCCTCAATCTAGGCATCATCGAAGCCAAACAAAACCGTTGGCAGGAAGCCCTGCAATGGTACGAAAAGGCGGCCTCCCTGGAACCGAGTTTCGAGGGCGCTCCGATCAATATGGCCAACATTTATATTGTTCTGGGTAAAATCCCCGAAGCGGAAGCGGCCCTGGACCGGGCCCTCGCCATCAATTCAAAAAGCATCGAGGCCCTCCACAGCAAAAGCATCTTGGCCGCAAAAAAGGGGGATCTGAACGAGGCCTTATCGCTCAACCAGAAAGTCCTGGAGCTCGCTCCGGAATGGGAGCCCGCCCTGCGGACGAGGGCCCGGCTCGAGGGACTTTTAAAGAAATAAGAGAAAAATTTGAATAATTTGGTGATGCACACGAAATTTCCCTCGAATTTTCCGTTGATATTTTTTTTCTTTTATTTTATTGTTGAAAAGGATTAACAAGGCGGGGAAATCCCGAATGGAACCCAAGGAAAACCAGAGCGGGCAGCCCGAGGCGAGCGGTGGGTCTGGGGAAACCCCGGACAAAGCCAACATTGAAAGCGTCAAGGAAGTCTTTCATGTCCTGGCCCACGCCGTCTCGTCGTTAAAACTCTTCCCTTCGCATCATTCCACCGTCCAAAAATTCGTAGATGACCTCCAGGCTAAGCTAAAGGCTTATTTTGAAAAGCGCTTGGAACTCGAAGTCGGCATAGGGGAAAGCGCCTTTTACCTGGACGGAGAGATGATTTACAAGGAAGAAAACCTCATCAAAAGCCTGCCCTATCTCTTCTACAAGGATGGAATGCAGAGGTTCGCCATCCTCAGGGATATCGACAAGGCCGAACTCAAGGCCTTCCTCGAGGTGATTAAAAAAGACTCGATCCTGCCGCCGGACGAGAGCGACATCGTTATTTCCATCTGGGAAAAGGATTTCGCGAACATCCGGATCACCGCCCCGGATGATTACCTGTTGTCGAAAATCGCCATCTTCGAAAAACAACACTTTGGGATTTCGGTCGATAGAAGTAAGCTTTGCAGCGGCCATATTGAACTGGAGGCCGAGGACAAGCAGGGTATCGTGACAAAGCGCGTCGGCCTCGGGCTGCTGGAAGATGAGGAAAAGAAGGATTATGCCGAGCTGGTCATGATGCTCAATGACAAAGATATCCACAGCATTGAATCCATGGTCGGTTCGGCCCGGCAGATTTCCCCCGAGAAAGAGTTCCTCGACATGATATTCGAATTGCTTTACATGGAAGACCAAGTCGATAAATTTGTGCCCATTCTCGGGTTTCTGGAACAGCACCACAAGGAACTCCTCCAAGAAGGCAAATTCATGCACGCCGGCCAATTCCTGAGGCAAATCCAGGAATTGAAGAACATCTTTGCAGCCCAGCACCCCGCCAAGGCGGCCGAGCTCGAAAAATTCATGAACTCGAGCAAGGAAGGACACACGATCGCCCTTGTCCGGGAAGCCGTTGAGCACGGCGACATCGATTCCATCCTCGCTTTTTTTGATTATCTCAGGCTCCTTGGTCCTAAATCCATCCCCTTGGCGGCCGAGCTATTGGAAAGCACCGACAATCCGGAGTTCCGGACCATGGCCTTTGATTATCTCACGGAGACCGGCCGGGGGAATATCGAGATCCTGGCCAACCAGCTCCAGGACGGAAAGCCCATCCTGTCCAAAGGCATCATCAGCTTCCTCAGCCGGGCAGGGGACAAAAAGGCCCTGCCCTACTTTGCTCCTATCCAAACCTACCAGAACAAGGAGATCAAGCTCGAGGCGATCCAAGGCCTGGCTGCTTTTGGAGACCCCCTGGCCAATAAAATTATCCTCGGGTTCCTTTATGATCCAGACGAAGACATACGCATGGCGGCCGCTGAGAGGCTCCAGTGGTTCAGCGATAAAAGCACGTTGGAGCACGTTATCCGGCTGGCAGAGAACAAGCATTTTTACAAAAAAAGCCCGCAAGAACAAAGCAGCTTCTTGAACTATTTAGCCCGGACAAAAACAGCGGAGGCCCTGGACGCCCTCCAAAAAGCCCTTAAAAAATCCAGCCTTTTCTCCAAAACCAAATACGAAGCAACGCAGCTGTGCGCCGTGCAGGCATTGGAGATCTTGGCAACGCGGGAGAGCCTGGACGCCCTCCGCAAAGGCATGAAAAGCTCGAACAAAAATGTCGCCAGCGCCTGCCGGAAAGCCTTAGAAAAAATTCCCCGTGAGGCCGTAGCCTAAGATGACAAAGATTACGAACCTCGAACTGACGGAACAAGAGAAGGAACTGACGCAGAAACAAGCCGTCGACATTTTGACGCGCCTGCAGGTAATCCTGAAAATCGCCAGGGTCTATGAGCCGAACAACCTGATCGTCGTAGAGCAAATGGACCAGTTTTTTACGAAACTGAACGATGCTCTTGCGCGGGAGGGCGAAATCGTGCTCAGGCTGCAGCAGAACGCCTTCTATATGAAGGGCCTGCGCGTCAAGTTTGATTATTCCAACTACCACGTCTATAAATTTCTTCAAAACGAGCTCTCCTCAAAGGAGCTCGCCGCTATCGGCTTTTCTCACGGATTGACGCAGGAAGAGGCCAGCCGCTTCATCACCATCTTCAACAGCAAAGAGCTCGAGGCCAAAACCGCCTATGACAAGATGCTTCACGCCCTGGACATCGAACAGATCGACCATGTCACCATAGAAAAAAGTTCCCCGGCCGAGCCTATGGAGAGCCGAGAAAAAAATGCCGTCCGCCTGTATTTTTCGGGCATCTACCTCCTGAAAGAAGTCTTCGAAAAACAAAAAACAACGGGAACGTTCAACCTCAACCTCGCCAAACGGTGGATGCAGTCGATCTTCAATCATATCGTCGACGATGAATCCTTTGTCTACGGCCTGACCAATATTAAAAATTTCGACGAATACACCCTGAATCATTCCATCAACGTCTGCATTCTGGCCATCGCCCTCGGCCGAAGACTCGGCCTGACCCGAGAGGAGCTGTCGGACCTGGGGGTGAGCTCCTTTCTCCATGACCTTGGAAAATTAGACATTCCCAGAGAAATCCTGGACAAACCGGCCGCGCTCAGCCCGGAGGAACGTGCCGTCGTCGAAAATCATGTCCATCTCGGGGCTGAAAAATTGATCCAGCTTAAAAGTTCGCGCCGCATCCCGGTCCGGGCGGTCCAGGTGGCCCTGGAGCATCATCTCAAGGCGGACCTGTCCGGGTATCCCAAATATTTTCGAAAGAGGTCCATGAACCTTTTCAGCAAGATCGTGAAGATTGTCGATTACTTCGATGCCCTGACCACCAAGCGCGTGTACCGTCCCAACGTGTTCACCCGAGAGGATGCCATGGGCTTGATGCTCGAAAAAAGCGGCGAAGAGTTCGACCCGCTCATCCTCAAGGTGTTCATGAGCATGATCGGGGCCTATCCGGTCGGATCGCTTGTCGCACTGGACACCCGGGAGCTGGGCATCGTCTTCGAGGCGAATCCTCATCCGGCCTTCCACCTCAGGCCCAAAGTCAAGATCATTGCCGATGCCGATGGAAATAAAGTGGACGGAGAGGTCATCGACCTCACAGAGATCGCTCCTGAAACCAAAAAATTCAGGAGGACGATCACCAAATCCCTGGACGCGGACAAGTACGGCATCCAGCCTGCGGATTATTTCCTGGCCAAGGCCGAATAAACTTCCGAGGAGAATTCTCGATGACAATTCCCCCTCCCCTGCGCCTCAGGTGTGAATACTTCCAAAATCCTCTCGGCATCGATATCTCCCGGCCGCGTTTCTCCTGGGTGCTCCGGCACTTCGAACGGGGAGAAAAGCCTTCGGCGTATCAGATCGTCGTATCATCATCGGTGAGCTTAGCGGAACGAGGAGTCGGCGATCGCTGGGACAGCGGGCAGATAGGTCACTGCGGGAATTTCCCTGCCGATTACGGCGGAAAAAAGCTGGAGAGCCGAAAGCGTTACTATTGGAGAGTCCGTTGGTGGGACCAAAAAAGCCGGCTCAGCGCTTACAGCCGCATTGCCTTTTTTGAAATGGGGCTGCTGGGCAAGTCGGATTGGCAAGCCCGGTGGATCAGCATGAAAGAGCCCCAAGAATTCCGGTCGAGGGGGACTGTGCTGCAGGGAAAATACCGGGGCGAGTACATTCAAACCCGGGCGATCTATCTGAAGAAAGAATTCCGAATCGGACCTCGTCTCAAAAGCGCACGCGCCTACATCTGCGGTTTGGGTTTTTATGAACTACGGATCAATGGACAGAAAGTGGGCGACCATGTGCTCGACCCCGCCCAGACCGATTATAAAAAGACAGGCCTCTATTCCACCTACGAGGTCACGAAACATTTGCAGCGGAACAATACCATCCTGGTGATCCTGGGAAACGGCCGTCATATCCCGAATTTCGGCTACGGCCGGCCGCGGCTGATCGCCCAAATCGAGATGGAGTATGAAGGCGGCGGACGGCAGGTCGTCGGCACGGACCAATCCTGGGAAGCCGGACATGGTCCCCTCAAGGAAAACGGCCTTTACTACGGCGAGCGCTACGACGAAAGGCTCAAGCCAAAGACTTCCAAAGGGAAAGCGGTTTGCGTCAAGGGGACACAGCTGCGTTCCCAGATGCTCCCTCCGGTCAAAGTGGTTCAAATGTTGAAAGTGAAAAAGATATGGCGGTCGGCCCCAGAAGCGCTCGTCTTCGATTTCGGCCAGAATTTTTCCGGCTGGCTGAAGATTGCGGTTCAAGGACGGGCCGGAACAAAAATCGCTCTTCGCCACGCCGAACTCATTCACGACGACGGCACGCTCAACACGTCTCCCAATCAGAACGCAGAGGCGACGGATATCTATGTCTTGGGCGGCCATGGTGTCGAAAGGTATGAGCCCCGCTTCACCTATCATGGATTCCGCTATGCGGAAATCACGGGCATCCCGAAATTGCCCAGGATGATCAGCGTCGAGGGTTGCTTCGTTCACACAGACGTCGAACAAACGGGAATTTTTCGCTGCGCCAATCCCTTGATCAACCGAATCCACCGGAATATCCGTTGGGGGCAGCTTTCGAATTTGATGAGCATTCCCACCGATTGTCCCCAGAGGGACGAACGGCACGGCTGGCTGGGCGATGCTCATCTCTCAGCAGAAGAAGCGATCCTGAATTTCGACATGGCCGCCTTTTACACCAAGTATCTCCGCGATATTAGGGACGCCCAAAAGAAGGACGGCGGCCTCCCCGATACGGTTCCTCCCTACCTCGGAAAGCTCTATCCGGCCGACCCGGCCTGGGGGTCAGCGTACATATCACTTGCCTGGTATCTCTATTATTATTTTGGAGATACCAAGATCCTGGCGGACCACTTCGAGGCGATGAAAAAATATGTATCCTTTCTCCGCCGCCATGCTCAAGACCGCATTATCAAAAAATTGGGCAAATACGGCGACTGGTGTCCCCCGGGCAGCATCCCTCCCAAGAAAACGCCCGTCGAACTCACTTCGACGTGGTTCTATTATCAGGACACGCTGCGGCTATCAAAAATAGCCCGGGTCCTTAAGAAATCGAAGGACGAAAAACACCTGACCGGCCTTGCCCGGGGCATCAAAAACGCATTCAATAGATATTTTTTGAAGAAAGATGGCTATGCCTCGGTTCGGATGAGCCCCGTAGAAAAGATCGCCAGCCAGACGTCCAACCTCCTGCCCATTTATCTGAACATGGTCCCCAAAAAACAAAAGAACAAAGTCCTCGATGTGCTGGTCCACAGCGTCGTCAGCGACCAGGATTATCATCTTGATACCGGAATCATCGGCACGCGCTTTCTCCTCGACGTTTTGACCGAGAGCGGATATGCGGAAGCGGCCTATCGAGTCGCGACCCAGAAAAGCTACCCCGGTTGGGGCTATATGGTCCAAGAAGGCGCCACAACGCTCTGGGAGCGATGGGAAAAAATCACGGGCGGCGGGATGAATTCCCACAACCATATCATGCTGGGGAGCGTGGATGCCTGGTTTTATAAGACTGTGGCCGGGGTTAGATGTCTGGCTCCGGGATGGGAAAAGATCTCGATTTGCCCGCCGCTCTTCCCGAATTTGGAATCCGCTTCGGCCTCTCTCAAAACGATTCGCGGCGATATCCGTGTCTCCTGGAGGAAAAAAGAGAACTTTTTCGAGCTTAAAGCCGAGGTCCCCGTCGGCGCCGGTGCCGAAATCCACATTCCGCGATTGTGGAGGAGCGCCGTTTTAAAAGAAAGCGGCCGGATCGTCTGGCAAAAAGGCCGGGAGTCGAAGAATCTGGAAGGCCTATCGATTCAGAGGATTAAAGGCAGCCGAATCATCATCGGCGCTCAAAGCGGCACCTTCGCCTTCCGCTTGGAAAAATAGGTCGTGATTAGTATAGATATTTCTTGACAAGGTGGGCGGCTTCGCTGTAAGCGGCGAGCGTCTGATCGACGTGATTCTTTTCGTGGGCGGCGGAAACCGCGCCTCCGCCATGGACGACATGGACGCCCTCGGTGAGTAGGGCCAGTTTCAGGATATCCTCTTTCAGCCGGACAAAGGATCGGTCCGGGCTCCAGACGTCTTCGGCGCTCGTGTATCTGATCTTTTTGAGCGGAAAATTCACCATGAGCAGCGAGCTTCCTTTGACAACATCATTCCCGTCGCCCGTGCATTTGACCGTGATGCCGAGGCTTCCGAAAATGTCTTCGATGCCGCGGCGCAACGTCTCCCCTGTCCTAGCAATCTTGGGGTAAATCGTAGAGGCATGATCGACGAGATGTTTCAGCATGACATAGCCCGCCCTCATGTACTGGGCATGGGAGGAGAACGTTCCGCCTTCAAAGAGCGCCCTCATTTGCGGAGGCACCTGGGGCCGGCATTTTTCGAGAATGTCCGATTTGCCGGCCACCGCGGAAACGGCGTGCCCTCCGCCGATGAGCTTCCCAAACGTGGAAAGGTCGGGCTCGACGCCGTATAATTTCTGGACGCCCGATGGGCAAAACCTGAACCCGGAGATGATCTCGTCAAAAACGAGGACAATGCCGTATTTTTCGGTGAGGGCCCTGGCCAGTTCCAGATAGGCCTTGGTGGCGGCCAGAAACCCGCCCACCCCCAGAAAAGGCTCGACCAGGAAACAGGCAATCTCACTGCCCTTCCTCCACAGGATTTTTTCCAGATCATCGCCGTCGTTGAATCGGGTGATAAAAATCTTGCGCAGGATTTCTTTCGGCACCCCGGCCGATTCGGCCTGTCGAAAGCCGCCGTCCGGATAATATTTCACGCCCTTGAGCAAATAGGGCGAGGCTCCATGCCAGCCGCCCCCGATCTTTAAAACGCCGTCGCGGCCCGTGTGAGCTTGGGCCAGCATGACCGCATACATCGTGGCCAGCGTCCCCGAGGTCGTGAACCGGATTTTATAATCCTTGTAGCCCAGCTGCTCGAGCAGGAGCTCGGCCAGCTTGATCTGGCTCTCCCCTTCAAAGCCCGTGTGCAGCGATCCCTCTTCCAGGCTGAATCGTCGAAATTCGTCCGTCAGGACTTTGGGATTATGGCCCAGGATATTCGCATAATGGCCTTGCCAGTAATCGATATAGCCGTTTCCATCGAAGTCATAGACCAAGGGCCCTTTGGCCTTGGTAATGATGAAAGGATACGGCGAGAACAAGCGGAGTGAGTGGCTTCCCCCCTGGACCATCACCCGCTGTGCCCGCCGATAAACCTGAAGGCTTTTTTTCGTTTTTTTTCGGTATTTCGCTTCCAGGACGTCCAAAAGCCTGTCGATTTTTTTCATGTCCCCTCGATTTCTCAGGGGTATCACTTTACCAACCTGCTCCTTTAAAGTCAAACGCAACGGCGGTATAATCCCTTCCCGTACGAAAGGAGACGAGCCATGGAAATTCTCAGCCACGAAGTCCGCCAAGCCACCAAGACAAAATTCGACGCCGATCTTGAAAACAAGGTCACCATCCTCCATTTTACCCAGGAGCCGAGCCGGCTGGTCCTTCCCGATTACCTAAAAAGTCAGGACTGCTTTTTCTGCAGGGAAACCAAACAGCTCTTGGAGGAGGTCAAAGGCCTTTCCGATAAAATTGAACTCGTCGTTTACGACTTCATCGCGGACAAAGAGAAGGCCGCCGAATACGGCATCGACAAGATCCCCGGCACGCTGATCATGGGAGAAAAAGATTACGGTATCCGGTTCTTCGGGATCCCTTCTGGCTATGAATACACCAGCCTCATCGAGGCCATCACCGATGTATCCCGTCGGCGGACTGAGCTTTCCCAGCCGACCAGGGAGGCACTCCAAACGATCGACAAGGCCGTCCACATCCAAGTCTTTGTCACGCCTACATGCCCCTACTGCACGACGGCCGTCCGGCTGGGGCACCAATTTGCCATGGAATCCTCGTGGATTAAAGCCGACATGGTGGAATCCACGGAATTTCCGCATCTGGCTAATAAATTCAACGTGTATGGAGTCCCCAAGACGGTCGTCAACGAGACTGTCTCCTTTGAGGGGGCGGTCCCCGAGGAAGAATTCTTGGCCCGCGTGCTCGAAGCAGCCAGCAAGGTCAAATAGCTTCCAAACTTCAGGGTCAAAGCTACACATCTGACAAAATCCATAGAAAAGGGATTTTTCCGGCTCCACACCCATAAAATGCGTCATGTGTGTAGCACTACCTCTAAAAATTGCCGATATGGCTGCTCATTCGCTAAAGGCTCAGAGCGTTCCGCTAAATCTTAAAAAAGCGACGATACCCGATGGGTGGCGCGGTTCGGGGGCCCCCCGGACACTCTTGGATGAGGACCCTTTCACAGGGTCCCCCTCCAACGGCCGGCGGGAATACCCGCCTGCTCTGCCACCCCTCCAAGGAGCATCTTCCCATGAATTCATCGCCGGAGGCTCCATGGAAAGGAGGCAGAGAGCGAAGCGAGCGTTGGAGGGAAACCCCCAGAAAGGGTTTCCCTCCAAGAGTATCCGACAGGTCCCATCGGAAGTTTCTATCGGCAATTTTGCGTCAGACCCCAATTCTTTGACAAGGCGGCTTTTGGTGCTATAATAAGCCAGTTTATGTCTATCTTCAACAAAAAAAAGGAAAACCGGGTCTGCGTCATAGGCCTGGACGGTGTTCCCTTCGGCCTTCTCCTCGACATGGCCAGGAAGGGAATCATGTCGGCAGCGGGCAGGATTATCGACTCCGGCCATCTCCACAGGATGAAGGCCAGCCTCCCCGAGATTTCCGCGGTCAGCTGGACCGACTTCATGACTGGCACCAATCCTGGAACCCACGGCATTTTCGGGTTCACCGACCTCAAGCCGGGCTCGTATGAGCTCCGTTTCCCGAATTTTTTGGACGTCAAAGCGCCGACCATCTGGGACACACTGGGCGAGAAGGGCAAAAAATGCATCGTCATCAACCAGCCGTCCACCTACCCGGCACGTAAAATCAACGGCGTGCTTATCTCGGGCTTTGTGGCCATAGAGATGGCCAAGGCCGTCTATCCCCTTTCCCTTAAGGCTGATCTCGAACAAATAGGATACCAGATCGATATCGACACCTTGAAGGCCCGCGAAAACCACGCATTTCTCTGGCAGGAGCTGATCAAAACGCTCATGGGGCGGCAGAAAGCCCTTAACCATTTCTGGGAAGAAGAATGGGACTATTTTGAATTTGTCATGACCGGCACGGACAGGCTCCATCACTTTCTCTGGAACGCCTATCCGGACTCGAGCCACCCGCATCATCAGAATTTTCTCGATTATTACCGCCAGATCGACCGGCTCATCAACAAAATTTACACCTCATTCCGCAAGACGGCCGGCGATGAGGAAAATATTTTTTTACTCTCCGACCACGGCTTCACGGCCATCCGGCAGGAGGTGTATCTCAACGCCTGGCTAGAAAAGGAAAAATACCTGAAGTTCGAAAACTCCTCCCCGAAAGGGATTGAAGACATCTCACCGAAATCCATCGCCTTTGCGCTGGACCCCAGTCGCATCTATTTGAACTATAAGGAAAAATTCCCCAAAGGCTCGGTCAGGCCGGGCGAGCACAAAGCGCTCAAGGAAGAAATCAGCCGGAAATTGGAGAAGCTGGAGTATGAAGGAAAAAGGGTCATCCGGAAGGTCTTTCCAGCCAGGGACATCTATTCCGGCCCGCTGGTCAGCCACGGCCCTGACCTCATCGTACTCTCTGAGCCCGGATTCGACTTGAAGGGTTCGGTGAAGAAAAAAGAGATTTTCGGACGCAGTCCCGGGCTTCAGGGCATGCACACCTGGGACGATGCTTTCTTCCTGGCCAAAAACGATTTTGGGGAGGACCTGTCCATCTCAAACGTGGCAAAGATCATTTTGGGCCGTTATTAATGACGAATTATCCGGGCAGTCATTGCAAGGAGCCAAGCGACGCGGCTATCACACCATGTGAAGCGTGGATTGCCACGATTCATTCAGCCGTTCCCAAAGATAAGAAGAATCGTCTTCAAAAAATCGGGGCGATCATTTTATTATTCCTCATATCAGGTCTTCCTTTGGCGGCCTATATCGGCCCGGGCGCCGGTTTTGCTTTTCTTTCTTCGTTTCTCGTCCTATTCCTGACCTTTTTCCTGGCCATTTTTTCTTTTCTGTCCTGGCCCTTCCGTTTTTTCTTTCGTTTGATCCGGGGGAAAAAAGCCTACAAAAAAAGCCTGGTTGACCGGGTGGTCATTCTCGGCCTGGATGGGCTCGCTCCGGAGCTGGCTGAACAATACATGGCCGAGGGCAAGCTGCCCAATCTTTCCAAGCTGAAGCAGGAAGGGGCCTATGCCCGGCTCCAGACGACGACCCCGGCCATCTCGCCCGTGGCCTGGTCTTCGTTTATGACCGGCTCCGAGCCCTCCAAGCACAATATCTTCGATTTTCTCAGCCGCGACCCAAAAACCTACCTTCCCGACCTCTCCTCGGCCAGGATCGGAAAGCCAAAAAGAGTCTTGTCACTAGGAAAATACAACATCCCGCTCTCTAAGCCGGAGATCAAAGGCCTGCGGAAAAGCGTCCCTTTTTGGAAGATCATGGGCGAGAACGGCATCTTCAGCACCATTTTGAGGGTCCCCATCACGTTCCCGCCCGAAAAATTCAAAGGGCATTTGCTCTCGGGCATGTGCGCGCCCGACCTCAAAGGCAGTCAGGGGACATTTTCCTTCTACACATCGGACCCGGACAAGATCAAAAAACGCGAAGGGGGAATCGCCATCCCCATCGAAGTGAAAGAGAACCGCGTGGAAACACATATCTCAGGACCGGAAAACTCGCTCCTCAAAAAGGCCCAAGAGATCCGGCTGCCGATGACGATCTCCATCGATCCAGAAAAAGAACGAGCCTTGATTGAGGTCTCCGGGCAGAAATTCGCGCTGAAAAAAGAAACGTTTTCGCCCTGGGTTCGCCTTACCTTTCGCCCCGGCCTGGGCATGAAAATCAAGGCTATCTGCCGTTTTTATATTTCTCAGGTTCGGCCCTATTTTGAAATGTACGTCACGCCGCTTAATATCGACCCGGAAAAGCCCGCGCTTCCCATCTCTCATCCCTTTATTTATTCAGTCTACCTGGCCAAGCTCCTGGGGAGCTTCATCACCCTTGGCGAGGCCAACGACACCTGGGCGCTCAATGAGGGCGCCCTGAGCGAACAGGCTTTCTTAGAGCTGACATACTCCAACCATCGGGAATGGGAGGCCATGGTCGTCAATGCCCTGGCCAAGACCAAGAAGGGTATGGTCGTCTGCGTGTTCGAAACGACGGACAGCATTTCGCACATGTTCTGGCGATATCTGGACAAGGACCACCCTGCGCTCAAAAGCAGCCGGGCCCAGATGAGCCCCAAAGTCATCGATGATCTCTTCCAGAAAATGGATGAGATGGTCGGCCGAATCATGAAAAAAATGGACGAGAAGAGCGCGCTGTTCATCATGTCCGACCACGGCTTCAAGCCGTTCAAGCGCGGCGTCAACCTGAATTCCTGGCTGCATAAAAACGGCTATCTGTTCCTGAAAAACGGGAAGATGGAAAGCGATGAGTGGTTTAGGGATGTGGACTGGGAACGAACACGAGCCTACGCCCTTGGATTGGGCGGACTCTATATCAATCAAAAAGGCCGCGAGGCCAAGGGCATTGTCGGCGCCGGCGATGAGACGCGAGCGTTAAAAGCGGATCTCTCGAAAAAACTCAAGGGGATGAAAGATGAAGAAAAAGGAGCGGCGGCCATCAGCAACGTCTATGACCGCGATGAGATCTATCATGGCCCTTACAAGGACAACGCGCCGGACATGATCATCGGATACAACGCCGGCTACCGCGCCTCCTGGGATGGCGTGACGGGAAAAATCACCCCGGCGGTCCTTGAAGACAATACTAAGGCCTGGAGCGGCGATCACTGCATCGACCCTGTCTGGGTGCCCGGCGTTCTTTTCAGCAGCCGAAAAATCGACGCCAAGAACCCGTCGATCATGGATATCGCGCCGACGGTCCTGGAGCTCTTCGGACTCCAGCCGCCGTCCCACATGGACGGACATTCTCTGCTGTCGAAAGAAGCCGCTCCCTCCGCTGCTCAAGGAAAGAAAAAATGAACCGACATTCCATGAATCGCAGGGATTTTTTGAAATACAGCCTGGGGGCGACATCCCTGCTCGCCCTTGGGACACGATCTCCGTCTGCGATTCGGGCCTCCGGGAAAACGGCGACACCGAAAAAGATGCTTGTCCTCGGCTTTGACGGCATGGACCCGCATCTCACGAATCTCTGGATGAGCCAGGGCAAGCTCCCCGCTTTTCAGCGCCTCATCAGCCGGGGCGGGTTCAGCAGGCTCGGCACGAGCATCCCCCCCCAGAGCCCTGTCGCCTGGTCCAATTTCATCGCCGGCACAAACCCGGGCGGCCACGGCATTTTTGACTTTATCCATCGCGATCCTGCGAAATACTTCCCGGTCTTCTCCGCTTCGGCGACCGAGGAAGCGAAAAAAACCTTCCGCATCGGGAACTGGATTTTGCCCATCAAAGGAGGAGACGTCCGGAACCTCCGCAAGGGCAAAGCCTTCTGGCAGATCCTGGAAGAGCACGATATCCCGGCCACCATTTTCAAAATTCCTGCCAACTACCCGCCGGTCCCGACCAGACAAAGAACGTTCTCCGGAATGGGAACGCCCGATATCATGGGCGGCTACGGAACCTGCAATTTCTACACGACCGAAACGAAGCAAATCATGGATGATATCGGCGGCGCGCGCGTCCATGAAGTCTATGTGATCGGAAATCGGGTGGAGGCCAAGCTTCCCGGGCCGGTCAATGCATTTAAAACCGACCGGCCCGAAGCAGAGATCGATTTCAAAGTGAATATCGACCCCCAAAACCCTGTCGCAAAAATTTCCATCCAGGATCAGGAGTTCATCCTGAGTGAAAAAGAATGGAGCGGATGGAAGCGCATTCGCTTCCATCTCATTCCCACCCAAAGCGTGAGCGGCCTCTGTATGTTCTATATCAAGGAAATCCGGCCCCACTTCAAGCTGTATGTCTCTCCGGTCAATATCGACCCGGGCGATCCCGCCCTGCCTCTGTCCACGCCGGACTCTTATGCCAAGGAACTCCAGAAAAAGTTCGGCCCGTTTTTTACCAAAGGGCTCCCGGCCGACACGAGCGCGCTCGACAATGACTTCCTGGATGAAGGCGAATTCCTGGCCCAGGACGGCATCGTGCTCCAGGAAAGCAAGGAAATACTGGATTATGAGCTGGCCCGGTTCGACTCGGGCCTGCTCTTTTACTACATCTCGAGCACGGACCAGCGTCAGCACATGTTCTGGAGGCTGCTCGACGAGAAGCATCCGGCCTACAACGCCGCCCTCGCCTCAAAATACGGAAACGTGATTGAAAAGACATATATCGAAGCCGATCAGATGCTGGCCCGGGCCATGGAAAAAGCCGACAAGGACACGATCGTCATGGTCATGTCCGACCACGGCTTCAATCCCTTTAGCCGGGGCTTCAACTTGAACGGCTGGCTGAAGGACAACGGCTATCACAAATTGGCCAATGAATTTAAGCAGGAAGACCTGGAGTACGCCTTTGCCGGCACGGACTGGTCGAAAACAAAGGCGTACGGTCTCGGGCTGAACGGCCTCTATATCAACCAGAAGGGCCGCGAGGTTGAAGGGATCATCCAACCCGGAACGGACAAGGATAACCTGGTCCGGGAAATCGCCCGCAAGCTCGAAGAATACGTCGACCCCAAGACCGGTCAAAAGGTCGTTCTGCGGGCCTATGTGGCCAAGGATGTGTACACGGGACCTTATGTCGAAGAAGCCCCGGACATCGTTCTTGGGTTCAACCGCGGTTATCGGATATCCTGGAAGTCCCCTCTCGGACGAGTGCCTAAAGAGATCCTTGAAGACAATTTCGTTAAATGGAGCGGCGACCACATGGGCGCGGCGGAAATCCTTCCCGGCATCTTGGCCATGAACCGGCCGATCCGGGCCGAATCCCCGGCCCTCTACGACCTGACGGCGACGATCCTCGATGTCTTCGGCATCGAAAAGCCAAAGGAATTGATCGGGAAAACAGTTCTTTAAACAGGAGAAGAAAATATGGGCAAAGAGAAGATTAAGCTCGATAAAAATCTGATGGACAAGGTCCGGAAATACGCCAAGATGTCGGGGTATTCCTCGGTGGAGGAGTTCATTACCCATTGCCTGGAAAAAGAGATCGCCAAGATCGAAGAATCCGACTCCGAGGAAGAGATAAAGAAAAAGCTGAAAGGGCTGGGATACATCTCCTAACATCAGGGCGAGGAGCCAAGCGACGTGGCCATCTCAAATTTTGAGTGAATCAGACGATGTGGATATTTAACGCGGCCATCGGAAAGATCTTCGATATCATCTTTCTGCCGTTTCGCCATTTAAGCCCGTGGTTCGGGATGGTCCTCATTTCTTTCTTGACGGGCCTTCTGATGCTCTTTATCTTCCGGCACACGTCCAACCAGGAGGGCATCCGCAAGGCCAAAAATAAGATAAAGGCTCACCTCCTGGAGCTTCGCCTATATAAAGACAGCATGAACGTCTCCTTAAAAGCGTATGGGAAGATCCTCGCGGCGAACCTGAAATATATCAGTCACTCCGTCAAACCGATGCTGGTCATGATCGTGCCCGTCCTGCTCATCCTCATCCAGCTCAACCTCTGGTTTGGATCTCAGTCCCTCCATGTCGGGCAGGAAGCCGTGCTTAAAATAAGGTTGGACGAAGGCAAAAATCCGCTCCAGACAGAAATCGCCCTCGAGCCGCCGGCCGGCATCACTGTAGAAACTCCCGCCCTGAGGATCGAAGAGGGCCGGGAAATCGAGTGGCGGCTGCGGGCCAGGGACAAGGGCCTTCAAACAATCGTATTCCGAGGAGAGAATGATTCTTTTGCCAAGCAGATCGCCGTGGCCCAGAACCCTCTGTCCAAAATCTCCGCTGTCAAACCCGGCTCGAGCTTTCTAGATGAAGTTTTCAATCCCGGCGAAAAGCCCCTCCCCAAAAAGCTCGGCATCCAGTCGATCGAAGTCGCCTATCCCGCCCAGAGGATGAACCTCTTTGGATGGCGCATCCACTGGCTCGTCGCCTTCTTCGCCCTCTCCATCATTTTCGGTTTTGCTTTTAAGGGCGTTTTTAAAGTCGAAATATAAAATTATAAAAAATTCCTGAGGTCCGACCATGAACATCGAAGTTTTTAAATTGGAGCGAATGCAGTCAACATGGGAAAATGTCGTCGATTACAACCTGGCCGAGAGCGGCATTCACGCCCTGTCCCTCGAAGAATTCGTCCCTGCCGATGAGCTCCAGGAAATTCTCAAGCTGCGCTTGGGTTACAGCCAGACGAACGGGACGCCAGAGCTCAGGGACAAGATCGCGGCCCTCACCCCTGGCGTTAACCCGGAACAAATTCAAGTCACGGCCGGTTCCACGGAGGCCAATTATCTTTTAATGTGGAGCCTGATTGAGCCCGGCGACGAAGTCATTTTTGAGGTCCCCAACTATATGCAGATGTGGGGGCTGTTGCGTGGGTTCGGTGCCAAGGTCAAGACTTTTCACCTCAGAGAGGACTTGGGCTGGGCGCCGGACCTTAGCGAACTTAAAAAATTGGTCAGCAAAAAAACAAAGCTCATCATCCTGACCAACCCAAACAACCCGACCGGAGCCGTCCTGACTCAGGAAGAGATGAAGGCGATCATCGAGCTTGCCCAAAGCGTGGGCGCTTGGATCCTGGCGGATGAAGTCTATCAAAACGCGGAAAGGATCGGGCCCAGGACGCCTTCGTTCTGGGGGCGCTACGACAGGGTCATTTCCGTCAACGGGCTTTCCAAGGCTTATGGCCTGCCCGGCCTAAGGATCGGCTGGATCATGGGGCCGCTCGATCTTATCCAAAAGACCTGGCCCTATCACGATTACACGACTATCGCGCCCAGCCACCTGAGCGACAGGCTGGCGCGGACCGCTCTCACGCCGTCCATTCGCGACCGCATTCTTAAAAGAACCCGCGATATCTTAAGCCATAATTTTGCGATCCTTGATTCCTGGCTCAAGAAACAGGACGGAGTGTTCTCCTTTGTTCCCCCCAAAGCCGGCGCGATCACATTTGTCCGATATCGTCTGCCGATCAATTCCACGGAGCTTGCCCTGAAGATCATCCATGAGAAGAGCGTTTTTCTTGCCCCGGGAGACCTCTTCGAAATGGACCATTTCCTGCGAATCGGTTTCGGCGTGGAAGAGCAGGATTTGCGGGCCGCCCTGGCCCGGGTCGAAGACGTCCTCCGAAAAATAAATTACGGCACGGTCAAAACATAAGGCAGGTTCTTTGTCTTGAGCTTAATAGAAACCTTGGTTTCTCGGTCATTGCCCTCCGAATCCTTTTGCTTGTAAGAAATCGTCATTTCCTGGACCTTCTGGATTTTCGGCTCGCCTTTCGAATCCTTCTTTTTCATAAGGTCCTTGAGAAGCTGGTAAATCAGGGCCACGGCGCTCAGGATCGAGAACGAGTTCATGCCGGGCTTGTCGCGGTTGACATAATAATCCGGCTTGAAGCCGAAGGGATTTTGGTTCGGCTTGGTGTCCAGCTTGGGCGGCACGGGATATTCCGTCTTCTGGCTGAACATCAGCAGCTCCCCGCCGACATACATGGACAGCTTATAGGTGACGGGGACTCGTTTGACGGTCGGGGCCGCGTGCTCCGTGAACGGCGAGTACACCGCGATGTCCAGGGCGATTTCCTTCTTGAGGACCAACGGCCCCGACTTGAGCTCCAGGAAAAAGGTGTGCCGTCCCGGGGTCAAAAAAAGCTCGTTGGCATCCAGGCTGAGGATATTCGGCCCGGATTTAAGAAGGCCTGCCTTGAGAATGGACGAACCCTCATAAAATTTGTATAAGGCATCGCTGGTGAGATCGAGGACGAGAGGCAGAATGCCCTGGATGATGATGGGATTGCCCTCCACCCCGGCGATCAGGGCGATTTCAGGGACGAACGGGTATTGACTTTTCCAGCGCGATAAAAAAGCGACCACTTCGGCCTGGCTGATCAGGTCTAAATAGGCATATCCCGAGTCTAGGGCGCGGTGGGTCTCGAAATACTCCGTGATCCATTTGACTTCGTTCGTCCGATCGTTCAGCTTATTGAAACAAAACGCAAGCAGCCCCGTGGCATCGGGCTTGTCGGCGGCGTCGATTTTTTCGAGCTGGGCCAGGACGAGATCCATGACACCTTTGTAATCCCTCGTCCCCCGGAAAATGCCCGCCACATCGTCCTTCCATTGAGCCGACAGAAGTTGGACGCAGATGGCCAGCCAAACGATAAACACAAGACCTTTTTTAATTGCCATATTGAAAAATAAAGTAGACTTCCAGGCTGGAATCCGGGAATTCGGCGGGCAGGGCTGGAAAGGGCGCGCTCATCTCGAGCGCTCTCAGGGCCGCCTGGTCCAGGGCATCGTTTTTTGAGGGGGCGATCACTTCGATCAAGGTCAAATTCCCGGTCTTTCCGACGAGGACGGTAATCCCGACTTCGCCCTTCCACGTGAAATCCCCGGCGGCGGAGATCGACCAGTTCTTTTGGATCCGGTTCATCACCGCATTCGCCCAGCGCGACAAATCGACCTTTTGGATATTGGCAGGGGCGGGCCCTCCGATATAAGCTTTGGCTCCTGTTTTTCCGGGGCGGCCGGGCCTGCCACCCACGCCTGTCACACTCGAAGCGGCTCCCCCGGGATAAAGATACTTTGAAAAATTAATGTCCGTTCTTGCCCGGTACTTATCATGCGGAAGATAGGAATCCTCAAGATTTCCTATCTCTTTTGACAAATCCAGCTTTGAGTTGGGAGGGACGGCCAAGATAAAGCCCGAGGACAAGTTGCGCGATTCCTTAAGCACGCCTCTAGCCTCGAGCCGGCTCTGGGGAGAAAGACCAGGCCCTTCCGGCCGTCCGGCTTGGGCGCCGGGAATCCCCCGAGGTTCTGCAGGCTTTTGTTGAGTCCCAGCCCCTCCGGCCCCTGACGAGGCTCCCCCTGTTGTTTGAAGGGCCGTTCGGTTGTCCCCGGCAGGAGTCCCGGCGAACAAATTCTTCATCCTGGGCATAACGATTTTTTCTTTGGGCATGATGAAGGCGGCCACGGTTTTTTCCTTGAGCCGATAGATCTCATACGTAAATTTGTAATGGAGGATGAAATCGAAGCCGACGATATGAACAATCAAGGACAGGAAAAAGATGGCGCTTTTCTTGGTATATTCAGATGCCTTATCGCTAATTTTCGACTCCTCAGAGATTTATTTTAACACAATTTCTCTTATTATTCTTAAATCGCGGCGGGGGCAAAATCGTTTCAACCGATGAGGTCGCAAAGAAATGCAATGCGCCCGAAGTCCCGCTCAAATAGGGCGAAACCCGGCCGCTTCACTTCATGCGAAGGATGACTTCCTGTCTGATAAATTCGCCCTGCATCCCCTGGGAAAATGGAATCAACAGCTTGCCGGCAGCCTGTTTCGCCCCTTGAACAGAGCCGATCCTTTTTGACTGTGTTAAGGGCAGATCATACGTCCGACCGGCCAAGCCTTCGACGATGACTTTCAGAGCCTTGCCGGTTTGTTCCATCTTGATGATTCTCAGCCCTTGGCTTGGATCTCCGGTCTTGGATTCGTTGGCCGGCGGCAGGATCTCGACCGCCGGCTCGAAATCGATTTCTATTGTGTCCTTGCCTGTGAGATTCATCTCCACGACCGGCTGAACGGCCTGCGCCAAGGAGGACTTTTCAAGCCGAGGCCGCACGGGTTGGCCGTTTGCGCGCGCGCCTCGAACCTCGGTCCCAAGCCCCAGGGCGGGCGCAAAAATAATTTTGTAGGAGCCTTTTTCTTGCGAGACAACCTCGAGGCTGATCTTATTCTCCTGCCGGAGATAGCGCAGTGAAAATGACGCTTCCCCCGTCTTATAATTCTCGAGGGATACGCCTTTCCAGTCCGCCGGAAAACGGGGCGCAAACACGAGCTGTTTTTTCAAGGCATCCCCTTCGAGCCCGAGCAGGCCGCGGACGAGGGGAAAAACGACGCCGCTCGATGAAAACCCCTGGTGAGCCACCGCCTCCTGCGGCCAGATGTTTTGATAGCCGGAGAAGAGCTCGGTGACAGACCCCAGCGCGTTATCGAAAGTGTGCCGGACCGCCGCCATCAGCAGCCCGTACCCTTGGAGCGAAAAATTGTGTTTGTACAAGGCCGTAGCGACCCACCCCGTCAGAAACGGCCAGACGGCGCCATAATTGTAATTGAGGGGCTCAAAGTAGCTGCTCTTGTTTGAGAGCATACGGACACCCCAGTCCGTTGTGAGCTCGGCCGAATTGAAATTTTCCAGAGTCCGAAAACTCCTCTCCCTCTCTCCGATATCCCAGACCAGCGGAACGGCGCTCCACGGAGTCAACTCCTTGACCTGTTTGCCGTCGGCGTTAAAGGCGTAAGTATACCGGCCCTTCTCTTCATCCCAGAATTTTGAATTGAACGCCCGGCCGGCTTTTTCATAATGTCCGGCGGCCGCCTTCTCGGTATTTGCGTCACCGACGGCCTGGGCCAGCGACTGCATCGAATAGGCGGCCCTCACCCATGCCGCGGCAAGATAGATATCCGTCTGGATGCCCGTTAAAGCCCCGAACTCGAGCGCGCCGAGCCCGGCCTTGCGGTTGTCCATCAAGCCGTCGCCATCGGCGTCGGTGGTCAGGCACCAATCATAAGCGCGTTTGAGCGACGGCCAGCTCGCTTTAACGAAGCCGATATCACCGCTCATCCGATAATAGTCATAGCAGGCCACAATATAAAAAGGCGTCGTATCGCCATGGATATAGCCATAGGGATAATCCTTGAACCAATTGAGATAGCCGGCCGCCTGGGACAGCTCGTGGGCCATTTTCCCGTCCTCACGCTGCCATTTCTGGGTGAAAGCCAGCGCCTCTTTGACGGAGGAAAATGCGCCGTAGCTATTCAGGCTCAGGGAATTCATAAAGGCGTCGCCGCCGAAAAACCAACCGAAGCCGGGCCGGCCGCCCGTCCCCGAAGTCCCCAGCCCCGCCACGAGCCCTTTTCCAAGGTCGGGATTATCGACAATCAAGTTATCGTAGGCGACCTTGGCCCATTCAAAGGCCAAGTTGATCTCTTTGTCCGGCGTTTGCACCCGGAGCGTATCCTGCCGCAGTTTTCGGTAATGCTCGAATGCCTCCTTGCAGTGAGCCTCTGGATTTGCCGCCAATTTCTCATAGACCTTCCGAATGTCCTCCCGCTTCCCTTTGCCGCCAGCCAGAATGATGGGGATATATCTCCCCTTCGCGGTCTCTTTGTTCTCGACCGCGATCTTGAACTGGTTGGGCGTATCCGAGAGCATATGCGCCGGCGTGTAGGAAATCCCCTGCCCGGCCGGCGATCCCACGTAGCCGTGGTTTTTCCGGGTTGGCTCGGAGATGAGATAGGCCTTCAGGTCGTCGTCCCAATAGGCGTATTGGCCTCCGATCCCGGCCGGCCACATCGGCTGCAGCACGGGCAGAAAACTGCAGACGATCGTCAGGGGCTCTGTCGTATCGACGGCCAAGAGGATGATCGCGCCCGGCACGTCAATGGACGTGACAAATACGGCTTTGACCGTGAACGACTGGAAAGCATAGGTCAGCGTTGTCGCCGCCGGCGTCACCGACACATAACGCACGATGTCCTTGCCTGGAATGGCCTGAGTGCTCGAGCCGATGAGAAAGGAGAGCTCAAAATTTCGCAGGAGCTTGAGAGGATAGGCCCAAGCTTCGAACGAGCCGCTCTCATAACCGAGGATGGCGAATTTCCGGCCGACTTTGTCGAAATACGTATTCGACTGGGCCGGCCGCTCGAGCGCTATATCACTCTGTTCGAGGCTGAACCTCGGGATCAATCCCATTTGAGATAAAAGGCTGGGCGGACCCATCGACAATAACAATAAAGCTGTGAACACGAACTTCGTCCGCATAATAATTTCCTCTTTCAAATCTGGACTTCATAAACATCCGGAATATTGGCCAGGGAAATGTCCGAGTTAAACGTCCAGCTGACAAGGTTCACCGCCCGAAAATAGGGGAAGAACCTCGAGCGGTAAAAAGGCCCCAGGGGGTAATATTTCCTGTTCCACTCGATTGTCCCCACGAAACCGGCCTCCTGGATATTTTTTAAGAACGCCTGGACGAATTCATACCGCTCTTTCCCGGAGAGGGCCGGGTAAGCCACGTGATTAATCCAAGCCCACGGCTCCCTGGTCGTGCCGAGATGCTCGTGTCGGATAAAATTGATCATCCCTTGCACCTGTCCCTCTTTTTCGCAGACAAGGGTCTCGGAGACGCCGGGATAATCCAACTCCCAGGCCAGGTCCTTCTTGTCCCAGGTGAGCGCCAGGGTGACAGTCTTTTTGTAGCGATCGAGCAGCGCTAGGCATTGGTCGAGGTCGGCCGGCGTATATTTCCTTAGAGAAACGCTCAGCTTCTCTTTCGGGGGCCTGTGGCTCCCGAAAAGCTTGATGGCGCCCTTTTCCCACCCCTTCAATCCTTCAGAACGAGCGACGCGACCTAGATCCAAGATACGGCCGATCACGTTTGTCTTTCTCACCCACTCCAATCGTTGGCCGTCGCTCTTGAACTTATTCATCAGCTTCGTCGAGCGGCGTCCCGTTTCGAGCGTCAGCAGGGAAAAATCATATTTGTATTTCTGGTTTATCTTCAGCGCCTCCCGGATCAAGGCGATGGCCATGCCTTTGCGCAGGTACTCCTTCCGAGTCACGAGCAAACAGCTGTAGATCGCGCGATAGGTTTTTCCTCTGAAATGAAACTGCTGGGGCAGGTTGGCCAGGAAAGCGACAATCTCGTCGCCCCGGTATGCGGCAATCAAGTGGTCCTTTTCGCCGTGCGGGATGCGGTCAAAGAGAAACCGCAGAAAATCGGGCCGATAGAAATTCGGAAACGAGGCGATTCCATATTCATCGCGCCAGGAAAGGTGGGCCATGCGTTCCAGGCTTTCCAGGTCCCCGCGAAAAGTCTCGATCGAGACATCTTCCAAGGTCATGGATACCCCTCCAGAGTTCAATTCATATGCTTCATAAATATCACGCAGACTCCGATTATGCAACTGCTAGATAGGACGATCCCTTCAAGGCTGGAACGTAACCCTCATCAAGACGATCTCGGCCGTGGTCCCGATGCGAGCCGGAGGCTCCCATACCCCCACCCCTGAAGTCACATAATATTGGGTCTTTCCCTTGCGGCCGTATCCCAGGGCGATCTCATAGATAAGGTTGTTGATGATGGTAAACGGAAAAACTCCTCCCCCGTGGGTGTGGCCGGAGAGCTCCAGATCGACGCCCGCTTCCGCGGCGTCTCCAAGATGGACGGGTTGATGGTCGAGCAGGATTACAGGCAGGTTCAGGTCCGCGCCGTTTAATATCTCTTTCAAGGATTTTCGCCTGTCCCTGCGCACAATATAGTCGCTGTTGCTGCGTCCGACGACATAGAAAGAATTATCCACGAGCACGGCTTCATCCTGCAAAACGGTGAATCCGCTCCTGCGGAGATAATCCAGGCTCTTTTCGATCCCGGCGAAATATTCGTGGTTCCCCGTCGAGGCGAAGACTCCGAACCGGGAGTGGATTTTCCGAAAGGTCACGGTCATTTTTTCCAGTTCGGTGGCGAGTGTTTCCTCGTTCACAACGTCCCCCGGGATCAGCACCAGGTCGGGGTCCAGGCTGTTGACCATCTGGACGATTTTTTCCAGGCGCGGGCTGTGCATAAAAGGCCCGACATGGATATCGGCCAGAAGGACAAGGTTCAGGGACTTGATGTCCGCGGCAGGTTTGCCGATGGTGATGTCCATCGTCTTTATTCGCACATGCCGCATGTGGATGAAACCGCCAAACACCAGGGCCAGAGTCATCCCAACGACGGCAAAGAACGCCGCCTGCCCTGCCGACCGGCCATGCTCCCGGATCAGCCCTGGGAAGAAAGGGATGATATGGTTAGCCCAGCGCAGCAAATCGACAAGCGTCACAAAAAGAAGCAGGTAAATCAGAATTCCCAGATAAAAGGACCCGGCGATGGTGACCATCTCGGCGAGTCTTCCGGGCCGGCTTCTGGCCAGGACATGACCTATAAAAAAACATAAGACTAGGCAGAGATAGATGATGAGAACGACCGTCCGCAGGGCACCCGTTCCGGCCAGCGCCTGCCGGCCGCGGCGAATGATATAGAAATTGACCAGCCCAAAAACGGTGAGGACGATGGCAAAAAATAAAAAAAATCTCATAAGCGCATCCTTCAAGGCCATAGAATATAAGACAAAAAAGGAAATTTTACCAGACCGCCAGAGACGGCGGGGCGATGATCAGCCCTTGAAGGAATTGAACCAGACGATGTCTTCGAGGGATTTCCGTGTCTTCTCCCCGGCCGGTTTTTTCTCATAATAGCCCATGGCCAGGAGAGACACCACCTTGTATTTGCGGGGAATCTTGAAGAATTTCCGCGCCTTCGCCATATGGAACCAGCCGATCCAGCAAGTCCCGAGCCCCAGCTCCTCTGCCTGAAGGACGAGATGTTCGCCCGCGATCCCGATATCGATCAGGAAGAAGGAAACCTTCTGGATCTGTTTTCCGATCCGATGGGCGATGAAGTCCTGCTTGGCCAGGATGAGGATGAGCACGGGCGCCTCGGCCGCGAATTTCGTCGAGAAATAAATCCCGGAAAACGCTTTCTCGGCGAACTTGGCTTTGGTAGCCGGATCGTCGATGACCAGGAACCTCCAGGCTTGGGCGTTTTCGGCCGATGGCGCTAGGCGTGCCGCTTCCAAACAGGCCATGAGCTTTTCCCGCTCCACAGGCCTGTCCAGATAGCGGCGGATGCTGCGGCGGCCGCGGACAAGCTGTTGAAAAGGCGTCAGCGTCAATACTCCTCCTTGCCTTATTTTATAGAAAATGGGCAGGAGGTTGCAAAGATTTGATTCCGCGCTGCATTTGATATAAAATAAAAATACAGAATTGGTCCTGATTTGGAGCGTCTGTTTTTTGAGAGGTGATCCATGAACAGGGGGAAAACATTTTTTACCTGGCTCGCTTGGACCACGATCCTGGCCGGGGCCGTCCTGGCCCAGACGGACGAAGCTTCCGTCTTGAATAAATACAAGGCCCTCGAATCGCGGATCGAAAAAACAAGGAACTATTTTCTGGCGGAAAATTATGCCAAATGCGAAAAAGAAGCGGCCGCTTGCCTGGAGGCCCTTGCCGAACACCATGGCGCCCATTTCTTCGTGGCGCAGGTTTTGTACAGGCGAGGAGAATTTGACAAGGCCCTTGAGCATATGCTGGCGGCAAAAGCCGGGTATCTTCATCTCCAGGCGATCGGAGAGAGCCTTCAGCAAAAAAAGTTTGAAAAACAGCTGGAGAAAAAAGTTGATCTGGCAGATCAGCTCGAAGATTGGAATTCCGCCTTGGCCCAGACGGTCTGCAAAAAGGGCGTCTATCAAGGTGCCGTGTTAGAAACAGAGGCCAAGTTGAACGCAGCAAATAAATATTCGGAATCAAACCCGTCTAAAGTCGGCGCCCAGCTTCCCGCCGAATACAGCTATTTCCACGGCAATTGCCTGTTCCGCCTGAAAAAATATCCAGAGGCCGAGGAAGAATACAAAACCGCCATCCGGACGGATCCCCAGCACGCGAATGCCTACAACAATCTGATCAATCTCCTTTATATGCAGAAGCGGCTTGATGAGGCTCAGAACCTGCTCATCCAGGCCGAAGCAAAACAGGTGGCCATCGTGCCCGGCCTCAAGAAAGCGGTCCTCGAAGCCCTGAGAAAATAAACAAGCCGTGCGGGCCTCGTCCGATTCGCTCTCTAAAAAATCTATTTGATTAAAAAGAATTTCGTTTGACGGCCGTCGATAAAAAATATGCCTGCCCGGGCAAATGCGGCGTCTTCCTCGAGGGCGATCTGGACGTCCTGGTTATCCCATTCAGGAACGGAAGCTTTAATGTTGAGCTCTATAGAAAAGCAGGTATCGTAAAAAAGCGGGTAATCACCTTCCCCGGGGACGCCGCCCTGTTTATCCCAAAGGCCGATGGTCGGGCCGGCGGCATGTCCGTGAAAGCCCAGCGGATGCGTATAAATGCTCGGTTTCAATCCCTCGTCCTTGGCTTTTTTCAAAGCCCCGGCCAAAATTTCGTTCCCCGTCCTCAATTCCTTGAATTCCGCAAGAAAAATATCCTGCAGCCGATTTCCTTGGGCCAAGGCATCCCTCAGCCCTTTCGGCGCATCGTCTTCTCCTTGGCGAAGGACATAGGCATGCTCCTGAGTGTCCGTGTTGAGCCCAAGATACGCGATCCCCATATCGCAATGCAGCAGATCCCCGCGGTGGATGACCCGGCTGCCTTTCGTCTCGCCCGGTTTAGGCCTCTGGATAGAAATGGACGGCTGGAACCAGGTCCCGAGCTTGAGCTCAGCGATCCTTTCTCTCATCCACCAGACCACATCATCGGTGGTCGTGACGCCGGGCGTGATGACATTTCCGGAGAACGCATCGGCGATAATCTTGTGGGCGATGGCCACGATATGGGGATAGACTTCGAGCTCCTGGGGCGTTCTCCGTTCCAGCCAGCCGACGGCGACGCGCTCCGCGGACACCAGGCGCTTTGCGTATTCCGGGCCCAGCGCCTCGACAAGTTTGGCTTTATGCGAAGCGGACAGGCCGTCGCCGAAGGCAAAGGTGTTCGATTCGTCGATGCCGATTTTTTTGGGCTTTCTATCCTTGATGACTTCGGCCAGCCTTTTCCACTGATCGATCTTCTCCGGCTCCCAAACACTCTTGTACAAATCGCTAATCCCGTAGCGGCTGACGGTCACCCGTTCGACACCCTCCTTGCCTTTGTCGTAAAAAACAAGCATGCTCAGCCGTCTCGCGGACATGGACGTGGAGGGCACGAGCGTTAGGTAAACCGGGTCCTCGTTATATTCGCGGCAGATGACGACCCACATGTCGATATTTTCGCGGCGCAAGATTTCTGGGAGCACATTGTCCAGGCGCATCCGGAGCCAGCCGTCAAAAACCCCCGCCCTGTCCTTCATCCCCAAAACCGAGGGGGCCCCCTCCTGCGCCCAAGCAAGCGGAGATAGGAACGCCAAGAATAGACCTATCGCGAAAAATACAGAAATCCAAAGTTTACGACTAGATATCATTTTCCCTCCATGCGCTCTCGGGAAGAGCTTGGTTCATGATTCCTTTTTATATAATAAATGAAAACATTTTTACAGGGGAAAGACCCATCCGACTCTTTTACTTGCGGATTATCTTGTGATATAGTCATTTCCCGATGAAACTTTACGGAAGAAATTTCGTATATCCCGGAGGAGGTGCTTTATGAAAAAATTCGCAGTCCTAGGATTATCCTTCCTTCTCATCCTTTCCGTGTTCTCCGCATGCGGCAAGAAACCATCCATCCCCAAGGCCGGCTCTGCGACAGCGGACGATATGCTGACGCTCCTTCCCAAGAATTCCGGGGGGGTGGTCGTAGTGGATGTCCACAGGGCGATGACGACGGATTTCGCCCAAAAAATGATCAAAGAAAACAAGGAATACCAGAAATACCAGGAAATCATCAACGAAATCGGGATTGACCCCCAGAAAGACGTCTTTTTTGTCGCGGTCGGCGTCTCCGCAGAAATGAAACAAAATGCCAGCTCGGCTGTGGGCGTTGTGAACCTGAAGTACAACAAAGACAAATTGCTGGCTGCCATCAAGAAGCAGGAATCCAACCTGGAAGAAAAAACCTACGAAGGAATTGCCATGTTTTCGAGCCCCAAAGAGGGCGAAAAACGGGTCTTCGGCGCTTTCCTGGACGAATCCAATATCCTCATCGGCCTGGAAAAAGAAGTCCAGGCCGTCGTCGATATCGTCAAGAAAAAGGCCGAAAGCGTCGTTAAGAACAAAGAGATGATGGCCCTCATCAAGGGCGTCAATAGAAAGGCCATGCTCTGGAGCGCCTTCCTGCTGCCGCCCGACCAGATGAAGACCATGGCCGAGGCGAATCCGTTCCTAAGCAATCTTCAGTTCGTCAAATCCCTGTCCCTCTATTTCGACTATAAAAACAAAGGCCTCGAAGCCGAGATCAAGGCGGTCGGCACCGACGAAAAGAAAAACAAAGAGGTGGCGGATTTCTTGAACGGACTGAAAGGCCTGGGCGGATTGACCGGCTCGCAGAAGCCTGAGCTGGGCGAGCTCTTGAACAAGATCGAGATTACCTCGTCCGTCGATTTTGTCAAAATCTACGCCAACATCCCGCAGGACCTTCTTGATAAACTGAGCCAGGAAGCCCAGAAACAGGTGGAAAGCAAACTGGCGGGCGAAAAAGAAAAACAGGAACAGAAGCAGGAAGAATCCAAAAAGCCCGAAGAAATCAAAAAATAAGATAAATTTTTGGGGTCAAACCTAGATTGGGGTCAAAGCTACTCATTACGCATTTATGCGTAATGAGTAGCTTTGACCCCGGCCATGGTTAGGTTTGACTCTGTCCTTTCCTAATCAGAAAATGAAGCTGAGACCAAGATAAGCATGAAGAAGATCGGTCTTGGAACCATAGACGTAAATGAGATAGGCTTTGTTTAGCCTGGGATGTGCAGGGCCTTTATTTTATTGAAGAGGGTCTTGCGGCTGACGCCCAGAGCCTTCGCGGCCAGAGTTTTGTTGCCGCCCGCCTCCCGCAGCGCTTTTTCAATCAGGGCTTTTTCCGCATTTTCGGCCGCCCGCAGTGCCGTTTTCCTCAGGCTATTTTCGATATTCGGCATTCCTTGACCAAAGCCGCGGTCTTCGTCCGCCAGCGTGGTGAGCGCCCCGCTCTTAATCCGCAACGGAAGGCAATTTTCATCCAGCGACATATCGTCACACAAGACCATCGACTCATAGATGACGTTCTCGAGTTCCCGGACATTTCCGGGCCAGGCGTAGCGGCGCAGGGACTCCAGGGCTTCTTCGGATATGCCTTTGATCTCCTTTTTCAATTCGCCGCCGTACTTTTTCAGAAAATGTTCGCAGAGAAGCGGGATGTCTTCCGTTCGATCCCTGAGCGGCGGAAGATAGAGGGAGAGGACGGCAAGCCGGAAATAGAGGTCTTCCCGGAAATGGGCTTTTTTCACCTCCTCATCCAGCTTCTTGTTCGTGGCCGCGATGACCCGGACATCCACGGGGATCGTCTTCGTCCCTCCCACTTTGACGATCTCCTTTTCTCCGAGAGCCCGCAGCAACTTCACCTGAGCATCTTGGGACAACTCGGCGACCTCGTCCAGGAAGATCGTCCCTTTATGGGCTAACTCAAACTTTCCGGTCGTCTCCGTCTTGGCATCCGTGAACGCCCCTTTGCTGTGCCCGAAGAATTCGGATTCGATCAAATCGCGCGGGATCGCTCCACAATTAACCACCACGAACGGGCCGTCTTTTCTGAGGCCGTTAAAATGGATAGCCCGGGCGACGAGCTCCTTGCCCGTCCCGCTCTCGCCCGTGATCAGGACCGTGCCTTCCACCCGGGCGAGCCGGTGCATCATCTGGAAGACGGAATTCATTTTCGCGCTGGTGCCGACAATGTTGGTGAAACGATAGCGGGACGTCAGCTCGGTTTTTAGATCTTCGACCTCGGCTTCAAGCGTCTTGACCTTGAGCGCCCGGGAGATCATGAGTAGGAGTTCGTCGTTGTCAACCGGCTTTTCGAGATACGCATACGCTCCCAGCTTGGTCGCCTCGACGGCGCTCTTGATGGTTCCGTAGGCGGTGATGATCAGTATCTGGCACTTGGGGAGAAGGCGCTCGAAGCGGGACAAAACCTCCATGCCGGGGATATCGGGAAGATTCATATCCAGGAGAAGGATATCGGGTTCGAAACTTTTGGCCCTCTCGAGCGCCTCGGCGCCGTTCGCCGCCGTTTCCACAACATAGCCCTTTTCCTGGAGCAGGAGCGTGAAAATGTCCCGGATGTTTTTTTCGTCGTCGAGAACGAGGACCTTATTTTTCATGGCTGACCTTATCAGTAGAGCGCAGGGAGGCTGATTAGAGTCTTCGTCCCCTGCCCCGCCCCACTCTTGATTTCAATTTCGCCCTGGTGGGACTTGGCGATATTGTAACAGATCGAGAGGCCGAGGCCCGTGCCGCCTTTTTTCGTGGTGAAAAATGGATCGAAGATCCGATCCAGATTTTCTTCGGGAATCCCCTCGCCTGTATCCGATACGGCAACCACGGCTTTGCGTCCGTCCTGGAGGAGCGCCTCCACTTTCATCTCGCCGCCGGAGGGCATCGCCTGGATGGAATTGAGGAAGATGTTAAGAAAGAGCTGTTTGAGCTGAGATTTGTCTCCCTGCACGGACAGAGGTGAAGCCGGGAAATCCTTGATGATCGTGACGTTCTGGGTCTTCGCCTGGAACGAGACGAGCTCCAGACTTTCTTCGAGGGTTTCCCGGAGGTCGTGCCTGATCTTGCGGATTTCCGATGGCCGGGAAAAGGAGAGGAGCGCCGAGACGATTTCTTCGATCCGGCCCGTCTCTTGGAGGGCGGCGACCAAGAGCTTCCGTGAAGTAGGATCTCCGCTTTTGGCTTCAAGATATTGGAGAGACGATTTGATGGCCGTCAGAGGATTGCGGATTTCGTGGGCGGCGCCGGCGGCGAGCTCTCCGACGGTCGCCAGTTTATCGGCCCGGGACATGCGCCGGAACCGTTCTCTCTGTTCCTTGAAGAGGAGAGCGTTCTCCAGGGCGATCCCTGTCTGGGGCAGGAAGCTGGAAATAAAGGCGATTTCCTGCCGGGAAAAAGGCGTTCGGTTTTCCTTGGCACCGACGAGCAGGATGCCGATGAGCCGGTTCATAGACATCAAAGGAAAACAGACCTCGATGCCGAGCGTCTTGAGCGTTTCCGTTTCTTTTTGGGTCAGATATTCCAAGACGCCGGTCCGCTGTGGTATATCGAGAAAAGTCTGGTTGACTTTGAGCCATTTGACCAAGCGCGAAGCCCGGGAAAATGAGAGCTGTTCCTTTTCGCGATCTCCGACTCCGGAAGACACCGAAGGCTTAAATTTTCCCGTGTCCGAGTCGTAGATGAGGAGGGCTAGCCTCTGGACGGGGCAGGCTTCCTTAATTTTGCCCAAAAAATTGCCGGCGATATGGTCGAAATCCTCGATCAGGCTGAGGCTATCCTCGAATTCCTTGAAAATGCGGAGTGGATAGACGTCGGCCTTCTTCCTTTTGGCGAGCTTTTCTTTGAGGGCGCGGAGTGTTTTTTTCATGGCTGCGGCCCGGCCGATCTTGCCGAGTGCTCTATTTTATCCTCATGGGAGATCTCGAACCATTATAGCAGAATTCCGAGACACAGGACCCATCAATTTCCTTTACCGGACGTCGTATCGGACAAACAGAACAAAGCTCAGGAAAAACATGATACAGGTGTAAAAAAAATTGATGACCAAGTATTTTAGGACGGGCAAGACCCTTTCGACGAACGACATCGGCTTTTCGATGAACTGGGGGACGGTCTCGAAGGCCACGGGCTTTCTGGTCGTGGAAATATCCTCGTTCGGATTGTACCAGTGGGGGCTCTTCGGGTCCTGGATGTCCAGGTTCTTGAAAAAAGCCAGGAATTGATTTTGATAGATATGGAAATCGTCCCAGGCTTTCCGGAAACGCAGGTATCCGCCGCCCACGACTGCATCCGACAGAATTTCAAAGAGCGCCACGGGCGAAACGACGGTCAACGTCCTGGTCTTTTCGAACTGCCGGAACATCGCTTGATAATAGGAGTCGCGGATGCGCTTTTCGGCCTCGGATCGTTTCATCTGGAGATTCGCCCGCAGCTCATTCTGAGGCTGGAAGGGATTCGAGTAATTCGCCATCCAGCTTCCTTTGGGCGCGTTTTTATTCAGGTCCTCAAACGCTCGCATGACCCTGGCCTGAACCACCTCGGCGTGGTCGATCGAAAAGAGCCTCTTGGCCAAGAACGTGCTGGAATTGGGAATGACCACGGCGAACACGATCCAGAATGAAAGAGCGAGGAGTAGGCTGGCGTTGGAGTTCCGGGTCACGACCGAGGAAAGAAGCCCGAAAGCGGCCAGACAGGAGGTCATCAGGAACGTGGCGGCCAAGAAGCCGACGGCTTCGAAGGCCAAGGCGGGCGTTAGGGCTTTCCGGCCTGACAACAGGATGATCAGGATGCTCAAAATGATGCCGGGGACGATAAGGGCCAGGGAAGTGACGATGGCGCTGACGTATTTTCCAAAGAGTAGAGTCCCACGCGAGAACGAATTGGAGAGCGCCAGGGCCAGAGTCTTCGATTCTTTCTCTCCCGAAACAGCGTCGAAGGTAAAGAGCAAGGCGATGAAGCTGGCGATCATGGCTACGATAAATGACCAGTTCAACTCCTCGAACATAGGGAAAAAAGGATTGGTGCTGCCGCTTCTGTTCTCGAACGAAAAGACATTCCAGGCGCTAAAGACGACGGCGTTCGGAAGATATTTTTCTTTGCTGTCGTAGATGAAACCGTTATCCCTCGGCCTCAGAGTGTATGTTTTTTTATTCACCGCCAGCTCCGTGGCACTGGCTTTGGCCTCGCCTCTCATTTCTTCCAGAAATTGGGCCTGGGATTCTTGGTAGTTTTTAAGAGCGGCTTCGTGGCTTTTGACAAAAGAGAGAGAGCCGGCGATGAAGATCGCGAGGACGAGCGCCAAAGAGATCTGGAACCGGAGGCTGTAAAGATTGTGCTGGACTTCCCGTTTTAGAATGGTCTTAAACATAGCTCACCTCACGTCGTACCGGATGAATGCGACAAAACCAACGTAGAAGAGGATGACGCATTCGATGAGGATCAGGCCGATATTCACGATGGTCGACTCCAGACCCGTGAAAAGGAGCTTCGGCTGTTCATGGAACCGGGGCATGTCGGAAATATCTAAATAGGGATAATCGCCGGGTTGTGTGCCTGGGATTTCGACCTTACCGAGCTTCTCAAAAGAAGACATTCGGTCCTTTTGTCGGCCGGCCCATTCGTCCAGGGCTTTTTGGGTTTTAAATTCGCCGCCAGTCCTTTTCTCGATGATCTCGTCGCCGGTCATAAAGGAGTAAGGAGGCGTTGGAGTGATATAGCGGAAAGAAGAAAAAATGTTTTTGCTTTCGAGATAGCGGATGAATGTCTCCCGATATTCCCTCGTCAGTTCCATGAATCGATCTTGCGAATTCGCATCCGATAGGCAGATCGCCGCGGCAACCCCGCGGAAGATACCGGCTGGAGAGATCAACGATATCCTATCGGCAACGCTCTGCTGATGGGCCAGGCTTTCCAGATAGGCTTTCTGGGAAGCCCATTTTTTATCGGCGTAATCAATTCTAAGCGGCTCCGAATACGCAGAGCTGAGACGTTCTCTTTCAAAAAGAGATTTCGAGGATCCGTACAATTCTTTACATCCATCTCCGCCCCCTGCATCGTAGTACCAGTTCATTTCCCAATCGGGCTTGGGCAAGGTTTTGAAATAGTCAACGATTTTCCGGCGCAGCTCTTTATCCAAATCCTCGATAACTCTGGTCAAGTTGTCGCGGGATTGTACCCGGACAAAGCTGTTGGCGAAATAGACTGAAAGGTTGGGGATGACGAAGACGAAAAAGACCCAGAGGAAGAGGCAAATAATCAGACTGGTTACGGAGGTCTTACAGCGGGTTGAAACGAGAAGCCCGATAAAAATAAAGACCGCGAGATAAAGCAGACTGGCGGCGAAGAGCAGGGCGATTCGTCCCCACTCGACGGCAGAGAAAGACGGATTTCTAGAGAGCAAGATGATCACGGCGCCCAGCAGGTAGCAGAAGAGGAGGATAGGCAGGAGCGTCAAAAAAATGCCGAGCACTTTCGCGGCGAGGAATCGAGAGCGGCTGAGAGAGTTAGACATCTGGAGTCGAAGCGTCCCGTCTTCCTTCTCGCGGGTAAATACGTCGTAGCTAAAAATGAGCGCGAGGAGGGCGAAAATGATTGCCGTGATGCCGACAAAATCGATCGAGAAGAAAGCGTTCAAATAAGGATTGTCCCTAGCCATAGGCTTCCCCGCTGCCAGCATGGGCTTTTCTCCGAGATAGATCTTCACCCGGTTCCCTACGTTTCCGCTGATTCCCTTGCTGAAGATGCTCAGCGGCTCGGGCGGCTTGACGACCTCCGGCCGCAGGGCCGAATAGACTCGGACCGACTTGATATCCTGGTCTGCGGAATCCCTGTTAAGCTGGTAGAGCCTCGCCTGATCGCGGTAATCGTCAATGCTGATCAAAATGCTAAAGGGGATGAGAACAAGGCAGAGAACAAAACCGATGGTGAACCTGGCTGAGAGGAGGTTATTGAGGAAATCCTTCTTGGCGATTTGTAGGACCATCTCCGAATCTCCTTCTAAATAGGGAAAGCAGTTTTTTGTTCTTTAACATAAACAGCAACTTTTATGGCAATCGCGGATGTCCCGCATTTCCCTATCTAACGTCGTAGCGGACAAACAGCGCAAAGCTGAGAAAGAAAACCAGGCAGGCATAGACGATGTTGATGACAAAGAAGACCAATATCGGCCTGACCCTTTCGGTGAAGGTCATCGGCTTCTCCACGAACTGAGGGACTGTTTCAAAGGCCACGGGTTTCCGGGTCGTGGAGACGATATCGAACGGGTTGTACCAATGGGGGCTTTTGGGATCTTGGGCGTCGAGATTCTTGAAAAAGGCCAGAAACTGGCCCTGGTAGACATGGAAGTCGTTCCAGACTTTCCGGAAGCGCGGGTAGCCGCCGCCGGTGACTGCTTCCGTCAGGTACTGGAAAAGGGGCACGGGAGAGACTGCGGTCAACAGCCGTGTTTTTTCGAATTGCCTGAACAAACTTTGATAATAAGCGTCCCGGATTCCCTTTTCGGCCTCGAGGCGTTTCCGTTGAAGGTTCGCCCGCAGTTCATGTTGGGGCAGGAAGGGATTCGAAGACGACATCCAACTTCCAGGAGGCGCGCTCTTATTAAGGTCGTCAAAGGCCGCCCAAACCTTTTTCTGGATCGCCTCGGTCTTCGCGATCGGAAAAAACGTTTTGGCGATGAACGTGCTTGAATTGGGAACGACGACGACGAACAGGATCCAGAAGGCGAGGGCCAGAAGCAAACTGATGTTGGAATTGCGGGCCGCGACTGAGCAAAGAAGGCCGAATGCGGCCAAAACGGCGGCCATGAGGATCGCCACAACCAAAAATCCCACTGTCTCCAGGACGAACACGGGCCCCAGGGAGACCCGGCCGGAGAGGAGGACGACGAGTCCGCTCAGAATAATGCCGGGCAGGACCATCGCCAGGAATGTCAGAATCGCGCTAACATACTTGCCGAACAGGAGAGTTCCCCTTGAGACGGAATTGGAAAGGGCCAAAGCTAGGGTTTTTGTTTCCTTCTCCCCAGAGACGGCATCGAAGGTAAAGAGCAGAGCGACAAAGCTGAGGATCAAGCACACGATGAACGACCAGTTTAACTCATCGAACTTGTTTAGGAAGGGATTGGTGCTGCCGCTCTTGTTCTGGAAAGAAAAAACATTCCAGGCGCTAAAAACAATGGCATTGGGCAGGTATTTTTCCTTGGCGTCGGAGATGAACCCGTTGGTTCTGGGTCTCAATGTGTAGGCTCTCTGCTTCACAGCAAGTCTGGTGGCACTCTCCTTGGCCTGGGTCTTCATCTCGTCCAGGAACTGGGCCTGAGACTCCTGATAGTTCTTGATGTTGGCGTCATATCCCTTGACGAAGGAAAAGGATCCGGCGATGAAGACTCCCACGAGGAGCGATAAGGAGATTAAAAACCTTAGGCTATAGAGGTTATGGAGAATTTCCCGTTTCAGGATGGTTCTCAACATAGCTTACCTCACATCATACCGGATGAACGCGACATAGCCAATATAGAAGAGGAGGATGCTCTCGATGAGAAGCAGGGCGATGTTCAAGATCGAGTTCTCTAGACCCGAAAAAAGGGATTTCGACCGCTCTTGGAACCCAGGCATGTCGGAGACATCCAAATAAGGAAAATCGGATGGCTGGTCTCCCTGGATCTTGTTCTTACTGAGCTTCAGCCAAGCTGCTCGGGCGTCCTTCTGCTGGGCGGCCCAGGCATCAAAAGCCTGGACGGTCTTAAACTCGCCTCCGGTCTTCTTCTCGATAAGCTGGTCTTCCGTCAGGAAGGTTTCGGGAGGCGCCGGGGTGATATACCGAAACGAAGTAAAAATATTCTTGTTTTGTAGGTAGCGAACAAACGCCTCCCGGTATTGACGGACTCGGTCCATCTCGTGTTCATGGGATCGCATATCGGTCGCGCAGATAGCCGCAGCGATGATCCGGAAGAATCCGGCCGGCGAGATGGCTGAAAGCCTTTCAGCGACACGCGCCTGATGGGCCAGGCTTTCTAGATAAGCTTCCTGATGGGTCCATTTTTTATCGGCATAATCAATCCGGAGAGGCTCCGAGATCATGGATCGCCGGCGTTGCGCTTCGAACTCAATCCGTGAATTCCCGTAGGTTTCTATATAGCCGTCATCGCCGCTCGAGCGCCATGAAGCATTATATGTCTCGGAAATGGACTGCGCTTTGTAACGGTCGCTTTGAACCCTGCCAAATTCCTTATCCAGGTTTTCGAGCATTCGGTTCAAGTTCTCCCGGGATTGGACACGGACGAAGCTCTCAGCGAAATAGGCGGAAAGGTTGGGGACGATGAAGACGAAAAAGACCCAAATGAAGAGGCAGAGGACCAGGCTGGTGACCGACGTCTTGGACCGGGCGGAGATGAAGAGGCCGATGAAAATGAAAACGGCGAGATAGAGAAGGCTGACGGCGAAGAGCAGGCCGATCCGCCCCCACTCGACGGCCGAAAAAAAGACGTTCTTGGAGAATAGAATGAGGACCGCGCTCAGGAGGAAAGAAAAGACGAGGACCGGAAGAAGAGTCCCCAGGATGCCAAGGACTTTTCCGGCCAAGAATTGTGAACGACCGAGAGAGTTGGACATCTGCAGTTTTAAAGTCCCGTCTTCCTTCTCCCGAGTAAAAATATCGTAGCTGAAGAGTAGAGCCAAAAGGGAAAAGATGATGGCCGCGATTTGGACGAAATCAGCGGAAAAAAACGACGCCAGAAAAGGATTATCCCTGGCGGCAATTTTCCCCTCCGCGAGCAACGGTTTTTCCCCAAGACGTACGCCCACTCGGTTCCCGACCTGGCCGGAGATTCCCCTACTGAAGATACTCAGCGGCTCGGGCGGGATGATGATCTCCGGCCTCAAACCGGAATAAACCCGAACTTCTTTGATATTCTTATCCGCAGCGGCCCGATCAAGCCGGCATTGATTCGTCTGGTCGCGATAATCATCGATATTGATCAGGATGCTGAAAGGGATCAGGACAAGGCAGAGCATGAATCCGATGATGAACCTGGCAGAGAGGAGATTGTTCAGGAAATCTTTCCTGGCGATTTGATAAACCATTTCCGGATCTCCTTAATAAATGGCCACCGCAGCGCTTCTGGTCCGCTAAGTATCAAGCAAGTTTTATACCAACATGAAATCCACGGCGAAATTAATCACGGTCTCTTCATAATATTGAATTTAATTAGCATGATAATAAGATCCTAGATCTCTCCATACCTCCTTTTTTTGAGGAGGGATAAGGTGATTTTCTAAGCCGGCAGGCTACCCCTTTATCAGGACAAATAATTTGTCAATCGTATGAATCTGCGCCTTGACAAAACATTCTTAGGTAAAGCATTACTCATCGTCGGGTAACTCCTTACCCGATTTTTCCGGCAACGCCAATTTTCCCGCCAGAATTTCCCCCAGCGCCTCTATCTGGACTGCCTGGCACGAATATTGCTAAATAAAACCCTGAACAACCGCGTTGCGGCTGAATCAAGGTTTTTCCTATGACGTGGAGTGGCGCATGAAAAAATCGAGAAAGCGACTTCTTGGCTTTATTGCCTTGAGCGTCTGTTTCGCCCTGCCGGCCCGGACGCAACAGGACAAACAGGCAAAACTGAGCCTGGAGGAATGTATCGCCCATGCGGTCAAGCACAACCTGGGCTTGGCCGTCCAGGTCTACAGCTCCGAGCTCGCCGACCTGGCCGTCTCCAGAGCCCAGGAAAAATTCATTCCCAACCTGTCTTTCGATTACGGGAAAGAAAGCCAGAATTCGGCGTCGTACTCGTGGCTCAACGCCTCAGATGTTCAATCGTCTTCGTATATGAATTATGGGTCTTCCATCAACCAGCTCATCCCCTTCGGCGGGAGATGGACAGTTTCATTGAACGGATACAAGAGCTCCTCCAACTCCCGCTTCCAGACTATCAATCCTTATTACGGCAGCACGCTGATGCTTTCGTTCAGCCAGCCTTTGCTCAAAGATTTTGGCTGGCAGACGAGCCGGAAAGAAATTCTCGTTGCCCGAAATAACCGCGACATAGCCGAGAGCGACTTGAAAGACGCCCTCCTCGAGACCGTCTATTCCGTCGAACAGGCCTATTGGGAATATGTTTACGCGATCGAATCTCTCAATGTTCGACGGCAGTCCCTGAAATTGGCCGAGGACCTATTGGATAAAAGCCGCAAGGAAGTGAACATCGGGACTCTGGCGCCCAAGGAGATCCTGAGCGCCCAGGCCGAAGTGGCCTCCCGCAAGGCGGACATTCTCCAGGGAGAACTGCAGGTCAAGGACGAGGGGGACGGCTTGAGGACCCTCATCAACCTCCCAGCGACAAAAAGCGTCGAGGAGATCGTTCCCGCTGACCGGCCGTCCTTCGAAAAAAGAGAGATTAGTTTCGATCAAGCCTTGGCGACGGCTATGAAAAACAGACCGGACTTGAAGTCTTCCGAGCTCAGCGTCAAAAACAGAGAGTTGGACTTTTCCTACGCCAAGAACCAAACCCTCCCCGCGCTGAATCTGAGCGCCAGCTATTGGAGCCCCGGAATCTCGGGCGACCGGATCCTCTTTCTGGACAACAATCCTCTGACGGGAACAATCCTAGGGACCATCCCGGGAGGCGCATCCACGGCCATGCGCGACGCTTTGGGCTTCAAGTATAACAACTGGTCGGTGTCTCTCTCCCTTGACGTCCCTTTGAATACCGTGTTCTCCCGGGCCGCTCAGGCTCAGGCCAAGGCCGCTCTTGACCAGCAAGTGGCTCGCATGAAGAATACGGAGCAGGCGGCCTTTCTCGAAATCCGCTCTGCGGTGCGGGCGGTGCAGACGAATTATGAAAGGGTCGACGCCTACAAAGCCGCACGCGAGCTCGCCGAGCAGAAATTGGCGGCGGAGGAGTCCAAGCTCAAGGCCGGCATGAGCGACAACTTCCGGGTCCTCCAATACCAGCGCGACCTGGCCCAGGCGCGGACATTCGAGCTGCGGGCCGTCATCGACTATACCCTCTCTCTCGGCAGGCTTGACAAAGCCATGGGAACGAGCTTGGATAAGAAAAATATTAAATTGACGGATGCATGGGAGGTCAGATCATGAAGAAGCTCACGACGATCATCATCACGATTCTCTTAATGTTCGGGACACTGGCCATCGCTCGCGCCCAGGAGGGGCAGTCCCAAACGATGAAGTTATTAACGCTCAAAAAAGCTCAGCTTCAGCGCGAGAAAACGAAGGGCGATTTTGATCGCTCGGTCAAGCTCAAGGAGCAGGGCTTGACATCCGAGGCGGACTTCGCGCTGGTCCAGACGGCCTATTTGCAGGCCCAGGTCGATTTTCAGCAGGCCATGATCAATTTCATGGGCAGCGAAGCGAGAATCTCGGTGGCGAGCGCCGTCAAGTTCCAGGACGCCGCCGGGAAAAAATACGTCCGGGTCACGCTCCGCTATTCCTCCAAGGAGCTCAAGGAACTGGCCAAACTCAAGATCAGCGCCGAGGACCTTTTCCCGCTGGATTTCATGAAGGAGATCAAGGATGTTTCGGTCTCGCTGAAATCGGAAGGCAAGATCGTCTCCGATCCTTACGACAAGACCCTCGCCTCACTTCCGCTGGAAACGCATCAAGATGTTACTTTCCAGCTCCTCAAAGATGTTGAAAACCTCGAAGTCAACGTATTCTATTCTGGCAAGAACGAGGCGACGTCGGTCTATCTCCAAAAAGGCGTGAGCGCCAACATCGTGACCATGAATTCGGCTCAGTTCTCACAGGAAGCCGACCTGGAAAGCCAGGCGACCTACGACCTGTCGCTCGAAAAATTCAGCGGCGAGGCCAATGTCTTCAAGCTCGAGGTCGTCAACCTCCCCCATCAAATCAATTACGAATTCAGCGATCCCCAGACGCAGGCCCGGCTCTCGCAGATCAAGTTCACCGAGGGCGTCACAAACATGAAGCTTTCGCTCAAGCTCTACCTTCCCAAAAACGCAGACGCACAGGTCGTCATCGACAAGCCCATCGAGTTTAACGCCCTGACGCTCGATAGCGACCAGGCCGTGAAGCTTCAGGACCTGGCGGCCAAGAAACCCCGGATCGATCCCAAGGACATCGATACAATAAAAGCGGGAAGCGTCCGTCTCGTGCTTGTCCCGAGAGGCGTGGGCAGGATCGAGGTCCAGGCGGTTAATCTGTATCACGAGATCAGGGTGGGCGAGAACGTGAACATGGAGGTCCGGGTTAAGAACGCTGGAACCCGCAAATTGAATAACATCCGGGTCTATAGCGACCTGCCTTTGAACTGGCGCTCCGAGATCCAGCCGGAACTGATCACCTCCCTCGAACAAGACAAGGAAGTCGTCGTGACGATAAAGTTTCTGCCGCCGGCAGACGTGGCGGTGGGCGACTACGAACCGAAGATCAAAACCGAGTGCAGCGCGGACAACCGGAAAGTGGAGTCCGAAGACAAGATCGTCCGCGTCCACGTCGCATCGAAGACGAACTTTCTGGGCATCGGTTTGTTGGTGCTGCTGCTCGTCGGGCTGCTGGTGGGGATCGTCGTCTTCGGCATCAAGCTGACAAGAAGATAAAAAATAATGAGGACCTATCCCGGAGGCGACAGCGCCCTGGATCTCTGCATGACCGCTCCGGATATTCTGTTGCTTGTTCTTTTTAACCTGGTTTTTTTTGCGGCCGCATATTTTTCTTTTGCGCGATATGATGTGAGGTAAAAATAGCAAGAACATGTGTCGGAGGCGTGTATCCTCTAAAAAAAGTGCTGGAGGCTGGCCGCCTTGAAAACCGGACGAGATAAAAGATGATTAGAATGATCATCAAGCGGGAGTTTTTGGATAACATCTTGTCTTTTAAGTTTATCGCCTGCATCCTTGCGGCCTTAATAGTCATTTCAATATGCACATTTGCATTGACGGCGGATTATAAGGATAGATTAAAGAACTATGATAAGGGAGTAGCACTCGCTAAAGAAGCACTATCCGGCGTTCCGAATTATTCCTGTTTGATAGTCCAAATATATAAAAAGCCTTCCCCTTCGAGCATTTTTATCCCGGGAATAGAAAGAAAGGCCGGAAGCCATGTCGAATTCAAAAACATCCTGATGGAAATACCAACCTTTCTAAGAGGCGGGGGGACAAAAAATGAATTTTCGGATATGGTTTCGGTCTTTGATTTTTCGGCAGTTATCATAGTTGTTTTCAGCCTCCTTGCCATTTTATTGTCATACAATAGCATTTCGGGTGAAAAAGAAGACGGGGTTCTTTCCCTAATTCTGTCAAATTCCCTCCCTCGTTATAAGCTTCTCCTCGGCAAATATTTGGGAGGATTGATATCGATCGCTGTGCCCCTAGCCTTATGCTTCCTCTGGGGGATTCTTATTGTCGTCTTCTCAAGAAATGTCGAAGTGAACAGCGAATTATTGACATCCATGGGCTTGCTCTATCTTCTGTCCCTGATTTATTTATCTTTTATCCTTCTCTTTGGAATTTTTATCTCGAGCCGAACAAAAAGTTCTTTTATCAGCCTTCTAATCCTCTTGGCATTTTATCTAATTTTCGTTTTTCTTCTCCCGCAAGCCTTTCGCACATACACAGCCGGAAGGATCACCGAACAAGCAAAGAATGTTGAGAAAAATTCTCAATTTTTATTAGATGAGCGGAGCAAAAAGACTGAAGCGGCCCTCAGGAATGTTCCGCAAACAAAATCATGGAGGTTAATCGATCAATTTAATATGAAATTATATAAGGGAAGAGGGAGTTTCTATAGCCGGATTAATCCACCAGAAACCATAAAAATGCTGAAATATTTTGCATCTCTCAGGACAGGAACTGAACGGGAGTATGCGGATAAAATTCAAGAGCTCGTCGACAGAGATTTGCGAATTGAAAACAGAATTCGTCGTAATCTGAATAACCTCCTCGTATTAAACCCGCCGTCCAGTTTTGAAAGAACGACTGAAATGACAGCAGATACTGGGGTAGATTCAATAAATCGTTTCTTCCAACAAATTAATCTTTATTGGCATCAATATTTGCGTTATATGGAGGAGAAGGGCGCTTTTGGATTAAAATATTTTTATCCCGGGCCTGAAGAATTAACTCCCTACGAAAAAGAATTAATAAAAAAGATTAACTCGGATCCTTCCTGGCAGACAGTCCCGGGCAGGTCCATATTATACGTCGGAAAATATCTAAAGGAGGCTATGGATTATAAACCGAATATCCCATCTATAGATTTAAGCGATATGCCAGTGTTTAAATTTCAACCATTGGGATTGAGCGAGAAAATCGGAGCTTGTTTCATTAATATGATCGTTTTAATTTTTTATAATTTGCTGTTCTTGATTTTAGCTCATCTTTCTTTTAATAGCTACGATCCTAGAAAAAGAGAATAGATATGTTTAAACACGGCTGTCTAATCATAAGTTGAACAAAGATAATTGGTTAGCGTCATCGGCCATCGAATCATGATCGTCCGTTTCGGTAAACAATTGATTCAATGGGACTTTCTCGAACGCTGTCACGCTCAAAAT
>Ga0315282_10001120_pt1 | contig 51520 bp, 46 predicted proteins | sample YL17G07_20_MG_FD_203693 | JGI IMG/M metagenome (GOLD analysis project Ga0315282, IMG submission 203693) | Sediment microbial communities from Yellowstone Lake, YNP, Wyoming, USA - YL17G07_20 | ecosystem: Environmental > Aquatic > Freshwater > Lake > Sediment | place: USA: Wyoming | collected...
CATGTTTTGACCTCCTTCCCGAAGAAGGTCAGAGTAAATAGAGCTCCTCTTCCGCGTCCAGCCATAGTAAGATTTTTAAATGGCAAGACATATGCCCGCATAGTAAGATTTTAGATGGCGCGATTCGGGGAATTGCATTTATTGAGAAACTTATGCTAGGATTCAACATTAAATCGAGGATATTGAATATAAAATAGCTTTACAAGAGGAGGAGGTTATGGGGAAAAAACTCATCCCGATTGCACTCGGCGCCTTCATCCTGGTCGGTTTCGGCTGGCTGCTGTCCCAGCAGAGCCCGGAAGACGCCAAATTCCATAAGACGATGGAAACGTATCTGGATACATACTGGAAGTTCTACCCGACGGCCGCCACGCTGGCCGGCTACTTCAAATACAACGACAGGCTCGAGGATCTGGCCGAATCGACGATCGAGAAATATCTGGATTCCCTGGATAAGATCAATGCGGAATTGGTCAATAAAATCTCTAGGGACAAGCTCAGCCCGGAGATGCAAATCGATTTCGACCTGCTCCGAGATGCGCTGGACCTGGACATTTACAGACTCGAGAAGATCGTCCCCCAGCAGCTCAATCCGATTTATTATAACGAGATCATCCTGCCCTCGATTCACAGCCTGCTCGTCAAGGAATTCGCCTCGATCGACGCCCGGTTGAAAAGCGCCACGGAACGGGCCAAGGCCCTACCCGGCTTCCTCAAGCAGGCAAAAGAGGAACTCAAAACCCCGCCTAAGGAATATACCGAAGCGGCCATCAAGCAATTCCCGGCCATCCTGGATTTCTATAAAAACGAAGCGCCCAAACTCATCGAACGAGGCAGCACCGAGGCGAAAGCCAAGTTCCATACCGAATGGGCAAAAGTCGTCTCAGCCCTCGAGGACTACCAGAGATTTCTCCAAGGCGAGCTCCTGGCCAGGTCCACGGGCAACTTCAGGCTCGGGGAGGCTCATCAGCGGATTCTGCAGCTCACGATCGGCGGAAACCTAACGCTCAATGAATTCAACGCAAGGGTGAAGGCCGATACGACAAACCTCCGGCGCGAAATGTTCCTAATCTGCATCCCCTATTATAAAATCATGGAGCCCAAGCTCGACATCGAACATCCACCGGCGAACGTTCCGCAGGATCAGCTTCATATCCACCTGATTTCCCACGTGTTCAGCAAGATTAAAAATTTTCAGCCATCGGAAGAGGAATGGCTTTCCAAGATCAAGACTGCGGCCGACGACATCAAAGCCTATATCGCTAAGACCAAGCTCCTTGAGACGCCTGATGACGCCTATACCATCGAACCGATGAGCGTGTTCGACCGCAACAGCGTATTGGTAAAACTCGTCACGCCGAATATCTATGAGCCGAGCGGCTCTTATACGATTCAGGTCAATCCCTATCCGGACAACCTGCCGGCCGACCAGGCCCAGCTCTTCAGGGATGAATACACGAATTATCTCCTTCCGATCTGGACGATCCAAAACGTGTATCCGGGAAGCTTCTTCCCCGCCGCCTATACCCGAAAGAACGCCTCGATCATTCGCCGGCTTTATGCTAATCCAGCGCTTCTGAAGGGGTGGCCGCTCTATGCCCAAGATATGTTTATCTTTGCCGGCTACAATAATTACGACCTCAAACAGCGTCTCTGCGAGCTCAAGCTCAAGCTCCAAGCCCTTATGGACTTCCAGATCGACATCAATGTCCACGAAGCCAACTACACCAAAGAACAGGCGATCCGGCTCATGACGATCAACGGTTTCCAGACCCCGGCCGAGGCCGAGCGGAAATGGAACATGATCGTCCTCAATCCCGGTCTGGCCGCTCACGCCTACATCGGTTACCAGGAGATCCTGGATATGGAAGAGGACTACAAAAAGCTCAAAGGCGACGCCTTCAGCAAGAAAGAATTTCTCCAAAAGCTGGTGAGCTTCGGCCCGCTGCCGCTGCGGACATTGAAGACGAAGATCACCCAATAAAACGTACCAATCCATCCTTCTTTCATCCCTTCGGCGACGGAGGGATGAAAGGGGATTTTTTTTCTTAAGCCCCTCTCCCTTGATGGGAGAGGGCAGGTTGAGGGTGAATGAGCCAAAGGCCCTCCTCCCCTTAATCGCTTCCTTCCAGAGAAGGGGAAAATCTCAGGATGATTCGATGAATGATTCGACGATAAACCCGGCCCTTGTCGACTCTCACGCCCACCTCGACATGGAGGACTTCGACCCGGACCGCAAGGCCGTCGTCGAGAGAGCCTTCGCGGCCGGCGTTCAGTCCATCCTCTGCCCCATCGACATTTCGAGCGAACGGAGCCTCCGGATGACCCTCAACCTGAGGGCCGAACATGAAACGATCCTCGCCGCAGCCGGGCTTCATCCCCATCAAGCCAAGCTTTTCTCTCCGAATTTATTCGCCGCGATCAAAAACTTGGCGGACGAGAACAAGATCTGCGCCATCGGCGAAATCGGCTTGGACTTCCACTATGATTTTTCGTCACCGGTCGAACAACGGCCGGCCTTCCGGGCGCAGCTGGCCCTCGCCCAAGAGCTGGGGCTTCCGGTGATCATCCACAGCCGGAAGGCCGGCCCCGAGATCGTGCGGGCCGTCCGTGAGGAAAGGTTCTCAAAAGGAGGCGTCCTCCACTGCTTCACCGAGGACTGGGACGTCGCTCGAACCATGATCGAGGCCGGCTTTGACATTTCCTTTTCCGGCATCGTCACCTTTCCCCAAGCCCAATCCTTAAGAGAAGTCGCCAGGAGGGTTCCGCTCGACCGGATTCTCGTCGAAACGGACGCCCCTTATCTTGCTCCCATCCCCTTCCGCGGCCAAAGGAACGAACCCGCCCATGTCCTCGAAACGGCAAAGATCGTCGCCGGCTTAAAGAATGTTTCCTTGAACGAATTTGCCGGAGCCGTCTCGAAAAACTACGGCGCTCTTTTCAATCGGACTTCGGAGAGAGGATCGAGCTGAGCCGGGCCGGCCGGGGCGAGGACCCGGACCTTTCTCTATTACCGTTTGAAAATCCGGCCCCTTCAATGCTAAGATAATTAAGCCATGACCGAAGTCATCAAACCCGCCAACCTCAACGACATCTATCGAAACATCCAGGAGGATTTGGACGCCGTCGAGAACCATCTTCAGAAGATTGGAAGCTCCCCGAACCCCCTCATCGACGAGATCAACAAATATCTGTTCGAGAAAAGCGGCAAACGCATCCGTCCGGCCTGTCTGATCTTCTGTTCGAGGCTCTGTGGATACAAGGGGCCGGACCATGTCTTCTGGTCGGCCCTCGTCGAGATCGTCCACACGGCCAGCCTCATCCACGATGATATCGTCGACAACGCGCGCCTCCGGCGCGGCCGGGACACCGTCCATACCAGATGGGGCCCCAACATCACCGTTCTCCTCGGAGATTTTCTCTACATCCAGTCGATTGCCCTGGCCCTCAGGGCCAAGAATCACAACATCAACGACATCCTAGCGGAAGTCACCGTCCAGATGATCGAAGGCGAACTCGTCGAATACTCGACAAGCGGGAATCCTGACCTGACCGAAGATCTTTATCTGGAGATCCTCGATAAAAAAACGGCCCAGCTCTTTTCAGCCTCCTGCCGGATCGGAGGCGTGCTCGCCGGGGCTGCGGCCGAGGAAGAACAACGACTCAGGGAATTCGGTCAAAACCTGGGGCTGGCCTTCCAGATCGTCGATGACCTGCTGGATCTCACGGGCGATGAAGCGACTCTCGGGAAACCCGTGCTTTCGGATTTCCGCGAAGGGCGCATCACTCTGCCTCTCATTCATGCTCTGCGGCGGGCCAAGGGGAATGCGCGGGACGAACTGCTGCACCTTCTCAAAAACAGGACAACGGAAAAGAACGCCGCCAAGAAAATTCTTGGCCATATCGCCTCCAGCGGCGGCCTGGATTACGCCTTCGAGCGGGCCGTCGCCTTCTCTCAAAAGGCCAAAAAAGCCCTGGCCGCCTTCCCGAGTTCCACATACCGCGAATCCCTCAACCTGATGGTGGACCTCATCCTCCAGAGAAACAAGTAACGTGCTCGAGATCGAAGTCAAAGTCCGCGTGGCCGACCTCAAAGCCATCCGGGAACAGCTTCCGGCCTTGGGCGCCGTTCCCGATAAAGAGCGCTATCATGAAATCAACACTTTGTTTGACTTTCGGAGCGGCATTCTTTACGAGAAAAGAGAAGCCCTTCGGCTGAGGGCGGTCGGCAAGAAGGCTTTTTTGACGTTCAAGGGAACTCCTCAGAAATCCAGGAAATTCAAAGTCCGGGAGGAATTCGAGACCGAGGTCAAAAACCTCAAGCAACTCCAAAAGATCCTCAAGGCTCTGGGGCTTATCCCTGTCTTCCGTTATGAAAAATATCGGACCATTTTCAAGAAAGGGCGTCTTAAAATCTGCCTGGATGAAACGGCCGCCGGGAATTTCATCGAGTTTGAAGGCGAGAGGGAAAAGATCGTTCGCTTCTCGCGCCTTCTGCGGATTTTCAAAAAAGAGTGGATCAAGCTGGACTACATCCAGCTTTTAAAAAAGTCCGGGAAAAAGGGATCCGTCCCTTATTCGTCGTCTTTGCCTTCGCTGGAATCTCCTCCGGCGAAATCTTCCTCGTAATCGCCCCCGGCTTCTTCAGCCGCTTCCCCGCCTTCACCGAGCTCTTCATCCCCGACGATGTCTCCCCCGGTTTCTTCCGCATCCTCGGCGCCGGCATCGACGCTCAAGACCTGTTCTTCGGCCTCAAGGATATTCTCGTGCTTGGACTGCAGGATTTCATAATCGACCAGGCCTTCTTTGAGCTCAATCTGGGCGATGCGGATCGGATTCTTGGACTTGGATTTGACTTTGGCTTTGGCACCTCTCAGGAGCTGCTTGGCCCTTTTGGAGGCCAGAATCACAAACCGGAATTTGCTATCGATCTTGCCGTAAGTCTGCAAAGGTTGGCTTCTCCTCGTTTTCGGAATCATCGGAAGTTTACTAAGATACCAGAAATGGCCGAAAAATTCAATAACTTTCGGATTGCTTTCGGATTGAGTTTTTCGGCCGATTTATCTAAGATAAGATTTTCATCAGATGAAACAGGAAAAATCCGGCAAGTTCGACCCCCTCGACCCTGTCCGTAAAACCCTCCATAAGCTGGAGATCGAGGACGCGGAGCATCGGCCCCGACTCGGGGACCGGATTAAGCGCTTTTTCCGGCGCCGCAAACGCCAGCCTCCTCGAACCCGTTGACAAAGAACTCCTTTGGCTCATCGAGAATTTCGTTCCGGATATAGACTAAAACGAACGCAATAAAAAAAATGTCATCGTGAGGTTTATAAATAAATCCATAATCTCTTCGCTCGTTCGCAGCAACAAGGCAATCATCTTAAACGCGTTCGTATGAGGGAGACGAAAAACAAGCCAATTTTTATTTGAGACCCCAGGTCGGCTTCCGCGTCCGCTCTGCGCTGGTCATTTGAATTGAGGGGGCAAGGCCGCCCGCCAGCCGGCACGAAGCTGAACGGCAAATTCGGCCAGGATTCCGACGTTTTCAGGGACAGCGGCGATATTGACGTTTTCCTCCGGATCAACCCGGTTGTCATACAATTCCACCGCGGCCAGCTCGCCGGCCAATTTCCGATCATTATCCCACGAGCGCCATTCGACATAATGATATCTCGGAGTGACCATGGAATAGCCCATGTACCGTTTCTTATCGGGACTCACGTTGGGCCGGCGGTGATATTGGCTGAAAACAGCCGATTTCCATTCGAGATCGGGATTGTTCAACAACGGCTTGAAGCTCGTCCCCTCCATCCGAGCCGGGATCTCTATGCCCGCCAGGTCGCAGAGAGTGGGATACAAATCCACCAACTCCGTGAGCTTCTCACAGGCTTTCATTTCGGGCGGAATGCCCGGTCCGCGGATGATCAGCGGAACGCGCGTATCAATATTGTAATTCGTCTGTTTGCACCAACCGTTGTGCTCGCCGAGCTTGTAGCCGTGGTCCCCCCAGGCCACGACGATGGTGTTTTTGTCCAGCCCCAACTCTTTCAAGCCGGCCAGCAATTTCCCCAGACAGGCGTCAACATAGCTGACGGAAGCGTAGTAGCCGTGTTTCAAAAGCCGGGCGGTCTCTTCCGGCATCTGAAATTCGGAAGGGTGCCGGACGAATTCGAGATCGTAACAGGCCTTCAACTCATAGTTGGAATCCGCGGCCATGACCGGCGCGTTCTCGGGCAAATAGGGATTCGAGGCCAGGGAAAGTCCATTCCGGTCATAGAGATCCCAATATTTCTTGGGAGCAACGAACGGCAAATGGGGCCGGTAATAACCCAGGGCCATATAGAACGGCTGTTTCTTATCTTTGATTCTTTTCATGGTTTCGAGCGCCAAATCCGTCTGCGCCCCATCGTAGAAAACGCTGTCGGGCGCATCCGCGCATTCGGTCGAACGCCCATAGGCCCAACCTCCGGCATAGGCGTTGGGATTCTTCCGGAGCCGTTCCTCTCTGACCCGGGCCAGGTCTCTTTTATTTTCCTCATCATAGTAAAATGATTCCGGATCTCGGTCGATCAGCTGGGGAGTATTGTACTCGGCCGGACGGAGATCGGGCTCATCGAAGGAAACGCGATCCGGCATGTGATTATGAAAAATTTTGCCCAAAGAGACCGTGTAATAGCCGAACTTGTGAAAATGCTGCGGCATGGTTACGACATCGGGGATCGTCTTCCGGAATTCCTCGCCCAGGCTCCAGACTCGGGTGGAGTCGGGCCGCAGCCCGGTCATGAGACTCGCTCGGGAAGGAGCGCAGGCGGCCGCCTGGCAATGGGCACGAGCAAAGACCATCCCCTCCTTCGCGAGCCTGTCGAAGTGCGGCGTTTTGATCTCCTGATTCCCATAACAGCCCAATTCCGGCCGCAGGTCGTCGACGGCAATGAACAAGATGTTGGGACGCTTGTTCTTCGAGGGAACGGGGCAGCCGGTCATCAATGCCCCCAGGAGGCCGGCGGACGTCAATCTCATAAAATCCCTGCGACTGCAATAAAAAACATTCTTGTCCATCATGGGAACCTCATCTTTTCTCTAAATGGCGAAATGACTATCTCGTCGGCAGCGGGTCGCTGTCAATAATTAGGAAATGTCCGTAAGCCGGGACATTATGTTCCCGGAGAAATGATCTCCAGCCAGGAAAACCAGATCGGGTGGTTTTTCTTGTACCAGGTCAGTATTTCCAACAGTTTTTTCTGGTTTTCAGGCGAAATGACTTCGGGCGGGATGCGGTCGAAATAGATGGAGATGATTTCATTCTTGCGGAACTCCAAAGCTTCCGAGCAAAGAGTCTGGAGCTCATTGCGGATGCGTCCCGAATCTGAAATCTTGACCGGCCTCGTTCGGTAATCTTCACCCGACATGAACCGGATCAAAAGCGGATTGAAAACAAATCGGCTTTGGTCCCAATGCTCCAGGAGTCTCAAGGTGAAGGCGATCAGCTTTTCCCCGCGGGTCGACGAGATTCGGACCCTGACGCGGTAAATATCGTCGGCGAGCTTCTCCACGCCCGCCGCGCCCGAATACGGATCGGGGTTCATATAGCCCGTGACGGCCAAGACGTCCCAGGCTTTTTCGGGAAAGAAATCATCGGCCTCAATGGACGTCTTATTCAAGGGAATCCCGGCCTCTCTGGCCTCGCGGATCATGGCCCGGTACTTGGCGACGGTTTTTTCGTCAGCCGCCTGGGCCATCAACGCTTCGAGCCGGCGCCGGAAATCAGGCGCCTCAGGATCCAGGCTCATGAGGGCATGCTCTTTGTCATAGGACAGTTTGAAGCTTGAGGTGAAGACCGAGAGAAAAGCCCGCAGGTTGAGGAGGGGGGCCAGACTGGCGGCCTGCATGGCCTCGGCGGAAGCCGCATAGCCGTCGCAAAAAAAGAGATGGAGCTCCCCGTCATCGTCTTTCCATGTCCCGACGCTGTATGTCGGGGCATAAGTCCCCGACTCGGTGAACGCTTCCATTCCGGTGGGCAGCCTCCAACCGTCATCGATGAGATGAACGCCCAAACTCTCCCATTCCCTCCACAGGCCGCCGATGCGGTCGAGGCGGCTCTTGCCCCGGAGGGTCCAGACATGGATGTGCTGCGGTTTTAGGCCGGGATATGTTTTCTGGATGGTCTGCCAGACCAGCGAACGCGGGGTCAGGTAGTCGATGAGGACGGAATCTTGGGCAGCCCTGGCGATCACCTCCTCGGGCAGGATGAGATTGCCCATGTAACCCTCGTAGGGTTTGGTGATATGCAGCGGTTGATCGAAGACGTGCAGGACGGTCATCGGGCCGGTGGGATCTCCCTTGGCAAAACGCGAGGTGTTTTCCAGGGTATCGATGGCCGCGCCCCAAATGGTGACACCCGCCTCTTTGATCTCTTTATAAAATTTATTCCAATGGTAGGAATGATCATTCAATAGCCGGACGACTTTTTGGTCCAGCCAGCGGGCGACTTCGGGACGGGCATAGACGCGTCCAAAACCAAGCTGCGGGTTGGAGCCCATTTCGGGCGTTTCCCCGGCCTTGGGCATCAAGCCCTCTCCGAGACAGACCATAACGGCATGGTTCTCGGGCAATTGGCGGGTCAGATACCAGAGACATTCACTCATGGCATAAGCCGAAATGGCATCGGCATCTTTCTTCACCTGATTGATTCCGGCTTTATCCAATTTCGCGCCTTCGCCAAAACGGCCGAAGAGACGCGTGCCCAGCGCCGTCACCGCGCCGGTCATGGCAAAACACCTCTCCATGGCTCCGCTCAAGAAAGAAATCTGAGAGGTGAACTCCCTGGAAGACTGGCCGCGAGTCCATTTGACCTCGACATCCTCGAGCCAGAGATGGAATCGGCCTAAAATGGCTTTGGTCTCAAAAGCCCACTGGGCGATGCGATTTTTCTTTTCTTGGGTCAAAGGATTCATGACGGCTCCTCCCCATGAAAAAGATTTTATCAGAAAAGGCTCTCTTTCGTGGGATCAAGGAAAAGGTTTTCCTTTTTCATGTCGCTCAATTCGTCGGCCCTATTTTCGGTAATGATTCGGAAAAGCGGGACGCTTGGGCTTCACCGGCGGCGCCTTTGCCAGCTCGGACATTATGATCTCGATGGCCTTGTCGAGCTGGGGGTCTTTTCCCTGGCGCACTAGAGCGGGATCATGTTCGACTTCTATATCCGGAGCGATGCCGACGTTCTCGGCAATCCATTCGCCTTTCGGGCTCCACACCCCTGAGCTGGGCGCCGTCACCATGCCGCCGTCCATGAGCTGCGGAGCGCCGGCCCGGCCGACCAATCCGCCCCAGGTTCTCTTGCCAACGAGCGGGCCGACCCCGGCTGCCTTGAAATAATAGGGCATGGCATCACCGCCCGATCCCGCGAATTCGTTGATGAGCATCGTCTTGGGGCCGAAGACGGCGCCCTGCGGCTGGGCCTCGTCCTCTCCGTCGCGCGTGCCCACCAGGCTCAGCAGCTTGCGTTGCAGAAATTCGATGATGTCGGTCGCCAACGCTCCGCCGCCATTGAACCGCTCATCGACGATCACCGCGTCCTTCCCCACCTGGGGAAAGAAATAGCGGTTGAAATTGGTGTAGCCGCCGATGGACGTGTCGGGCATGTAAACATACGCCACCCGCCCGCCCGTAATTTTGTCCACGTAGCGGCGGTTGTCCTCGATCCAGGCGTAGTTGCGCAGGGCTGTCTCACTCGGCACCGGCACGACCGTCACCTCCCGGCTTCCCTTTCCGTCGAGGGTCGGCCCCACCTTGAGAAGCACCTGCTTCCCGGCCGTATTCTCAAAGAAGCTGTAGATGTTATCCCGCGCCGTGACATCCCTTCCGTTCACGGCAAGCAGGTAATCCCCAGCCGCGATATTGATCCCGGGCTGGGTCAACGGCGCCCGCAACCCTGGATTCCAGTTCTCGCCATTGTAGATGCGGGCGAAACGGTAGCGGCCGTTCTCGATCTTGTAGTCCGCGCCGAGCAGGCCTGCCGGGACACGATTCGGGGTGGGGATATCGCCGCCGCCCACGCCCAGGTGGCCGACCTCCAGCCCGCCCAGCATCTCGGCGAAGAGGTAGTTCAGATCGCTGCGCGAGACGATGTACTCGAGGTAGGGCGCATATCTTTTTTCCGCGGCGGCCAGGTCGTAGCCGTGGGCGCCGGGATCGTAGAAGAACTCGCGCTCGACGCGCCAAGCTTCATGATACATCTGCCGCCACTCCTCACGCGGATTGACCCGGATTTGGATCGTGTCCGTGGCCAAGGCGTTGGCGCCGGACGCCGAAGGCGGGGACGGCGGCCCCGCAGGCGCCCCGGCCGGGGGCATCGGCCGCAGGGCGGCGATGTACCAGCGGCCGCCTTGGCTGTAGAGATATTTCTCACCGTTCTGGGCGAGTCCGAAGAAGCCCACGCCGCTGATCACGACGTCTGCGCGGCGGACCTTAAGGTCATAGCGATGGACCGTGTTGCCGGGCGCGGCGGCGATGCCGGGGAGGAAAACGGCGGACTCGATGGCCAGGAGTGTGCCGGTTTTTCCCGCCAGCAGGCCGGTATAATTCCGGGCCGGCATGGGGATGGCTAGGATGCGCTGGAGGATTCCGTCGAAGTCGATTTTGACCGTCACGGCCTTGGCACCGGCGGCCGGGCTCTTCGCGGCCTCAGCCGCTTTCTTTTCCTCGGCTTTTTTTTCTTCGGCCTTCAACTCGCCCGCCTTCTTCATCTCATCCTTCTTGATATCTGTCTTCTGATCGGCCGCTTTCCCCTCTGCCGCCTTCTTCTCTTCTGTCCCCTTTTCCTCATCGCTTTCCGGAGCAAAGGGCGAGGGCTCGTCTTTGGCCAGGACCACCAGGTAGATCGCTTTTGTCACCGGCCGGCTGAGGCTGTGGATGTCGGGTTGGAGCGACTGGCCCGAATCGGTGCTGGCCGCAAAGTACAAATACTTCCCATCCGCATCGAACTCCGGAGACCCGGCGTCGCTCATCCCGTCCGTAATCTGTTGGCTCTTGCCGCTCTCCGTCGAATACAGAAAAACGGCGCCCATGTAGTTCTGCAAGCTTTTCGTATAGGCCAGCCACTTGGAGTCGGGCGACCAGGCCGGGACGAGGTTCCCCGCCCCGCCCCAGTAGCGCTCCTTGTCCACGCGGACGGGCTTCTTTTCGACGACATCGACGTACCAGAGCGTCAGGTGGCAATCCGTGTAGGCGATTTTCTTGGAATCGGGCGACCAGCGGGGAGAAAAGTAGAATGAAGGTTTCTCGCCGAGAGCGATTTTGACGGTCTGCCCCGCTCCGCTCTGGAGTTTGAGGTGAAGCATATACTCGCCCGACTCGTCGGAGAAATAGGCGATCGTTTTGCCATCGGGCGACCAGGCCGGATCGCGCTCCATGACGCCTGTCGTCTGGGTGAGGTTGCGGGGATCGCCCTTCTCGGAGGGGACGGTGATAATCTCGCCGCGGGCTTCGAACACGGCCCGGGCGGCATTGGGCGAGAGCCCGGCGCTTGTCAGGCGGTCGCCCACTTTCACAAACTTCTCGCGCACATCCGGCATATCTCCGCGCACATTGACGGGGACAGGGGACGTCTTTCCGGTCTTCAGATCGTAAAGATTGAGGCTGCCGAACTGCTCATAAACGATAGCCCCCGGCCCGGCGGCGGCGGACTTAAGGTCCAGGCCGCCGTTCTCGATAACCCGGGAGACTTTCTTCGACTTTGTATCATAGGCGAAGAGCGTCACGGCGCCGTTGCGATCGGAGAGGAAGTAGACCTTGTCCCCGACCCACATCGGGTTGAAGTCATTGGAATTCTCGCGCGGCAGCTTCTCGATGCGAGAGTCGGCGAGGCTGGCGATCCAGATAGGCGTGGCCCGGCCGCCGCGGTACCTCTTCCAGGCGGTGAAAGCCCGGCTGAGCGGGACGTAGGCGATCCGGCTTCCCTCCGGGGAGTAGGAGGCTTCAAAGCCCATGGGAAGATGAAGCTTCTCCTCGAGGCCGCCGTCGAGGCCGGCCGTGTACAGTTCACTGAAGCGGGAGTAGGCGTTGCGCCCGGACGTGAACAGGACGCGCCTTCCATCGGGCGTCCAACCGAGCACGATGTCGGGCGAGGGGTGCCAGGTTAGACGCCGAGGGATTCCCCCGCCGGCCGGCATGACGAACACGTCCACGTTCCCATCATACTCACCCGTGAACGCGATCTGGGAGCCGTCGGGTGAGAAAACGGGATTGGATTCGAAGCCGAGGCTTGAGGTCAGCCGCTTCGCCTCCCCGCCCGCGCGCGGCACGCTCCACAGGTCCCCGCCGAAGACAAAGACAATGTGCGTCTGCGAAAGCGCGGGCCGTTGAAGAAGGAGGTATCCATCAACATCCGCTCCTTCTGCGGGAGACGCCGCCGACGCAATCAAAAGAAAAACGAACAGACAGATGGCCTGGAAACGATTGACAAATATTGGAATCCGCATTATGGCCTCCTGGCGAAAAATAATCAGTCATTTACATACTACTTAGCCGAGTCCAAAGTCAATTGATCCTCTGCGCGGCGGGACAAATTTTGGACGCCTCGAGCCCCTCTACGGCTCATCAAAACAACGCCGCTTTCCTTTGGGCGGGCGAAGTGGTAAATTGACGATGAATCCCCATGAAGGAAGTCCGCATCTCCCAAGTTGACGCCCTCTTTTCGAACGGGAGCTATCCGATAGAATTTCTTTTTTATTACCGAGAAGGATTCAAGACCGGGAAAATGAGGAGCGCTTTGCGGGAACTCTCTTCGATCTTTTGGCCGATGTTCGGCGAATACAGAGACGGCCTCATCTTTTTTGACGAATATCGTGAAGAGGATTGCTATGCTGAAGAAGCCGTCGAGCAAGAGCTTGACCTCCCGGAGATCAAAGAAAACGGATTCGAAATTTGCTCCCGCTTTCGCCTGCCGGCACTGAAGCGCCTCTTCTTTTTAAAAGTCAGCCGCTGGAAGAACGGCCTGACCTTGGTCGCCAAAATGAATCACCTGGCCGGGGACGGATACAGCTATTTTTACTTTTTATCGCTCCTGGCCGCGCTCTCAAGGCCGACCTTCGTTCCGTTCAAATCGCCGCTGCTGAATTTGTTATTGAAACCCCATCATCGCCGAACGGCGCTCAAAGATTTTTCTTTCAAGGGAAGGACCTTGAAACCCGTTCTCCAGGCCGATCGATTCACCATAGAATTCGAAGAAATCCTCCGGAAAGACGTCCAGGCCGTCATCGAAGATGTCGCTTTGTCCGATCATCTCCGGATTTCGACGAATGACGTTTTGACGGCCGTGGCCGTCAAAAAATTGGCTGGACGACAAAGCGAATCTTGGAGAGAGGAAATCAGTCTGACCATGCCCATCGATGTTCGGCGACAGATCAAAGACTACGGCCGCGGATTTTTCGGAAACGGGATCATGTTCCATACGCTGAAACTCAAAAAGGAGCAGCTCGAGAATTCTCCGACAAAAGAAATTGCCGTTCACATAAGAAAATCGATGCCTTCTGTCTCAAGAGAGACATACATCCATTTTCTGGCGGGGCTGGAAGAAACGATAACCGAAGGGAACATGGAGAAATTGAAGCCGTTCGATCCGAGAGGCGGATGTCTGGTGACGAATCTTTCGAAGCTGCCGTCGGATAAGCTGGATTTCGGAAGCGGCAATCCTGAGCTCATGATCCCTCTGACCGCAGAGAAAAATTCGACGGCGATCTTAGCCAAGAAAGAAAATTTCGTTTTAAGATTCGCCTCTTGATCGCTTCTTTTCTTAACGTTTAACTCACGCAACTTTTCTTTGTGGTCCTGGAGAGTCAAAGCTATGAGATATGAGACCGAGATGAGGTGAGCCATCAAAAAGAGAACCCTTCCCTCAGAACTGCGGCGTCCTTCCGTCATCGCCTTGATCGCGGCGAACCTGGTGCCGGTTTACGGCGTGTTGTTCCTCGAATGGAAGGTGTTCCCGATCATTCTCCTGTTCTGGCTGGAAAACGTTGTCATCGGCGGGTTTAATGTGTTCCGGATGCTGGCGGCGCAGCCCGAGAGTCCGGAAACGGGCTCAAAGACATGGCTGGCAAAGTCATTCCTGGTTCCATTTTTCTGCCTTCATTACGGGCTGTTTGCTTTGGGACACGGCCTATTCGTGATGGTCGTCTTCGGCGGAGCTTTCGCCCAGAACTCCCCCTTTTTTAAACTAGGCTCGGTTCCCCGGCTCGTGCGGGAATTCCACCTGGAATGGGCCCTCCTGGGGCTGGCCTTGAGCCATGCGGTTTCGTTTTTCGCAGACTACCTCGGGAAAAAAGAGTATCGGCAGGCCGACTTGTCGGCCCTGATGCGACAGCCATATGGCCGCGTCGTCGTTCTCCACCTGACAATCATGGGCACCGGGTATCTCCTTACCCTCATCGACTCTCCCCTCCCGGGACTTCTCCTCCTCGTGGGATTGAAAATCGTTCTCGATGTCCGCGCCCATTTGCGACAAGGCAAACCCAAAGGCTCCCTCCCCCCAGACCGGCAAGATACGGCTCTCTGACCGTATATCACTTTTCGGGGACATGACCGGAAAATTTATGGGACACAATCCCTTTTCGAGAGAAAAGGGTTATGTCCCGAATTTTCCGGATCGTGTCTCCCTATCTTGAAAAGTGATATACGGTCAGCGCGGCTCTACATTGACAAAAAATATCATCCTGAGTCAAGATACGGGGCCATTTCACTTTTAGCCCTGATTTCTGTAGGCCTGTTTTCCAGTCAAGATCCCCAGGGACTGCTCAAGAAAGGCAGGGATTTATATCAAGCGGGGAAATATGCCGAAGCCGCAATGGCCGGCGGGTTTCTTATAAATAAGATCTCGAGCTTTTGACCCACCAAACGCTTCAGTTCATATAATACCCGATCGACCACCAGCTCACCCAGTGGCGCAGCGAGAAGGGCGCCGTTATCCCCATTCCGGTTTTCTTCAGCGGCAGCACGCCCTCGCTGTACGTGTCGGAGTAGCGGAAGAGCAGCCCGCTCGCTTTCTTGTTCGCGGCCAGGCCGAGGATCTTCTCGACGGCCAGAAGTCCAAAGGGCACGGAGTATTTTCCACACCAGTACGTGTTGCGATAGTCGAGGTAGGTCTTGCCCCAGAGCTCCTTGGTCAGGCCTTCGACTTTGCCCTTATCCAGGACGCCCGTCAGATAATCGCGGATCAGCCGCTGGTCGAGCGACCGGGCCTTGAGCCAAGCCTGCTCTCCCTCGCCGAAAGCCGAGTTGTTGAAATCCTGTCCGTAATGGTTGCCGTCGGAAGAGATCAGGAAGAAAATGTCTTTCCCCGCCACGAGCCCTTTATCTTTCATGTAGGCCGCGATGATTTCCGCAATCTTGGTCGAGATTTCATCCATCTTTTCAAAAGGCATGCCCGTGACCATGATCGGCGTGATCTTGACTCCTGAATTGAAATACTGGAGCCAGGGCAGCTCGGCCTCAATGGAATGCTCGATGGCCTGGGCCTTGTTGTTGACCGCATAAACGTTCTTGTCCAAGCGATCTCTCAGGAACTTGCGCAGCCCGGAGATCGCCAGGGGCCCGTCGAGCCCCGTCCAGAGCTTGAACTCGTCCAGGATCAGGATGTTGTGCGGGTCGCCGATCTCTTTGCGCACCGTGCCGTGGGTGACGCCGAAAACGACCACTTCTTTGGCTCGAAGAATTTTAAACAGCGGATAATAGACACGGCCCGCATAAAGGTAATCATCGTGGGGCGCGATGGCCGCCACCAGGCCTTCCGGCTCGAAGCTCTCTTTTTCCCGGGCCTGGAGATAATCGATCAGCACTTGCATGCCGGCCCGGTTCCAGCAGAACCCGACATCATCCCGGATGGGACGTGTTTCCTGAGCGGCCAGTGTCGCGACCGTCAGGACTGCGGCCAGTAATCCCGTCAAGGCTTTCATCTTCATCCTCCTCAAAACCGGCGCCTCGCGTCAATTCTTAATGACGTTGATGTAATAGAGATCGGTCGCCACCTCAAAATCGTCCTTTTTAATTCCCGATTTCATGGTCTTCCATTCCGTCGTAGGCCAGATGAGCTGCCACTGATCCCTTCGCCCGACTTTGACGGGCATGGCGAACTCCTTGACGTCGGCATGCCAACGATAGGAGACGCTGCCTTCGGTCTCTTGAAACTGCAATTCGAGCGCCGGAATGGCGGTCTGCCGGAGGTATTGGTCGAACATGGGAGTCAGGTTCTTTCCCGTTTTCCCGTTGAAGAATTTCACGACATCTTCCGTGGTGATATTCTTGTATTTGAAACGGCCGTAGAAATCGCGCACCAGCTTCCACCAGCGAGCGTCGTCGTCGATCACGCTGCGCAGGGTGTTGAGGAAAAGAGCGCCCTTGAAATACATGTCCTGCGGCGCCGCATAATTCACGCCGGGCGGCCCGATGATCGGCTGCCTGTTTCTGACCTTCGTCTTGTAGCCGTTGACATATTTCAAGGCGTCCGCCCTGCCGAACATGTATTCGACATAGACACCCTCGGCGTAGGTGCCCCAGCCTTCATGGATCCATTCGTCGCAGACGTCGGCCGCGGTGATGCTGTTGCCGAACCATTCGTGCGCGCTTTCATGAATGATGATGAAATCGAATTTCAAACTGAGGCCCACGCCGGTCCAGTCCTTCTCCAGATATCCGTTCGCAAAGCGGTTGCCATAGGCGACGGCGCTTTGATGCTCCATTCCGGAATATGGAACTTCGATCAGCTTATAGCCATCCTTCTTGAAGGGATACTCACCGAAATATTTTTGAAAGCACTGAAGCATCGACTTGGCCTGGGCGAATTGCCGCTTGGCTTTTTCGAGATTTTCCGGAAGACAATAGAAATCCAGCGTCAGATCGCCCAGCTTGTCGCTGAAGTGCACGTAGTTGCCGATATTCAGCGAGACGCAGTAGTTGTTGATGGGATAATGGATGACCCAGTCCCAACGTGTCGTGCCGTCACCAAGGTCGGTCTTCCCTATGAGCCGCCCGTTGGACACGTCGACGAGGTCGTTGGGGACGGCTATGCTGAGGCGCATGTTCTCGACTTCATCGCGCTGTTGTTCTTTGTTCGGCCACCAGACCATGGCCCCGGGCCCCTGACAGGCCGTTGTGATCCAAGGACGGCCCACGGGATCCTTCCTGAAAGCTATGCCGCCGAACCGTCCGGTTTCCGGGGGATTGCCGGAATAATAGAAATCGACCGAGACCACAGAGTTTTTCTTGAGCGTTTCGGGAAAATCCACGAAGACGGCATTGAATTCGCGCGTGTATTTCAGTTCGGTCGAACCGTACAGGATCTTGTCGATGTTCAAATGGACCGCGAGGTCGAGTTGGATGCGCGAGTCAGCCTTCAGCATTTTGAAACGGATCGTATTCTTCCCTCTGATGAACTTCTTCTCGGGATCAACGCGGATGTCGAGGCTATAGGAGAGGAGGTCGTTGTTGGCGCGATAGGGTCCATAGGCGCCGCGCAGAATGTCGGCCGGCGTGGGGGCTCTTTGAGGCGCTTGAGCGTGGGCCCAGGCGATGAGGCAAAGCCAAGAAAAGAATGTCAGCTTAGGCCATAATCTTCTGGACAATAGCTTATTTAATCTCATGGGAGACGACAAGCGGCGGAATCTCCGTTCAGCGCTTTAAAACATCCATATTCAAGACGGGATTGACTTCGTGCCATCTGCGACCGGGTTGGGCATCGTAGCGGGCCACGCCGTAGACACGCACGCGGCTGCCTTCCCGCGGGAGGGTCATCCCGGTGGGACTCATGATCTCGCACACGACGAAAGGCCCCGACCCTTGAAGAATCTCCACCAGCTTGAAATGCAAGGTCCCTTCTTCCTCATCGACACGCACATCGCGCACGTAGCCTTCGGTCGCGATGTGAGGCCGAGTGTTCGACTGGAGCTCCGTGATGCTGAGAGGATGGAAGTCCCTTAATTCCAGGGCCCTCGCTTTAACCATGACGCTGTTCCGTTCGCTAAACAAAACTCTCCGGTTTGAGACGACAAGGAGCGCCATCTGCACCAGCACCAGTGCCGTAAGGACCTGGACCACGCGTGGAATTGTCAGCGCGCAGAGCCAATTCTCCCCCAGCCGAGCCCACCTGCGGCGCCCCGCGGCACGCCACGGAGCAGAGGCGCCGCTCGTCATAGCTTCAAATTCCGGGAGGCGATGATCGCCATCCGGGCCGAGGTGACGGAGCTGTTGCGCCAACCGATGTCCGGCTCGAAGCCGGACGAACATGGCCCGGCAAAATTCGCAGTCGAGCATGTGCTTCTCCAATCGCTTCGCTTCGCGAGGCGGGAGATCCCCCTCAAGATAAGACACAAATTTCCTTCGCAGGTCAAAACGCCAGCAACTCATGGTCCATACTCCTTGCTCTCTCTTTTCTTTACAAGAGTCGCCTGAAAGGCCTCAGCCTTTCTTCCAGTTCCGCCAGTGCCCGGTTCAGCCTCGAGGCCACCGTCCCGGGCGCGCAGCCGAGCACGCGGCTCATTTCCTCGTAGGAAAGCCCTTCCAGGTACTTGAGCACAACCACCTCCCGCATCTTGAAAGGCAGTTGCCTCACCGCATTTTGAAGGATGACCTTACGCGCTTCGTGGCCATCCGAGATGGGCCTCGTATCCATTTCGTCGCTGCTGCCGAGAATCGCCTCGAGAGGCACATGCGGAGAGCTGCGCCGCCGGTTATAATTCAAACATTCGTTGCGGGCAATCCTGTAGATCCAGGTGAAGAGGCTGGATTGAAACCTGAAGCTCCGGAGACCCCGGAATGCCTTGAAAAAGACCGTTTGGAGCACGTCCTGCGCCTGGAGAGAATCTCCGATCGAGTAAACGACCAGGGTCCAGATCCGCCCGCGATAAGCATCATAGAGTTCCTGAAACGCTCCCGAATCGCCGCGCTGGGCGGCCTTAACGAGGCTCCGCTCCCGCTCGCCGTTGTCAGGCCTCATCGCTCTTGTCCGCTCGAAGCCCCGCCTCTCCATCGTTTTCTCGATCGACTCCCGTTCCGAGGCGCCCAAAATGCGTTGCCCGCCCGTTTGTAAGCCCGTTCTCCCACCCGTCAATGGATGTCCCTCACTTTCTTCTGCCTGGAGTCCATCCGCAGGAATCGCTACAGAGAAAAAAGAGTTTCCTTTTTTGCGCGACACGCTGGCACATCCCTTAAAGCGGCGAATGTCTTCTCGACCTCGCCGGAAATATATCCCCGACCGACATCCAGTGTCAAGGAGACCAAGTCACAGAGACGATTCCGTCTTCTTTTTTTTTAGCTTTCGAGAAAGGGGGCGTTCCGGAGAATTGGAAGAAATAAGCCCATTCTTGTGTCTAATTTTGTAGAGGAGACTAAATCATGGCCAAATTATGCTCCAAACGCCTACTTTTCTCATTCTTGATCCTCTTTTTATTGGTTTTCCTGACCGGTCCTTCCTTCGCCTCATCCTCCGACAAGAAGGAAGCGGATAAATCGCAGACCGCACAGAAACAAAAAGCCGATGACCAGACCGCTCAAGGGAATAAACAGCACATTGAAATCACGGTCACGGCGCCGCGCGTCGAGATCGCGCTCAAGCAGAATCCCGCCGCGACGACGGTCGTCGAGACCCAGATTCTGCAGAACATGGCGCGGACTATCGCCATCGACGAAGCCCTGAAGCTCGTCCCGGGCGTGAAGGTGGACAACCAGGCCGACGGCGAGCGCGTCCATCTCTCGATCCGCGGCCAGGGCATCCTGACCGAGCGCGGCACGCGCGGCGTCAAGACGCTCGTGGACGGCATCCCCCTCAACGACCCATCGGGCTACGTTTCCGACTTCTTCGACATCGACTGGGCGACGGTCAACCGCATCGAGGTCCTGCGCGGGCCGGCCGCGGCCTTCTACGGCAGCGGCTCGTCGGGCGGCATCCTCAACATCCTGACGCGTGACGGCGGCCGGCAACCCATCACCACCAACGCCTACCTGACCTACGGCTCGTTCGGCTTCTACAAGGGCCAGGCCGAGGCGGGCGGGACGGTCGGCCCGATGAACTATCGCCTCTCCGGCTCGGGACTGTCCGGCGACGGCTACCGCCAGCATACGAAATACTGGGCCGACAATTTCTACGGAAAGTTCAAATTCTCGATCGCGCCCACGGTCAAAATCGCGGCTATCCTCGGCTGGACGGATTTCTTCAACCAAAACGCCGAGGGGCTCAACCTCGACTGGTTCAGCGCCAATCCGAGCGAATACCGGAAGCTGGCCAATCCGGACGCTTATACCCTCGAAGAATACCGGAATACGCCCAGTTGGTACCGGCAGATGTTCGGCGTCGATCGCATGCCCGGCAATGAATACCAAAAGACGAGCCGCTTCACGAGCGGCCTGACGGGCTCGATCGGCCTGGGCGCGAACGTGGACCTGGCTTTGATCGCCTATTACCGCCAGACCAAGTACACCGAATCCGTCCCGTCCTCGCTGATCCACCGCGGTTTCGGCACCCCGGGATTCTCGCTCCAGGTCAATCACCGCGCGGGCGAAGGCTGGCTCAAGAATCATCTGAGCGTCGGGGCGGATTTCAGTTGGCAGACGATCGACGAAAAGAAGTATCCCAATCTCGGCAACGCCCTGGAATGTCCGTGCCTCCAATCCGACCAAGCCATGTCCCAGAGCGGCGCGGGCATTTTCGTTCTCGACCGGCTCGAGCTCGGCCCGCAGTGGGGCGTTTCGCTGAGCCTCCGCTACGACCGGGTAACGAACAAACTGGACGATCACCTCCAAGTCGGAGGCATCGACCTCTCGAGCGACGTCGCCTACAAGAAGGCGACGGGCCGGCTCGGCCTGACGTGGAATCCGCTGCCGGACTTCAGCCTCTACGCCAGTTGGGGAACGGGATTCCTTCCGCCGGGAACCGAGGAACTGGTGAACAATCCCTATGCTTACGGCGGATTCAATACGCAACTCGTCCCGGCGACGTCGAACGGCGAGGAGGTCGGAGCGCGCGGCTCGATCGCGAGTTCCTTCACCTACGATGTTGCCCTCTTCTATCTGGCCACCAAGAATGATTTCGGCCGGTACCGGATGGCCTCCCGGCCGCTCGAGACGTTCTACGGCAACGTGGGCGCGACGCGCCGCTACGGTCTGGAAACCTTCCTGGCCTGGTATCCGGTCGAGCCGCTGGCCCTACGATTGGCGTATACCTATTCCCACTTCAAGTTCGTCGATGTCCAGACCGCCGATGCCGGGGTCGCCTACCGCGACACCTGGCTGCCCAACTGTCCTCAGCACCAGCTCTATCTCGACGGCGAATACAAGATTACGGCCGCGCTGACGGCCGGCGCCTCCCTGGAATACGTCAGCTCCTGGTACATCGATTCGACGAACAGGCTCTTCGCCAACGGCTACGGCCAGACCGACCCCTACGCTCTGGTCCATGTCCGCCTCAGCTACAAGTTCAATGCCGGGGGAACGCCCTGGGAAGTCATGCTCTCCGGCCGGAACATTTTCGGCGTCGAGTATTATGGCTTCACCGAGCCCGACCCGGACGGCAACTCCTACCAGCCGGCGCCGACCGCGGAGTGGTCGATCGCCCTGCGACTCGGCTTCGGAAGGACGAGATAGGCCGGCGAAAATCTCAGACAACCGAGAATTCCGGCCGGGAGTCGGATGTGAAATCCGATATGGCTCGTTTTCGCGAAGATGGCCTTGATTGGACCGATTGATTAAAGACAGCCCGACGCGCATTGCTGGGCAGCTGCGGCAACGGCGCAGGCCGCAAGTATGACCGGGCCTTGGCCGTGCCAGTCATTCAGCGGAGTTTCGCGCCGATCATAATCCCCCAAGGTATTTTGGGTCGAAGTCCCGATGCACGTTCCATAAATGTTTCCTTCTTTGTCGATTTTTTCTTTCAATCCCTCGAATCCTCTGAGTGCGCTTTCTTTAAAAGAGTCGGAGAGCCAGCCTTTCCCGTATCCTTCGAGAAATGAATAAACAAACATCGAAGTTGCCGAAGTCTCTTCGAAAGAATCCGGATGAGTCAAAAGCTGATGCCATCGGCCGCTCGGATCTTGAACCTTCGCCACAGCGCCGCAAAATTTTTGAAAAAGCTCGAGGAGCTCGTCCCGGCCTTCCCGATCGGCAGGAACTCCTTTAAGGACCTCGATAAAAGCCATGGACAACCAACCGTTGGCCCGCGACCAGAATCCCGGAGAATGCCTTGTCCGGTTGATCCCCCATCCCCAGCCCTGGTGATAAAGCCGGATTTCGGGGTCCTGAAGACGGACTGTATAATTAAAAAACTGCCGGAGAACATCATCGTAGCGCCCGGGCTGTCTCATGAGTTCCGCGGATTTGGCCAAGAGCGGGCAGAGCATGAAGAGAGCATCCAACCAGGTTCTCCGCCGCCAGGTCTCGAATTCAAAGCAGAAACTGCCGTCCAGCAGCCGCGGTTGATGATGTTCGTAATGAAGGGTGATATCCCGGAGAAGCCGGAGGTATGTTTCCTTGGGACGCCTCTTATTCAATTCCAGAAGCGCATGAGCCACGGCTCCGCCCTCGTCGATAGTCCGGTATTTCAGCCTCTCCTGAGAAATATAGAAATCAAAACTCCGCTCGACAAAATCTAGGTATTTCGTCTCTTCCGTGAGGTCAAAAAGTCGACAGAGAGCCCAGAGCGAAACTCCCGTCGGGTACAAACAGCGGTAGTGCTTCCTTCCCGGTTTATCGGCCGGCTCCATCTCGATTTGGCCGGGGGCAAAGTCAAAGTTGGCGTACTTATCTCCGATGAGCACGGCGATGTCCCGAGGAGATTTGTCTTTGTTATCGGAAAAAATTTGCGGAACGGACGATGTTCTCTTTGCCTTGGGCATGATTTTGCCTCCCTGATTGAATGTTGCTTTGTTGCCAAGATCTCATGTTCCCCTTCTCTTTATTGTTCCTATCAAAGAAAAAAGCTCATGTCAAATGTTCCCGGCCGTTCCGTCTTTCCCCTTCGCCTTAATAATTTGCCATTTCTGTTGATCATCATCAAGCGATGACGGACTCAGCCTAGGATAACCATGGAATAATTACCTATTATGGGGATATATGCCACATTCAAAATGCGGAATATTTCCACATTTTCCTTGACAAACGTAAATTACGTTCTTATATTGAATGTATACAAGTAGGCGGAGGACGATTTGCCTCCTTTTTTAATTGAAGCTATTAAGGGAAAAAGCGGAGGGTTAAACTCATTCTCTCCTCGTTTCTTGGGATTAAAAGGCACTGTCTCTTGCTCTCCTTTACTCCTTTACTCCTTCTCCGAGTGCGCATATTTCTTAAAGTCTAAGACTGATAAAGAATCGTCGCCAGCGGCGACATAGATTATGAGGAATTAGGTTCAAGACCGAGTTCTCGGAAGGAGGCGAAATGAAGATCCAAAGAAAGGTTAAATACGAAGAAGAGTTGGACCCGGACTTTCTGAACGAAATCCAGAAAATATCGGGGTGCGAGGAAATTAACGGATGCATTCAATGCGGCACGTGCAGCAGCTCCTGTCCGATGTCCGTCTATATGGATTATTCCCCCCGAAAAATCATCGCCATGGTCAAAAACGGCTTTAAAGACGAAGCCCTGGGGAGCTTCACGATTTGGCTCTGCCCGTCCTGCTACACCTGCCAGGTTCGCTGTCCTGCCAAAATCAAAATCACCGACGTGATGTATGCCCTCAAACGCAAGGCCATCGAAGCCGGTACCTATCCTTCGAGATTTGCCATCCCCATACTCGATAGGGAGATGTCCCGGCTCATCGCCAAATACGGCCGGAATTCGGAGCTGTGGCTCATTCTCAACCTTTACCTTAAGTCCCGGAACATCTGGGGCATGCTCAAGATGGCTCCGCTCGGGCTCAAGCTCATGAAGACCGGCCGGATGTCGCTCAGGCGGGAATCGATCAAAAATAGGAAGCAGCTCAAATCTCTTATAAAAGCCGTCAAGGAGAGCGCCTGATGAGTCAATACATATATTATCCCGGATGCTCGCTCAAGGGAAATTCGCGCTCTTATGAGGAATCCATCCTTCCCACCTTCAAGGAGGTCGGCCTTCCGCTCCAGGAACTTGAGGACTGGAATTGCTGCGGGGCGACCGCCTATTTTTCGGTCGACGATACAATGGCCGTAGCCGTCAGCGGACGCAATCTCTCGCTGGCGGAGAAATCGGGAAAGGACATCATCGCCCCGTGCGCCGGCTGCTTTTTAACCCTCAAGAAATCGAACAAGTTCCTCGCCAGCCGGCATCCCAAGGCAATGAAGGTTCTCGAGAATCTGAAAGAAGCCGGCTGTGAATATCGGGGAACCGTCGAGGTCAAACATCCTCTGGAGGTCCTCATAAAAGACGTCGGCCTGGAGAAAATCAAGACTCTGGTTCGGCACTCTTTACGGGGTCTGAATGTCGCCTCTTACTACGGCTGCCAACTCGTCCGGCCTTACACGGACTTTGACGATCCGGACTATCCGACGCACCTGGATTCGCTCATGGAGACGCTGGGCGCCAAAGCCGTGGATTTTATGGCCAAGACACGCTGCTGCGGCGGCTCCCTGACAGGGACAATCGAGGAGGTCGGCTTGCGGCTGAACTATATTCTCCTTAAAGAGGCCAAGAGGAAAGCCGCAGACGCCATCGTCACGATCTGCCCCCTCTGCCAGTTCAACCTGGAAATCACCCAGGCTAAAATCGTGAAGAAATACAAAGAGGAGGTCAAGATGCCCGTTGTCTACTTCAGCCAGCTCCTCGGTTTCGCTCTGGGAATTCCCAAAGAGGACCTGGGTTTTTCCCGCTCGATCATCTCTCTCAAACCGCTCTGGGACAAGCTCAATGGAGGAGGCGCGAAATGAACCAAAACGGACAGCCTCGCATCGGAGTTTTCGTCTGCCACTGCGGCACCAATATTGCCGGCAAAGTGGATGTGGCCGACGTCCTCGCCTTCGCCGCGGCACTTGACGACGTCGTCACGGCTCAGGAATACAAATTCATGTGCTCCGATCCGGGCCAAGAACTGATCAAAAAAAGCATTAAAGACTGCGGTTTGAACCGGGTGGTCGTTGCCTCTTGTTCACCGCTCATGCACGAGTCGACCTTCCGGGGTGTCATGGCCGAAGGAGGGGTCAATCCCTTTTATTTCCAGATGTCGAACATCCGGGAGCAGGTGTCCTGGGTCACCCTAAGGCCTGAAGACGCCACCCAAAAAGCCAAGGCCCTGATCTCGGCGGCCGTCCGTCGCGTCGCGCTTCATGATCCGCTGACAAAGAAGGAAGTTCCCGTGCGGCCCGAAATCTTGATTGTCGGCGGCGGGATCGCCGGAATTCAGGCGGCCCTCACTTATGCCAAGTCAGGCAAAAAGGTCTATCTCGTCGAGCAGCAGGCTTCGATCGGAGGTCACATGTCCCAGCTCGACAAGACATTTCCGACACTCGACTGTTCGGCCTGCATTCTCACTCCGAAGATGAGCGAGGTCGGGAAGCATCCGAATATCGAGCTCCTGACCTGGAGCGAAGTCGAAGAGATCTCCGGCTATGTGGGCAATTTCAAGGCGAAAATCCGCAGAAAAGCCCGCTATGTCGATATCGACAAGTGCAACGGCTGCGGAGCCTGCTGGGAAAATTGCCCGACGACGGTGACGCCCTCCGAACGGATCATCCGCAAGGGAAAGATGATCATCAAGCGCGTGGAAAAAGAAAGCCAACCCGCATGAAACTCAGTGACATCCAGCGTCTGCTCGAGGCCGAAGTGATCGGCGCCACCGATGTCCAACTCGAAACGGACATCGTCTCGGCGTGCAGCTCGGACCTCATGAGCGACGTCCTCGCCTTCGGACGGCCCGGCCAGATTCTCCTGACCGGATTGACCAATGCCCAATCCGTCCGGACCGCGAATATCATCGAAGCGAAGGCCATTGTCTTTGTCCGCGGGAAACGCCCCGCTGATGAAGTCCTGGAGACGGCCAAGCTGAAAAATATCCCTGTCCTCTGCACGCGTTTCATGATGTACAAAGCCTGCGGCGTCCTTTATCAGCAAGGCCTCCCCGAAGTCGGAGGTCCCGAATCCGAGGACGCCCAAAAAGATCAGGGCCGGAGGAACGGCTTCTCCCATTCTTTTGAGATCGCGGGCGGGAATTTCAACCGTGCCGGCAAAGTGTCGACAACCATAAAAGACATCTTGAAGGAAATCGGCATCGATCCGGGAGTCGTCCTCAGGGCGGCGATCGCCTCTTATGAAGCCGAAATGAACGTGGTCATGTACGCCGAGCGCGGAGAGATGACCCTTTATGTGACGCCGGACATGATCCATCTCCATCTCCAGGACGAGGGACCGGGGATTCCTGATATTGGCCTGGCCATGCAGGAGGGCTACTCCACGGCGACCCCGGAGATGAGGGAGATGGGATTCGGCGCGGGCATGGGCCTGCCGAACATCAAGAAGAATTCCGATCGGTTCGAGATTTCCTCAGAGGTGGGCAAAGGCACGCGCCTCGACATCTACCTTGACCTCCATCGATTCGAGAAGGGTGAGGCATGAATCCCCTGCTGGCTTCCGTCCGCGTCGATGCCGACAAATGCAAAGGCCGGATGAAGTGCATGCGGATATGTCCTACTGAAGCCATCCGCGTTAAAAATGGAAAAGCGCTGATCAACTGGGAAAAATGCATCGACTGCGGGGAATGCATCGTGGCCTGCCCCAACGAAGCAATCATCCCCCTCACGGATCCTTTCGGCGAGCTCGCCCGATTCCGTCACACGGTCGCGATTCCCTCGCCCGCTCTCTATGCTCAGTTCGGACGGGAAATCCTGCCGGATAAGATCCTCAACGGATTGAAAACCATCGGCTTTGACGACGCCTTCGATCTGGCCCAAACCTGCGGCGAGGTGAGCTTTGCCATTCAGGAGTACCTGAGGAGCAATCCGGGCCCGAATCCTCTGATCTCCAATGTCTGTCCGGTCGTAGTCCATCTCATCCAGGTGAAATATCCCAACCTCCTATCGCACATCATTCCGATCGACATGCCGCGAGAAATCGTCGCTCGCGAGCTAAAAAAGTCCAAGGCTCGCCAATACCAGCTCCAGGAAAGAGATATCGGCACATTTTACCTTACGCCTTGCCCCTCCAAGATGATTTCGATCAAGCAGCCGAACGGCAGAGAGAAATCCAATCTCGACGGCGCCATCGCCATCAGCGACCTCTACGGCCCCCTGCTCGCCACTCTGGACAGCGTTCCGCACGTCATTTATCGGAAGAGCCTGGAGAATATTTGCATCCTGGGCCTCGGCTGGGCTGTGGTCGGCGGCATCTGCCGGACGCTTCGCCTTCGAAATTCCCTGGCAGTCTCCGGCCTGGCCGAAATCATCAAGGTTTTCGACGATATCGAGCGGGGAAAACTCAAAAACATCGATTTCATCGAAGCCTATTCCTGCCTTCAGGGCTGCGTCGGAGGCTCGCTCACCGTGGAGAATATCTACGTTTCCTACAACAAGATCCTCAAGCTCATCGAAACCCTGGAGTTCGAGAAGATCAAGGCCTGCCCGGACATCCGGGAGGTTCGCCAGCTTTATCGGGAACGATATTTCTATCGGGAAGAAAAATTCGAGCCTCGGCCGATCAAACCGCTGGACAAAAATCTCTCCAAGGCCATCATTAAACGCAAAGAAAAAGAAGCTCTCTACGAGACGCTCCCCAAAATCGACTGCGGCGTCTGCGGCTCGCCCACATGCCTGTCCTTCGCCGAAGATGTGGTTCGAGGGGAGTCGTCCCAGGAAAACTGTATCGTCAAGGCCGCGGGCCAAAGACCGCATGAGGCCGGCCCTGAGCCCGATATAAAAATATGTCTAGGAGGAAAGTCATGAAACTCAAAGAACTGGCGGCGCTATTATCCTTGAGCGCGCTGCAGTCCCAAGGAGATTCGAACGTCGTGGTCAGCGGCGGCTATGCCAGCGACCTCTTGAGCGATGTCCTGGCTTACGGCCGGGCGAAGAACGTCTGGATCACGTGCCAAATCCACCAGAACATCGTCGCCGTGGCCAAACTCAAGGATCTGGCGGCAATCATCCTCGTCAACGACCGCAAGCCTGACGAGGCCACGCTTCGAGACGCCCGGGAGGAGAACATCCTTATTTACGGGACGCCGGAGCCCTCGTTTGCGATCTCGGGAAAGCTTTATAGCGCATTGAACAAAGGCGTCCTTTGAGGACATTCAGGGCCGACCTCCATATTCACACCTGCCTTTCTCCGTGCGGAGAGCTTGAGATGTCGCCTCGAAACATCGCAGCCGAAGCGCACAGGAAAAAGCTCGACATTCTCGGCATCTGCGACCATAATTCCGCCGAAAACGCAGGGGCTCTTATGGAAGCGGCCGGCCGGGTCGAGGTCCGCGCCCTCCCCGGATTGGAGATCACGTCGCGGGAAGAAGTCCATATGGTGGCCCTCTTCGATGAAATCGATGCGGCCCTCTCCCTCCAGGAAAAAATCTACGCCAATCTGCCCGGCCAAAACGACGAAAAGACTTTCGGCCTGCAGGTCGTCGCCTCGTCCACGGATGAAGTTTTGGGATTCAATCCGAGACTTCTCATCGGGGCAACGACGCTCAGCCTTGAAGATGTCGTCGTTCTCATTCACTCCTTCGGCGGATTGGCCATTGCCGCCCACGTAGATCGAGAGGGATTCAGTCTCTTCGGCCAGCTCGGTTTCATCCCTGACGGACTGAAGCTCGACGCTCTCGAGATCTCGCCGCGCATCCCCTTCGAAGAGGCGCGGAATCGATTCGGCTTTCCGAGCCCTTTGATCGTTTCCTCGGACGCTCATATCCTGAGCGACATCGGGCTAGCCTCGACGTCGTTTCGGCTCGAATCCGCGAGCGCGGCCGAAATCAAGATGGCTCTCGTCGAATTCGGAGGCCGGGCCATTATTCACTGACAGAATCATGGAAGATCTTTCGCTGCACATCCTCGACATTGCGGAAAACTCCATCGAGGCCCGCTCGAAACGGATTGATATCCGGGTGGAGGAAAATCGTCTCCGGGACAAACTCATCCTCGAAATCGTCGATGACGGCCGGGGGATGGACAAGGAGCTCTTGGCCAAGGCGCTTTCCCCCTTCACCACGACAAAAAAAGCGAAACGGATCGGGCTCGGCCTTCCTCTCCTTGCCCAGAGCGCTGAGGCGACAGGGGGCCTATTGACTGTGCGCTCCAGCCGGGGCCGTGGAACCAGAATTCAGGCTACGTTCAAGCTCAGTCACATCGACCTCATTCCCCTGGGCGATATCGCCCAGACCCTGGCGACTCTGATAGCCGGCCACCCGGAGATCGATTTCAGCTATGCCCATAAATCGGGCGACCAAACGTATTTTTTCAGCACTCGCGAATACCGCGACCGCCTCGGTGGAATTCCCCTCATCGCGCCTCATGCCATTTCTCTCATTAAAAAAGACATCCATGACGGAATAGCCCGAATAAGGAGGACATGGCCATGGAACAAAAAGTCTCGGAAATCCTGACAAAGTACCAGGCCGACCCGGGTTCGATAACCTCGATCCTTCAGGATATTCAGGAGGAATTCAGCTATCTCCCGGCGCCGGCCCTGAAGCTTTTAGCCCGGGGGCTGGACATTCCGCTCAGCCGCATCATGAGCCTGGCCACGTTTTACCGGGCCTTCAGTCTTAAGCCCAAAGGCAAACATCCCGTTCACGTCTGTCTCGGGACGGCCTGCCACGTCCGGGGAGCGCAGCTCGTCCTCGAGAAATTCGAGCGCGAGCTGGGCCTCAAAACCGGGGAAACTTCCTCCGACCGGGAATTCAGCCTGGACGCGGTCCGCTGCGTCGGATGTTGCGGCCTCGCTCCCGTGGTCATGGTCGGCGAGGATGTTCACGGCAAGGTCACGCAACCGAAAGTGGCCGGCCTCGTCAAAAAATATAAAAAATAAAGGAGGGCGCCGATGCCGAAACTCACAGTCCAGGACTTGGAAAAAATCCGGGAGCAGACGCGCCGGGCTCTGTCCATTCGAGAAGGCGGCGAATTCAAGGCGAAAGTGAACGTCCACATGGGGACGTGCGGAATCGCCGCCGGCGCCCGAACGATCATGAGCGCTTTGATACAAGAAGTCGAGACTCGGGGAACGACCGACGTGCTTCTGACAAGTTCCGGCTGCGCGGGCCTGTGCAGCCGGGAGCCCATGGTCACGGTGGAGCTCGCCGGCCAGGCTCCGGTGAAGTACGCCAACCTCACCGAGCCGAAGATCCGGGAAATATTCGAGAGGCATATCCTCGGCGGGGCGATCGTCAAGGACTACGCTCTGGGAATAGGAAGCGAGAAGACGGATCTCTAAGGAGGGAAACGATGGACGAAAAGTCGACCGGAAAAACTTTCCGTATGTATTTGATGATCTGCGCCGGGACCGGCTGCGTCTCGAATCATTCCTACGAAATCAAGACCGCCCTCGAAAAAGAACTCGCCCGACAAGGCCTCGAAAACGAGGTTTCGGTCGTTCCCACCGGCTGCAACGGATTCTGCGAGCGCGGTCCCATCCTGGTCGTTCAGCCGGGCAATATCTTTTATCAGCAGCTCACGGTCAAAGACATTCCTTATCTGGTCGAGGAGCATTTTCTCAAGGGCCGGCCCGTGGCCAAGCTGATGTACGTTCCCCCGGAGGGAAAAACGCCCGTGCCCGTTCTTAGCGACATCCCGTTTTTCAAAAAGCAGGTCCTTATCGCTCTCCGCAACCGCGGCCTGATCAATCCGGAAAAAATCGAAGAGTACATCGCCCGCGACGGATACAAGGCGATAAGCAAGGCCTTAACAGAGATGACGTCGGAGAAAATCATCTCAGAAATTGCGCTCTCGGGACTCCGCGGCCGCGGCGGTGCGGGCTTCCCGACGGGCCTCAAATGGCAGCTCGTCCGCAACGCCGCAAGCTCGAACGGCGGCCAGAAATACATCATCTGCAACGGCGACGAGGGAGATCCCGGCGCGTTCATGGACCGGAGCATTCTCGAAGCGGACCCGCACGCGGTCATCGAAGGCATGATCATCGGCGCCAAAGCCATGGGCGCGACCGAAGGTTTCATCTACGTTCGAAACGAGTACCCCTTGGCCGTCCAGAGGCTGGACATCGCCCTGAAACAGGCTCGGGAATACGGACTGCTGGGAGAGAACATCCTGGGGACAGGGTTCGACTTCGACATCCGGATCAAGCGCGGTGCCGGAGCTTTCGTCTGTGGAGAGGAGACAGCCCTCCTGGCTTCCATCGAAGGCCGGCTCGGCGAGCCAAAGCCGAGGCCGCCCTACCCCGCTCAAAGCGGACTCTGGGGAAAGCCGACCTGCATCAACAACGTCGAAACGTGGGCCAATGTGCCGACGATCATCAACCGGGGCGCCAAATGGTACGCCGGCATCGGAACCGAGACGAGCAAAGGCACAAAGGTCTTTTCTCTTGTCGGAAAAATCAACAACACGGGTCTCGTGGAAGTGCCGATGGGCATAACCCTCCGGGAAATCATCTATGACATCGGCGGAGGAATCCCGGCCGGGAAAGCCTTCAAGGCCGTCCAGACCGGCGGTCCTTCGGGAGGCTGCATTCCCAGCGAAAAAATCGACCTGCCCATCGATTACGAGAGTTTGACCGCCGCCGGATCGATGATGGGCTCGGGCGGCATGGTCATCATGGATGAAGAGACGTGTATGGTCGATATCGCCCGCTACTTCCTGTCTTTCACCCAGGACGAATCGTGCGGCAAATGCACGCCCTGCCGCGAGGGGACAAAAGCCATGCTCTCCATCTTGACCCGAATCACGGAAGGAAAGGGGACGGAAGAGGACGTGACGCTGCTGGAAGAGCTGGCCGTCGCTATAAAAGACACCGCTCTTTGCGGCTTAGGAAAGACCGCTCCCAATCCCGTCCTCACGACCCTGCGCTACTTCAGGAATGAATACGAAATCCATATCCGGGATAAAAAATGTCCGGCCCATGTCTGCCGCCAGCTCAACGAGTACGTGATTGATCCCGATCTCTGTCTCAACAAAGGCCGGGGCTGCGATGTCTGCCGCCGCAACTGCGCCTCGGAGGCCATCATCGGCGAGAAGAACGAGGCCCATGTCATAGATCAAGCCAAGTGCATCAAGTGCGGCGTCTGTTTCGACGTCTGCAATTTCCAGGCGGTGAAGGTTAAATAGGGAGGAAAGCCATGGTGAATCTGACGATCGACGGAAAAAACGTTCAGGTCGACGAAGGAACGACAATACTCCAAGCGGCAAAAAAAGCGGGAGTCAAGGTTCCGACGCTCTGCTTCCACCCCCTGATCGAGCCCTACGCCGCCTGCCGCGTCTGTATGGTCGAGGTCGCCCAAAAAGGCAAAACCGAGCTCGTCACATCGTGCAACACAAAAGTCCAGGACGGAATGACCGTCCAGACGGCATCCCAGAGAGCCCTTCAGGCCAGGGTCCTGAATGTCGAAATGCTTCTCTCGAGGGCGCCCGCCGCTGAGCCGCTCCGTCAAATCGCCAAGGAGCTCGGAATCGAAACGTCCAGGTTCCCGGTGAAAGATCCGGACGAGAAATGCATCCTCTGCGGCCAGTGCGTCCGGGCCTGCGAACAGATCGTCGGCGCGAGCGCCATCAGCTTCATTGAGCGCGGCTCGGAGAGGCGCGTTTCGACGCCGTTCGGTGAAGAGTCCGAGGCCTGCATCGGCTGCACGGCCTGCGCCTTCTTCTGTCCAACAGGCGCGATCACGGTCGAGGACAAGTATGGGCGCCAAGTCATCCATGACGAGATGTACCTGGGCCCGACGACCGCGATCCGGGTGCCGATCCGCCAGGCTGTGCCCATGGTGCCGTTTATCGACGAAAAAGCCTGCATCCATTTCAAGACCGGCAAGTGTCAGGTCTGCGCCAAGGTCTGCGACCGCGAAGCCGTCAACTATGAGATGGACGACAAGATTGAGGAAGTCGAGGTCGGGTCGATCATCCTCTCCTCGGGATTCGAGACATTCGACGCCAGGCGCATTCCGGCCTACGGCTACGGCCGCCTGCCGAACGTCATCACCGCCATGGAGTTTGAGCGGCTGGTCAACGCCTCGGGACCCACGGGCGGAAAAATCCTCATGTCCGACGGGACCGAGCCCCGGGCGGTCGGAATCGTCCACTGTGTCGGCTCGCGCGACGAAAATTACCACGCCTATTGCTCGCGCGTCTGCTGCATGTACTCCCTGAAGTTCGGCCACCTGCTCAAGGAAAAGACGAAGGCCACGATCTACGATTTTTATATCGATATGCGCTGCTTCGGCAAGGGCTATGAGGAATTTTATCACCGCCTGCTCAAGGAGGGGACAAAGTTCGTGCGCGGGCGAGTCTCGGAAATCACGACGCTGGCCATGACCGAAAAAGAGGAAGGAAAACTGATCATCCGCGTTGAGGACACCCTCCTCGGAGCCGTTCGCCGAATTCCCGTGGACATGGCCATCCTGGCCGTCGGACTGGAGCCGAGCCTCGGCCACAACGCGCTGGCTAAAAAATTCAACATCTCCTGCAGCCAGGATACGTTTTTCCTGGAGCGGCACCCGAAGCTCGCGCCCGTGTCCTCGTTCTCCGACGGGATATTTCTGGCCGGAACCTGTCAGGGACCGAAAGATATTCCGGACACGGTCGCCCAGGCCGGCGCGGCGGCGGCAGAGGCCCTGGCCCTGGCCGACATGGGCAAGGTCGAGCTGGAGCCCATCACCGCCGTCATCAACGACGAGCTCTGCTCCGGCTGCCAGCTGTGCGTCGGCCTCTGCCCGTTCACGGCCATCGCCTATGACAAAGGAAAAAACATCTCTTCGATCAACGACGCCCTGTGCAAAGGATGCGGCACGTGCGTCGCCGCCTGCCCGAGCGGAGCGTCCTACCAAAAGCATTTCCGCGATCAACAGATCTTCGCCGAGATCGAAGGGATTTTGTTCGTTTGAACGCGAATGGAGGTCCGTCCATGAACCAAGAACAGTTTGAACCCAAGTTGGTCGGATTCTTATGCAACTGGTGTTCGTACACCGGCGCGGACCTGGCCGGAACGGCCCGGATGACCTACGCCCCGAACCTCAGAATCATCCGGGTCATGTGCACCGGCCGGGTCGATCCTCAGTTTGTCTTGAAGGCCTTCCGCGAGGGCGCGGACGGTGTGCTCATTTCCGGCTGCCATCCGGGCGACTGTCACTATCAGGAGGGGAACTACAAAACCCTCCGGCGCCACCATCTTCTCTCCCGGGTCCTCGAGCAGTTCGGCATCGAAAAGGAAAGGTTCCGACTGGAATGGGTTTCCGCCTCGGAAGGAGTCAAATTCCAGCAGGTCTGCAACGAATTCGCCGAGCAGATCCGGAAACTGGGACCGCTCGGTCTCGGCCTGAACGGAGGTCCACGCCATGAGTAACGCCAAACCGAAGGTCGCCTTCTATTGGTGCTCGTCCTGCGGCGGGTGCGAAGAATCGATTGTCGATTTGGCCGAAGACATCCTAAAAGTCGTCGCCGCCGTGGACATTGTCTTCTGGCCGGTCGCCCTAGATTTTAAGAAAAAAGACGTCGAGAGCATGCCCGACAAGTCCATCGCCGTCAGCTTCATCAACGGCGCCGTCCGAATGACCGAGCAGGAAGAAATGGTCAAGATGCTTCGGAAGAAATCTCAGCTCATCGTGGCCCACGGAGCCTGCGCCCATCTTGGCGGTATTCCGGGCCTGGCCAACTTCTGGAATAAGGAGACGATCTTCCGGCGAGCCTATCTCACGACGCCCTCCACCGACAATCCTCAGGGCACCGTTCCTCTGGAAAAGGTAACGGTCGACGGCCGGGAGCTCACCCTGTCCGGATTTTTTGACACGGTTTACAGCCTCAACCAGATCATAGACGTCGATTATTACCTTCCCGGATGTGCCCCGCCCCGCGATTTGATTCTGAATGCCGTGACGGCCATTCTGGAGGGAAAACTCCCTCCCCGGGGCTCGGTACTCTCGCCCAACAAGTCCTGCTGTGACGATTGCCAACGCAACGAGACCAAGCCCGAGAAGCTGGCTATTAAAGAGGTCAAACGGCCCTGGGAAATCATCGCCGATCCCAAGACCTGCTTCCTGGCCCAAGGAATCATCTGCCTGGGGCCGGCCACGCGCGCCGGGTGCGGCCATCGCTGCATCGAGGGAAACATGCCCTGCCGGGGCTGTTTCGGTCCGACCGATCAAGTCTACGATCAGGGCGCTAAGTTTCTTTCGGCTTTCGCATCCATCTTGGATACCAACGACGAGGAGGAGATCAGACGGATCGTTTCGACGATCGTCGATCCCGCCGGCACGTTTTATCGGTTCAGCCTGCCTTCCTCGATTTTACGACGAAAAAGAATGGAGGCCGTGAAATGACTCAGAGAATTACGATCGATCCGATTACCCGTTTGGAAGGACACGGAAAAATCGAAATATTCCTTAACGATAATGGAGATGTCGAGAGGGCCATTCTGCAGGTTCCCGAGCTTCGCGGCTTTGAACAGTTTGCGGTGGGAAGACCGGTGGAAGAAATGCCCCGCATCACCCCCCGCATCTGCGGCGTCTGCCCGACAGCCCACCACATGGCTTCGACCAAAGCCGTAGATGCCGTCTTCCACGTCGAGCCCACGCCCACAGCCCGAAAAATCAGGGAGCTCATCTACAACACGTTCATGCTGGAGGACCATACGCTCCACTTCTTTTTCCTCGGAGGACCTGATTTCGTCGTCGGTCCCCAAGCGCCGGCTGCCGAGCGGAATATCCTCGGAGTCATCGGCAAAGTGGGTCTTGAGATCGGAGGGAAAGTCATCAGAGTCCGCAGGGAGTGCAGGGAGATCATGAATTATCTCGCGGGTAAAGCCATCCACCCGGTCTCCGGACTTCCCGGAGGAGTGGCGAAAGGCCTTGACGAAGAACACCGCCTTCAGTTTTTAGAAACAGCCAAATCCGGCGTGGAATTCGCCCAATTCGCCCTGCAGATTTTCGATAACGTCGTCCTGAAAAACAAGGAATACGTCGATATCGTCCTCGGAGATGGCTATAAAATCAAGACCTATTACATGGGCCTTGTCGATAGAAATAACAGAGTCAATTTCTACGACGGGGACATTCGCGTCGTTACGCCCGAGGGAAAGGAGCTGGTTAAGTTCAAACCGGGCGATTATCTCAACCACATCGCCGAGCATGTTGAGCCTTGGAGCTACATAAAATTCCCGTTTTTGAAAAAAGTCGGCTGGAAGGGTTTCGTCGAAGGCGCCGCCAGCGGCGTATATAGAGTCGCCCCTCTCGCCCGCCTCAATGTGTCCGAGGGCATGGCCGCCCCTCTCGCCCAAAAAGAGCATGACCGCATGTACGAAACCCTGGGAGGAAAGCCCGTCCACAACACCTTGGCCTTTCACTGGGCCCGTTTGATCGAAGCGCTCCAGGCCGCGGAAGGCATGGTCGCGCTGCTCGAAGACAAATCCATCACGGACACCAACATCCGGAATATCCCCACGCAAGTTCCAAGCGAAGGAGTGGGCGTTGTCGAAGCTCCGCGAGGAACCCTCATCCACCATTACAAAACCGACGAGAAAGGGATTATCACCGAAGCCAACCTCATCGTGGCGACGGTTAACAACTCCGCCGCCATCAATATGTCCATCGAAAAGGCCGCCAAGACGTTCATCAGGGGAGGCAAAATCTCAGAGGGGCTGTTGAATATGGCCGAGATAGCTTTCCGGGCTTATGACCCCTGCCATGCCTGCGGGACTCATGCTCTTCCCGGCGGAATGCCGCTCACCATCAACATCTACGACTCGCGGGGAGAGAGAATCAAGCAGTTGCGCAAATGAAAAGAGAGCCTGATTTTCTGTTATAATAACGGCAACCAGAAGATTTTGACAGGATGAGAAGCCCTCATTTTTCGCTGCGGACAAAAATCATCTTGAGCTTCCTTGCCGTTATCGTTTTCGGCGGCATTCTGTCGCTCATCTTGGGATCTCGGCTCATCCGGAACACTCTCCTCTCCCAGGCTCAGGCCAAAGTCCGCCATGACCTGTCCTCGGCCTGGATGGTCTTCAACGCGAAGCTCGACGACGTCCGAATCATTGTCGGCCTGACGGCCTCCCGGGAGGGGATCCGTACGGCCCTGCAACGGGGAGACAAAGATACGCTTCTCAAGTATCTAGCCCGGGTGCGCGCCGAAAACGTGCTCGACATCCTGAACCTTTTCGATGACCGCGGTCGCATCCTGCTGAGGACGCGATCCTCGGGACCGACCGGGATCGATCAGTCACAGGACGAGCTCATCCGCACGGCTCTGGCGCGAAAAAGCGCCGCTTCGGCTCAAATCGTCCCTCGCCAAGAGCTTCTCGACGAAGACAAGGCCCTGGCCGACCAAGCCCTCATCAACTTCATTCCGACGCCCATGGCCGCCCCGCGTCCCGGAAGCCAGGAGTCGAGCGGGATGATGCTTAAGGCCGCTTCGCCCATCCTCGGGGAAGACGGCCGGCTCCTCGGCGGCCTCGTAGGCGGCATCCTTGTCAACAGGAACTATGACATCGTCGATCGCATCAAGGATATGGTTTTCAAGGGAGAACGATACAAGGGCCGGGAGACGGGGACCGCAACCATCTTCCAGAACGACCTCAGGATTTCGACCAACGTCAAGAACGAGAACGGCGAACGGGCCATCGGGACGCGCGTTTCCGCGGAAGTCAAAAAGGCGGTCCTGGATGACGGACAGCCCTGGATCGCCCGGGCCTTTGTCGTCAACGATTGGTATGTCGCCGCCTATGAGCCGATCAAGAATATCGAGGGCCGCATCATCGGCATCCTCTACGTCGGGATGCTCGAAAGACCGTATCTCGACACAGCCGACAGGGTCATGCTCACCTTCTCGGTCATGGCCGCCCTGTGCGTCGTGTTTCTCCTTGTGATTCTCTATTTTTCGACGACCAGGATCATCCGCCCGCTGGAGAGGATGGCCGTCGCGGCCCAGGAAATCGCGAGGGGAGATTTGTCCCAGAAAGTCGAAATAAACTCCCGCGACGAAGTCGGCCGGCTGGCCGACTCCTTCAATCAGATGACCAGCCATCTTCAAGAGGCCAACGAAAAATTGGTCGAATGGGGAAGAACGTTGGAGAGTAAAGTCGAAGAGCGGACCCAGGAGCTGCGCGAAATTCAAGGCCATCTCATCCAGTCCGAAAAGCTGGCCTCCATCGGAAAGCTGGCCGCAGGCGTCGCCCACGAAATCAACAATCCGCTGGGCGGCATTCTTATCTACAGCCACCTTATTCTTGAGGATATGCCCAAGGGCAGCCCTCACTACGAGAATCTGAAAAAAATCGTCAAGGAAACGGCTCGCTGCAAAGACATCGTTAAAGCGCTCCTGGATTTCTCCCGGCCCAAAGAGCCGGAGATGATCCGGACGGACATTCACGAGATCTTGGACAGGTGTCTCGGGCTGACGGACCGCCAGGCGCTCTTCCAGAATATCAAGATCGAGAAATTCTATTCTCCTTCCCTGCCCCGCATCGTCGCCGACCCCGGCCAGCTCCAGCAAGTGTTCCTGAACATCATTCTCAATGCCGCGGAAGCGATGAACGGAAATGGAACTCTGACTCTCCGGACATCGCACGATCCCAAAGTGAAAACCGTAACGATTGAGCTTGCCGACAACGGGCACGGCATCAAAGAGGAATATCTGAAGCGTCTTTTCGAACCCTTCTTCACGACCAAGGAAGTCGGCAAGGGAACAGGCCTCGGGCTGGCCATCAGCTACGGCATCATCCACAAACACGGCGGGACGATCGAAGTTCAGAGCGAAGTCGGGAAGGGCGCGACGTTTACGATCAGACTGCCCGAAAAGAGAGAGCTTCAATGACCCAGGCCGCTCGGCTCCTCATCATCGACGACGAAGAAGCGATCAGGGACTCCATGGGCCAGGTCCTGGCCAAGGAGGGCTACATCGTCAAGACGGTCGAGCGCGGCGGGGACGGCCTCGCCCTTTTCAGCCCCGAGGCGTTCCAGGCCGTTTTCCTCGATTTGCGTCTTCCCGACACCGACGGGTTGACCGTCCTCGGGCAGCTGAAAGAGTTGAGCCCGGAAACACCGGTGATCATCATCACCGGCTACGGCTCGATCGAATCCGCGGTCGAGGCCATCAAGCTCGGAGCTCACGATTACCTGACCAAGCCGTTCACACCGGAAGAGCTTCGCGTCGTCACCCAGAAGGCCCTCCATAACCGGACGATGATCCTGGAGAATATCCTCCTGCGGCGCGAGCTCAAAGCCCAGCGCGGGCTGGAGATGGCCATCGGTCCGAGCAAGGCCATGCGGAATGTCCTGGAGATCGCCGCCCGGGCGGCTCCCACGGATTCCGCGGTCATCGTCACGGGCGAAAGCGGAACGGGCAAGGAGTTCATCGCCCGCGAAATCCACAGGCTCAGCGGCCGACATTCCGCGCCGTTTGTCGTCGTCGATTGCAGCTCACTGGCCGAGTCCCTTCTCGAGATTGAACTCTTCGGCCGGGTCAAGGGCTCTTTGGCCGGCGGAAATGAGGCCAAGCACGGCGGATTCGAGCTGGCGCATGGAGGAACGATCTTCTTCAACGAAATCTGCAACTTGAGCCCCGGCCTCCAGGGCAAGCTCCTGCAAGTCATCCAGCAGCGCGAGGTGACCCGCCTCGGCGGCACCCGTCCGATCAAAATCGATGCCCGCATCATCTCCGCTTCGAGCGTCAACGTCGCCGAGGCCGTGAGCCGCGGGGCCTTCCGCGAAGACCTCTTCTACCGGCTGAGCGTCGTTCCCATCCATATATCCCCTCTGAGAGAGCGAAAAGAAGATATTCCCAACTTTGTCGAGCATTTTCTCCGGAGACACAGCCCGCGAGGGGCTAAGGCCGTCTCGAGGATATCGACGCAGGCGATGCTCGCTCTGACCGAATACGACTGGCCGGGCAATATCCGGGAATTGGAAAATACCATAGAGCGAGCCGTCGTCCTCAGCCGGGGAGACAGCATCGAGGTCGAGGACCTCCTGTGCCACGGCATCAGCCTGGGAATCCCCGCCTTGGCAAAGATCGGGGGAAAATTCAAAACTCTCGAAGACGTCGAGAAAGAATATATCAAGGCCGTGCTGCGCGATCAGAACGGAAATAAGAACCAGACTGCGGCCATTTTGGGGATCGACCGCAAGACCCTCTGGGCCAAGATCAAGAGATATAACTTATAAAAAGAAGGAGGGACTCTTCATGGCCATGACTCCATTAAAAATCCTGGTGATCGACGATGATCCGGATTTTCAAGAGGCCGTAACGGCCATTCTGAAATCGGCTTCGCACAAGGTGGTCTCGGCGCTAAGCCCGGCGGAAGGGAAAGAGAAGGTTCTTTCGGAAAAGCCGGACCTCGTTCTTCTGGACATCATGATGGACAGCCTCTTCGACGGGTATTCCCTCTGTCACGCCATCAAAACCTCGCCGGAGTTTGCGGCCGTCAAGGACACGCCGGTTATTTTCATTTCCGCGGTCAAGGAGCTGGCGGGTTCAAGGTACCAGTTCCAAAGCGAAGAACAAGGCCTGACCGGCCCTGATGATTACATCGACAAACCGGTCAAACCCGAAGACCTTCTGGCCCGCATAGAAAAGCTGCGCAAGAAATAGGCTTATGATTTTCTTTTTGGAGATGGCAGCGCTTCCATCTATCGTTCGCGGTCAAAAAATAAATGTCGAGCTTTTCACGGACGAAGGAGCTAAGGCATGATTGAGCAAGAACCACTTGTCCTGATCATCGACGACGAAGAATCCATCCTGGATTCGTGCTCGCAGATCCTTCTCAAAAGCAAGTACCGCGTCGAAACCGCAAGCGACGGCTCATCGGGACTCCAAAAAATCCGTGAAAACCGGCCGGATGCCGTCATCATCGACCTCAAGATGCCGGGGATCAGCGGATTCGATGTCCTGGAAAATCTTCGGTCCATCGATCCTCAGATCATGCCCATCGTCATCACCGGCTTCGCGACCGTTGACTCTGCCGTCGAAGCTATGAAAAAAGGAGCCTACGATTTCCTGCCCAAACCCTTTTCTCCGGACGAATTGCGCATCATTCTCTCGCGCGCCCTGGAACACCGACGGCTCGCCCGTGAGGCCGAAGCTCTCCGGCGCGAGAAGAAGCTTCTCGAAGAAAACTTCATCACCATGGTTTCCCATCAACTCCGAAGCCCGCTGGTCGTAATCCAGCAGTATTTCGAAGTCCTTCTGGCGGGGATGGCCGGGGCTGTGGATGAAAAGCCAAGAGAAATGATCCGCAAGGCCGGGGAGCGTCTTCAAGGACTCCTGAATCTCATCAATGATTGGCTCGACCTGGCGCGCATCGACAAGGGGCGGCTCGGGGATAAGCTCAGAGCGGTTGATCTCGGCGCAACCTTGAGGAAACTCATCGAGTTCATGGAACCGCAGGCCAAAGAATTTCACGTTTCTCTGGAGTGGGATGGCCCGTCCGGTTCAGCTCCAGAAGTCATGGGCGACGAAGAAAGCCTGGAACAAGTGTTCACGAATCTCCTCAGCAACGCCATCAAATTCAACAAACCGCAGGGCCGGGTGCGCGTCAGCCTCAAGGAAGAGCCGGAATTCATGACCGTCGAAATCCGGGATACGGGAATCGGGATCGCCCGCGAGCATCTCCCGTTCATCTTCGATCAGTTCTACCAGATCAGCCGGCGCGAGGGAAAAAAGATGAGGGGCTCGGGGCTCGGACTTTCGATCGCCAAAAAAATCGTCGAGGCCCACAACGGCCGGATCGATGCGGCGAGCGAGCCGGGAGTCGGGACCGCGTTTTCCGTCCGGCTGCCGAAAGCCGAGTCGAAGAGAACTCCGGATTGAGAGGCCTCGTCTTGGGTTTGGGCAATGATCTCTACGGAGATGACGGAGTCGGCATTCACGCCGTCCGCATCCTGAAGGAAGAATGGGCGGCTCAAGACCGGACCCGGGTCCGGAAGAAACGAACAGGCCCGGCGGTTCAGATTGATTTCGCTGAATGTTCGCTCTCGGGAATAGCCATTTTGGACGTGATTCGCGGCTACGACGCGCTCGTCATCATCGACACGATCATCAGGCCCGATCCAGCTACGGGAAGGATTCATCTTCTTGAGATGTCGGATGTCCGGGATGTCCCCGGACCTTCCCCTCATTATATCTCCATCCCTCAGACAATCGCCCTCGGAGAGCAGCTGGGCATCAAAATGCCCGAGATCATGAAAATCATCGCCGTCGAGGCGAAAAATCTTTACAGTCTGGGCGAGCCGCTGAGCGAAGGTATGAGACGCCGCCTGCCCGAGATTGTGGAAACCACAAAAAGCGTTTTGACGGATTTGATGAAACTAGCGAAACGACCGAACGGCCTAGCTTCTAGGCGTATTTCCCCATAATGTAATTCTGAAGATTTTCAATGGCTATTTTCTGTGCAGAAATAATCGTTTTGACGACGTCTCCGATCGAAATGAGGCCGGCCAATTTCCCTTCGTCGATCACGGGCAAATGACGGATGTGCCTTTTCGTCATGATCGCCATGCATTCTTCGGCGCTCAAATCCGGCGTCACGAAATAGATCTGGGCGGTCATGATCTCCTTGACCGGGGTGTCGATGGAAGACTTGCCCCGGAGAATGACCTTTCTGGCATAATCTCTCTCCGAGATGATGCCCACGACCTTATTTTTATACGTCACCACGAGCGCGCCCAGGCTTTTATCGGCCATGAGCTTGAGGGCTTCGATAATCTTAGCCTCCGGAGAGATGGTCCAGACATCACAGCCTTTCTCATCCAACATGTTTTTAACCGTAAACATCTTTCCTCCCTGATATTTAAAGTGAATAAGGGCATCAGCTTTGCCCTGGTCGCTTGATTCTGCCTTTATTTTTATATCGAAATTCCAACGAGATGTCAAATAAAACCAGCCTCATTTTACAAGTCAAAAAAAGACCTCTTTATATAATATCATTTCCTAACACATGGCCAAATTATGATATACTCGTAGCCAATGATCTTTTTAGGAGACCGTTTGGGAAAACAGGCTTAAACCGAAAAACGGGATTTTCAAGGAGGCAGCCATGTCTGACATCCGCCTTGGCAAAGTGATACATTACTTCGACCGCATCGGTGTCGCCGTGCTGGAACTGACGGACACGCTACGGGTCGGCGACACGTTGCATTTCCTCGGCCACTCAACCGATTTTAAGCAAGAGGTGAATTCCCTGCAAATTGAGCATCAAAACGTAAGCGAAGGAAAACCAGGCCAGGATGTGGCCCTGAAGGTGATCCAGAAAGTCCACCCCCATGATGCGGTCTTCAAAACCACGGAGGATAAAGCCTAACTCTTTAGCCGAGATTAAGGCCGCCGGAAATATCATTTTCATCCAGCCGGCAGCATATTTTTGACGCAGACAGGCGATCAAAACCGTGCGGCCACAAAAAACAATTTTTTTTATTAAAGGAGGCGATATGGGAAACAGGCGCGATTTCCTCCGCAGCTTTGCGGTCGGCGCGGGAGTGTTGGCCAGCGCTCCCAGCAACGTTCTCGAACGGATTCTCGCGGCGGGACGCGACACGGCCGGTTTGAGTCCCGAACAGGTCGCGACGAACGAGGACTTCTGGTTCGAAGTCCAACAGGCGTTCACCGAAGACCGCAACCTCATCAATTTGAACAACGGCACCGTTCAGAACGGCCTGCGCATCGTCCAGGACGCCGTCCGCCGGCACAGCGAGTTTTCTGGCAACGCCGCCTGGCACTCGATGGCCATCCTCGGCAAAGAAATCGAGAGCTGCCGGCGGCGGCTGGCGTCCCACCTGGGCTGCGATCCCGAAGAGCTCGTCATCTGCCGCGGCGGAACGGAGGCCGGCCAGATCCCGATCCTGGGCCTCGACTTGAAACGCGGCGACGAGGTGGTCATCACCAACCAGGACTACCCGCGGCTGCTCAGCACGTGGAAACAGCGCGAGAAGCGCGAGGGCATCGTTCTCAAGATTGTCCCGCTTCCCTCCCCGCCCGTGCCGCTCGACCAGTTCTACCGGCTGGTGGAGCAGCGGGTCACGCCGCGGACGAAAGTCATCCACGTCTGTCACATGACCCACTGGACGGGCCAGATGGCGCCGATCCGCCGGATCGCGGACATGGCCCATCCGAAAGGCATCGAAGTCCTCGTCGACGGCGCCCACGGCTTCATGCACGTGCCGTTCAAGCTCGCCGACCTTGGGTGCGATTACTACACGGCGAGCCTGCACAAGTGGCTGATGGCGCCGCCCGGGAACGGCTTCGTCCGGATCCCGAAGGACCGGATCTCCAAGGTTTGGCCGCTGACGCCGCCGTGGACAGACAATCCGAACGATATCCGCCGCTTCGAAGACGTCGGGACGCGCACCCCAGCCAACCGCGTCGCCATCGCCGAGGCGATCACGTTCAACGAGGGCATCGGCATCGAACGGAAATCGGCGCGCATCCAGTACCTGAAAGAGCGCTGGGCCAACCGGCTTCGCCCGCTCCCCAAGGTGCGCTTCTACTCGAGCCTGGATCCGGCCGAGTCCTGCGGCGTGACGACCTTCGGCATCGAGGGTCTGGACATGGCCAAGCTCACCGAGCATCTCCTCGACAAGTGGGGCATCATCGTCTCGCCGATGAAGCATCCAGACGGCTTGATCGATGGAATTCGGATCGTGGTCAACGTCTCGTTATCGGCAAGGGAAATCGATACCTTCGCCGACGTCATGGAGAACATCATCAGGAAGGGCGCTCTGGTCTAGGATCGGGGACGGAAAATCTCATGGCCATGAAAATCATCGACCTCAAGAAAATCCTCAAACCGTATTACACCGCGTCGGCGGCGAAACCCGCCTTCATCGACGTCCCGCCGATGAACTGCTTGATGGTGGACGGCAAGGGCGACCCGAACGGCCAAGCCTTCCAGGAGGCCGTCGGTTCGCTGTACAGCGTCGCCTATACCCTCAAGTTCACGTTCAAGAAGGACAAGGCGATCGACTACCCGGTGATGGCCCTCGAGGGACTCTGGTGCGCGGATCATGTCGCCGATTTCCTGAACGACAAGCGCGAGAACTGGAAGTGGACGATCCTCATCACCCTGCCCGATATCGTGACAAAGAATGATGTGGAGCGGGCCGTGGAGGCGGTCAAGAAGAAGGCGAAGTTTCCGAAGTTTCCGGAGGTCCGGTTCGAGAAGTTCAACGAGGGCCGGGCGGCGCAGATTATGCACATCGGCCCCTACGCCGCAGAAGGGCCGACCATCGAGCGGCTGCACCGGTTCGTCGAGGAGCAGGGGTATAAACTGAGCGGCAAGCACCACGAGATCTACCTGGGTGATCCAAGGCGTTCCGCGCCGGAGAAGCTGAAGACCATCATCCGTCACCCGGTGGAGAAGAAGTAGAACCGAGAAGAGATCTGACCTCGGCGCAGGGAAAAAACACTTCCTAGAGGTTCAGGGTCACAAGCTCGATGTCCTCGAGGCGGCTTCTACCGAGTCCAAGTTTTTCCGCTAAAGCGATATGGGGGACGCGCGGAGCGATAGATTCCATCCCATCCGCCTTGCGCAAATCGTCAAGGATGCTCAGCGCGACGGCATCGACGGCCACGGCGTCTCGGCCGACAAGGACTCCTCCGTAGGGACGAATAAAGCGCCTGTCCCAGCGAGGCCCGGCTTCCGTCACGACGAGAAGAGCATCGGCGACCACAAGCTTTTGTTTCTGCCGAATGATGGGGATGGCATTGACTTCCGCAATGCCGGGATTAGAGCAGGCCTTGGCGTGAAAGCGGTTGGGATTATCGATCGTGCCGTAATGGTTCTTGAGGCTGCAGGTGAAGATCGAATTGCTGTGGGTCTTGGGAACGGCGATGTTGATCAGCGACGTGCAGACTTCGGCTAGAATCCGGCTGACCCGGCTCGATAGCCCGCCGACGGGATAGCTCGTGTCCGCGTACTCGCCCGGGTCCCTGCGGCCGGGCTTGTTGGCGATGAATCGCATCGCGGCCGGATCGGACTGGATCGTCAGGCCGGCCTCCTTCATCTCCTCTTCGCTCCGGTCCCAGACGACGATATTCCGGTCTTTAATACCCAGCCGGCGGAGGCCGGCCGCGACAGCTTCGATAATGGCCGAAAAGTGCTGCGTATAATCCGTGCCCCGGATGTCTTGGCAACCGAGCGTATTGACCTTGAGGCCGACGACATCCTCGGGCAAGATGAACTGCCGCCAGGCATCGGAAACGGTCGACTGCCCGGTAAAGGTTGTGAGGGCTTTGTCGAGCATTTCTTGGAGAAGGAGACTTTGGACTTTGCCCGACGCATCCACAACGGCTTTATTGCGAACCAGAACGATTTTGCTTTTTTCCGGGGACGGCCGAGCCCCCGGCCAGCCGTCGAATCCGGGCGCCATTTTATGGGCCGCCGCCCAGCCAGCCGCCGTCAGGGCCGTTTGTTTAAGAAAGCGCCTCCGGGAATATGCTCCGGATTTCTCAAAGAGGTTTGATTTTAAGCCCATGGATATAGTCCTTTCTCTATTATGACGAAATTTCCCATATTATCTTCCCTAAAATTTATGAATTGGGGACACAGTATTGTGTCCCCAATTGAATAATTGAATAAATTTCAGGGCAAGACCACGCCGTCGAAAAGGCGGACGATCCTCTGGGAGCGGGCGGAAATGTGGTCGTTGTGCGTAACCATGACGATTGTCCGGCCTTCCTTCCAGAGATCGGTCAGGATGTCCATAATCTCCTCGCCGCTCCGGGAGTCGAGGTTGCCGGTCGGCTCGTCGGCGAGCAGGATGGGCGGGTCGTTGGCCAGGGCCCGGGCCAGGGCGATCCGCTGCTGCTGCCCTCCGGAGAGCTCCGAGGGCCGATGTTCGCGCCAGTCGTAGAGCCCGATGGCTTTCAGGATTTCAGTGACCCGTTCCTTGCGCCTCCGGGCGTTTTTTCCATCAAAGAGGAGCGGCAGCTCGACGTTCTCCCAGGCGGTCGCGTACGGTAGAAGGTTGAAATTCTGGAAGACGAAGCCGATCTTGCGGTTGCGCACGGCCGCCAGCTGATCGAACGACAGCCCCGCCACACGGTCGTTATCGAGCACGTACTCCCCCGCCGTCGGCGTGTCCAGGCAGCCGATGATGTTCATCAGCGTCGACTTTCCCGAACCCGAAGGTCCCATGATGGAGATGAACTCCCCCCTCTCGATCTTCAGAGAAACGCCCCTGAGCGCCTCCAGGGACTGGCTGCCCATCCGAAAGACTTTCTTGATGCCTTGGAGTTCGATCATGGTGACCCTCTATTCATAGCGGAGTGACTCGATGGGGTTCGACCGCGACGCACGCAGCGCCGGGAAGATCCCCGACAGGAAAACCAACACACCCAGGATGACGGCGTAGGCGATGAAGATCCGCAGGGAGAACAACGGGCGCAAGAGATAGGCTTCGATCCCGAACGACTCATAATTGACCGGGATGAGCCGGATGAGGTGGACGATATTGAAGGCGGCGATGAATCCCCAGAACGTCCCCTTGGCGAAAATGAACATCGTTTCCAGGATAAACTGTTGGATGATGACCCGCCGCCTCGCCCCTATGGCCAGCTTGATGCCGATCTCCTTGGTTCGCTCCTTGACGACGGCATACATCAGATTGGTGACGCCCACGGCCCCGATGAGCAGCGTCAGCCCGCCGATGATGCCGAGGAAGATTTCGATTCCCTTGAAGATAGCTAAGCCCTCCTTGGAGTCCTCGATCGTGTTCCAGACGCCGAGAGCGTAGCGGTCGGCGGGGTCGAAGCGGTATTTCCGCCCGAGCAGGACGCGGACCCGTTCCTCGACCAGCTTGGACTGCTCGGGCCCCTGCGGCTGAATGTGGATGCGATCGAGCTCCCTCTGGCTGTCGATCATCAAGAACGATGAGAAGGGGAGGTAGATCTGATCGGCGTCGGGCCCCTGGTACATCGAATCCTGGAGTTTTTTCTTCAGGACGCCGATGACGGTGAAGGGGACGCGGTTGATGACGATCTGTTTTCCGACGGGATCGACGGTCCCGAACAGGTCCTTCGCGACATCCCAGCCGATGAAGGCGACCTTTCTCCCTTGCGCGACATCGTCGGCGTTGATGAAGCGGCCGCCCATCTGGGAAACCTGGGTGCGCATCAGGGCGAATTCGGCCGTCGTGCCGTGAACGCCGCGGTTGACTTCCTTGCCGCCCGCGGAAACTTGCCAGTTGCTGTACGACTCCGGGACAATGCGCAGGATTTCCGGGATCCTCTCCCGGAGATAAGCGATATCCTCCCGGTAGAGGCGGATCGGCCGGCCTTTGGGAAGTCCTTCGAAGGGCAGCGAGGCCTGGCCGCCGGTGATCATGATCAGCGTCTCGCCGAGCCCGCTGAAGCTGACCCTGAACTGGGTGGACATGCCCTGACCAAAGGCCAGCAGGAGGAGGATGGAGAGCGTGCCCCAAAAAAGGGCGAAGGTGATGAGCGCGGCCTTCTTCCGGCGCTTGCGGTACTCGCTCCAGAAAAAGCGGGGAAGCGTCAGGTTCATTCTATTTCCTCAACGCGGCGATCGGATCGGTCGAAGCGGCCGTCCGGGCGGGGAGCATCCCGGCCACGACGCCGATCACGAGCAGGATAAGGATCGTGGAGACGATGACGAGCGGGTTCAGGACCGGCATTCCGATGAATTCGACGAAGCTGCCCGCGGGGAACGCCTTGATTGCCTGGAGCGCACCGGCCGAAAGACCGAATCCGACGAGCCCGCCGAGGAGCATGATCATGAGCGACTCGCTGAAGAACTGCCACAGGATCGTCCTCCGCCGGGCGCCCACAGCCAGCTTGATGCCGATCTCCCGGGTCCGCTCCTCGACGACCACGCGCATGATGGAAGCGACGCCGACGCCGCCGACGAGGAGCGTGAACGAGCCGATGACTCCCAGGAAGACCGTGAACGCCAGGAAAAAGGTCGTGAACTGCTTCTCGAAATCCATGGTGTCCCAAACGAAGATGGCATCAGGATCGGCGGGATTGAAGCCGATGAGCTTGGCCAAGTGCGTCTTGATGTCCTGGGTCACGGCCTTGCTCCGGCCGAGGTCGAGCGGACGGAAAATGAAGTTCGAAACGAATTTGTATCCGTAAAGCGCGGAGAACGTCGTCCAGGGGATGAAGGCGCAGCGCTCATCGCGCTGCCCATTGTAGTTGGAGTTCTGCGACTTTTTCAGCATCACGCCGACGACGGTGAACGGGACGCTGTCGATGAAAATCGTTTGGCCCACGACCTCTCCCCTCCCGAAAAGGTCCTGAGCCAGGACGTCCCCGATCATACAGACTCTCTTGCGGTCGACCATATCTTCGGGATTGATGAACCGCCCCTTCTCGGCGATCGTGTTGCGCATCCGCTCGAACCCGGGATTTATGCCGCGGACCGTGTTCCGGAACTCCTTCCTCCCGTAGCTGATGAGGCGGCTGCCGATGAACTCGGGACTGATGACTTCGATGCCCGGGACCTTGTCCGGGATCGCCTCCACCATCTCGGGAGTGACGCGCACAGGCTTGCCCTTGAGAAATCCCTGCCAGGGAAGGGTTGTCCGCGAGGGGAACATGAGGACGATGCCCTGCCCCATGCCGTGAAACCGTTTGATCTGGGCCTTGCCAACGGAATCGCCGAAGGCGATGAGCAGAACGACGGAAAACGTGCCCCAGACGACGCCGGACAGGGTCAGGCTGGTCCGAAGAGGCTGGCGGATGAGGTCCCGGACAAGGTTGCGAAAAAAAATGCCGATCATCGGATCACTTGATCTCGCGGGGAGGCCGTTCGACGACCTTATCTCCTTCCTTGAGGCCGGACAGGATCTCGATGTTCAGCCCGTCGGAAAGGCCGGTCTGGACCTCGATTTTTTTGAACTGTTCGCTCTGGCCTTCGGGGACCTCCACGAACCGCTTGCCGTTCTCGAAGATAACCAGCCGCTCGGGGAGCATGAGGACCTGTTTGCGATCGCGGATGCGGATGCTGGCCGTGGCCGAAAAACCGGCCCTTAAAGTCATCCCGGCGGGATTGCTGATGGAGATCTCGATGTCGAAGAGAGTGGCATTCCCTTCCTTCTTGGCCTTCGGATAGATCCGGGTGACCCGTCCGGCGATCTTCGTCTCGGGCAAAGCCCCGATCTGGATCTCGGCCTCCATTCCGGCGACGATCTTGCCCACGTCGATTTCGTCCACGGTGCCCTTGAAGCGGAGGCTCTGCATGTCGGCCAGGGAACAGAGCTCGGTCCCGGGTTGGTAATTGGTCAGCGGTACGACGGGATCTCCCTGGAAGACGCTCTGAGAGAGGATGATGCCGCCGGCCGGCGACTTGATGATCGAATTGATCTCCACATTGGATATGCTGATCCTCCCCTTCTCGAGGAGCTCCAGCCTCTCCAAGGCGATCTTGTACCTGAGGTTCGCTTCCTGAAAAGAACTCTCGACGGCCTCCATATCGGACTGGGAGATCAGGGATCTTTTGAACATCTCCAACTGCCGCTCCCAGTCGGACTTCAGCTTTTTCATGGTCACTTCCGCCACTTCCATGTTGCGGCGGGCCTCCACATATTCGAGCGGCGTCGGGTTTGGAGAAATCTTGAAGAGGGGCGCGCCAGCCTTCACGGAGTCGCCCACTTTGAAAAGCACCTCGGAGACGATCCCGGGAATGGTCGATTTCACCTTGGTCTCCCGCTCGGGGTCGATCGTCCCGACGGCCAGGGCCTTTTCCTGGATATCGCCCCGGGTGACGGCGACGAGCTTCGTCGTCTCTTTTTTTTTGCCGCAGGCCAGGAGGAAATAGAAGAACATCAGGATAAAAAGGGCGGCGATGCCGCGCAGAATCCACTTTTTCATGGCATACCTCGACTCACACAATCCTACCATTATAGACGAATTCGCGGGCGAAAAGGTTCGGATATTTAGAAAAAAAGGAGGGGCAAGCGGATCGCGCCCCTCCGGATAAAAAAATCGGCGCCGCTCCCGGAGGATCGGATGATTTTTTTTAGGGCCGTGTCTCCCAAAAGACACGATTCCCGCAGGAAGGGCAGTACTTGAAATCCGGTTCGCTCGGGCGGCCGCAGTGCCGGCATGTCTGTTCTTTGGAAGACCGACCCTGAAACTGACGTCCGCCGCGTTCATCAAAGTTCGTCCCGCATTCCTCACACTTCAAAAACGGCTCACCTTTTTTGACTCGAAAAAGAGGGATGAAGAACAGGCTTAAATAAAGATCTGTTCTTTTAAGATGAAGGGTGAAGCGACCGCAATTCGAACACATCCGCGGCTCTTGGTTCAAGGTGATTGTTCGTGGTCCGACGCCGCCGATAAAGAAAAACATTCACAAAACCCTTCTTATCTTATATATAACATTTCACTGCTGTCCGGACGTTTGAATCGAAAAGGCTTGTAACACTTTGATCCACAAGAGATTAAGGATTATTCTCGTCATAATCGATTTCAGCGCCCTTCTATATTAT
>Ga0315282_10001121_pt1 | contig 51499 bp, 38 predicted proteins | sample YL17G07_20_MG_FD_203693 | JGI IMG/M metagenome (GOLD analysis project Ga0315282, IMG submission 203693) | Sediment microbial communities from Yellowstone Lake, YNP, Wyoming, USA - YL17G07_20 | ecosystem: Environmental > Aquatic > Freshwater > Lake > Sediment | place: USA: Wyoming | collected...
CACGAAAAAGCGGCCAAAAAAAGTCCTTCAGTGTTGAAGTTGGGCTACTGGCTGGAGGCGCTCGTTCAGACCATCGAGGCCTTTGGCGACGTCAAATGGGAAGCGGTCAAATAGTCCTCCTTCCGCTCCTGCCCGTCCCGGAAGGAATGATTGCCGTGTTCACCGCACTTCGAAGCCGGCGGCGAGGCCGTGGACAAACACCGGCTCGTATGCCACCTCAACGGTGGTCACGCCGTTCTCCGCCGGCGCCGTTTTCGTGCGGCCCATCGTGTCCGTCAGCGTGAGGTTCTGTTTGGCCGTCAGCCGAACGCGCATGGCCCGCCCGGCCACATCGGACCACGCAACGAGAAAGTCGTCGCCGCCCCGGAAATGATAGCCGCTGAAATCCTTGCCGAGCTCAACTTTCCGCACGAACTCCGCGCCCTCCAACTGATCGGCCATCGTGCGAAACTCGACCGTTGACCGGCGCGGGGTATCGTCCCGGTCCACGATCGTTCGGCCTTCGTCCAGATTCCAGCTGAACACAAACACGCGCGAGACACCGAGAGCGAAGTTGCGCACGTAAGCCTTGGTGGGCGACTGATTGTGCGCCCCCTCGGCGCTGTAATGGCTGGACTCGCCGGGCGTCGGCGGCGAGGCCCCGCCGTTTCCGCGCGATTCGGTGTTCCAGACGGTCTTGCTGATGCCGGCCTCCTTCATCGCCGTCAGATAATGCGACAGCGGCGAAATGTCGCCGTGCGGTCCCGTGATGTAGTGGACGCTCATCACGTCGAACAGGTCCGGACGTTTGACCAGGCGCGGCAAGACGCCACCGCCGTTGTACATGCTGGCGGCGACGATTGTGGCCTTCGGCTGAACGGCGCGAATGGCCCGCGCGGTTGTCTCCAGATAGGCCATGTACTCGTCATCGGAACCTTTGAAATAGCCGTGCCCCTCGGGTTCGTTTCCAATCTCCCACGTATCGCACACGTCGCGGTAGCGGCCGACAACCGCCCGAACCGCTTCGGCCCATTGTGCCGCATCGCCGGGCGGGCTGAGATTGAGCGCCGGATCCCACGAGGCGTGTACGTCCTTGCCGGTCCGCTTCGAGACCCAATCGGCCTGTCCGAGGAACTTCAGCATCAGGCAAAGGCCTTCCTTGTGGGCCGCGCGCGCGAACGCATCGAAATGGGCGCGGCCCGTGCGCCCGACGGATTCCCAGTCGTACACCCCCTTTCCGGGATTCAGTTGTGCCATGGGGATATCAATATCCAGCCACCGCACCCCCGCCAGCTTGAGACTGTGAACGATGTCCGGGATCGCCGCCGGCTTGCCGCGCGGCGAAACAATCGCGCCGAATCGGGACTGGCGCGCCGCCACGCGGTCGTTCAGGGGCGGTACGACCCCGAACGCCGTTCGGGCGCTCTTGTTGGCCGCCGTGACCGTCAGGGTGTACCAACTCAGCGGCAACCGCCCCGGCTCAAGCGTCACCGAGCCGCCGGCGCTTGCTTGAGAAACGGCGGAAGAGGGCGACGGAACGGGCCGGTTTTCCGAGTCGGTCACTTCCACGGACACGCGCGGGGGACCGGAAACGCTCACCACGATCGGCTCGCCGACTGTGTAAAGCGCGCCGGTTCGTTGGTGTCGAATACTCAGGGCCTCCTCTCCCGAAGCGGCGGAGAGAAGCATGCCCCAGAGCATCGCGCCGGCTGCTATCAGCGGCGCCGGAATCCTGTGGCTTCGACTCATGTCAACCTCCAAGGGGCCAAACGGCGAGAAGTTACGTGACTCCCCCATTCAGTCTGTCCACATCCCAAAGCGGCGGCGGAGGTGATCAGGACTGTCGGCTGGCCCCGAAACAAAAGGTAGTGCGGATTTTCTGGGTGAAGGGCGAGTGGTTTGGGCAGCTTTGGGTTCTCTTTAGCTCCCGAATCAACCTCAGGCTTCGAGCCGCGATCCGGCGGGCCGCAGGTGTATTGAAGATCGTCAAAGAAGACGGTTACACTGTTGCCGTCAATCCACGGCGTGCAGATGCCGAAGCGGTCGAACGAGGCGCCGATCTTCCTGGCGTCTGGCTCCAGGTCCAGCGTGCAGGTCTGCTCGTCTAGGCTGACGGTGATCTGGCCATGGCCATTGGCTCCCGCGGGGTCGTATTTCAACATCCAGTCGTGGACTTTGCGGTCGGGATAGATGCGCGGGGCTTTGCCCGATCCGCCGCCCAAAGCTTTGGCGACATCGCCATGGACGCGGTACACAGGATAGAAGAAGAAGCCTTCAGATGAGGGTCCCTCGATGTTGATACCGACGTAGTCCATCGGGATGCTCTGATCTTGCCCGGGATTGGAGCGCAGGCTCCAGGTCGAGTTGTAGAAACCGATGGACGCCGTGCTGTCGGTCACGCCGCGGAGCATGCTGACCTTGCCGCATGCGTAGAGCGGCGTATCGAGAGTCAGCGTGGAGAGCCGGGCGCCGTAAGCGGCCAGCCGGTCCGGGTCCCGGCAGTCGCCCCGGAAGATGAGACCGCCCAGCTCGCCCGCCGCCTTGCCGCCCGCCCAGCGGGTCGGGCTCCAGCCGAAGTCGAAGCGTGGCCGGGTGTCCTTGGTCTCATAAGTGCGGCGGTTGTTGCGTTCATCCCATTGGGGGTCTTCAGTGAAATCGAAGCGCCTTCCATTGATAGTCACCTCGTCAATCCAGACCTCGCCGGCGCTGTCCCACGTTTTGAGGATAGGCAATAGGCCGAAGTGGGTAAACGTGGCGCCGTCCGCGCGGTGCTCCTTGAGGACGGGACAAGTCGCGGTCTTGCCGTCGAGGGTGAAGGCCAGCAGGCCACTGCCCTCGGCGCCGGTGGGATCGTAGGCAAGTTGCCACTCATAGACCTGGCCCCCCGGAATCTTCGCGGCCTCGATGCGCTGGCCGCGTACGATCTTGCCGATGACGCCGGCCTCGCACCGCCAGCGGCTGGTGCAATACTCGACATGGCAGTGGAAGCCGTCGCCCCGGCCGTTGATGCGCGCCGCCAACGTGTTGGGCGTGCGCCACTCGTTGAGTGTGTCGGCGTTGAAGAAGCCCAGGAGGAAGTGATTTGGGCCGCGCGCGACGAGGATTTTGCCCGAGGCGCTGCTGGGTGCCTCCAGGGTGAGTGGGTTGGGCAGACGGTAGCCGTAGTAGGCCGCCTCGCCTGCGGGATTGATTTTGCCGCCGATCTCGCCCTGCTGCCCCCCCGCATGATGGGTCGAGGCGCTGTAACCAAAGTCCTGCGTGACGGTCTTGGGAGCGAAGTGAGTGTTGCGATTGTTGACTCCTTCCCAACCAGCGGGCTCTTGGTCGAAGTTTTCCTCGCGGATAGCGGCTTCGGCCGGCCCAGCCGGCAGTGCAGTCCCCGCTAAGGCCAACGGCAGGGACGATAGATTTGCGCGCATGGCGCCATGCTTCTGAGACTCGAAGGCACCCACGTCAGGGCTTTTGCCGTAGTAGGCATAGCTCACGGGATCGCCGCGGTAAATCGCGTAAGCGCATAGAGAACCCTGCACGAGGTTGTTGGGAATGCGATTTCGGCCGATTCGGGGGTAGCACAAGGTCAAATCTTGGATCAAATTCCACCCGCTGCCGCGCTTATAAGCCAGATCGGTCGGCACATGGTTTGCCGTGGCGGCAAAGATCATCTTGACGCTCTCGTTCTCTGCCGTCACGATGGTCGGCGTCCCCCTTACAGTAACCTCCGCGCGACTGTCCGGCGGGCAGACTGCCAGGATGACGAGAATTGACGCAAATGTGCGGGCTGGTGTGTTCATCGAGTTAGTCCTTTCATGTTTGGGCTGGCCCGTACCGGCTTACTGCCCGTCCGGGCCAGGCGGCGGGTTCATATCCAGAAAAATGCCTTTGAGAATGTAGGCGCCCGGTCCCTGGGCTAGTGTGAATCGGTTTCCCGCATTCAGCGTCAGGCTTGAAACCACCACGCCACTCAACGGATTGAACGCCTGAAATTGCACCGGGCGCCGCGCCTGGAGTATCACCCCGCCGCCCAGAACTCCCATGGGAAAGCACACGAACTCCCTGCCCTTGGCGCTGCCGATGTTGCGGTCGCATCCGTCGGTTGGGCGGCTCACGTCCGGCCAGTATCGGTTGGACTGGTCGTTGCAGAAAACGGTGAACGGCGCGCTGGGTTCAAGTCCGTCGTTGCGCACCCAACTGGCCAAGTCGGGCGGCAGGATCTGGCGGATGAATTGATACGCGTTGATGCCAGCCGTGTTCTCGAAACGCACTTCGTCACCCGTGTGCGGATAACTATTCACGTACCCGTATACGCCCGCGCGCGAGTGGTAAACGTAGGCCGGCAGGTTGGAGAGGTAAGCAAACACCGCCGCCGCGCACAGCTTGATGGGGTCGGTCTCCGAACTGACGGACGAGCCCGGGCCAATGGGCTCGTTGCTGCTCACCGGCGGCACGCCCGGCAAGTTGCCAAGCCGATAAGGGTCGCGCACGGGCAGCCAGCCGCCTTCCACCGTCCTTGTGTCCCGGCTGAAATGGACGGTGGCCAGGTCCGCCCCGCTGCCGCTGTAAAGCGCGATGAGGCCCCGGTCGCTGGTGTCGCCGTTCGACGTGATGGCCACCGGCACGCTCGTGCGGTCGGCAAGGTAGCGCGAGAACGCGCGCAAGTCCGCGATTCCTTGCGAGCCGGGAAAGCCGTTTTGCCAGGCCTCGTTCGCCACTTCCAGGTGAAGGATTTGACGCTCGCGCCCCGCGATGTTCGTCAGAATGCCGTCCAGATGCGCTTGCCGGGTTGATTTGTCCGGCATCACGTATTGTGCATCGGCGAAGATGGTCACCTCGACGCGCAGCCCGTGCTGGGCGGCCAGGTCGAGCACATCGCGGAACTGCTGCCAGTAATCCGGCCAGGCTTGAACCACGTGCCCCGCCCGGTTGGTGAAGCTCACCGGCGCAATCTCGAGCCCCTCCCAGCTGACCATGCTGAGGATGCGCACGTAGTTGAAGCCTTTCGAGGTGAGGAGAGCGAGGTTGCTCTTCAAGCGCGCGCGGTCATACTTCGCGTGGCGCAAGGCTTGAAAGTAAGACGCGCCCAGACCGAGGAACGGCCCCGCGTCGTCGCAAAATGATCTCCCCTTCAACCGAACCCGGTTTGCGCCGCTCGCCAAGTCCCACACTTTGACGTGGCTGAAAACGGCGCCGACCGGGGCGCCCAGGTGAGAGTGGCGTCCGCCCGAATACCAGAATCCTCCCGCGTTGCCCCAGCAGCCTTCGCGGTTCTGGGTCACGTGCTGGGCCTGATTGTGGCGGATCACGTTTCTGCGGACCAAGACCCACTCACACTGCGTAACGCCCATCCCCTTCTGGTTTTCATAGAGGATGTTGTTCTGCACCACCGCATCCACGGTTTCATCCAGCCAAATGCCTGTTTCATGGCTGTAAGCGGTGCAGTTGGCGTAGCTGATGTTTCCATCCAGCCAGATTCGACGGCACAGGCTTTCGATCTGAATCCCCGTTGCGCCGTTGTGATGCGTCCGGTTGCCTTGGATCAGCACCCCTTCGGCTCTCTGAACCCAAATGCCTTGGACGCCGCCGTGGTCCACTTCATTGCGTAGAATCTGGATGTCGCGGTTGGCCACAGACGGACTGAAGGTGTGGGCCACATACACAAACTTGGCCCGGGAGAGCGCCTCCAGGTCCGCCCGGCCAATCTCGAATAGGCCGGTCTTGCCGTCGGGGGAGTAGGGCTTGCCTCCCCAGTCCGGATTGTTGCGGAGCACGAACCAATCGTGGCCATCCTGCATGTGAACGGTTCCCCCCGGAAGAGGCCGACCGTCCGGCTCCGGGTTGCGGTCGGCAAACAGCAGGATCAGGCTCGGATTGGGCTCCGATCCCGTGTCGTTCTGACCCCTCAACGTGCCATCGCGGACTTTGTTCAGTTCGAGTTTTTCTGTGGTAAACCGGGCCAACCCCGGCCCGTGTGGTTCGATGGAGACAACCACCCCCTGTCCGCGAACGCCGTCGCCGGGCGCGTAGATACTCAAGCTGTGGCTGCCAGAATGATGGATGTGGTTGTCGGCGATGACCAGTTCGGAACAGGCGGAATCCACAAGAACGTTGTTTCCTTTGCAGGAGTGCACGTTGCTTTCCAGGAGCCGGCACTTGGTGCAGCCGCCGAACATCACGCCTGTTCCCGCATCGGATACCTCGACGCCCCGGATGGTGACTCCAGTCCTTCCGTTGGCGGCAATGCCGACTCCGCCGGAACCGAAGTTTTTTAACACCAATCCCTCGATGACGACGTAATCGGCGTCTCCTTCTTTGGGTAGCCGGATTCCATATTGACGTCGGCCTTCGCCATCGAGAACTGATTTCTCGTCGGAGAAAGCTCGGAATGTCAGAGGCTGATCTGGAGTGCCGCCCGCCCGAAGGCTGACCTGTTCCTTATAGAGGCCGCCCCGAATCCAGATCGTGTCGCCGGGTTTCGGGCACGGCTCTTGTCCCGAGGCGGCGCGGCTCAAGGTGCGCCAAGGCCTTTCCAGGGCGCCTGGCCCGGCGTCGTCGCACCGGCCGCCGCGAGAATCCACGTCCACATAGTAGTCGGCCCCGTATGCGCTCCAAGCCAGAAGCAAACAACATGCTATGAGCCAATCTCGCATAACTCATGTCCTTTCCCTACGCAAGGTTCAGCCGCCTCACCGCAATCCCTTGGCCGGTTCGGCCAAGGGCAGCGCCCAGGGATCGGGAAGGCCGGCTTTGTTGCCGTGGCGGTGGTAGGGCCATCCAGCGTCCCAATCCGCCCGGACTTGCTTTCCGGTCAAGATAGGTTCGAAGGGGAAGGCGCCGAGGTCAGGAGTTTTGTTCTTCGGGCGCGAGCGGCCCCAGAAATCCGTTGGCGGCGCATATTGCGAAGAGCCTTTGCCGATTGCCGGGCTGTCTTGCCGCAGCCAGAAGACGCCCCGCGTCGGCTCCACGAACCTCGGATCGCCGGTGAGATTGTGTGGGCCTTGTGGCTTCCGCCTCCTCACATCGGCGGCTACAATGTCGGCGGCTACAATGTCGGCGGCTACAACGTCGGCGGCTACAATGTCGGCGGCTACACCGGCTACAGTGAGGTTGTAGTCCATGAGAACGTTTGTGGTGCCGTTGTCGAAAGAGAATGCCTCGCCGCCTCTTTCCGCGACCAGAATATTGTTCACCACGATCTCGCCGTCGCCGTTCCAGATCGTCAGCGGCTGATCCTCCACCACCGTGTTGTTGGCGACGACGTTTTTGCCGCCGCCCTCGGGACACGACATGATGATTCCGCGCCGGCGCACCTGGCCATGCACGAGGTTGTTCTCGATCCGCGAGTTCTTGATCGAGGGATACAGATGCAGCCCGAAACTGGCATTGTGGCGGACGACGTTGCCGCGAACGGTCAAGCCGTCGCCATCGGCATAGACGCCGTGGTCAAATTGGACGTGATCGCCATTGAACTCGATGAGGTTGTTCTCGATGATCCCGCCCTTCTGGTTGTGCATGGCGATTCCCATTGATTTGTTGTTGTGGACCCAGCAGTTGCGCACGACGTTGTGATCGCCGTTCATTTTCACCCCGTCGTAGCGCCCTCCCATCACCTCGAAACCGTCAACGGTCACCCAGTCGCAGCCGTCCGTGTTGCTGATGACGTGGTATTCGGCGCCAAAGACCACCGCCTTCCATTTGGCTTCGGATTTGATCACGGTTGGCTGCGCTTCCGTGCCCGCGTATCGCTTCGCAATCTCGATGGGACCGCGATAGAGGCCCGGTTTGACGATAATCGTATGCCCGCCGCCCACGCGCGACAGGGCATGCTCGACCGATGGCCAGGGTTTCGCGCGACTTCCATCATTCTCCGGCTTCCCATCGGTGGCCACATAGTAGGTCCCCGCATTCGCCGCTATTGTTATCGCCGCGATTACCACCGCGAAGATGGTTCGCCAGAACATCGTCCTTCCTCCCGTAAGAATTGGTTCGTAGGTCCCACGTGAGTGAGGCCTTCAAGACGAGCCGGCTGAAGCGGGAATTACATTTTCACGAGCGCCTCCACCATTTCGGCGATGTCGTGCCGCAATGCAAGAAGATTGACCGGGTCGCGAAGATACCCGTCGAAGTAGTAGTCGCCCCCGGCGCCCGTGTAATTGCCGCCGGCCTCTTCGGCGCGCTTGAGCAGCGCTTCGGCCCGCGCGACGACATCCGCTTTCGCAGCGTCTTTCGGAGCGGCTTTTCGCCTGGCGACCTGATCGCGCAGCATCCACAGGTATTCGTGGTCCTCCAATCCCTCGCGCATGAGCTCAAACCGGATGGTGCTCATCGGTTCCCCATAGCGGCTTTTCATGCTCGGAAACCACCAGCTGTTGCTGAAGTTTCGCGCGCGGCCATACCAGCGCTGGTCTGGCGTCATCGTCATCGCCCAATCGCCGATCCAGAAAAAGTCATACTTCCAGTAGCTCCAAAACTGCACTCGCGGAGCGATGGCCGCGTCGCGGAGATCAAAATAGCCGTGCATGTAGTAATCGCCGTATCTCTTGCCCATCTTCCGCAGCTTCGCCAGCATCGTCGTGGAACACCGCGCCGTCCACAGATCGAACAGGTCGAGAATCTCCGGATCGTCGGGCACGTCGCGGCCATTGACCACGAGGATCGTGCGCGGATCGGCCTGCTTGATCAGCCGGGCCAGTTCGATGGTTTTCTTCACCACGGCATGGCCCGAGGAGTAGTCGGGAATTTCGTCGGCCAGAAACAGCACCGGACCGTTGCCGTTCTCATCCACGCAGATGCCTTTCGCGCGGCAATGCTCGCCGATGGTCTTTACGTAGCGGGTGAACTTCTCCTTGAACTCGTCCGTGAAGTCGTCGCTGAGGTCGTAGATGGACGGGCGATATTTCTTCGCGTCTTTCTTCGGTAGAACGGGGTCCCAATACTTCATGTAGAAGTATTCTTCTTCGTTCTTTCCGCCGAACGTATATTGGTTGATGAAGCCGACGTAGGGGACGAGTTCGGGGTCGTAGGCGAATCGCGGCCAGTGCAGCTGGTTGTAACAATAGTCGCGCGCCTTGTCGAAGGCGGCGAAGTCAATGCCGGTGAAGTCCCAACGGCCATCCGCCTTCTGTTTCCATTGCACGCGCATGGCCCCGGCGTAATTCGGGCGCGGACCGAAGTGCGTCTCGTAAATGCGGTGCTCGGCGAAGAATCTCATGCGGGTGTAATAGTTGGCGATCTCCTCGTCGGAGCCTGTGGTCTTCTGGAACTTTGCCTTCGCATCGTTTTCGTTGTTGAGATCAATCTCGCTGTCATAGTAATAAACGTAATCGGTGGCAAAAGCGCAGATGTGCGGGGTCTGCGAGAGAGCAAAGTCCCAGACCTTCAGCCGCACTCCCACGTCGCCGATCTTCTCTCCCTTGGATGTGAGAGCGAGCGTGCCGCGATACGTGCCCGCGGGCGTTGTCGGCGGAACTTTCACGGTGATCCAGAAGACGCTGTTCTGCCCCTTCCGACACGTGATGCTGTTCTTTTGCAGGAGGAGGTCCGGAATGTCTTCGCCGTAACGGGACCGGAGACTCCCGATCGGGTTGTACTTTAGATTCTCGACTGTGATGCGATCACCCTTCTCGTTGGTCAGCGGCGCGAGGACCATCTTTACGTCCGCCAGTTTCTTCTGCGGAGTGATCACGATTTGGAACGGCTCGTACTCGCCCTTGGCGGCCTCGATGGCGACCTCATCGCGCTGAGGCGCCGTTGGCGGTACTGCTTCTTCCGGGAAGACCTTGCGGGTAGCATGGTCCGCCCAGAGGAACAAGTCCGGCGTCCTTTTCAAAACGATGGCCGAGGAAGCATTCGAGCAGTCCGGCTTCGCGTCCGTCTTCAGGTTGCCATAAGCGGCCAGCGCGTTCTCGTAGTTGCCCTGGAAAGGCACGACCACGAACACGCATTTCTCCTTCATGCCGGCGTCGAACTTGGGCGCGTCGCGTCGGCTGATGCCGGCGACGCACTCTTCCCCGACGTGGGCAAAGACGATCCCCTCGCCGGTTTGAGTGCTGAAGCGGCACTCGGAGCGGCCGTAGGGCGAACCCGTCTGAAGACCGGGCGATTTCACGTCCTCGACGATGATGCGGCCCACGGTCTCGCCGTTCTCGCGGATGATTTCATGATACGCCGCTGACTTGCTCAATTGCGGCGCAAGCGGCGCATAGGGCAACGAGAACCCGAAGCTGTCGCTCTTTTTGCACTCCAATTCATACGCGAATCTCACCACGGGGCCCGTCGCCGGAACCGTGATCCGGCGCGTCAGGTGGAAGTGCGGAGTGTCGCCTTGGAACTCCACGATTACCGCGCCGTCTTTCTTCTCCATTTTGTATTGGCCGTTGGAGATTTGTCCGCGCGGCGAGCCTTCGTTCACCGAGCGGAGCGCGCCGTTCTCGACATACTGGTAGTATAAGCAGAAGTTGTCGGTGATCAGGTTCCGGCCGCTGCCCTCCTTGAAAACCAATTCGCTCGGCACATAGTTGACCGTAACATCAAAAACGAGTTTGACGGCTTCATTTTCTACGGTTACGCGATTGGCCGTCTCTGTGACGGTCGCCTCCGTTCGACTCCTCGGGGCGGAACCCGCAGAATCGAACAGCGCGGCTGACAGAAGAATGAGAATCAATGGAATCGCTCTGATGGGCGTGCTCACTGAATGCCTCCTTTCAGGAGTGGTGATTCGTGTTGTTACGCAGTCATGGAGCTAGTAGTGCTTCAAGTCATACTTGATGGAGAAGATCGCCATCCCCCGTCATCGCGAGGAGCCGCTCGAAGCAATCTCGTTTTGTCGGAGGGCATGATCGAGGAGATTGCTTCGTCGCCACAGAACGGCTCCTCGCAATGACGGAGTGCCGGATTCCATCAAATGCGACTTGAAGCAGTACTAGGTCAGCCATTTCATCTCCCCCAGTTGCGTCAAGCACACGACGCATTATTCTGTTCACTTCGGCTCATGGGAGAGGTTCGAGTATCTGGGCGATCCATACGTATACGTATTATCCTTTCGGGGAATCCAATGGTAATGGGGCATGAGATTACAGTGGGCCTGCGAGTGGCCTACTGGCCCATGCACCGCGAGACCAGCGCCTGTCGGAGGAGATCGATCAGGACGCACTCGGCCTTCTCGCCTGTGTCCGACCAGAGGCGGGCCATCTCTCTGTGTCTTGCCGACCGGCCGTGGGATTGAAACCGTTTTGGCCTCGCACTTCAAACGCCAACAGGTTATTCGCCGTTGATCCCTCCACGCAAGAAAAATGCAGGGCCCTTGTAACCTTCAGGCGGCGGCGTCCACTATTGGGGTGGATAGAACGAGAAAGCCCGGAGAGCGCGGGCCTTTGGGGCTTTGGAGTGAAGGCGATGGCTCACTTGACACGCGGCCCGTCGCAATGACCAATTGAGAACGAGAGACGAGACTGATGGCGCTTTGTCAGACGTTGGCTTTTCAAGCGACAAGGTCGCCGCGGGCGAATTGGACTGAATGGCTGCCCGAATCCACCGCCGGAATTCTCATTCTATCGTTACAAGCGGCGAGTGAGCCAGCCATGCCGGTTTCTTCTCAGGCCGACCTCGAAGACATCCAAATCTGCCGGCGTGGAGACGGCGAGGCCTATCGTCGCCTGGTCGAGCGCCATCAGCAGCGTATCGCGGCGATGATGTGGCGCTTTTCGCGCGACCCGCAGACCCACGAGGAATTGGTTCAGGATGTCTTTGTTGAGGCTTACATGAGTCTTGCGACTTATCGCGCCCGGGCGCCGTTCGCCCACGGGCTCGCTCGCATCGCCACGCGCGTGGGGTATCGCTTCTGGAAGCAACGCGCACGCGAGCGTTCAATCGTTGCGCTGGACGAATGCGACGAGTTGTCCCCAGAGCCCGCCGACAGGATCGAGGCGTCGCAGGCCGGCGAGCTCCTGCACCGCCTTCTCGACCGATTGCCGCCCCGCGACCGGCTGGTGTTGACGCTTCGCTATGTCCAGGACCATAGCGTCGCAGAGGTTGCCCGCCTGACCGGCTGGAGCCGCACGATGGTCAAGGTGCAAACATGGCGCGCGCGAAAGAAACTCAACAACCTCTTGGAACAAGCCTGGCGGGAGGAAAACCAATGAACGCCGAGCAATGGCTGCGACAACTGGTCGATCGCGCTCGAATGGAAACGCCGCCGCGCGTCAACGTCGCCGACCGCGTGATGGCCAGGCTTCGCGGTGGCCGCGAGGAAGCCGCGACGGGCTGGATTCCCCTTGGCTGGGTCACCGCGCTGGCGGTGGCCGTCACCATTCCGGTCGCGCTCCTGGCCCTTGCCGCCTGGGAGACTTGGACAGACCCACTCGCAGCAATGTCCATTGAAATCGTCTGGAGGGCGCTATGACCGAGCCAGCCGCAAAAGCCAATGAACTCGAGCGGGCCGGACCGCCTCTCAGGCGAAGGTCGCACCGTTGGCTCCTGGCGCTCCTGGGAGTTCTCATCCTCGTGTGCGGCATCGTGATTGGCGCGGGGGCGATGCTTATCGTTGGGCCGCGGATCGTGATGCACACAATTCAACATCCCGAACATGCCTCGGAGCGGTTTGCGGCGAAGGTGAAAAGGGACCTTCGGCTCTCCGAGCAACAAACCCGGGCGGTTCGAGCGATTTTCGACAAGCGAATGGGAAAGGTCGAGGAGATTGTCCGGGAAGCCCATTCACGAGTGGCCGAGCAATTCGAGCAGATGGAACAGGAAATCGCAGGGATCCTGGACGAGAACCAGGTGCGTACGTGGCATGACTGGTGCCGACGCCACCGGCCTGTTTTGCTCGGACCGCGCCGCCCAAAACAGGAAAGCACCGATGAGCCATCGACGAACACAGCAGTCTCGAAGGAGCGTGCGCTATGAGAAATCTCAAGCTGATTGGGGCGATTGTGGTGGTCATCGGCGCGCTGGGTTTCCTGTACCACCGCGACCGCACAGTTCGGCCGCCGCAGGAGGCCCTGATGGCCCAGCCCGCATTCGGCCGTGCGGCGCCCGGCTCTCCGCCAAGCCCGGACGAAGGCAAACGGATGCGCGAGGAGATGCTCCGTGACCTGGGTGTGACGGCGGAGCAGCGCGCAAAGATCGAGGCGATTGACAAGAAACATGGCCGCAAGACCCGACCCGAAGTCATGCGTCAACGCATGACCGAGATGGCAGAGGTCTTGACACCCGAGCAGCGACAGAAGGCGCGCGAGCGCATGGAGGCCTCTATGAGCAAGCGGCTCCAGAAAGTTCTTCCACCCGGGGAACTCCAGAAGCTCAGGCGGAGAGTGGAGGAGCGATTCGATCGTGGCGAACCACCGTTCGGACCGCCTCCGCCCGGCGCTCCGCCCCGGTAAGATAGTCCCCGGCTGACACAGTGGGCGTTGCGTCAACCCACCCACCGGGAGGTAAAGACAAAATGGAAAGACTTCACGTCATGAGAAACCGCCGTTCAGATTCAGCGTTCACGCTGATCGAGCTCCTAATTGTGGTCGCGATCATAGCGATTCTTGCCTCGATTGCGGTTCCCAACTTGCTTGAAGCGCAAACGCGCAGCAAGGTCAGCCGGGTCAAGGCGGACTTGCGCACCGTTGTGACCGCACTCGAAGCCTACCACGGCGACTACAACGTCTATCCGCCCAGCACACTGGTCATACCCTTTCGGCGTTTGATTCCGCTGACCACACCCGTGGCCTACATCGTGACGGTTCCCCTGGATGTGTTCCAGACAAACGAGCCCGACGCCGGGCCGCCGGACTCTCCCCTCTTTGGCAACTATGCCTAGGGCGCCATGCCAATTGACGAGGAGAGCCGCTGGGCATTGGCGAGCAGTGGCCCCGACCTGCTCTCCAATCACACGCTCATTAGTTTCTATCCCGGTTACTCCGAGGCGATCTGGGAGAACCCCGACAGTGGCGTGGATTACATTCGCTACGATCCTACCAATGGCACGATCAGCATCGGCGACATCTGGCGCGTCAGCGACTACCAGATGGAATGAGCGTGGGTGGCGGGAGGCGTCGGGAGGATGCAACTCGCTGGAAGCCGTGACGGGCAAATGCAAAACTCAACGCGGAGTTGTTCTCACTGTCTCCCGCGTGGGGGCGCGATTCGGCCGGAGTCAAGTCCACAAACACAAGCCACGACGGCGACACCGCAAAGACCGCCCCCCTCGCGGCACCCAGCTGAGCAATCCGCTTCATTCTTGCGACGGGTGCAGCCAGCCAGTAGAGCAGGCAAAAGGCTGGGAGGACAACAAACGCGGCCATCATTTTCACGTTGAAGCCAACCCCGACCCGCGCCCCCAAGTCTAACGGATACCACCTGTGATGAGGGGATGCGGATAGGTGTAAGGCGTATAACCGGGTTTTGGAGTGTTGTTAAAGTAGTCACGGTTCTCCCGAATCACTGGGTTTTGGCTGCCAGCAACACTGCCTGGATTGTTGGGGACCGGGGTCCAATCGTTGTTCCACAAATACAGTGGTTCGGACGACTGGTGCGGCCACGAGGCAGGCGGATTGGGATCTCTTGACAACAGATCGCACGTGCCCCGCCCCACCTGATCAAGACAGGGATACCCGCTGGAGTCTTGATTGCCATCCCACAGATTTGTACCCGTAGCCATGCCCCAGGGCATATACGCGCGGTCACTCCTGTAGTTTGCCGTCAGTATCCCTATCTTGTATCCCGACTGGCCCCCCGTACGGCGAAAGGTGTTATTGAAAATCACTCCTGTTCCGCCTCGCAAGTAAACGCCGCAGAAAAGGAAATGCGACGTCGTGAAGACGTTGTCATAGATCTCATAGCTTCTCACGCCCCGATACCGTCCGGTGGACTCAGTGCCATGAGTGGCAAGATTGTCGTCGGTGACCGAATTGTACCGAAACACAAACCGGCCCCCGCCCATAGAATCCACGACGCCGGCTCCCGCGACGCCGGATCCGATGAACGTGTTGTCCTCGATGTAGATTGCCTTTTCCGTACCGAGCGCCAGGGGCTCGGCAAAACTGCCATCACCATAATCATGGCCACCCCAATTCTCGTGCCAGATGACATTCCCCTGTTTCCCGTTGGACAGGTCAAACACGCAATGGTCCACAACCCCATACAGGGCGCCATGATAGCGTATGGCCGAGGTGCCGGGCTTGTCGAACTTAAGGTGATCCAGTCGAAAGTCCTGCGCGTTGCCGGCCACGGTTACGGTTCCCTTGTTGTACACCTGCGCGTCCTGCGCCATGCCACGGAACGTCATACCCGTGAGCCTGAATCTCTTTCCCAGCGCGAGGTTGATGGGCAAGAGAACTGTGGTCTCCCTTCCTCCCGATTTGTTGACGTTGTCAATGATGATGGTCTGATCAATCCCTGCGCCCCGGATGGTAATGGCTTTCGGTGTGCTCACCTTGACTTGCGTCGTCCACGTGCAGGTCCCTGCCAGTATCAGCACCGTGTCGCCGTCTTGCGCAGTATTGATCGCCGCCTGGACATCCGCGCTGGCGCCGCTGGCTGCCGTGTGTGTATCCGCCCGGGCGGCGGACGCCATTACGCCCACCAGCGCGACCCAAACCTCGACCCGAACTCTCGGTGTTCTCACGTCTTCGGTTCTCCCTAATCCGGCTGTTCAGTTTGAGCTCTATTGCCTAACGGCGGAGGCGGGCGAAGCGAGCGGTCCCCTGACGCGCCCGTCTTCGATGACAACACCGCGATGTTTTCGGCCAGAACGGCGGAAGAAAGCAACAGCAATCCCACGACAAAAGTCATGCAGCGCATCGTTCGAGCCTTTCGTTCGCCAAGAGTCCGCACTCCGGCATTCCCAGTAGATTAACGCACCGAATGCCCAAGACAACGCCGCAGTACGCTATAAAGCGCGGGGTCCGGCCTTCGCGTCGGCGACGATTTCGACTTCGGCCGTGGAGACCGGGCCTTCGACCCCGAATTGGTTGACCGTCTTGACTTCCAGCGGGCTCGCGCTGTAGCCGCCGACGTGAGGAGGCGGACTATTCGCGTCCCTCCTCATCCGATGGCGGAGGTGGTGGGCGTAAGTGCAGTAAAATCAGTGGCGTGCCAGGAGGGATTCGAACCCCCGACCTGCGGATTAGAAGTCCCTTGTCTCCAGCACATATAGCACTGATATTGCGTAACTTGCATCACCAGGCTTTCTAGGTTTCTTCTAGCTTGGTACTGGCCACACGCTGAGGAGTTGCCCAGCAGCACACGCCATTGCCTTTCTTGCCCCACGTATGCAGCGCCCACGTAATGGATGCCGTTCGAGTCTTGAGACAGGCTCAATGCAAAGCGAAAAAGTCCGACAAACCGCACAGACCAAGATCATTGATTAATATAGACTTATAGAGCAATTCAGGGCGCTCGGCCGCAGATAGATCTGCCTGCACTTTTGTCTTGAGGCCGTCCATTGGATTGGCCTAGCAAGGTGCGTTTCTTTTCTTCCTGCTGCTCCTTGAGCACGGTTTCATAGTTTATCCGTGTGTTGCCGGTTCAGGTTCGGTTGTGTGATAAAGTTCCTTGCGACAGAGTGCGATGTTCACTCCGCAGTGCGAACGACGTGCATTACCCCGATGAATCGCAGAACGGATTCGGGCGATAGCTTCTCTCCCGGTATTCAAAAAAGTCAAAGTCCGCAGGACTCAACGTGCCGGTCAAATCCTGACAGGCCATGCCGACGAATGCGCCGGTGAAACTCGACTGGCCGGGAGCGGTGGCTTCGTCGGAGAGAATGCTCGCGTCAAACTGCTGCGGCAGCCAGTGCCAGTCCTTGTCCACGCCTTCGACGCGATAGGCGAAGTGGAGTCGCTCGTAATCAATCTCGACGCGCAGATGCACAGGCCGGCCGGCGGGAATCCCGATGGGCGGCGTGAAGGCGTCGGTCTGCAGCGAGTCGGGCAGGCAAGACATCACGCGCAGATGTTTGCCGAGCGTTTCGTCGCGCGAGAGATAGAGGTAATGAAACTTCGCGCTGTTGTAGTAGCAGACGAGGCCTGCGCTCTGCTGAAAACTCTCTGGCTCGAACTCAACGACCGTCGCGGCGCTGATGCAATGCGCTTGCTGCCGCCGGGCGACGAGTGATTGCCTGAACAAGCCGCCGATCGTTTCGCGGCCAAAGAGTCGCAGGAACCCTGGACGCGCGGTGAGGCTGAAGATTTCTTCGGGCCACGGCGTGCGCAGCCATTGGAAATCAATTGGCAGTTGCGATGTGTTGAAATCTTCGCGAGCCGGCTGCGGCGGAAATTCGTGCTCGGGTAACCCAGGCGAGGGTGTTTCGAGCGATGGAATTCCCTGTCCGTCCAAGGTGCGCAGCCAGTCATCCTTTCCCCAAATCATTCTCTGAATCGCTGTCTCCCGACCCAGCGTGCAACGGCCACGATTGCGCAACGGCCTGCCACAGAGATAAACCATGTAAGTCTCTCCGTTTTGCGTTTCGACGAAATCCGCGTGGCCCGCACGCTGCAATTCGACGTCCGGGCGATGGCGCGCGCTGAGAATGTGCGTGTCAGGATGCAGCTCGTACGGCCCGGCGATGTCTCGCGAGCGCGCCATGGTCACGGCGTGTCCCCAACCCGTGCCGCCCTCCGCCGTGAGCAGATAATACCAGCCGTTGCGTTTGTAGAGGTGCGGCGCTTCGGTGAAACCGAGCAGCGTGCCTTTGAAAATGTTTATCCGTTCGCCAACCAGCTTGCGCTCCTTGGCTGAATATTCCTGCAAGACGATGCCCGCGAAACGATTGTTTCCGGGCCGATGGTCCCACAGCATGTTCAGGAGGTATTTGCGGCCATCCTCGTCGTGGAACAGCGAAGGATCGAAGCCGCTGCTGTTGAGATAGATGGGATCGGACCAATCGCCGTCAATGGTTGGGCTGGTGACGAGGTAATTGTGAAAATCGCGCAGCGAAGCGCCGCTTGCGCCGCCGACGGTCGTGCGGCCAAAGCGCTTCACGTCCGTGTAAATCAGCCAGAACAAGCCGTCCGCGTAACTCAGGCACGGCGCCCAGACGCCGCAGGAATCGGGGTCGCCCAGCATGTTGAGCTGGCTGGCGCGATTGAGCGGGCGCGTGAGCAATCGCCAGTGGACGAGGTCGCGCGAATGATGAATCTGCACGCCAGGAAACCACTCGAAGGTCGAGGTGGCAATGTAATAGTCGTCGCTAACGCGGACGATGGACGGGTCAGGATTGAAGCCGGGGAGGATAGGATTGCGGATGGTCATGCGGGCTTCACCTCAGGAGACGCGACGGCGCGGCGGGCGGCCAATTCCAGTTCGATTTCGTCCACGCGCTTTTGGTTGAGCGGATAGATCATGAGCGCACCGGCTTTGAGCAACGCAATGATTCCGGGCACGATTGAGAAGGCGAGCGTGATGCCGAGCAACGCCGTGGCGGTTTGCGTGGCGTTGCGCACAAAGCCGAATTGATCCAGGAAAAGCGGCAGCAGGAAACCGCCAGCGACCATTCCGGTTTTGATCGAGAACAGCGAGGCCGAATAAATCAGCCCCGTGGATCGGCGTCCGAACTTCCATTCCCCGTAATCGGCAACGTCGCCGTAGAGCGCCCAGGTGAGCGCCGAGGTGGGTCCCGCGCAGAACTGAGCCAGCGCGTTGACGGCCAGCATGATTCCGTAGCTGTCTTTAGGCAGGAAATAGAAGGCGCCAAGACAGAACCCCGTGACGACGCTAAGCCCGGCGGCGTAGTACTTCTTGTCGATCCTGCGGGCGATCGAGCCGAGGCACGCGGTGCCGAGCACAAGGCCGAGCGAGCCGGTGGTGAGAAAGATCGTGCTGCGGTCGAGTCCAAGGAAAATCGGGGTGCCGTCGTCGCCCACAACGTACTTGAAATAGAAAAGCGTGCTGCCCGCTCGCAGCGCAACGAACGTCGTGGAAAAGACCGACGCGATCAGCATCATGACCCAGGGCCAGTTGAGGAACAATTCAAGCAGCTCCTCGCGGACGTTGGTCTTTTGCCCGGGTGGCGGCGTTACGCGCTCTTTCGTCGTCGCAAACGTGATCCAGAACAAGATCACCGACGCGACGGCGAAGATCGCCATGGTCCACTGGAAGCCGTTCATTTCGTTGCCGCCGCCGAGGTATTTCACGAGGGGCCGGACGAACAGCGAGATGAGCAGCGCCCCGCTAAACGCGCCCACGAACCGGAAGCTCGACGCTACGGCACGCGTGCGCGACGAGGGGCTGATCACACCCAGCAGCGACGAGTAGGGCACGTTAATCACCGTATAGCTCATCAACATCAACGCGTAGGTGATGTAAGCATAAACGAGCTTGCTGGTCGGGCCCAAGTCCGGGCCGGCGAACAACAGATAGCCGCAGATGCCGTAGGGGATCGCGCCCCAGAAGAGATACGGACGAAACTTGCCCCAGCGGCTCTTCGTGCGGTCGGCAATCAGGCCCATGATCGGATCGTCAAAGGCGCCGATGAGGCGGACGATAGGCATCATCCACAACAGCGCTGTGGCCGGGATACCCCAGACGTCCACGTAATAGTAGGTGAGAAAGATGTTGAAGGTCTGGAAGAAGAAATTCGAGGCCGTGTCACCCAGGGCGTAACCGATGTATTCGCCCGTCTTGAGGCGGTCGCTGGCGGCGGGAGGTTGTGGAGTGGGTGAGTTCATGGGAGAGGACTCGACCGTCCTGTACCTCATCGGGCACTGGCGTAGGCGGCCTGATACAGCCGACCTCATGACACGGTCGGGCAAAGCCTGCTGGTGTCATCCAGACTGCCGTGCAGCCGGTAGTGACTGTAATCTATCCGCAATCGCTGACAAGAGGATTTTTTCGAACACGGGAGCCACCGTCTTCGAGCATATCGCTACCCATGTTGTCGAGGAAGGGACCATGCGAGGTATTCGACTCGGAGTTGGCACGGCATGGCTGGATGCTGCCCGCAGGAGAGGCGCGTGTCAGTAGGGCAAAGTCATCATTTGACCCTATTGGCGCCGCGCCGCAGAAACCATCCGGCCAAACGGCCGAACACAGCCCGCCAAGAAATGCCGATTGACACCCCGGACCGCTGCCTGCTAGTACCGCAGCGATGCTTGGTGAGCCCGAAAACCAGTCAGGCCGCCCTACTCAGGACTCTTCCGCTATGAGAAAGGAACCAGGCATGCACTCGATACAGGAAGACATGGAGGAGTTGCGGAAGCAACTGGGGAAGGGATCGATCCAGAAGGCATATGGAGCACTGCTCTCCTACATGATGAGGCTGCGAACACACTTCGTGAACAAGTACGGGGATCCCGCCGTCTCCGGTCTCTGGTAGTGTCAAAAGTTTCATGAAAGATTCGAGACATGCGCAGGTCTTTCGGCATTGAGATACTTGGATTTATCGCTTTCTTTTCCAGGCGGGAGGGGGGAGACAGGCAGATCGTGGCCTTGATGCAGCATAACTCCCGATCTGCCAATGATCTATGAGAGAGAAGTGCGAGAGAAGAACGAAGAACTTTTGACACTACGCGGTCTCTACCAGGGATATATGGACATGACGTATTTCGCTCTCTTTCCGCCTTCTCTCAAGCGTCGCGACCTAAAAGTGGCAATCGTCTTCAACTACGCCGCATTCAGGTTCGAAGCTTGGCTTGCGGCACGCAATCGGAAAGTCCAGCGACAGTACTGGGATCTATTTAGGGACAGTCGTTGGGCCGAATACCGTGTTGTCACGCCCGCGGTGGGAATCGACTCCATTATTGAGTGCGACTTGGCCAAGGATTTCGACTTCAGCGACCCAGACGCCTTAACTTCAAGGATCGAAAATGCCACAGCCGCGTTCATCGATAACATTGAGAGATTCCTATCCGAGCATCAGGCTGGTGAAGAGACAGAGCCGCGTGGCCAAGCGATGCCCTGACAAGGGCTAATTGCAGCCCACGGCGGCCTAACAAGTTCTCCCTCAGCCGCGCAGCGCTCAGTACGGGCGGGCGCGCGAAAAGTGATTTTCTATCAATAACTTGCTGGAGATGCCTTATGAAAAGCTGGTTCATCGCTGCTCTGGCCGTCCTCAGTCTGACGTCCCTGGCCGCGGCCGATCCACTCACTCTGACCGTTCACACCGATCAAACCACCAAGACCATCAGTGTCGGCATCTACGGTCAATTCCTCGAACACATCTTCAACTCCGTCCACGGCGGGCTTTGGGGGGACCAGATTCTCAACGGCGCCTTGGAACTGCGCCCCGCCATGCCAGGACGCGGCGCGCGGGACCGGTTCACCGCGCCTGGCGCCGCGCCGACCGCCACGCCCCCGCGGAACTGGGAGTTTGTCGGCGCCGCCGACGAAGTTTCCGTGGACCGGGACAATCCCTTGAACGCGGAAGTCTCGGTGTGCATTGCGGCCAAGGCCGGCGGGGATTCGGCCACCGGACCAGGCATTCGCCAGCGAAATATCGCCCTCAAACAAGGCGAGAAGTACACGCTCTCGCTTTACGCACGCGGCAGCGGCAGTGTCGTTGCGACATTTCAGGACGGCGACGCGCCGGTATTCACCAAAACGTTCACGGGTCTCACGGCCGAGTGGCAGAAGCTCACCGTCGAGTTCACCGCACCGCGCACCGTGGACGCCGCCTCACTGACGATCAATGCTCCGCCCTCGGGGCCGGTGAATATCGACCAGATCTCCCTCTTCTCCGCCTCAGCCCTGGCTACCGGCGGCTACCGGCCCGACCTGCTCCAAGCCGTCGCCGACCTCCAGCCCGCCTCCATCCGCTGGCCCGGCGGAGGATTTGCCAACCGGTATATCTGGCAGAACGGCATCGGTTCGCGCGAAAAGCGCATCCCTCACCCCATCGAACAATGGAGCGACCGCGACACCTATCAGTTCGGCACCGATGAGTTCCTGCAACTATGCGAGAAGATCAGGTGCGAGCCTATCCTCGTGATCAACACCTCGCGCGGGGTCGAGGATGCTCTCCACTGGCTGGAATACTGCATGGGCGACGCGACCACCGAGTACGGCAAGCAGCGCGCCGCGAACGGCCATTCCGCACCTTATCCGCTGAAGACCATCGAGATAGACAACGAGCCGTGGCTCATGATGGAGTATTCCGCCTACCTGGACATCGTCAAAAAGTTCTGCCCCGCCATCCGGGCCAAATACCCCGACCTTAAGCTCTCCGTTGCCGGCAGCTATGGCTATGACACGGGCCCCGGCGAGGGCAACCAGGCGGCCAACCGTAACTGGGATCCGCGCATCATCGAACAGGCCGGCAATCTCTTCGACATCCTGTCGCCGCACTATTACAACGGCATCTACTTCAGGGCCGACCACGTCGAGGATCCCTACAAGTACGAGCAGTTCCTGAAAGGCCGCGGCGAGATCATTCGGAAATCCGACAATTCCAACATCAAGATTTACGTTTCCGAATGGAACCTTACCAATGGCCGCTGGGGCAATGACTGGCGCGTCGGCCTCTATGCCGGCGGCATTCTCAATGCTTTCGAACGCCAGAGCGACGTCGTCACCATGTCCTGCCCCGCTCTCTTCCTGCGCAAACAAGGCGTGACGACCCAGTGGGATAACGCCCTGATCAACTTCGACCAGAAGTCCTGGTTCCCGGCCGGCAACTACGTCGTGATGAAGCTTTGGCGCGATTCCTTCGCCCCTAATCTCCTCGCGGTGGACGGGCCGGACCGTCCTCTCAACTTCGTCGCCACGCGTTCCGCCGACAAGCAGACCGTGTTCCTGAAAGCGGTCAACCCCACCAGCGCCGCGGTTGAAGCCGCGATCCGCTTCGATGGCGACCTGATCCCCAAGGCCGCAACGATGCAACTGATTGCCCCCGGCGGCGAAACGGTGAAGAACTCCCTCGACCAACCCGACAACATCAAAATCGTCCCCGCCACCGCCACCGTTGAGGGCCGCACCGTCAAATTCACCATGCCCCCGCTCTCCGCCGGCGTCGTACGCGTGACGCCCTGACTTCTCGTCGCATCGGTTGCATGCGGGCCAATTGGGGGGCACTCACACGTTCGTGCCGCGCCACAGGTATTCGGTGTGCCGTCCTGCAGCGCAGAAACTGCCTGTAAAGTGCATCCGGACCACGCCTGAGCGGCTGGATTGTCAAAAACCCGCCGAGAACGGGAGGACGGGTTTCGCATAGACGAGCGAAAGCATTACGGCGGACACCGACTTTCGATTTTCGGCCTACTTCGGCAACTCCGCCGCCTTTTGGCTCGGCCTTCAAATGGATTACGACCTCGACGTGGCTGAGGACTAATCGGCCGATCGGATCCGAAAAGAAGTATCCCGCTTTGCCGCTTAGAATTCTGGCTTTCTACGGGCAGGCTTTGTCCGATTTCGTGCCTGTCCCCGGCCGCGTCATGCTTTCTGAACCTTCCAGTACATGTTGTAGTGTTGATGCGCCATTTTGTAATAGGGTAGCAGCGTGACGTCGCCCGGACGGCCGAGGCCATCGGTTTTGAACGTCAAGGGCGCACCGGACGGCTTGATCTTTCCGGGGATGTCGGCCAGTTCGCCGGCGAACGTGGGCACGTCAATGGGCTCGTTGAAGACGGAGCCGATCGTGCGTTCATTGACGTGGAGGTCTTCGCCGGGCTTGACCTCGTGGCCCAACGCGCCCACCAGCACGATGGGGCCGTAAGCTATGGCGGCAGTGTCGGTGGCGCCCGGCAGGAGCTCGGTGCGTACCGTCATGGGCATGTCCACCTCGACCACATCGCCGGTGCTCCAGCGGCGCTTCAGTACGATGAAGGAGCCCGGCCTGTTCGAGGATTCGGCAGCTTCGCCATTGATGCGGACGGAGGCTGTCGCCGCCCAACCGGGATGCCGAACGTGTAGGGAGAATTCCTTGGGGGAGGCAGCCTTTATCTCCAGTCGGGTCTTGCCTGTTTCCGGGAACGAAGTGATTTGCGTGAGCGTGATTCCTTTTTCCTTCCAGTTCAGCGTGGAGGCGATGAAAAGGTTGACATAGAGGGCCTCACCCTCCGACCCGCCAGGTCTTCCGCGGAAGTAGATCGAATCGCCGTACTTCGCATGATTTTCGATACCGGTTCCCGTGCAGCACCAAAAGGAGTCAAAGGGCGTGCAGAAGAGCTTGATGTAACCCGACCGGGTGGATTGGAAGTAGGTCATCATGCCGGTGTCCGGGTCCTGCGATCCCAGAATGGCGTTGTAGAGGGTTCGTTCGTAATAGTCGCCGTAAGCAGCCGTCGGGTTGTTGACAAAGAGCAGCCGGGTGAGGCGGAGCATATTGTGGCTGCAACAGGTCTCCATTGTCTTGGCGGAGGAGAGGTGGCGGGCGAATTCGCTGACGGGGAAGAAGTGCTCGTTGTCGCCGTTGCCGCCGGTGGCAAAGGACCGCGTGCCGGTGACGGTCTTCCAGAAGAATTCAGCCGCCGCGTGGTACTGCGGGTTGCCGGCTATTTGATAGAGCCGCTCGAAGCCGACGAACTTGGGAATCTGCGTGTTGGAATGCAGGCCGTTTAAGGTATCGCGGCCTTCAGACAGGGGTATGAGGACCGCCTTGTGACAGAAACGCTCGGCCAGCGCGAGGTGCCTCGCATCGCTGGTGAGCGTGTAAACATCCGCGAGCACTTCGTTCATGCCGCCGTGTTCAATGCCGAGCATCCGCTGAAATTGATCGTCGGTCATGTCCTTGGTGACATTCACCGCCCAGTCCGCAAGTCTGACCAGCACGTCGCGCGCCTGCGCGCTGTCGCAGAAGAGGTGAGCGTCGCGCAATCCGGAGAGAATCTTGTGAAGCGTGTACCAGGGCACACCAACCGCGCGCTGGCCAGCCACCATGTTGTCGATCTGCATAGAGTTGTCGGGAAAGGCGCAGATCAGTCCGGTCTTGCCGGCATCCTGGCAGTCCTTGAGCTCTCCGAGGATGTAATCGACGCGCTGTTTCATCTCGTCGTGGCCGGTCGAGACAAACATGAGCGAGGCGGCGGTGAGGTAATGCCCCAGGGTATGACCGTGGGCGCGAATGTCGGCCCAGGTCTGCACCGATTCCCAGCCGCCATATACCGGCGCCTTTGGCTCCAGGTCCGCATTGACACGGAAGTTATGCAGCATGCGGTCGGGTTCGAGCTTCAGGAGATAGGCCTCATCGCGCTTCTGGGCATCGAGAAACGGGCCGTCGAGCAGGCGCACATCGCTCAGGGGGAAAGCCTTAAGAGATGGAGTGACTTTGGACGGCCCGCGTGAGCGCTGCAATGCCTCGCCCGCCGCCGCGCGGGCGTACCGCGGCGAAAGAGGACCTGCCCCGAATGACAAAGCCCCTGAGCCAAGAATCCTGAGCATCTGGCGACGTGTCAGTGAGCAACCGATATTTGATGAATGGAATTTTCTATGAGACATACCAACCTCAGAGGCTTACGATACGTCAGGCTACTTAGGTTCGGCGATCTTACGACCCAGCAATGAAAGCATTTTCTCTGCGTATCGCTTTCCAAACTCCCTGCAGCCGGCCGAATCGAAATGCAGACGCTCACGGCTTGTGCAACCGGCCGAAGAAATGACATAAGAATTGGGAAGCGTTTCAGGCAGATGGGCAATGATCTTGTTCATGCCTGCACAAACGCCTTGCTGATCCGCATTCACGGTTTCACCTGCCAGCAGCGGCACCTCTTCAGCCTTGAGATTCAGGTCCTTGATCAGATTGTCGTAAATCCCTTTCACCTTCTTCGGCCATGCCCGGTCGTTCGGGTTCGACTCTCCCTGGTGCAGCAGAATGCCTTTGATCACACCGTCCTTCTGCGCCACTTTGGCCATGTCGACCAGATGCTGATAAGGATTCCCGCCGTATTCCTTGATCATGTTTTTCATCCAGGACGGGGCCGTCGCGGCATACGACGTGTAAGCATCCTTTGCGAACAGCTCGATCTCGCAGCCGGGCACCGAAACGTTAATAACGCCTACGCGGATATTCTCCGGAAGGTTGGCAACCATTGTTCGGCCAAAATAATCGGCAGGGCTGAGTCCCCCCGTGCCTCGGCACAACGGAGGGACCGCAGGGTACCAATTGCCCTTTGTTCTGCTCACCTTTGGCATATCAAGAGCGGCCAGAACCTGAAAGCGTTTATCCACGGTTTGATCTTGTTCTTCGATTCTTCCCGCTCCGTCCATGTTTGACTGTCCAAAGCACAGGAAAATGTAGAATCTCGGATCTTGAGAAAATGCGTTCGTGTTGAATAATAGTAATGCTGATACCAAGAGAAATCCCCGTTTCATTTTCATGACCCCCTTAGGTCTGAGATTAGACTAATGGGAATTTGGCTTTCCTTTCGTTCCAAATGGTAATCGGGCCCTACTTTTTCGGACGGTCCAATTTCAGGAGACCGAGTCGATAGGGCAACTGGTCGTAGCGCCTGTTAATCGCCGGATCGCGACCCTGGTAAAGGAGTTGGAGATTGTTGGGGTCAACGGTCAACGTTTCATCATATCCATCGCGAATCAGCTCTCCGTGGCTGATGTCCCTTGTCCAGGACGTCGCGCTATCTTCGAAGGCGACGTTGTTGATCCCAGCGAACGGCTTCTGCCACGTGTTGGCATCCGGTAGGGGCGTCCATTTGCCGTCGAGACGGTCGGATATCCAGGCGCGATAGTACCGCGCCGGGCCGATGGCCTCGACCAGGGTCAGGTAGGCGTCGGCGCCCTTGATCTTATAGGTCATGCTCCCTTCGAAAACGTCATTTCGCGGGCCGTCGATGACAATTTCCGGGTCGCTCATGCCTTTGGGAAAGTCCTCGATCTTGGTCCGGCTGCGATACACGCGGCCGTTATCGCCGGTGAAGAACAGGTAGGCATGCGTGTCGTCGCAGATCATCCAGTAGTCGATCCAGAGCCGCGGGGCGCTGGCCGGCTTGGCATCGAAGAAGTCCTCCGGCTTGGTCCAGGTTTCCGGCTTGGCAAGGTCCTCGGTGGTTGAATATTGCGGGTGCTGAGATTGGTAAATCAGGTACCACTTTTTGTGCGGGCGGAAGTAGAAGACTTGCGGGGCGCAGTGATAGCCGCGCAGGTTCGGATTGTTGTCAATGTAATAGGGTTTGGCGTCAGCGGCATCCGACCAGTCCGCAAAACTAAGATAGACCATGCTCCACCCGCCCTGAGTATTGGCGGTGGTCGCATAGACGTGCCACTTGTTGTTGTAAAATACGACAGTTGGGTCTTTGACGGACACGAGGTTGTGCGTGTCATCTGACACCGGCGTGATCAGCGCGCCGGTGGATTTCCACTGGAGCGGTGTGGCGAAGGGCAGCGCGGGAGCGTCCGAACGTGCCGTTGCCGGCGCAGCGGGCTGGGTCGTCTTGACGTCACCCACGCTGACGGTGAATCCCTTCAGCGGCTTGTCCTCCTTGTCGAGGAACCGCGCGCAAAAGTCGGTGGCTCCGCCGCCATTGACGACGGCACAGCGCACGACATTGGGCCCCTTCTTGAGCGTGAGGCGTTTAGAGACGCCATCGTCGATGACGGTCTGGCGGTCGTTGTAGATGCCGATGACTTCCTCGCGGTTGACCCACCAGACGGAGGCCGCGTTGGAGCCGATGGCCAGGCGCACGCCGGGCATCTCCTGCGGGCAATTGACAACAGTGACAGCCCAAAACAGTACGTTGGAGGTCGGCTTGCCGAGACCATAGGCGAAGTAATAGAGATTGACGTTGTAGTCGTTCGTGTCGACGGCATGCCATGTGAGTTCCGTGTCGCCGACCGTCACCTTGTCGCCGTCATGCGGAATTACGATGAGCTGGTTGGGGAAATACTCTCTTTTGATAGCCGCCTGGACGACGCTGTCGGTGAGTCCGTTGGCGGGGATCGGTTCGAGGACGAGCCAGCGCTGCATGAAGCCGTCGGCATCGGGATCTCTTTCGGCGGAGGTGGGACGCGTGAGGTAAGGCGCCATGTCGCGAGCCGCGTTGCCGGATGCGGCGGCCATGACCAAGAACGACGAGCCGGCCAGGATGACGAGCGCCGACGTGCGGATGTTGCGGAGTGCAATCATGGGAGATCCTCTTCTAGATTTTGGATTTCTGAATTACTGATTCCCAATTCTCGGTTCATTATCAGGGCGTCTTGAAGAGCCAGCGTTGCTTGTCGCTGGCGGGATCGAACTTGGCGAGCGTCGCGAAACTGCTGCCGACGGCCGAAAGGGCCAGCGAATCCTTGGAATTCGGGACGGCCCAGGCCATGATGCGCCAGGCGCCGTCGGGAAGATGCTCGATGCGCCAGAGTTGGTCAGGCCCGCCGGTGAAGGCGGGCAGGGCGACCAGTTCACCATCCTCGGTCGCGGCCAGCGTGCGGCTGGTTCCGGCGATGGTGATCTTGAAATACGGCGAGCCGGGGTAGCCGTCGCCGATGGCCACAGGCGTGACGGTCCATTTTTGCTGGGCCTGGCACATGTAGTTGGCCATGCGGATGTCGACATTGCCGGCAGGCCAGTTCGTCGAGACCAGCGCGACATCTTCTGGCGGAATCACGCCGCCGATGCCGCCGAACATTCCTCCGCCGCCACCGCCGCCGCGTGCGCCGGGCGCCGCACCGGGAGCTCCCCTGCTGCGTCTGCCGCCGACCGGCACTCCCTCCACGGCCAGCTCGAGCGCCGTACCGGTGCGAACGGATTCGATTTCATACGTGTCTTCTTGGAAGTTGTCGCCGGCGACGGGCCAGCCGTCTTTCCACAGCACCGGGCGGATGTCGAGCACGCTGGCGCCGCCCCTGTCGAGGTCGGCCTCGTAATGGCAGGAGAACTTCTGCACGCCGTCGCCCAGGTCGAGCAGGCCGAAGTGGCCGGGGCCGATGACGGAACCACCGGAGCCGACGAAGAGCTTGCCGCCGCCTTTGAGCATATCGAGGCCCGTGTGGTCGAGGAAGGGACCAGTCACTTTTCTGGCGCGGCCTACGCGGATGTTATAGCCGGAGTCGGCGCCCCGACAGCAACTGCCGTGCGTGGCCAGCAGGTAGTACCAGCCCTCGTGATAAATCATGACCGACGCCTCGCAATTGATCGCGATGTCCACGGGCTTGTCGTCCGGGTCGAGGCGTGTGCCGGTCTTGGGGTCGAGTTGGACCAGCCGGAGATAGCCGAAATAGGAGCCGTAAGTGAGCCAGAGCTTCCCGTCGGTGGGATCCAGAAGGAGCCCCGGATCAATGGCATTGCAGAACTCGACCCCATCGGACGAGGCGACAACGCCGCCTTCCTCCCATTTGTAGTCGGGGGAATTGGGGTCGAGGGTCTTGTTCCATATCATGTTGATGGCGGCTTTGGGCTGCCCCCCGATGTTCGCGGCAACATACAGGTAGTAGCGGTCGCCCAGGTGAATGATGTCGGGGGCCATTCCGCGACGCGCGGGCGTGACCCCGCGACGCCAAGTCCAGCCGTCGTCGGAGATCAAGCAGGAACCGCCGGTGCCGTAGGTGTAGAATCTGCCGTTGCATTGGACGATCGTGGAGGGGTCGTGAATTTGGACCTGGCCGTCCAGGGCGAACGCGGGCGAGGCCCAAATGGCGACAGCCCCCATGAGAAACATGATAGGTCTAACAAAGAAGAATGGCTGGGCGTGATGGATCGGGTTCAGCATGGCAACTCCTTCCAATAAGCACATTTTGTTATATCGCATGATCGCGTCGATTCGTTTAGCGTGTGCCCGGCATCAGTTGAGCAGCAGGCAGAGACTCCGCTGGTTTGCCAAAGATGGTGAACTCGATAATCCCCAATGGCGCGGCCCGGGGCCAGTTCGTCATGGTCAGTCGAACAAAGCGGCACTTCACCGGGGGTATTTCTTCAAAAATCGTATATCGCGAGATGGCGTTCTTCGTCTGGTCGAGGGCCGTTGTGTATGTCTGCCCATCCAATGACACTTCGATCTTATATTGATACGCGGTGGTCGGAGGCGGTTCTGGGGCCGTGGCCGTTGCAGGCGCGCTTTCCGCTGCCGCCGGCCCTGCAGCCGGTGTACCACCGACGCCTTGTCCTCCGCGACTGCGTCCACCGCCGAAACCGCGTCCGACATTGAACATCAGGCGGACGGAGTCAATCGCGAACAACTGCACCGCATCAAATCGGGTCGCGGGGGAAAGCTCGATTATCAGGGTCGGTTGTGTATCGGTCGCGGCGGGCTCCCACCAGGTGCCGCTCCAGTTGTCCACCGCGTATGCGGCGTCGCGCCCCGGTTGCTGTGAGGAGAACCACGAAAGTGCGTTCATCGCGCGGATCTTGTTGATGGTCAGCGGGATCGAGCCGCTGTCGCCTTGGGTGGGGTCCTTGACCGCGTTTGGAGCCCATTGCGGCGTATCGGTGACCTTCACCGCCATGTTGCCGTCTTTGTCGAAGGTGATACGATCCATTCCGATGCGCCGTCCGCCGGGCGGGTTCGAGAGGACAACGGTGTAGAATTTCCACAGATTCTTGTCGGGTCCTTCCACGATGCAGCCATGCCCGGGACCGGTGACGAGGCCATCGGTCCTGCGGAGCAATGGGTTGTTGGAAGCATAGGTGAACGGGCCCAGCGGCGACTTCGCGGTGTAGTATCCCGTGGCATAGGTTTTCCACTGCGTCCCGGAGGCGGAGTATTCCAGATAGTACACGCCGTTGTGTTTTTGAAGCCAGGGGCCTTCGATCCACGCAACGTCGGTGTACTCGTTCATCTCGCCGTAACGTTCCCAAACGTGGTCTTTGTTGAAGGCGAAGAGATGCTTTGCCGGGCCGGCGAATCTCGTAAGGTCGTTGGGGTCGAGCGGCACGACGAAGATGCCGCCAATCCCGCGGCCGGGGAAATAAAGATACGGCGTGTTGTCGTCGCCGATGTAGATGTCCATGTCGAAGGGGCCTCTCCATCCCCCGGCGATGTCGGGCGTGTTCTTCCATTGCCCCAGGCTGGTAAAGGGCCCCAGCGGGTTGTCGGCTTTGAAGAGCGGGCCACTGTTGCCGCACATGTAGAAGTTGCCGTTGTACTTGACGACGTGCGGTGCGACGGGAACGTTGGCGACGCGCTGGAAGGACCAGTGGAGCAAGTCGTCGGAGATCCAGGCGCCGCCGCCGGTGCAGTACATGTAGTACTTGCCTTCCTCGCGGATTACCGTAACATCCCCGCCCGCATTGCCGCCTGGCGCGGCAACCATCGGCAGAGGGTTGCAATAGCGTGCTGTCTTACCGATCTCCGGGTCCGCCGCGCCGGCGGACGTGGCGACCAGGGTGGCGAAAGTGAACAGAGTCGCGAGGGGTGTCCGGTTCATGGCAACTCCCTGTAATTCGAGGTTTCGTTTTGGCGCGATCTCCCGATGCCGCAGCAGCAACATGGAAAACTGACTCGATGACGACCGCGACTCATTCGACCGCCTTCCATTTGAAACATGCGCCGTCCTTGCGGTCCGGTCGCGGTCCGGTGGCGGAGACCGTGACCGGCCCGGGATTGTTGGGTTGGGTGGCCAGGTAGCAATGATTGGTAAGGGACATGAGCATGGTGTCGCCTCGCATCAGGTTGACCCATTGGAAGGATTCCGCGCCGCCGGGTGTTGTTCCGGCGAGGTCCTTCAATGAGATATTCTCGCCGGAGGCGGACACGAACCGGCCGTTAGCGGCCTTCAGCGCCACGCGACCCTTCCCCAGAGCGACGATCTGGAACTTCACGTTCTGGCCGCCCGCGTTGTTCGGATCAGCCGCCACATTGACCAGCGCGTTGTTCTGCGTATCGGCGGCGAGGAAGCTGCCGTCGGCGCCGCTGGTTAGCGTGATGGTTTTGCCCACGGGAATTGTCCGCTCAATACCCGACGCGCGCGGCTCGTCCACGGTGAAGTTGTCGAAGTCGGCATAGCCGCCAGGTTGGCCCGACGTGTTGAAGTTGAACAGGGAAGGACGAACCCCCTGGAAGGTCCTGAGCTGGAAAGTCATGATGAACGGGTCGCCCAACGGCTTGAATTCCCTGCCGTCGGCGCTCCAGCTATAGATGGCTTCGTCGGAGTCAAAGTTGCACGCCACACGGAGCCAGATGCGCTTCTGAGGGGTGTCCGGGCAGGTCGTGGCCTTGCGGTCGGTTTGATCGTGCATCTGCAGCGTCATGCTTTCGGTTGTCTTCACCAGGCCAATCCACGAATATGGATTGCTCAGCAGCGCCAGACCGGCCGTGTCTCCCGCGGCCAGACCCAACGCGTCCAGCTCGACGGTTATGATGGACTCGGGTCCCGGCGGCCGCTGGCAGATGCTGTTGCGGGCGCTGTAGAAGTCGTTGGCCGGCGGCGAATGGAGCCGAAGCACGCCGGGCTTCTCGGTGATGGACCATTTGGCGTCGTCGGGAACGTGGTTCCACTGCCAAAGGGGATTGAGCTTGCCGCCGTCGAAGTTGTCGTCATGCACAAACGCCGGCTGGGGACTTTGCGTAACGCCGGTGTTGGGTTTGATCCAAGTGTTGGGCGCTTTGCGCAGGTTGCCCGGCAGGCCGATGATCGGGAACTCGTTGTCCCAGGTGATCGGGACCAGGGCGACCATGCGGCCGATGCTGCCGTGGTCCTGCATGATGACGCTCCACCACTCTCCGGAGGGAGTATCGACGATCCCGCCTTGGTGGAGGGTTAGGCCGCGGTCGTTGGGGCTGGGCCCGGGGCCGCGCAGGGGCGCTCGGGTGGGGACGCCCAAGGACTCGCCCTGGACCATGCGTTCAACCGTCCAGGGACCGTCAATCGAATCGGCGCGGGCGACCATCTGATCGGTACTCGCGCCGGGGATCGCGGAGATGTCGTAGTACTTGCCCTTGATCTTGTAGAGGTGGTGGCCTTCGCCCATGCGGGCGTCCAACTGGCGGCGCGCGCCCGGGACCACGGCGGTGAGGTCCTGGTTGAGTTCCACGATGGGGTAGGGGCTGCGGCCCCCGTAGATGGCGTAGATCTTGCCATCGTCGTCGAACAGGACGGACAGGTCATGCATGCCGGGGAGCTGATTGCGCTCCCAAGGACCATGAATGGACTTGGAGCGGAAGACCTGGCAGCCCACACCGTTGACGTTGGAGAAGACGTAGAACGTGCCCTCGTGGTAGCGGATGCAGGGCGCCCAGATGCCCCGGCCGTACACGTTTCCGCCTTCGAGGCGAAAGGCGGGGCCGAGGTCCAGGCGATCAATGCAATAGCTGGCGAGCTCCCAGTTCACCAAGTCCTTGGAATGCATGACGATCAGACCGGGATTCATGTGCATCGTGGTGCCGGCCAGGTAATAGTCCTCGCCGACGCGGATGACGTCCGGGTCCTCGAACTCCTCATAGAACAGGGGATTGGAGAAGGTCCCGTTGCCGTTGTCGGCGACCCAGGATCGCGCCGCGGCGGCGGAAGTGCCAGCAGGATCCGGCGGCGCGGCCGCGATAACACCGACGGCAAGCACGAGCAGACTCACACAACCGGGCAGAAATCGAACGCGTCGCATCGCAATGCTCCTCACGAAAGTTCATTTTCTCGACGTCGCAGGTTCACCTTTCACCGGCGCCGACAGCCATTCTTCGCGGCGCACGATTCGTGGCCGCTGGTCACCCGCCTGGCGGTCCGAGTGCATCGGAAAAGCAATTCCTTGGGTCCGCGGATCAGATTGAACGCCGCCGAGAACCGTGCGGCGGCGCAAGTTCTGTTGTAGATGGTCGCTGGCAAAGAAGGAGTCCGGGCTGGGGGTCGGGGGAGTTGTCGTGTCGTCCGGAGACATGCGCAAGCCGTTCGAAAATGCATTTGGACTGCGGCGGCGTGACAACGCTCTCAGCGCAGCGTGGCCAGCTTTCGGAGAATACCGGCGTGAATCCCCGCAGGTTGCAGGCCATGCTTTTCAAGCAGCTCGTCGGCCAGTCCTGACTCACCGAAACAATCGTGAACGCCCAGGCGCAGGAGAGGCGTTGCCAGCGTGGTTTCGGCAAGGCATTCCGCCACCGCGCTGCCCAGGCCGCCGATGATGCTGTGCTCTTCGGCAGTGACGACCAGTCGGGCGCGGGCGGCAGCTTCGAGAACGGCCGCTTCGTCGAGGGGCTTGATCGTCGCCACATTGATCACGCCCGCATCAACGCCGTTATGGCTCAACTGCGCGGCCGCATCCAGAGCTTTGCACACGATGTGGCCCGTCGCAAAAATCACGACCTCATCGCCCGCGCGCATGCGGACGGCCTTTCCAATCGCGAACCGGTAATCATCGCCGAACAGCCGCGGCACGCCGTAGCGGCCCGTGCGCATATAGGCGGGACCGGGCCAATCCGCCATGGCGAAGGTCGCCAGGCGCGTTTCCACCTCATCCGCCGGCGAGAGGACGACCATGTTCGGCAGGCCGCGCATCAGCGCAATGTCCTCGAGCGACTGATGGCTGGCGCCATCGGGCCCCTGCGTCAGGCCGTAGCTGGACCCGACGAGTTTGACCGGCAGATTGGGATAGGCGATCTGCGTTCGGATCGGAATATAGCAAACGCCCGGCACGAACATGGCGAAACTGTTGCAGAAGGGAATCAGGCCCGAGGCGGCCATGCCGGCCGCCGTGCTCACCATGTCGGCTTCGGAAATGCCTATGTCGATGAAGCGGTCCGGAAAGGCGTCGCGGAACACAACGGTGCGCGTGGACTTGTACAGGTCGGCGTCCAGCACAACGATTTCCGGCCGCTGTCGGCCGAGTTCCAACAAGGCGTCACCATAGGCGAAACGGGTTTCCATGCAGGCAGTCATAGCGCCTCCGCCGCGGGACAAGAGTGTCCCACCCACTGACAGGCCGACCGGGTTTCGGCCAGGGCGAGTTGAAGTTGCTCTTCGGTCAAAGGCCCGTTGTGAAAGGCCGCCTGGCCCTCAATGAACGAAACGCCTTTGCCCTTGATCGTGTTCGCGACAATGGCCGAAGGCTGCCCGCGCTGGGCGTCGGTCCAGTCGAGCGCCTGGCAGATGGCCGCCATGTCGTGGCCATCGATCTCGCGCACAGCCCAGCCGAAGCTCGACCAGCGCGCGGCCATCGGGTCCATCGTCTTGCTGCAATCGGCGGCGTCCATCGCCTTGAGCCGGTTGCGATCAATCAGGACGACCACGTTGTCCAGCCGGTGTTTCGAAGCCGTCATGGCGGCTTCCCAGATCTGGCCTTCCTGCTGCTCGCCGTCGCCGACAAGGCAATAAACGCGGTACGATTGGCCGAGAATCCGGCCTGCCAGCGCCATGCCGTTCGCGTACGAAAGCCCCTCGCCCAAGGCGCCCGTGCAACCTTCGAGGCCGGGCGTAAGGTGCATGGCCGGATGCCCCTGAAGACGGCCGCCGAGGCGCTTGAGCGAAGCGAGCTCCTCCAGCGGCAGCACACCGATCATGGCCAGCGCCGCGTATTGCGCCGGCACCGAGTGGCCCTTGCTCATGATAAATCGGTCGCGCTCGGGCCAGCGGGGATTCTGCGGGTCATAGCGCATCTTATAGAAGTAAAGCGCGGTAACGAGATCGGCGGCCGAAAGCGATCCACCGAAATGATGCGCTTTGCCCGCGCCCATCATCGCAACGATGTGCGCGCGCATCTCGGCCGCCTTGCGGCACAGCTGTGAGATTCGCTCTGGAGTAGCCATTCGGCAATCCCCCGGCCATTCATTCGGAAATGTGCCTATACGGCCGTCCATCCGCCGTCAACCAACAACGTGTGGCCCGTGACGAAATCGGACGCCGGGGCCGCGAGAAACACAACCGACCCGACGATGTCCTCGGGTTCCGCCACGCGCCCCAGCGGAATGCGTGCCACTACATCCTGCTTGACCGCGGGATCTTGAAGCAGCTTTTCGACCAGTGCCGTGCGCACGAAGGTCGGCGCGATGGCGTTGACATTGATGCGATGCGGCGCCCATTCGAGCGCCAGGGCGCGGGTGAGGTTGATGACGCCGGCTTTCGCGGCGCAGTAAGCGGCGCGCGAATAGTAGGCCACCAGGCCAATCTGCGAGGCCACGTTGATGATCTTGCCTCCCTGGCCCCGCTCAATCATGTGCCGCCCGACCGCCTGGGCGCAGAAGAAGACGCCTTTGAGATCGGTATCGAGAACGCGATCCCAATCCTCCTCCTGCACTTCAACGGCCGGCTTGCGGATGTTCATGCCGGCGTTGTTGACGAGAATATCGATTTGCCCCCATTCGCGGAGGGTGCGGTCAACCATGGCGGCAATCGAGGAAACCTGTGTCACATCCAGCGGCAGGGTCAGCGCACGGCGGCCGGCGGCGCGCACTTCCGCCGCCGTGGCCTCGGTGTCCGCTTCTTTTCCCGGCAGATCGGCAATGACGACATCCGCGCCCGCATGCGCCAACGCGATCGAAAATGCGCGGCCCATGCCGCTGCCGGACCCGGTGACGAGCGCAATGCGACCATCGAGTCGAAACGAAGGAATATTCATCGACAGTATCTCCAGTTCCATAATCTGAATGGCTTTGGCGGAACCCGTTCATTCCCTGCTGCGGGCTTTTACATTCGCCAAATCTTCGATAACCGTGATCACGGCGGAGTGGTCAAGGTCGCCGCGACCGTTCGCGAGCAGCGCGCTGAAGAGCTGCTGGGCCACGGCGGTTGCCGGCAGCGAAACGTGCAGCTCGCGCGCGGTGTCCATGATAATGCCAAGATCCTTGAAGTGGAACTTGCTCTTGAATCCCGGCTCGAACTCCCCTTTCACAATCTTCGGACCGCGCACATCCATCACGCGGGTCTGGGCGTACCCGCCGCTTAACACCTTGATCACTGTGGCCGGATCCACGCCCGCTTTTGCGCCCAGCACAAGCGCCTCGGCCATGCCGACAAAATTCAACGCGACCTGAATCTGATTGCACGCCTTCACTGTCTGCCCGGCGCCGTTCGGACCGCAGAGGGTAATGGTCTTGCCCATGATCTGGAAAACGGGAAGCATTTCGTTGAACAGGTCCTCGGGCCCACCCACCATGATCGAAAGTGCCGCGTTCTTGGCGCCCGTCTCGCCGCCGCTCACCGGAGCGTCCAGGCAACGCACGCCCTTCTTGCCCAATTCGGTGGAGACTTTCACGGCCGTGCCGGGCGCGATCGTGCTCATGTCAACGTAGATCAATCCGGCGCGCGCGGATTCGATGATGCCGCCCGGACCGAGCGCCACTGCCTCGACGTCGGGCGAGTCGGGCACCATCGAGATGACCACATCCGAATGCGCCGCCGCGTCGGCGGCATTCTGAGCACGAACGGCGCCTTGCGCGGTCAGCGGTTCCATGGCTTCCGCGCGCACATCATGCACGGCGAGCGTGTATCCGGCATTCATGAGATGGCCCGCCATGTGGTGCCCCATGATGCCCAATCCGATAAAGCCGATTTTTGGTTTCATCCCTCTCTCCTGTGAGCCGTCTCCGTATTGTGAGGGAAATCCGTCCCTCCCTCACGGTCGGGCTTCTGCATTCAAACAAACGGCAGGGTCTTTGCGCAAATCCACGTCGCGATCAGGCCGACAACCGAAATGACCGTCGAGACAACCGTCCACGTCTTCAGCGTTTCCTTTTCCGTAAAGGCGCTCATTCGGCTGATCACCCAAAAGCCACTGTCGTTCATCCACGACAGGATCACTGCGCCGAAACCAATTGCCAGAAAAATGTATACGGGGTGATAGGGCAATACGCCGCCGCTTTGCAGGATGGGCGCCATAATGGCCGATGTGGTCAGCATGGCCACGGTCGCCGAACCTTGCGCGACCCGGATCACGCACGCGACCACATACGCGAGCAGAAGGGGATCAACCGCACGTCCGTCCGTTGCGGCCTTGATCGCCTCCCCGACCCCGGCGTTCTTGAGCATCAGGCCAAAGGCCCCGCCGGCGCTCGTAATCAGGACGATTACGCCCGCCGTTTCGAATGGCGGGCCGAGCAGCTCGCACATGCGCGAGATCGAGTAGCCCTTCTGGCGGGCCAGCACAACCATCGCAATCACGGCGCCAATGAAGAGCGCGACGTTGCGATTGCCCCAGAATTCCACCCAGGGATAGACGTGGGGAAATCGGCCTTTTCCCCCGCATGCGCTCAGGCAGGATGCCGCCGCAATCAATGCAATCGGCAGGATTACCGGCAGAATCGAACTGATGAACGAGGGCAGTTCCTCTTCGCGTTTGGCGAGGATCGCCTCGAGGTCGGCCAGTGGAATGCCGGCTGTTTCCCGAAGCGGTATGGTCATGTGCGCATTGATTCGCCTGGCCACCCACCACGAACCCAGCACCGGGAACACGCCGACAAGAATGCCGGCCAGGATGGTCAGCCCGAGGTCGATCTGTAAGTTTTGGGCCATGGCCAGCGGTCCCGGATGAGGTGCGATTACGCCGTGCGTGACGAGCGCGCCGCAGCAGATTGCCATTACGAACAACGCGTAATTGCGACCGGTTCGCAAACTCAAGGCACGCGCGATCGGAATGAGGAGCATGAAAAACGTGTCAAAGAAAATCGGCATCGAAAGGACATAGCTGCTCGAGAGAAGGGCAAAGGGCGCGCGCTTATCGCCGAACACAGCAAGGAATCTGCGGACCACCTTATCGGCTCCGCCGCTTTCCATCAGGCACATGCCGATGACCGAAGCCAACGCAATGACCAGCGTGATGTTGCCCGCCACAATGCCAAATTCCGTCGTCGTCAGCTCGACTGCCTGCACCCAGTGGCTTTTCGCCGGCTCACCGGGCAAGCGCGCCGCCAGTAGGCCCGTCACGACCGCGGCCAGAATAAGCGCCAGGAAGGCGTGCATGCGCACGATCGTGATCAGCACAGCCACGAGCGTCATGCTGATCAGCAGCACGACAAAAGGCCAGTACGAAGCGGCTGTCTGCGCGGCGGAAACTGAGGGTGGGTTCACGTGACTATCCCCATCACGACACAGCGCCGGCCTTTCGTCATTTGACTCCATCCCATTGAGCACTCTGGCCTTTGGCTAGACTCAAGTCTCGAGTGACAGCACCATATCGAAGCCGGCAGGAGCCGCCGGCCAACGAACGCACCGTCGTGTTGACCAGCTTGCCGTCCTTCCACCGGATATCCAGCTCGAAGCCGCCGCGGGCGCGCAGGCCCGTGACGGAACCGTTCGGCCAGGCCTCGGGCAAGGCCGGGAGCAGCTCAATTTTGCCGGCACAGCTTTGCAGGAGCATCTCGGCGATGCCGGCGGCGCCGCCGAAGTTGCCGTCGATCTGGAACGGCGGATGGGCGTCAAAGAGGTTGTTGTAGACGCCGGAGCGTTCGCGGGAGTCGGGTTGGGGCTTGGCGGCGGCGAGGAGATTCTGAAGGATCTTGTAGGCGTGCGGGCCGTCGTGCAGGCGTGCCCACAGATTCAGCCGCCAGCCCAGGCCCCAGCCGGTGGCATCATCGCCGCGCAGCTCGAGGGACTTTTTCACGGCGGCGGCCAGGGCCTTGTCGGCAAAGGAAATATCCTCGCCGGGGAAGAAGCCACAAAGATGCGAGACGTGGCGATGATGCGGCTCGGGGGCCTGCAGGTCCCAGTCTTCCAGCCATTCCTGAAGCTGGCCGGCCGCGCCGATCTGATTGGGCGCGAGGCGCTGGCGCGCGGCGGCGAGCTGCTTGCGGAAATCCTCGTCAATCCCCAGCGTCGCCCCGGCTTCAATGCAGTGGGCGAAGAGGTCGCGGAGGATCTGCATGTCCATCGTCGGGCCGGCGGTATTGGCCGCGCCGCGATGGTGGGAATTCTCCGGCGAGAGGCTGGGATTGGTGACCAGCCATTTGCGCTTGGGTTCTTCGACGAGACTGTCGAGGAAGAACTCCGCGGCGCCTTTCATGGCCGGGTAGAGCCGCTGAAGAAACGCGCGGTCGTGCGTGAATTCATAGTGGTCGTAGAGCGTGTTGCACAGCCATGCGCCGCCCGTGGGCCACATGCCGAACTGCGGTCCGTCTATGGGCGCGGTGGCGCGCCACAGGTCCGTGTTGTGATGCGCGACCCAGCCGCGGGCGTTGTACATCGTCTTGGCGGTCCTGGCCCCGGTGACCTGGAGGTCTTCAACAAGCGACAACAGCGGCTCGACGCATTCGCCCAAGTTGGTGTTGTTGACGGGCCAGTAGTTCATCTCGGTGTTGATGTTGATGGTGTACTTGCTGCCCCACGGCGGCGAGGTCAGATGATTCCATAGTCCCTGTAGATTTGCCGGCTGTCCGCCGGGACGGGAGCAGGCGATCAGCAGGTAGCGGCCGTACTGGAAGTGGAGTGTGACCAGGGACGGGTTGTTGGACGTCACAAAGTTCCTGATGCGCTGGTCCGTGGGGAGTTTGGCGTCTTCGTTAGCGCCCAGGTCGAGCGAAACACGATTGAATAACTTCTGGTGATCGGCGAGGTGGTCCTTTCGCAGCGCGTCGTAACCTTTGGCTGCCGCCTTGTCAATGATCGCGCCGGCAATCTGGTTGGGATCGCCCGAGACATCGCGGAAGCTCTTGTAGCTGGTCGCGGAGGCGATCAGGATGGTGGCGCTGTCCGCGCCCGTGAGGGAGTATTCGCCCGGGCTTTGGTTGGCAGTGCCGATGCGTGTGGTTGACGTGAGCGTGCCTCCGGAGTGGAGAATCTTGGCCCGGCATTGGAACTTGAGCGCACCGGCGATGCCCTGCGAGGGGCGGTTGGCGCCGTTGAGGATCAGCGTATCACTGGCGCCGCCGTTGCCGGCATCGGTGAGGTTCTGCTCGGTGCGCATGGAGAGTCTGAAGCTGATCTGGCCGGGTTTGCTGGCGGTCAGACGCAGGACAAGGACGTTATCCGGGGCGCTGGCGAACAGCTCGCACGTGAAAGTGATGCCCCCCGATGTGAATTGGACGCTCGCCGTGGCGGTGCGAAGGTTGAGCTCGCGCCGGTAATTCTCGGCATGGGCGACTGGCGGGAAGGCTAGCAGCAGATCACCCACGGGTTGATAAGGAAGCTGCCTCAGCGGCCTGGCCATCATCTCCCGCGAAATGAGCCGCTGGGCGTCGGCGTACTTGCCATCCCAGATAAGCTGGCGCACCTCGGGCAGTGCGGCCAGGGCCTCGGGGTCGTCCGGCGTGTAGGGACCGCCGGCCCAGAGGGTGTCCTCGTTGAGGCAGAGGACTTCGGCCTCGATGCCGCCAAACATCATGGCGCCCTGTTTGCCATTGCCAACGGGCAGGGCGCTGGTCCAGGCGGTGGCGGGCTGGCGATACCAGAGGCTCAGCGGCTCAGAGGGCGGCGGCGCTTCGCCGGTGAGCTGGCCGGTGAACTCCGGTATCCTGGATGGCGCGCTGGCGGCTAAACCAGATTGAACGGCAATCGCAGCCACAACCACGCACGCGACGAGACAGGAACATCTGGACATTAAGAAAGGGACCATGCGACACTCCCGATTGATAATGTGTGCACCTGCATCACTGAAGACTTGCAATATCACCTGTCAATTCCGCCATGGCTTTTCGCTCGGCCAAACGAGATCAGCGAAAGACGCGTTGCATGAAGTAGTACAAGTTGTTGCGCCACTCCGTGGGGTCGTGCGGTAGAAGTGGCCCGTACCGGTGGCCGAGAGCACAAACTGCGCCTTCGCCGAATGCCGACTCTCGAAGCTGGGCTTCCGCACATCGGTACTTGGCGTTCGCTTGCACAGTCCAGAAGAAATCGAAAGCGCAGCATAGCAAGGCTCCTCACGCAGCCAGGTCATCGGCCCATACGAAACTCACATCCGTCCAATGAGATCCGCCGCCGTTCGAAAGCTGTGCTACGTATACGTAGCAGGTCAGTTCGTGTATCACGCTTCGTCGAGCCGAAGTCAACGAAATGATTGCGCGGACCTTTCACAATTGTCTCTGGGTAAAGCTGGAACATGGTATCGCCCTGAAATTGTACGGATGAAGCACGCCAGAGAACACAGACGAAAAGCCACGGAAAAGATCAACCCAAAGCAAGAGTGACGAACCAGTGGGCGACTCCAGCCCTGTGGAGGTGGAGCGGGCTACCGCCCGCTAATAGGGAGTGGGGCTTCGCCCCACAAGAAGAGGAGACACGGCCACACCCAAACGGAACTTCACATTGTCGCCTGCGAAAGAAGGTATTGACACCGATCACTCGGGCTTGGTAACAGACACGAGCAGCCAACGCGGTGCAGTTCGCATCGTCGTTGATCAGTCAGGCACCAACAGTCTATTGGGAAAGGCGCGATCACCATGAGAAAAGACCTTGTGGTATGGGCGCTGGGTCCAGGCCTGTTGGGCGCAGCAGCCGGCAGCACCTGCGGAGCCAAGCGATTTCAAGCCCGCATCCACCAATGCTCCCGGCTCGCAGTATCCGCAGGTTAATTCCGAGGGGCGGGCGATGTTTCGCGTCGTCGCCCCGGATGCCAAGAGCGTGGTGGTCAGCCTCCGCAAGACAGCGCTGACCAAAGGCGAAGATGGTGCGTGGACCGGCGTGACCGAACCGCTCGATCCGGGCTTCCATTATTATCAGATCATCGTTGATGGTCTCGGCGTCGCTGATCCCTGCAGCGACAGTTTCTTCGGCTCCCGTGACCACAGAAGCGGGATCGAGATTCCGGAACAGGGCGTGGACTTCTATGATGCCAAGGACGTCCCGCACGGCGATGTCCGCATCAAATGGTATTTCTCGAAGATCACCAATGCCTGGCGGCGATGCTTCATTTACACCCCGCCGGACTATGACAAGAACACCAGCGCCCGCTATCCCGTGCTGTATCTCCAGCACGGGGCCGGTGAAGACGAGACCGCCTGGTCCAAGCAGGGCCGGATGAATTTCATCCTCGATAACCTGATCGCCGAAGGCAAGGCCAAGCCGATGATCGTCGTCATGGACAACGGCGGCGGCAGCGCCCTGTTTCGACGCGGCATGCCCGGCGCATTCCCGGGCGGTGGAGCACGCAGCTTCGCGGGACCCCGGGCTGGAGACACAGCGTCAACGTCGCCCTTCGGGCGCGGACCCGGACGCGGCGGCCCTGGTGGCTTCGGCGGCTTCGGCGGGCAGCAGTTCTCGCAAATCCTCCTGACCGAGATCATCCCGATGGTCGAGTCCAATTTCCGCACGCTCACGGATCGTGAAAACCGGGCCATCGCCGGGCTGTCGATGGGCGCGGGACAAGCGACCCGGATCGGCCCCGCAAATCTGGACAAGTTCGCCTACATCGCCGGATTCAGCGGCGGCAACCTTACTCTTGAGGGTCCTGACGCCGTCGTCCCGGACGAGTTCAACAAGAAGGTGCGCGTGTTCTATCTGAGCATGGGCACCAAAGAGAGCATTGATCGCTTCAGGCAGACGTGTGAGGCATTGAAGAAGGCGGGAATCAAGTTCGTCGCCTACGAAGCTCCCGGCACGGCTCACGAGTTCCAGACCTGGCGCAAGAGCCTCTACGGGTTCGCTCAACGGCTGTTCAAAGAAGACGTTTCCGGCGCCGTCACTCCGCCTTCGGCGCCGGCCCAGCCGGCCTCCGCACCCGGAGCCTTGCTCTCACCGAGTGCTGGCAAAGGCGGCGGACGAGGCGGATTCGGAGGACCGATCGTGCTGGGTCCGGATGACAAACCCGCCTTCGACGATCCGCCCGCGGGATTCCGAACCAGACGGGAGAACATCCCTCACGGCGAGCTGACGGTCGTCCAGTATGATTCCAAGTCGGTCGGAATGCGTCGCCAGATGCTTGTCTATACGCCGCCCAACTACGCAGCCGATCGCAAGTATCCTGTGCTTTTCCTTCTGCACGGCATCGGCGGCAACGAGCGCGAATGGCAGCGATCGTGCAGCGCGGATAACGTCCTCGACAATCTGCTGGCCGACGGCAAGATTCAGCCGATGATCGTTGTCTTCCCGGACGGCAATGCAAGTCGCGGCGTCGATGGCCAAGGCCAGGGGGCGGGTATGGGCGCCGGCGCTCGTGGCGGCCCCGGCAGCGGATTCGGCGGTTGGGGAACGCCTTTCGAGAACGACTTGATTAAGGACATCATTCCCTACATCGAGTCTCACTATTCCGTCTATGCCGACCGAGAACATCGCGCCTTGGCCGGTCTCTCGATGGGTGGCGGCCAGTCCTTGAACATCGGCCTCGCCAACCTCGATACGTTTGCCTGGATCGGTGGGTTCTCTTCGGCCCCGAATACCAAGGCGCCCGCCGAGCTCGTGCCCGATCCGGCGGCCGCCAAGGCGAAACTGAAACTGCTGTGGCTGTCTTGCGGCAACAAGGATGGCCTGATCCGCATCAGTCAGGGCGTCCACAACTACCTCAAAGAAAATAACGTGCCGCACGTCTGGCACGTGGATTCCAACGGACACGATGGAACCCACTGGGCCAGCAATCTGTATCTCTTCGGCCAACGCATCTTCAAGTCGGCTGAGCCAACAGCAACCGCGCCTACGGCGGCTCGGGTCGAATCCAAGCTTGTGATCCGGGTGGCGTGCGGGGCCTCTCAGCCCTACACCGACAAGAACGGCAATCTATGGCTGCCCGATCAGGTCAAGGCTCCAGGCGCGTCGCTGAGTCCGCCGGATGGAATGACCATCGAGCGCACGGAAACCTACGAAATCCCCAATGTCGCGTTCCCGCAGATCTTCCGGACCGAGCGGTACAGCATGAGCGCGTACGAGTTCAATCTTCCCAACGGCAAGTACACCGTCCGGTTGCATTTTGCCGAGACTTACACGGGAATCGCAGGCCCCGGCGACCGAGTGTATTCGTTTGCCGTGAAGGGACAGAAGCCGGAGAAGGATTTCGACATTTTCAAGGAGGCCGGCGGGCCGTATAAGGCGATCCAGCGCGAGTACAAGGGCGTTGAAGTGACCGACGGCAAGCTGAGGATTACGTTTACACCGAACGTACAAAACCCGGCGATTAATGGCATCGAGATCCTCGCCGAGTAAACGCGTTCTCTCATTGTCAAGTAGTTGGTGGCATTATAGGAATGAAGGGAGCAGGCAATGACAACAAGACAAGCAATCACGATCGTGACATTGGTGGGCTTCCTGGTTGGCGCGGTCCCGTGCATGGCTGAGCGGGATATCCCCGCTCTGAAAGACGTATTCAAGGACCACTTCCTGATTGGCGGGGCGTTGAATGGAAGAGTGGTAACAGGGCGGGACTCTAATGCGGCCGCGATCGCCGAGAGGCACTTCAACACGGCAACCGCCGAGAACGATCTGAAGTGGCAACGGATCCATCCGCGGCTCGACCAGTACAACTGGGAGCCGGCCGACAACTACGTGGCCTACTGCGAGAAGAACCAGATGGCCGTGATCGGTCATTGCCTCATCTGGCACAACCAGGTTCCGTGGTCGGTGTTTCGCGACGATTCGGGAAAGGACGTGACGCGAGATGTTCTCCTGACTCGCATGAAAGATCACATCACGACCGTGGTCGGCCGTTACAAAGGCCGTATCAAGGGTTGGGATGTGGTCAATGAAGCGCTTAACGAGAACGGCACGCTGCGAAGTAGTTCATGGCTGCGGATCATCGGCGAAGGTTCCGAGGACAAGCGGTACGACCACATCGAGCACGCCTTCCGGTGGGCTCACGAGGCCGACCCCAATGCGGAGATGTACTACAATGACTACAGTCTCGAGAATTCAAAGACCAAGTGCGATGGGGCAGTCGCGCTTGTGAAGCACCTGAAATCCAAAGGTATCCGCATCGACGCGGTCGGTATCCAACTGCACGGTTCGCTGACACACCCCAGCGCCGAGGGTCTTGAGTACGCCATCACGAGCCTGGCAGCCACCGGCGTCAAGGTGATGGTCACGGAGTTGGACCTGCGCACGCAGACTCGTGGGTACCGCGGCGCCGATATCAGCCGGGTCAGCCGGTTCAGTACGAGCGATTCGACGGCCGCGAGCACCGAGACACAGAAGCGGCTCGCCGACAAGTACGCCGAGATTTTCTCTGTCCTCGTCAAGCACAAGAAGGACATCACCCGCGTCACGTTCTGGGGCGTCTATGATGGGGCGTCTTGGCTCGGGGGCTCGCCGCTGCTGTTCGATCGCGACGGCCAACCCAAAGAGGCGTTCTTCGCGGTCGTGAAGGCCGCCCAGGAGAGCCAATAGACACACTCGATCAGTGGAAACAGCGAGTCCAGCCTTCTTTGCCAGCGATTTCGCAGGTAGGCTCGACGGTCGGGATGCCACCCCGGCATGGCACCCTGTCTATCGGACGGTTACCGGAAAATCGAATGAACAGGTAGCGAGTCTGCCCTCCATCTCGGAATCTTACACCCCTTTCTTACACCCCCCTATGCTGTTACCCCCGGATGTTGCCCACTCTTGATCAGATTGAGCGCCCCACGTTTCTTGCTGATAACTGCCGGACATCGTAAGCCCGAACACCTGACCGTTGATCCGCTGGTCATCGAAGAACGGCTGTTCTTTCGATGTAAGTATGATGTAAGCCCGGAAGCCCCTATGAAACGGGGCGGAAACAGGTTGGAAGCAGATCGGCCGAAAAAGAATGTGGGCGTAAAGGCTGGTTTCTCAAGCCTTTACGCCCCTTGTTAACCGCGCGCCAACCCCGGAAAACCCGAGACTTCTAATCCGTTGGTGTCATCCTCGACTGTTCAACGCTCCGGCTTGTAGCTCTGCGGTCAGCGGACTTAATATCCGGCGGTGAAGCCCGCACGAAGAGAATCCCCTTGGCCCCAGATCAGAAAGCATGCACATGAGGTCCTGAAAATGGCAAATCTTCCGCGGGAGAAAGCCTGATCTCACCAACAAAATGAACGGAACGGGCTTTCGAGGCACACACTGTGGCTACTACTGATCGTTGGGGTTGGAAACTGGGCAAAGGCGAGCACCTCGAATGATGCCCGACTTGGCGTATGTCCAGCCTCCGATGCGAGAGAAAAAAACAGAGAAAACCGTCCTCCTCGTTCCAACATGCACGTATACATGGCTGATTTATTGAGAATTACGATCCACGAACAGCGGATCACCAGTCCGCAGGTCGTAAACGATCTTCAATAATCACTGATTTCGTGGAACTTACATGCGCGAGTCCTATGCGGGGAAATCAGTCAATGGCATAGAGAACCGCCGACTTATCGCATCATGTGGAGCTATAAACCATTCAAAATCAATGGCGTGCCAGGAGGGATTCGAACCCCCGACCTGCGGATTAGAAGTCCGCTGCTCTATCCACCTGAGCTACTGGCACGCGGGATTGGTTTGATTCGACTTACGCGCTCTTCGCCAACTCAACATCCACGATCTTACACCCATTTATTACACCCGTCCCCCCGAGATCAAGCCGGACTAGCGGAGCGGATACGTGGCAATAGCGCTCGGTCGTGGAGATTTGCCGATGACCCAGAAGCTCCTTTACGATGAAAGGGTTGTTTCCCGTCGCTTGGGCCATCAGAGTGGCATACGTGTGGCGGAAAGAATGGGACGTAACCTTGCAGCCCAGTTCGTCTTTCTTCGCAATGCCCGCACGTTTGAGGACCGCCTCGAAATCCCGATGGCTGCTGGCGTATCTCCGGAAAACATGCGGCCCCTCATTGGATTCCATCTGGGTGCGCAAAGATTCCGCAAGATCCTCGGAAATAGGAATAACGCGCGACCGGACAGGTGTTCCCGGCTTCGCTTTGGCAGACCGGATTGTAACAAGCCGGCGCTCCAAGTCAACTTCGCTCTTAAGCAGCGGTACGTGCGTGGACTTCTTGGCCGGCACCATCTCTGCCTCCCGGGCTCCAGTTGCCAGCATCAGCGTGTAGAGTGTAGTGTACCGCGGCGGGCAGGCCTCGAAAAAACGGCGAAGTTCGTCCTGCGTGAAAGCCCGCTGTGGTGTTACACGTCCTCGCCTTGGCAGCGGACGGCTGACCTGAAAGCCGCGTAGTCGAAGGAGCCTGAGCGCGTAGCACAGCTCCATTCTCACGGTTCGCTGGGAGACCTTAGCAAGGCGCTTGCGCTGGTACCGGTCCAAAAGCGCTGTATCAATCCGATCGAGCGTGACGTTGCCGGAAAAGGCAAGGAAGTTGCTCAGACCGCGAAACACCCTCAAGCTCTCAAGCCGACTTACGTCGTCCTCGACTCTCTTCACTTCCTGGCAGATCGCTTCTTTCAAGTCCAAGGATTCGCTCGGCTGCGAGCGCAGCAATTGAGCCAGCTTTTGGAGCCTCGGCACCTCGCGTTCGGCCTCGCGACGGCTTGCTTTGCCGGTCGAGCGGCTCCAAGTTCTTCCACCGATCTTGCACTGGTAGATTCAGACATTGGCTACTTTTCTCAGCGCCATTTTCATGCCCTCCTTTGTCAAAGAACTGTTTCCGCCAGGAGTCGAGCGCCTGCGGGTCGAACCGGATAGTGCGCGGTCCGAGCCGCAGATGCGGAATTTGCCCCCGGCGGACTAAGGTGCGGAGGGCAGACTCGCTGATGTGAAGGTAGCTGGCCATCTCGCGCGAGGTCAAGAACGAACTGGGCCTGGTTTCGTGCGATTCGGTGTTCGGGTCGGGCAACATAGGTCGTCACTCCTGCGGCGTTTTGCGGCCCTTGGTGGTGCGGGCGGGCTCTTGGGTGGCGGCGCCGGCGAACATGACGAGGCTGGATTTGCTGATGCCGTTTTTGGTCATGAGGGTGAGGAGCGTGGGCGGGACGGCTTCGATGGGGACGAGGACGACTTCGACTTCGTGCTGCTTGGTTTTCCTGAGGGCGGCGAGGTCGAGGATGCCGGTGAAGTGGTCGGCGCCGTCTTTGCCTTCGATGCGGTCGAACGTGCTGATGATGTTGATTGCGGGTTTCATGGTTGCGGTTCCTCCTTTGCGGTTGGTGTTTCTGAAGTCGTAAGGTGTGATTCGGAAGGAGCGGATGATGAGGTGGAAGGGGCGTTGTTTCTGGCCCCATTGCGTTTCTGAAAGAGCGCGCAGGTTGGCGAGCAGAAAGGCCTGACAGCGAATTGGTCGCAGCCGCTGCCGCGGTAGTCTCGGGTGTAAGCGTAAGAAGTTTGGGCGAGGATTTCCTGGTCGCTGATGATGCGCCTGTCGCCGTTCGGCTTGTTCTTGCGAGCCCAGACGCGAAGCGATGCGACAGCCATGTCGTAGGGAATGCCGATGCGTTTCAGGTGAACGGCCAGTCGGAAGCACGCGACTCGTTGCTCGTGCGTTACGCCTTCGCTGAGCATTCTTCGCGCGCACGGCGGGAGGCCGGATAGGCCTACTGGTGGCGCGGACTGCACCGGCGCGTGCGGGTCTGCTCTGCTGTCTTGAACGGCGAGTTGGTTGGTTTCGATGATCTCGTCGAGCAATTTCTCGGGAACGCGTTGGATACTTTCCAAAAAATCCCACTGGTTCGGATACGGTTCCAGGGAGTTCTCGGGCTTAACAAAGACCGTGCGGCCTTGAGGAACGAGAGCGCCGAACAGAGGCGCATTGATGAAGTTGCCGTAGGATGCGTTTCCGGTGAGCGAATCCTGCTTGGGGAAGACCTCGACGTCGAGTCGGCCGATTTCCGTCAAAATGTGCCGCACGACGAGCCGCGCCTTTGCAGCCGGCACGCCCGTTTGCTCGAAGAAGATCCACGCGTGGTATAGCCCTTGGATTTGCTGCGCTCCATGTGGGCAGAGAGTTCATAGTGCTTCGCCGCCGCGATGAACTGGAGAGGGCCGGACGGATTCTGATCGTCGAAATCTGCGGCTGCGGCCGAGGTGCGATCGTTGACGAGCAAATAGACGCCATAGGGCTGTAGGCCTTTCAGGTGGCGAAGAATCACGTTCGTGGTCACGGCTGCTTTGACTTGGCGCACCTGCCCCGTGACGGGGTTATACGTGCCGTAAACGTGCGGGAGGCCGCTGAAGAACCGCTGAAAGAGCGCTATCTTCTCATCCGTGCTCCTCTGTTTTTCGATGTTCATTTTCTTTGTCCCCGCCCGTTCCGGCTGAAGACCGGTTGAAGCAAGGGGAGCGAACTCGATTCCCTTGCTTCGACTTTCATTGGGAATAGCGGAAGAGATGAACAGCGAGTTTCAGGCTGCGGGAAGGATTTTTGAGGTTGAACAAAGACGAAGCAATACTGGCTGGCAGGACACATCCATTGAATAAGCGGCAGAATGGTCGGCTGAGTTTCAGCGCACTGAGAATAAACCCGGAACCAAGATGGAATGGGCGCGCATCTTTTCGCTATCGAGAAGAAGCATCGCCAATTCATGCCAATGCGGTGCAAGTTGGCCGGGTGATAATCGCACGATTTGAGAGGGGGCCGAGGATGATGCAAAGGCCTCGACAAGGAATGCGGCGACGCGGCGTTTGGTTTGCCAGTCCGATGGCATGATGCACGTCTCCAGAATCCGACGCAGGTCCTTCGCCCTTTGCGTCGCTTTGATCAGTTCTGCCATCTGTTCGATGACGCAACGAATCCCATTTGGTTCAGGGTTCGCTGCGTCAACGAGTGCAGCCTCGTAACCGCTGCCTCCGTTGCCCACGTATCCGGTACCGAGGATGGCAATGGCTTCGGCAAGCGCCGTTTCAGCGTTCAGATTTCTGTGGAACTTCACGCCTTGCTCCCACACCTGTCGAACGAACTCCGCAATCACCTCATGGAATAAGCGCGTCGAGAACGGCGCGTTCTCGTTGAACTTGAAATTCGCAAGAGCCCGGTCCACCGACTCATCAATTTTGCACCTGACTCGTTCCTCATCGAGAAGCGTGAAAAATCTCTCGACGATTTCTCTGGCCTGCCGCGTATCGTCACAGATCATCGTAGTGAGGTTCCTCGCCGTCAAATCCGGCCAGCCTTGCCAACGGTGCCAGCATGTTCTGCGCGCGCCGTTGCTTCGCTTCACGCAGTTTGCCCATAGGGCGGTAGTATCGCCTGCGTGACTCCGCGATGATCTGTTCGCGAAAGTGCTTCTCCGGGACTTTGAGAGGCTCCAAGGTCTTGAAATGAACTATCTCCGTGCCGATTCGCGCAATCGCCTCGCCCCTTTTCAGCGAGATCAAATCATTCACCTCGACCTTGTCTTGTAGGTCCTTTCGAATGTGGTTTGCGTCTTTGGTGCCCACGTTGAAGATTACCGTAGCCCCGACACTCGACAGGGCATCGCGTTTGCGCATCGTGAACTGGCTCATGTATTGATGCGCCAGCGTGAGGCCGACCTTATACTTGCGCGCCTCGGCCACAATGTCTTCGAGCGAGTCGGTTGCGAAACGGTGCGCCTCATCACAATAAATGTGAAACGGCTTGCGCTGCTCGGGTGGGACGGCGCTGCGCGACAGCACCGTCAGATGCAGGACCGACAGCATGAAGCATCCCAGAATGTCGCGCGTCTCCGATCCCAGCCGCGACAAATCAACTAGAAGAACTTTCCCCTCGTTCCTCGACAGTCAAAAGTTCCCAATCAAGCGGCCTTTCGCTGAGAGAGAGTTTTGGCGGGGTGGTGTTGTTTGGCAAGAATTAACTGGGTCATTGGGTTTTGGGCGAGGGCGCGTAAATTGGCATGGAGTGTGTTGGAGAGGGCGGCGCGTGTGACGAACACGGAGGGGGTTGGGCCGCAGGGGGTTCGCAGCCAGCAGAAGGCTTTGCGGAAGATTTCGGGGGCGACGTGTCGGGCGAGCAGATGGAGGAGGCCGACGACGGAGATCTGGACGGCGAGGAATTTTTCGATGGCGGCCAGGGTGTTGGCGGTTTGGCGGGGC